>Ga0315281_10015094_pt1 | contig 10369 bp, 3 predicted proteins | sample YL17G07_0_MG_FD_204540 | JGI IMG/M metagenome (GOLD analysis project Ga0315281, IMG submission 204540) | Sediment microbial communities from Yellowstone Lake, YNP, Wyoming, USA - YL17G07_0 | ecosystem: Environmental > Aquatic > Freshwater > Lake > Sediment | place: USA: Wyoming | collected...
AGCCGCGCACGGCAGCCGACCCGGCAAGTCCGAACTGTTCCGCGGCAACCAGGGGATCGTTCGCGTACTGGCCGCTGAGCGCAAGGCGCATCTGCCAGTCGCTTGGCGCCGCCTTGAGGTAACTGCCGCCCAGCCGCAGCACGGTGAAGTCGTCCCGCGTCGCGCGGTTGCCGCTGGTGAGATAAGAATAACGGTCGTCGTTGCCGCCAGCGGTATTGGTGTAGCGCGAGCCGAACGCCAGGTTGTAGGCCAGGCCGATGTTGTAATCGAACATCTGCCCCGGACTTTGCTTTTGACCGGTATAGGTCAGGCTAACGGGGCGCGTCGTGTAGGGAACGCAGCTCGCGATCGGCGGCAGTGGCGGCTCGATGCTGACCGGCGTCACGCTCGGCGGCTCGCCGGTCGAGCAACGCGCGTTGATGTACTTGTAGTCGGCGCCGGCAATCAGTTTGGAACTGTACTCGCCGCGCCTCGCAAAGTAATGATTCCAACGCGCGCCAAGCACATCGCCTTTGCCGAGGATGCTGAGCGCGCCGCCCAGTGTCGGCGAAGCGCTGGGCGTATTCACGCTCGATTTGCCGTAGATGAAATCCAGGCTGTCACCCCAGCCGTACAGCGGTACGCGATAACCGATGCTGAATATGTCGACTTTCACCCCCGCCGGGGCGTCGGCCGAGGTGGTGTACGCGAGGGTAAGCGTGTGGTCGAGCTTGAACAGGTTGGCGTTCTGGTAGGCCACACCGACGCGCGATCTGCCAGTGGCGGCGGTGCCGGTGCTGTCCAGGGTCGCAAAGGCGCGCTGCGGGTTTTCGTCGGTGACGTTTACTTTCGCGTCGACCTTGCCCTCCTCCTCGCCCACACCCAGCGTCACTTCGACCTGTTTAGCCGGATTCTCGTTGGAGAGCTGGATGCTTTCGGACATCTCGCGCAGGTTCGGCGCCTTGCCTTCCTTAAGCGCGGGCAAGGCGTGGCGGATATTCGCGTCGCCGAAGTACTTGTTGCCGCTGATGGAGACCTTGCCCAGCACGCCTTCGATTACATCCAGGCGCACGACGCCGGTGGTCAACTCCTGTTCGGGCACGAACACCTGCACCGTACTGAAGCCCGCGCGGCGGTAGGCGCCTTCGAGCGCTTCGAGTGCTTTCTGGATGTCGCCGTAGACGCGCTTGGGCCCGGCCAGAGGTGAAACGATGCGCTGTATCTCTGCGTCGGGGAGCAGGGTATTGCCCTCGATTTGGAAGCGGACGATATCGAAACGCTCGTCCTGGGCGACGCAGGGCGCCGCGGTAAGGAATGCCAGCGAAAGAGCCAGCGCGCAGCCCTGGATTGTTCTTGTCATCTGAGGATCCCGAAGTTGTAGGTGCGATGCCCGGTCAATCAATGGATTTGCCTGCGGTGCCCCTTTCGACAGATAGCAAACGCGGCGCGCAGGGAACTGCGCGCAATGCACGACTCGATGATTTGTTCAATATAAGCCGTTTTTTCATGATTTGCAAAGGCCAGACCGGCGTACGGTTGGTCGTTCTCGCCGCGGAAGTGTGACTTAATACCGCATGCGTGCCAAATTGACGCTGGTAGGACCTGCCGTCGGAGTAGGCTTTCTGCCAGATTTCCTTTATGCCGTCGCTGTGTCGACCGCGTGCTTGCGCAAGATGGTGCCAGGGACCGGAATCGAACCGGCATGCCGTGATTAGCGGCGGCGGGTTTTAAGCCCGCTGTGTATACCAATTTCACCACCCTGGCGAAAAGGAGAATGATACTGGAGGAGCGTGCCACCTTGGAAGCGACGCTGCCTCGTTGGCGTGGCTAAGCTATCGGCCAGGCTGCGGATGTGCTAAATTAGCGCTGAATAAGGGAATACGGGCTTCACGGTATATTCCAGGTCAAAGCATAGGCGAGTTGCGGCAAGCATGACGGTTTTAGTTGCCAGTCCCATAACCCCGTCCCGTCAGAATGCAGTCGCCGGGCGACGCGAGGTCTTCTCGCCCCATCCCCAATCTTGTTCTCGGAGTAGCAGATTCATGACGAAATCTTTTTCAGTCAGTCGGGTGGTGTTCGTCCTCGGCGTTTGCTTGTCGTTGTCGGTGAATTTGGCGTTCGCGACGGATCCCGATCTGGAGAAGGCGGACGCCCTGATGAAACAGGGTAAAGCCGCCGAAGCCTACGCGCTGCTCGAACCGTTCGAGTTCGAGCAATCCGGCAACATAAAGTTCGACTACCTCCTCGGCATTGCCGCGCTCGATAGCGGCAAGCCGGATAAGGCGACACTCGCCTTTGAGCGCGTGCTGGCGGCAGATCCCAATTTTGCCGGCGCAAGGATAGACATGGGGCGGGCCTATTTTCAGCTGGGCGACATGACTCGCGCCAAGACCGAATTTGAAACGGTGCTGACGCAAAATCCGCCGGCGGCCGCGCGAGTGACCATCGACAAGTACCTGGTGGAAATCGAGAAGCAGGCAAGCGCCAGTCAGACCAAGACGACGGGCTATGTTGAAGCTTCCGTGGGCCGCGACTCCAATGTCAACTTCGCCACCAGCCAGAGCCAGATCGCCGTACCTGCGCTTGGCAATCTGATTTTTACTTTGAATCCCACCAGCGTCAAGGCCCGCGACAATTATTTCGCGTTCGCGTTCGGCGGCGAAGTCAACCGCCAGATCAACCCGACGCTTGCACTCTATGCCGGAGCCGACGCCCGCGTCCGCCGCAACAGCACGCTCGAGGCATTTGACTCCACCAGTCTCGATGCCCGGGCCGGCCTCGCGCTGGGGGAAGGCGCCAACGTGTTTCGCTTCGGCGTGCTTGCCGGGAAATTCGAACTGGACGGCAGGAACAACCGCGACACCAGCGGACTCAGCGCCGAGTGGCGCCGCTTGCTCAACCCCGCCAACCAGCTGAGCGCATTCGGGCAGCACGCTCGCTACCGTTTCGAGCCCTCGATCAGCGTCAATGACTTCGACCAAACCACCCTCGGCGCCAATTGGCTGCATATCGTCAACGAGGGCAAAGGCATGGTTTCGGCGAGCGTGTTTCATGGCGACGAGCGCGCGCCGCTGCGCGCCGACGGCGGCAAGCGTTTCAATGGCCTGCGGCTGGGCGGGCAGATGCAGCTTGGCGAAACGACCGAATTGTTTGCCGGACTCGGCGCGCAGTTCGGCAAGTACCAGCAGGCCAATGCGGCGTTCAGCTCGCCTACCGAATCGCTGACCCGCAACGACAAGCAATACGACGCGAACGTCGGCATCAACTGGCATTACGACAAACTGTGGACAGTGCGGCCGCAGATATCCTATCTACGCAACAATTCCAACATCGCGATTTACCAGCACGACCGGACCGACGTTTCGATTACGATCCGCCGCGACTTCAAATAATCTCTTGCAGAAGGTGAATGCCATGTCGTCATCCTGGAAAAATCCTCTTTCGGCGCTTCCCGTTCTGTTGCTGCTCGGCGCCTATGCCGGCGCCGCATTCGGCCTGGCGGGCAATGTGCAGTTCGTCATCGGCGATGTAAAGCTGATCACGCGTTCCGGCGAGACCCGGGTGTTGCAAAAAGGCGCAGCCGTCGATGAAGGCGACAGGATCGTCACGGCAGACGGCTCGTCGGCTCAAATCAAAATGATCGACGGCGGGTTTATCGCGGTGCGCCCCAACACCGACATGGGATTCGACACCTACCGTTACGGCGGCAAGGAAGACGGCACCGAAAACGCCGCTATTTCGCTGTTGCGCGGTGGCTTCCGCACCATCACCGGCATCATCGGGCGCAGCAACAAGCAGAATTACCTGGTGACGACTTCAACGGCGACGATCGGCATCCGCGGCACCGACCATGAGCCGATGGTCATCCTCGTGCCGGCACCCGGTCAGGTCGCCGTCGCCCCGCCCGGCACGTACGACAAGGTCAACGTCGGCGTCGCCTTCATCCGCACCGATGCGGGCAGCATCGACATCCACCGTAACCAGGTCGGATTTGCGCCGGTGTCCAAGGCAGCGCCGGTGATTCTGCCGCGCATACCGCCTTTCTATAAGCCGACCCCGGCGCCCGGACCGCAGAAGGCCAAGGAAGAAGCGAAGGACGAAGCGAAGAAGGACAGTCAACAAGCCGCGGCGGCGCCGGCTAAAGCCGGAGAGGAACAGAAGCCCGCGGCACCAGCGGAGAAAGCCGCCGAGGCGCCCGCGCCGAAACCCGCCGAAGCGCCGGCGCAAATTCGCGAGACCGCGGTAGTCGATCCGACGACTAGCGTCGTCACGGCTCCGGCCGCAGCGACTACGGCGACTGCTCCGGCGGCGGTAGCCCCGGTCGTGGCTGTGACGGCAACTGATGCGAGCGGAACGACCGTGAACACCACCACGCAGACGCTCACTTCGTCGACGGGGACGACCGCGCCGCTGTCGCAGGGGGCGTTTGCTTTCGAGGCGCAAACCGCAGCCGACGCTGCGCTGGCGAGCTACAACGCAACCCAGGCCGCGGTAAGTGCGATCGGCACGGCGCAGACGAACGCGAGCGCGACAGCGAGCACCGTCGCCGCCCTCTCGCCGGTGAGCCTTGTGCCGGCGACCAGCGCTATCAGCACCGCGCAATCGGCGGTCACATCGGCGCAGTCTGCGGTGGCTGCGGCGCAGGCACTCGCGTCGGCCAACGCCACGACGGCCGCTGCCAACGCGACTGCGGCGGCGAGCCTGGCGAGTTCCGCAACATCCCTCGCGTCGAATGCGACCAGCTTGTATACCGGCAACGGCTCCTTCGCCGATTCGACCGCGACCGCGGCCAAGGCCCTGATGGATAGCGCCAACACGGCACTGCAAGCAGCCAATACCAGTGTGCAAAAAGCCGCCGGCGTCGTTGTCGATCCGAACAGCGTAATTGCGCAAAATACGGCGCTGGCGAGTGCGCAGAGCGCGGCCACAACCGCTCTCAGCGGCGCCACTAGTTCGCTCGGCAGCGCAAATACCGCAGTCAACAGCGCGAGCTTGCAAAACACCGCGCTCACCACCGCCCAGTCGGCGGCGGGCAGCGCCACAAGTTCGATTTCGGGCTATCTGTCCTCCGCCCAGACCGCGGCAAGCGCAGCGCAAACAGCGGCGCAAGCGGCGCAGGCGGCCGCCACCCAGGCGAAGAGTCTGCAGGGTAGCGGCGACTTCACCGGCGCCCAGGCGCAACTCACCGTCGCCCAGCAGCAACTTGTCATCGCGCAGCAACAGCAGGCGGCGGCCGCCACGCAACTCGCAGCGGCGCAGGGCGCAGCCGCAACAGCAGCGACGCAATCAACAGCCGCGCAAACTGCCGTGACGGCGGCGCAGACGCAAGCTGACAGCGCCCTGGCCGCAGCCAACACTGCTGCCGCAAACGCCGCCACTGCCCTGTCCTCAGCAACGACCGCGCAGGCAGCAAAGACGCTCGCGGATGCAGCGGTAGCCGCGGCTGCGGCAAACCTTGCCGTCGCCCAAGCCAACGCGCCGATTGTCCAGCAAAACGCCGTGGTGGCCCAGTACAACAATCCCGCAGTAGCCTCCGGGAACTTCAACAGCGGATTTTCCGGTGCGAAAGCCGTGACCGGCGGTATCGAGAAGCTCGCAGACGGCCCGTCGATGCTGAGCACCAACACGAATTACGTGCTCGACGGGAACAAGAACCTCGTCGAAATCCGCAACGTCGGCTATGACCGCTCCGGATACAATTATTCGTCCGCCATGATCAACAACGCCGACATCACCTTCAGCGGCGGCACCGCCAAGGACCAGGCGAACGATCCGAACGGCGTCTATTACTTCGGCCGCTGGCAGGGCGGGCTGATCAATGTGAAAGACCTGGCGACAAGCGGCGCGGTAGCGCCGTTTAGCGACGCACTCGGGACGGCAAGCGCGCACTGGATCGTCGGTCTGATTCCCGGCAATTCAGCGCTGCCCAGCACCGCCGGCGGCCCGATCAACAACACGCAACAGATCGTCGGCACCGCGAATTATTCGCTCGCGGCCGCGACGCACCCGACCGATTCGCTCGGCAACGTCGGCACGCTCAACAGTGCGACGCTCGCCGCGAACTTCAGCTCACAAACGCTGGACGCCGCGCTCGGCCTGACCTTCAGTTCGACCGATCCGGTGAACATCAGCACGCGCAACCTCAGCATCAGCGCTAGCGCGAACAAGGTGCCGATCAGCGGTGCCGGATTCGAGGTCAAGAGCGACATGCCTAATGCGCCGCTAATCACCTGCACCAGCACCAGCGGCAATTGCGCGGCGGCGGGCTATGTCGGCGGCTTTGGCGGTAGGTTCTTGTCCACGGCTTCTGGCGGTTCGACCACGGGCGCCGTCGGTACAGGGGCGGCATTGATGTACGAGTTCATGCCCAGCATCGCGTCGCCGCCGGCAAACCAGCCGTTCACCGACCTCATTCATGGCGTCGCGGTCCTGAGCACCGGCGCTGCGCCGGCCAACGGCGTGACCAATACCTTCCCGAACAACGCCAATGTGCGCGACGAAGTGCGCTGGATCACGAATGGAACTTCGACACTGGATCCGGGCGCGACGACATTCATCGTCAGCGACAAGAACAAGCAGAACCTGTTGTTCAACTCGGGCGGAACGCCATCGACCCCATTGACCACGGCGTTGACCACGCCAGTAACCATCACGGGGCCAACCACCAACACCAACTACCTGTTCGACGCCGCCGGTAATCTGGTGCGCGTGTTCGATACGCCGCACGTGGTGTTTGATCACGGCAATGATGTTCCGGGAAGTTCGACCCAATTCGCTGCGCCCACTCCCCTCGCCAATGCGCAACTGTCCTTCGGCGGCGGCGCGGCGACCTCCGAGAGCTACTACGACCCGAACACCAACGTCCGGCTTGGACGCTGGACCGGCGGCGTGGTCAACGTGACCGATTTGAGCACGGGCAACGGCTACGTCGAGTCGCTGCTTGCGCCGGGCGGCGCCGCGCGCAGCGTGCAGTGGGTCGTCGCCCAGGTGCCGAGTTCGCTCCCCGTAACGGGCGAATTTCATTACACGCGCATCAACAATGCGTCGGGCGTGCCTTCGTTCGCGACTGCGCCGACCGACGGGTACGGCAACGTCGGCACGCTCGAAGGCGCGCGGCTCAGCGCGGACTTTACCAACATGACCGCGAGCGCCGGTGTCAGAATCAGCATGCCGAGCGGCGCCGCGGGAGCGCTCGGGACTCAGAACCTGAGCTCGCGTTTCGACCATGCGCCGATTACGAGTGGCGGATTCAACGTGAGTAGCGGCACCGACAACCCGGCGGGCACCGACAACCTGCATGTGAGCTGCTATGGTTCCGGCTGCGCTGCGAATCAGAACTACGGCGGCCGTATCAAGGGCGGATTCGACAGCGCGACGGGTGGGGCCACGGCGGACGGGGGTTTTTTCCGCTACACGTTCAACACGAATTACACGGCGCCCGCGGCGGGCCCGGTGCCGGCGGGACGCATTGTCGACGACTATATCGACGGACTGGTTGCATTCAAGCAGGGACCGCAGATTGCGCTGCCGACGAGCGCAGCCTATCCGACGGCGGCCCCCACCGGGCCGGTCGTGGTGATTGCGACTTACGGGTACGACAACGCAGGTAATCGGTTTACCGCCGGCCAGAACTACTGGCTGGATAAGCCATCGGCAACCAATCCCGCGACATCGACGACCTATCTGGTGACCGATGCGGCCGGGAACATTGTCTCGCTCACAGAGGAAGATTCCGCGATGCACGGAGACAGCAAGGTGCTCGCGCTATCCGGCGGCACGGCGAATCCCGCGACGCCGGTTGCTCTCGCCATAGGGAGCACTGCAAGCGCAACCGACGGCACCATCCTGCTCGGCTGGCAACAGCCTGGCGGCACCACGGCGCTGACCGTCAGCGGCAGCGACTTCAACGGCTGCTTCGGTACTACCAGTTGCACCGGGAATCCGACACCGCGGACCGTCCTTGCCGACGGGCTGTCATGGGTAAGAGGACCGGCGCCTTTCCCCTTCTACCTGCCCGGCGCAATTTCGGGCTACTCGAATTCGGGCGGAGTGGTCGTCCCCGGAACAGCGACCTACGATCTCGGCGCCTCGACGGTGCGCAACCAATCCGGTGTCGCCGGGTCGGTCACTTCCGCAGGGTTGACGGTCAACTTCAATAGCGCAAGTGTCGGCTTCAACATGGCGGCGACGACTGCGGACGGCAATTGGACCGCCACGGCGACGGGCGTCAGGATGAATCAGGACGGCAACTTCTACGCGTCTCCACCCGGTTCCCGCACCATAACCTCCGGAACGACTATCGCTCCCACCACCATGCATGACAGCCTGATCGTTACCTTCAGCGGCGGCGGCAGCACCTGGGGCAACGTAGAAGGACAGTTGATGGGCATCGGCTTGGGCGGCGCCGGGGTCACTTACAACCTGAACAGCTTCCTGCCCTGCCCCAGCCCTTGCACCAATGTGACGGCGAGCGGGGCGCTTGCGTTTGGCTTGAACGCCGCGCAACAGCCCTACAGCACGCTGACACCGTATCAACTCATCGCGTTTGCGACCGGCATGAACGCGGCAGGCCAGTTTGACTCGGAAGAAAACCATCGGATTCAAGGCGGCTTCGTGTCGCCGAACCGCACGCAGACGGTGAATGGCCTCCCGGTGAAAGTCGACGGCGACCTGCCGGTCGTCGTGACTTACGGCGGAGGATGCACGATTAACTGCGGCCCGTTTGTCAATGACATCCCGGTGATGTACGCGGTAGCCGGCGCCACCGGCCCGGCCTCCATCGGGACCGCAACAGTGCTCGAGTCCGGATACGATGTCTCCACCGGCCTGCGCTGGGGCCGCTACGGCGGCGGCACCATCGGCGTCAATGACCGCATCAGCGGAGCATCGCTCGGCACCTTGGACGCGTCCACCCAAAACGTGCACCTCATCGCGACCGGTACGCAGTCCGGGCCAACGGTGCTGCCGATTTCCGGGACGTTCAACTATACGTTTGCGGGCGGCACCACCCCGACTGATAGCAATGGAAATGTGGGCACGCCGCTGACCTCGGCGAACGCCAGTCTCACCGCCAACTTCTCCACGCAGAAGGTCGACGCGACCCTTAGCAACATCGTGGTGGGGGCCAACACCTGGGGCGCGAGCGCGACCGGCATGCCGATCTCCGGCAACGTGTTTCAGGCCGACAAGAAACTCGGCGGCGGCGGCAACCTCACTGTCACGAGCACGCTCGGCACCAACACCTCGGGTTCGCTGGCGGGCGTGTTTACCGGTGCGACCGGCAATGGCGTGGGCATGCTGTATTCGCTCAATCACGGCGGCAACAACATAACGAATGCGGCCGCGGTCACCGTTTCGGGCACCGCCGCATTCAGGCGCTAGCAGCCCTAACCGTTCGCGGTTCACCGCGAACGACTTCTTCTTTCGGCTGGAGGCGGGGGTCGGAATCGAACCGGCGTACACGGCTTTGCAGGCCGCTGCATAACCACTCTGCCACCCCGCCGTCTTGAGCGCGCGCCAGCCAGGCGCCGCGGCAATCGGAAAAGGAAACGCGCCTGCTGCTTGCGGCGCAAGCCGATAAGCGCTTTTCCCTTGAATCTTGGAGCGGGAGACGAGTCTCGAACTCGCGACCTCAACCTTGGCAAGGTTGCGCTCTACCAACTGAGCTACTCCCGCAGGAGGATGCGAATTATACCGGGGTTTAAGGCAGGCGATCAACCATGTTTTAGCACGGTCGGCAGCGCCATCTTGAGGTAATAGAACATCGACCACAGCGTGAGCGCCGCCGCGAGCAGTATCAGTCCGGTGCCCCACTGCTGCGGCCGGAATGCGCCGAGCGGATCGTAATAAAGCAGCATCGGGATGGCGACCATTTGCGACACGGTCTTGATCTTGCCGATGAAGGAAACGGCAACGCTTTTCGCTGCGCCCAGCTGCGCCATCCACTCGCGCAGCGCCGAGATGGTGATTTCCCTGCCGATGATAATCACCGCGATGACGGCATTCAGCCGGTTGAGATCGACCAGCACGATCAGCGCTGCCGCCACCATGAGCTTGTCCGCAACCGGATCGAGAAAGGCACCGAACGCTGATACCTGGTTCAGCCTGCGCGCGAGGTAGCCATCGAGCAAATCCGTCAGCGCTGCGACGGTGAACAGGACCGTCGCGATCAGGTTCTTCTCGGGCAGCGTGAGCCAGGCAGACGGAAAGTAGTAGACGCCCACGAACAGCGGGATCATGACGATGCGCATCCAGGTGAGCGCATTGGCAACGTTGAAATGCATGGGCAAATATCCAGATAAGTGCGGTCTTGCTCGTTCGCTGGCGGTTCCGCAGAGCACTGGGCGCAGCCAACCCCGAAGTCGCACAACCAGCTGGCAAGATACCTCAA
>Ga0315281_10015095_pt1 | contig 10369 bp, 11 predicted proteins | sample YL17G07_0_MG_FD_204540 | JGI IMG/M metagenome (GOLD analysis project Ga0315281, IMG submission 204540) | Sediment microbial communities from Yellowstone Lake, YNP, Wyoming, USA - YL17G07_0 | ecosystem: Environmental > Aquatic > Freshwater > Lake > Sediment | place: USA: Wyoming | collected...
TGGTGAACACGCGCTGCTGCTCGATGCGCGTGAGATTGACCGCCAGCGCGCCGACGATGTTTTTCACAATGCGGTCCTGGATCTCGAATACGTCCGCGCCCGCGCCCTCGTAGCGTTCCGACCATAGTTGCGCGCCTTTTTCCGCGTCGCTCAGCTCGACAACCACACGCAGCTTGCCGTCGGCCTGACGCACGCTGCCCTGCGCGATGTAGCGCACGCCCAGTTCGCGGCTGATCTCGGCAGAGGTCACCGGGCGCCCCTTGTAGGCCTGGACCGCGTTGCGCGACATGATCATCACTCCGGAAAACCGACCCAGCGCATTGATGACGTCCTCGGTGATCCCGTCGCTGAAATAGTCGCGTTTCGCATCTCCGCTCTGGTTGGCAAACGGCATCACCGCGATGGTCGCGCGCGCGGACGAGGCCTGCGACGGCTTCTTGCCTACGAGCGACGCGAACCAGGCGCGCGCATCGTTCGCCAAATCGGCATTGGCGATCCATGCGCCGATTGAGATGGCGAGCAAGAGAGCTAGCGGAGCAACGACCCGCCATGCCTGTCGGTGCCGTGGCCGGACGACTTTCCCTGTCACGCCACCAACAACCCGAAAAACATGCACCGGCCGCGCGATGTTCTTTACTGCATGCTCGCCTTTGTCCTCGAAGCTGGCCGCGATCCGGTCGCGCACTGTTTCCTGCACCATCCCCGAGACCGTGACGCCTCCAGGTTCGGCCAGCGCCTGCAGCCGCGCGGCGATATTGACCCCGTCACCGTAAATCGTGCCGTCCGCCTTTTCGATCACATCGCCAAGGTGAACGCCAATGCGAAAACGCATGCACCGATCTTTCGACGTCGTGTCCGCCGAGGATTCGAGTTCCTTCTGTATCGCGAGCGCAGCGCTCACCGCCCCGATTGCGGTTTCGAACACCGCGAGCACCGAGTCGCCCGCCATGTCGATGATGCGGCCCTGATTCCCTTCGATCCGCGCCTTGAAGACGTTCCGTGCGGCATCGAGCGCAGCGACGGTGGCGTCCTCGTCCGCCGTCATCAGCCGCGAGTAGCCTGCCACATCTGCGGCAAGAATCGCTGCCAGTCGCCGTCGGCCGCTTGTCTCGTTCAACGCACCCCCCGAGAGGTCTGTGCGCGGGAATACTAACAAAGGGGAAAAGGAGTGGTCGGGGTGACTGGATTCGAACCAGCGACACCTGCGTCCCGAACGCAGTACTCTACCAGGCTGAGCTACACCCCGAATTACGACTGACGGACGACCGAGAAGGACGCCAATTCTAGCAAAGAATCCTTGTAGTTCGAGGCAGGAAGCCCTTGCAGCGCACGCCGCGCCGCCTCGGCTTCGCGCAGCGCAACCGCCCGCGCATACTCGAGCGCGCCTGTGGCGATGACCGCCTCCAGCACGCGCGGGAACTCCAGCCGGCCGCCTTCGATGATCGCGCGTCGCACCACGCCGGCCTGCTCGGGCGAGCCGCAGGCCATGGCGCGGATCAACGGCAGGGTCGGCTTGCCCTCGGCCAGGTCGTCGCCCACGCTCTTGCCGATCGTCGCCGCATCGCCCGAGTAGTCGAGCACGTCGTCGATCAGCTGAAAAGCCGTGCCGATGCGCATGCCGTACTCCGCGAGCCCATCTTCCAGCGGCGTCGGCGCGGCCCCCAGCACGGCCCCCAGGCGCGCTGCCGCCTCGAAGAGCTTCGCGGTTTTGCGCCGGATCACTTCAAGGTAGCCGCGCTCGTCGACTTCAGGGTCATGGCAGTTCATGAGCTGCAGCACCTCGCCCTCGGCGATCGTGTTGGTCGCATCGGCGAGCACCTGCATCACGCGCATGCTGTCGGCGCCCAGCATCATCTGGAAAGCGCGCGAATAGAGAAAGTCGCCCACCAGCACCGCGGCAGCGTTGCCGAATTCGGCGTTCGCCGTCTTGCGGCCGCGCCGACGGTCGGACGCATCCACCACATCATCATGCAGGAGCGTGGCGGTATGGATGAACTCGACCACGGCGGCCATCTCGTAGTGCCGCTCGCCGCCGCCCGTTCCCGGGTAGCCGGCGGCCCCGGCCGAGAGCAGCACCAGCGCCGGGCGCAGGCGCTTGCCACCGCCGGTAACGATGTATTCAGCGACCTGGCGCACCAGCGCTACGTCCGAGCCCAGCCGGGCGCGGATCACCTGGTCGACGCGCCGCATGTCCGCAGCGACCAGCGCAAGGAAGGGAAGTTTTTCCATAGAGGGGGAAATTAGCACAGCAGGCTTTGACCTGGCCGCCTGAAATCCCTTATAATTCTAGGTCTTCGCACACTATTTCAGCACAGGTTCAGCCATGTATGCAGTGATCCAGACCGGCGGCAAGCAGTACCGGGTCAAATCCGGCGAGCAGGTGAAGGTCGAATTGCTCGCGGCCGAGGTCGGCGCAACGGTGTCGTTCGACCGCGTCCTCATGCTCGGCGAAGGCGACGGCGTGCGCGTCGGCGCGCCGTTCGTGAACGGCGCCACCGTCAAGGCGACGGTCGTGGCACAGGGCCGCGGCGAGAAAATCCGCATTTTCAAGCTCCGCCGCCGCAAGCATTTCGCCAAGACCCAGGGGCACCGGCAGGGCTTCACCGAAGTGCGCATCGACGAAATCGTCGGCGCCTGATTCACTGACAAGCAAGCGATCGATAAGCACACGAGAGACAAGCAACCATGGCACATAAGAAAGCAGGCGGCAGTTCGCGCAACGGGCGCGACTCCAACGCGAAACGGCTGGGCGTCAAGACCTACGGCGGCGAAAGCGCAAGCGCCGGCCAGATCCTGATACGCCAGCGCGGCACCGTGGTGCACCCGGGCGTCAATGTCGGCATCGGGCGTGACCACACGCTTTATGCGCGCATCGCCGGCAAGGTCGAGTATTCGGTCAAGGGCGCGGGCAACAAGAAAACCGTGAGCGTGCTCCCAGCCTAGCCACTTTGCCGACTCCGCGAAAAAAGCCCCGCCGGAGTCGGTGGGGCTTTTTCTTTTCCGCAAGCGGAAATCCAACCCGATGAAGTTCATCGACGAAGCGAAAATCCAGGTGCACGCCGGCAAGGGCGGCGATGGCAGCGCTGCGTTCCGGCGCGAGAAATTCGTGCCACGCGGAGGGCCCTCGGGCGGCGATGGCGGGCGCGGCGGCAGCGTATGGGCGGTGGCGGACCGCAATATCAATACGCTGGTGGATTACCGCTTCGCGCGCATCCATCGCGCCGCGCAAGGCGACATCGGCCGTGGCGCAGACAAATACGGGCGCGGCGGCGAGGACGTCGTGCTGCGCATGCCAGTGGGCACCCTGGTGAAAGAGGACGGCGTGCTGCTTGCCGATCTCGCCACGCACGGCCAGCGCGCGCTGCTCGCCAAGGGCGGCCGGGGGGGACTGGGCAACCTGCACTTCAAGTCGAGCATCAATCGCGCACCGCGCCAGTTCACGCGCGGCGAACCGGGCGAAAGCCGGGAACTGGCGCTCGAGTTGCGCGTGCTCGCCGACGTCGGGCTGCTCGGCCTGCCCAATGCCGGCAAATCCACCTTTATCCGCGCCGTGTCGGCGGCGCGGCCGAAGGTCGCCGACTATCCCTTCACGACGCTCAACCCGTCGCTGGGCGTGGTGCGCATCTCGCACGAAGCGAGCTTCGTGGTCGCCGACATTCCCGGCCTGATCGAGGGTGCGGCCGAAGGCGCGGGCCTCGGCCATCAGTTCCTGCGCCACCTGACGCGCACCCGGCTGCTGCTGCACCTGGTGGACCTCGCACCGCCTGAAGACGGTGCCGATCCGGCGCAAGACGCGCGCGCGCTGGCGAACGAACTGAAGAAATACGACCCGGCGCTGTACGACAAGCCGCGCTGGCTGGTATTCAATAAGACCGACCTTCTGCGCAGCGTCGCGGCGGCCGACGCCAGTGCGCGAAAAATCGTGCGCACGCTGCGCTGGAAAGCGCCGTGGTTCCTGGTCTCCGCGATCAACGGCAAGGGCTGCAGGGAATTGTCCGCCCGGGCATTCCAGTTCATTTCAACGATGGAAAAAAAGCAGGTCCGCCGTGCAGCCTAGCGCCGTCGCGGCCGCCACCACGCTCGTCGTCAAGGTCGGGTCTTCGCTCGTGACCAACGACGGCCGTGGACTGGACGCCGCCGCGATCGCCCGCTGGGCGGCTCAGATCGCCCAGCTGCGCGTGCTCGGCAAGCGCTGCGTGCTGGTTTCGAGCGGCGCCATTGCCGAGGGCCTGCAGCGGCTGGGCTGGACGCGCCGGCCGCGCGCCATGCACGAACTGCAGGCAGCAGCGGCCGTCGGGCAGATGGGCCTGGTGCAATGCTACGAGACGAGCTTTCGCGAGCACGGCCTCGCGACCGCGCAGGTGCTGCTGACGCACGCGGATATGGCGGACCGCCAGCGCTACCTGAACGCGCGCTCGACGCTGCGCACGCTGCTCGGGCTCGGCGTCATCCCGGTGATCAACGAGAACGACACGGTGGTAACCGACGAGATCAAGTTCGGCGACAACGACACGCTGGGAGCGCTGGTCGCCAACCTGGTCGAAGCTGACGCGCTCATCATTCTCACGGACCAGGCCGGGCTCTACGACGCGGACCCGCGCAAGGTTGCAACCGCACGATTGATTCAGGAACGAGAAGCAGGAGATCCCGCGCTCGAGGCCATCGCCGGCGGCGCCGGCTCGGTGCTGGGGCGCGGCGGCATGCTGACCAAGGTGCTCGCCGCAAAGCGCGCGGCGCGCAGCGGCGCGCACACGGTGATTGCTTCAGGGCGCGAGCCCGACGTGCTTCTGCGCATTGCACGCGGCGAACGCGTGGGCACCCTGCTCACGGCGCGCACCCAGCCGATAGCAGCAAGAAAGCAGTGGCTAGCCGATCACCTGAAAGTTGGCGGCCGGCTCAAGCTGGACGCGGGCGCAGTGCGCGCGCTCGCCAACGGCGGCAAGAGCCTGCTGCCGATCGGGGTCATCGGGGTGGCGGGGGACTTCGAGCGCGGCGCCGTGGTTGCCTGTGACGACCCGCAGGGCCGCGAGGTCGCGCGCGGACTGGTGAACTATTCGGCGGCCGAGACCCGCCAGATCATGTGCAAACCGTCCTCCGACATCGAATCCATACTCGGCTACGTCGACGCGCAGGAAATGATCCACCGCGACAACCTGGTCCTTCTCTAGTTTTTCCGCCTGAAATCCGGATGACCGCCGCGCCGCAGGTGCTCCACGGCTTGCGCGGCACTCGATACTAGGACGTTGAACGGACAGAAATACTCGTCCCGGAGCGCCTGGTGCCAGCGTTGCACGCTCTTCGCCTCGATCGGCTTCCAGTCGCTCCTGGCGCGGGACCAGCCCGCCCCCTGCCCGACGGCATAGACCTTATAGCTTGCGCTGCTGCATCGAATACCCTCGTAGCTAGTGTTTTCGGCGCCCGAGGGGCTGCGCGCCACGAGCGTGTAGCGCACCACGCCGTCCGTGCCGACCGAGATTGATGCTCGATCAATGAAGAACCTGAAATTCGATCCCGCGCTGACGAAGAACTCGATCAGGGCTCCGCTCGTGGGCGGGTCCGGGAGGCCAACTTCGCTCTCCTTCCAATCACGATCTCCGCGCGCGCGCTCCCAGTCGCTTTGCGTCTGGGCAGCAGCGGGTGAGGCAACCGAGGCCGCCCAGAGCAGGACGGCGAGAATATATGGACTCTTCAAACCAGATCGCTCGCGAGCGAATCACGAACCTGCGGCGGGACCGCGGCGCTCGCGCGGTAATTCGGGTGCTCGACCCCCATGGACAGACCGGCGCCCGCCTTGAGCGCCCCGCGCATCGTCGCGTCGAGCTCGAAGCGCAGGAAATGCACCGCGGAAGTCTTCTCCTCGTTCTCGCGCACGAGGTCTTCGTCCGCGATCGCGAATACGCGCGCGCAGCCTGCGACCTCCACCCAGGTGCGCTCTTCGATTCCCTTCAGCTCCGCGAGCCGCCGGCGCCGCTCCTCGGGCTCCGGATACTCGATCAGCATCGTCGCCTTCCAGTTGGCGCCCTCCGGGATCAGCGGGTTGTAGGCCTCGAGCTCGCCGCGGATGCCTTCGTCTTCGAAGATGCGCTCGATGCGCAACATCTCCTGCACCTGGTAGCGGATCGTCAGTTCGTCCTCGAAAATCAGCGTGACGTTCTCGCCCGCGTGCACCGTGCGCAGCTTCTTGTGGGCAATGACCCGGGAACGGAACGCATTGCGCTCCCGGGCGTAGACTTCGAGAGGCAGCAGGCTCTCGGGCGCGATCTGCGCCATTACTCCACAAACTGGTCGAGCGCCTTCTGGAAGCGGTTGGCGTGCGAACGCTCCGCCTTCGCCAGCGTCTCAAACCAATCCGCGATTTCGGTAAAGCCTTCGGTGCGCGCGGTCTTCGCCATCCCGGGGTACATGTCGGTGTACTCGTGCGTCTCGCCGGCAACCGCCGCCTGCAAGTTCAGCTTGGTCGGGCCGATGGGCTTGTCGGTGGCCGGATCGCCCACCGGCTCCATGTATTCGAGATGGCCGTGGGCGTGCCCGGTCTCGCCTTCGGCGGTCGAGCGGAACAGCGCCGCGACATCGTTCTGGCCCTCGACGTCGGCCTTCGCTGCGAAGTAAAGGTATCTGCGGTTCGCCTGCGATTCGCCGGCAAACGCCGCTTTCAGGTTGTCGTGGGTTTTGGAACCTTTGAGTTGCATACAGCCTCCTTTGAATGGGGATTGGGCAAGTTACGACGGACGCCGCGCCACGGCAAATTGTTTCTTGCAATGAATGCAATAGACCCGCTCTATCGCCCCAGCGCAATCTCGATTTCCGAGAAGGTGCGGGCCACCTCGCCGGCAGTCTGCAGCATTATGCCGAGCTGGCGCCCCAACTGCGAGATCGAGAGGATACCGCGAACCATGGTGCGCCTGACAGGCGCATCGATCAAGCTCTTTGGCGCAATGACGTCGAAATCGACCACCAGCGCGTGCTGGCGTCCGGCGCGGCGCAGCGTCTCGAGCACGTGGCCCACCCGAGCGCCTTCGATGTCGCCGAACGCGATAACCTCCACCTGCCGCGCCGGCGTCATGATGTCGCCCACGGTCAACTCGCCGCGCTTCATGCCGCGGTCGGTGGCGATGCGCATCGCCTTCTCGCCCAAAACGTCGGTGGCAGTCACCACACCGAGCACCGTCTCGCGGTCATCGGCCACCAGCAGCAAGCGCACGCCGCGTGAAATCATGAAATGGTTGGCGCCCTCGATCGGCGCCTGCGGGCGGATGGTCGCCGGGCTGGTGCGGCCAAGATCGGTCATCACGTCCAGCGCCGGGGATTCGAGCGTCACGGAGGCGGCCTGCGGCTGGACAGGGCGGCGGAAGCCCGCTGCCTCGCCCAGTTCCCGGATCGGAAGCGATTGAAATTGACGGTCCATGAACTCTCCTTGGAATGACGGACTGGCGCGATTGCGCGGCAACGCGTCGCTAGCCTGCCGGCGTCACCGGCTGATCGGATCTGGGCCGGCGGCGCCGGTCGGCGTTCAGGAACCGATGCAGCTCGGTCAGCGCCTGGCTGTAGACCTCGCGCTTGAACTCGACCACCGCTTCCACCGGCACCCAGTAGTCGTGCCAGCGCCAGGCGTCGAATTCGGGCTTGCCGTTGCCGCGCAGCTTGACGTCGCAATCGCGCCCCAGCAGGCGCAGCAGGTACCAGATCTGCTTCTGGCCCCGGTAGCTGCCGCGCCAGTCGCGCCGGATCCACCTCTCCGGCACTTCGTAGCGCAGCCAGTGGCGTGTGCGGCCGAGAATGCGGACATGCTCAGGTCTCAGGCCGACTTCCTCCTCGAGCTCGCGGAACATCGCCTGCTCGGGGGATTCGCCGGACTTGATGCCGCCCTGGGGAAACTGCCACGCGTGCTGATTGACCCTCTTGCCCCAGAACACGTCGTTGTGCGTGTTCAGCAGGAGGATGCCCACATTCGGTCGGTAGCCGTCTCGGTCGAGCATGGCAACACCACCTAAGCTAGAATTCTCGACCCCATTTTTCCACAGCCTCACCGTAAATTCAACGCGTTAATGCGTACTTCGCGACACTTCATTTCGACCATCAAGGAGGTGCCGGCCGACGCCGAACTCCTCAGCCACAAGCTGATGATCCGCGCCGGCATGATCCGGCGCCTGGCGGCAGGCATTTACACCTGGATGCCGGTCGGGCTGCGCGTCGTCCGCAAGATCGAGGCCATCGTGCGCGAGGAGATGAACCGCGCCGGCGCGGTGGAGCTGTCGATGCCGGTGGTGCAGCCGGCCGAACTGTGGCAGGAGTCCGGCCGCTGGAAGGACTATGGGCCGGAGCTGCTGCGCTTCAAGGACCGGCACGAGCGCGATTTCGTGATCCAGCCGACCTCGGAAGAGGTGATCACCGACATCGCGCGTGCCGAGCTGCGCAGCTACCGCAAGCTTCCCGTCCACTTCTACCAGATCCAGACCAAGTTCCGCGACGAGCGCCGGCCGCGCTTTGGCATCATGCGCGGGCGCGAGTTCGTGATGAAGGACGGCTACTCCTTTCACGCCGACCACGCGAGCCTTGAGCGCGAATACCGCAACATGTACGACACCTACAGCCGCATCTTCACGCGGCTGGGGCTCAAATTCCGCGCCGTCGCCGCCGACACCGGCGCCATCGGCGGCACCGGCTCGCACGAATTCCAGGTGCTCGCCGACTCGGGCGAGGACGCCATTGCCTGGTGCCCGGACTCCGATTACGCCTCGAACCTCGAGCTTGCGGAAGCTGTTTCTCCGGCCGAAAAAAGAAAGAATCCGGGCGAGGAGAAGCAAAAAGTACCCACGCCGGGCAAGACCAAGTGCGAGGACGTAGCGGCATTGCTCAAACTTCCCCTCGATCGCACGCTCAAAGCGATCGCGGTGATGAGCGACGACAAATTCATCCTGCTCCTGGTTAGGGGCGACCATGGCCTGAACGAGATCAAGGCGTCCAAACTTCCCGGCCTGAGTCCGTTTCGTTTTGCGACTGATGCGGAAATTCAAGAACATTTGCATTGCAAAGCGGGCTATATAGGACCACCAGCAGGTGGTAGCGGACCCGTCGGAGCCAAAGCGCGCGTTGTCGCAGATCGCACCGTCGCCGCAATGTCGGATTTCGTCTGCGGCGCGAACGAGGAAGGCTTCCACCTTGCCGGCGTCAACTGGGGCCGCGACGCGCCCGAGCCCGAGGTTGCGGACCTGCGCAACGTGCGTGAAGGCGATCCGAGTCCGGATGGCATGGGCACGCTGAAAATTCAGCGCGGCATCGAGGTCGGGCACATTTTCCAGCTGCGCACCAAGTATTCCGAGGCGCTGAAAGCGGTGTTCCTGGACGACAAGGGCGCCACCCGACCGATGGAAATGGGCTGTTACGGCATCGGCATCACGCGCATCGCCGCCGCCGCCATCGAGCAGAACCACGACGCGCGCGGCATTGTGTTTCCGCGCCCGATCGCGCCGTTCGAGGCCTGCCTGGTGCCGATCGGTTTCCACAAGAACCCCGCGGTGCGCGAGGCGGCAGAGAAGCTTTACGCGGAACTGCTGGCCGCGGGGATCGACGTGCTGCTAGATGACCGCGACGAGCGCCCGGGGGTGCTGTTCGCCGACATGGACCTGCTCGGCATTCCCCACCGCCTGGTGCTCTCCGAGCGCGGCCTCGCCGCCGGCACCATCGAATACAAGGGCCGCACGCAGGCCGCAGCGGAGAACTCGCCGCTGGCATCGGCGCTGCGGCTCCTCAAGGAAAAATTCGCGGCAGCATGAAAAGCGCCCGCACGAGAATCACCCTCACGCTCGCCGTGTTGCTGGCGCCCTTGCTGGCCTTTGCCGGCAACCAGGCCGAGGAGCAGCTTGCAGATAGCGTGCGCGCCCAGCTGCATGCCTCGATCGCCGATCGCGCCGCCCCCTTTCTTAACTTCAAGAGCGGACCCGAGAACGGGCACAAGTGGCTGTTCGAGATGTCCAAGCGCCTGGCGCAACGCATGCCCGACCGCAAGCAGCGCACCGAGCTCCTGAAGACGGTGCAGTACGAGGCAATACGCGCCGGCCTGGATCCACAGATGGTGCTGGGACTGATCCAGGTTGAGTCGGGATTCCGCAAATACGCGGTGTCGAGTTCGGGCGCGCGCGGCTACATGCAGGTGATGCCGTTCTGGATCAAGATCATCGGCGACCGGCACCACAACCTGTTCGCCCTGCGCACCAACCTGCGTTACGGCTGCGTCATCCTGCGCCACTACCTGAACATCGAGAACGGGAATTATTTCCGCGCACTCGGCCGCTACAACGGCAGTCTCGGCCAGGCCGAATATCCTGACGCGGTGCACGCCGCCTGGCGCGGCCACTGGAAATATGACGGC
>Ga0315281_10015096_pt1 | contig 10369 bp, 9 predicted proteins | sample YL17G07_0_MG_FD_204540 | JGI IMG/M metagenome (GOLD analysis project Ga0315281, IMG submission 204540) | Sediment microbial communities from Yellowstone Lake, YNP, Wyoming, USA - YL17G07_0 | ecosystem: Environmental > Aquatic > Freshwater > Lake > Sediment | place: USA: Wyoming | collected...
TGCCCATTTCCTGCAGCACCGCGGAGGTTCTCTCCAACGGCGTGCCGGTGGGCATGTCCACCACCACCTGCAGCTCCGACTTGTTGTCGAACGGCAGCATTTTCAGCACCACCAGCTTCAGCCCTGCAAGCGACACCGCTGCGAGTATCAGGACGAGAATGCCCAGGTAGAGCTTGGTGCGCGCCGCACCGCCCTGCGCGCCGCCCAGGAACGGCCCGATAACGCGGCGGAACAGGCGCAACGCGCCGGTCTCTTCCGGCACCTCGCCGTGGGCGCTGCCCTGCGGCTTGAGCAGCTTCAGCGCGAGCCAGGGGGTGACGATGAAGGCAATGGCGAGCGATATGATCATGCCCATGCTGGCATTGATCGGGATCGGGCTCATATAGGGACCCATCAACCCGCTGACGAAAGCCATCGGCAGCAAGGCCGCGATCACGGTAAAGGTCGCGAGTATGGTGGGGCCGCCGACTTCATCCACCGCATCCGGGATCAGCGCCGCCAGCGACAGTCCCGAATGCGCGCCGCGGCGGTGGATGTTCTCCACCACCACGATGGCATCGTCGACCAGGATGCCGATGGAAAAAATCAGCGCAAACAGCGACACGCGGTTGAGGGTGAAGCCCCAGGCCCAGGAAGCGAACAGCGTCGCGGCGAGGGTCAGGATCACGGCGGCGCCGACGATCACCGCCTCGCGCCGCCCGAGCGCAGCCCATACCAGTGCCACCACCGACAGCGTCGCGAAAATCAGCTTCTGGATCAGCTTCTGCGCCTTGTCGTTGGCGGTCTCGCCGTAATTGCGGGTGAGCGACACTTCCACGCCTTCGGGAATGATGCTGCCCTTCAACTGCTCGACCCGGCGCGTCAGGCGCGAGGCGACGTCCACCGCGTTCTCGCCCGGTTTCTTGGCCACGGCGATGGTCACCGCCGGGAATTCGCCGCGCGCCTTGCCGTTGCCGGCGACGCCGTTGCCGTACCAGACGTAATGCGCGGGAAGTTCGGGGCCATCCTCTACCTGCGCCACGTCTTCGAGATAAATCGGCCGGTCCTGCGCTGCGCCGACGACCAGGCGCTTCACCTCCCCGGCCGAAGCGAGGAACTGCCCGGTCTCGATCTGGGTTTCGCGGTTCCCGTCGACCAGACTGCCCGAGGGCATCGCCACGTTGGCGGCAATCAGCGCGTTGCGCACGTCCTGCGGCGTGAGGCGCCAGGCGTGCAGGCGCTCGACATCGAGCAACACCCGCAGAGCGCGCCGCGCGCCGCCGATGGTCGCCACGGTACGCACGCCGCGCACCCGCTGCAGCTCGATCTCGGCTGAATGCGCGATCTGCAGCAGTTGGTAGGCGCCGCGCGCGGGATCGGCGGTCCACAGCGTCAGGCTGACGATGGGCACGTCGTCTATGCCCATCGGCTTGATGATGGGCTCGCCCACGCCCAGCGACGGCGGCGGCCAGTCCCGGTTCGAATTGATGGTGTCATACAGCCGCACCAGCGCCTGGGTGCGGTCCTCTCCGACCTTGAACTGCACCGTGAGCACCGCCATGCCCGGTTTGGTCACCGAGTAGATATGCTCAATGCCGGTGATGCGCGAGAGCACCTGTTCGGCGGGCGTGGTCACCAGCGATTCGACGTCCCTGGCCGACGCCCCCGGGAACGGAATCAGCACGTTCGCCATGGTGACGTTGATCTGCGGCTCTTCCTCGCGCGGCGTCACCAGCACCGCAAACACCCCGAGCAGCAGCGCGATCAGCGCGATGAGCGGAGTCATCTGCGAGTGCAGGAAGAACTGGCTGATGCGTCCGGAGATGCCCATGGTCATTGGTGATCGGTTAGTGAGGCTGAGGGTCTGTCTGGCCGCGACGAGAATTGCCCCCGGCCGGCAGCGTGCCTATCTCTACTTGCTGCCGCGCTTCAGCGCTGCCAATGCTGCGACCGGGTCGAGCGCGAGCTTTTCTCCAGGGGCAAGACCGGCGAGCACTTCCACCTCCCCGCCACCTGCAGGTTCACCCAGGCGCAACTGCCGAAACCGGATGTCGCCGTTCTCGCCCACCACATAGGCACCGGCCACTTCGCTGCGCAGCGCCACCGCGGAGGCCGGGATCAGCAGCTTCTTCACCCGGCCGATCGCGAAATAGGCACGCGCGAACATGCCCGGATACAGACCTTCGATGCCCGCAGGCAGGTCGAGCCGCACCTGGGTCGTGTGGGTCTGGGAATCTGCCGCCGGCAGGATGGCCATCCTGGATGCCTCGATGCGCTTGTTCAGCGCCGGGAATTCCACGCTGGCGCGGGCGAACTTGCGCACCGTATCGAGCTGGAATTGCGGCAGGCTCGCGCTGACACGCAGCTCGCCCGGATCGAAACCGGTCATGAGCGGCTTGCCCGGCACCGCGATCTCGCCCAGTTCGACGTGGCGCGCGGACACCACGCCGCTATAGGGCGCGATCACGCTGGCGTAGCTCCTGGTGGCCGCGGCCTGGCCGCCGCCCGCCTCGGCGGCGGCACGCTGCGCCTGCGCGGCGAGATAATCGGCTTGCGCCTTGTCCAACGCCGCGTCGCTGACGAATTTCCGCTCCACCAGCCGCTGCGTCCGCTCGAATTGCGCCTTGGCATTGCGCAGCGTCGCCTCGGCCTGGGCGATCTGCGCCTGGCTCGCGGCATAGGCCTGATTCACCTCGGTCGGATCGATGCGCACGATCACCTGGCCCTTATTCACGCGGTCGCCGACATCGAAATTCACCGCCACCACGCGGCCGGAAATCTGCGCCGCCACCGTCGATAGTTTCACCGCCTCGACCACGCCCTCGGCGGCATAGGTCTGCTCGACCTCGCGATACTGGACGGGGGCGGTCCGCAGCGCAGGCGCGTCGGCCGCCACCGCAGCCGGCACGAGCGCGATGGCAAGCGCTATCCCCGCAAAAGCGGCGCGCAATAAAAGAATGTTTCGAGTAATCATGGCGGCCATTCTAGCGGCAGGCCTACGGAGGGTATGTGACTTAGGTTACCGAACTGCGGGCGTGCCCTCATGACATGCGTCAAACAAACACGAGGCACCCCACCCCCACCTCTGACCACCGATTAGTACAGCGCCATGAGGGTCAGATTCCACTGACTCCCCGGCTGGAAACGACCAGCTGACGCGGGTTTCCGGTGTGCACGTCGCCGAGACCGGATACACCGGGCAATTCCATCGGCCGCGGAGTATCATCTCGAACAGGACGTACAGTGGACGCGGCAGCCCCAAGTAACAATGCGGTCCGACCCCATGCATCAATAGGTTTGGAGTAGGGTTCGTTGCTTAAACGTTGTGTTCGCTATATCTAGTCTAGGGGGTAAGGCGTGCCAGCTTACACAATCACCATAGTATGTCTCGCCAACTCTCGGAAGACTTCCGGTCGTTGCGTGGCGGGTAAGGTGTTAGACGGCGGCAAGCTGGGCGAATGGGTCAGACCGGTCAGTCCCCGGCTTACGGGGGAGGTATCCGAGGAAGAGCGACGATACGAGGATGGCAGCGACCCGAAGCTGCTGGACATTATCGAAATTCCCATGTCAAAGGCTTCCCCTGACTCGTATCAGCAGGAAAATCATGTTATCGACACCGAGTATCACTGGAGAAGACGCGGGCGAGCGACATGGGATGATATTGCTGCGGCGCTCGACCAGCCGCCTAGCGTCCTTTGGACGAATGGCTTCTCGACCGTCGTGGCTGGCGAGAACGATCGAGTCCCCGAGGTTTTGGCCAATAACCTTACGTCGTCTTTGCGCCTCATTCAGCCGCAAAATCTCATCATTTGGGTTGGAGCGCCCGGTGCCGACTATGGAAATCCCCGTCGCAAGGTGCGTTCGATGTTCCGCTATGCTGACGCGCAATATAATATCGGCGTTACGGATCCGGTGATCGAGCGCGAGTACTTTGCTAAGGCGAACGGAGAATACCCAGTGGCGAACGCAATTCTGTGCATTAGCTTGGGTGAGTTGCACGAAGGGTATGCCTATAAACTTGTTGCGGCGATTATTACGCCAGAAAGGATTGCGGCGGGCATATGAGCAATACCTTTTACACAGTCGGTCATTCGACTCACGACATCGACAAGTTCATCCGACTGATCTCGCAGCACGGCATCACGACCCTCTGCGACGTACGATCCTCCCCCTACAGTCGAATGAACCCTCAGTTCAACCGGGAATCGCTCAAACAGGCCTTGCGCGAGCACGGGATTGGCTACGTTTTCCTCGGCAAAGAACTCGGTGCGCGCAGCAACGACCCATCGTGTTATGTAGGCGGCAAGGTCCAGTATGACCGGCTCGCGAAGACCGCTCTTTTCGCGAGCGGACTCGAACATGTGCGGGACAGCATGAAGACACACAAGGTTGCGCTGATGTGCGCGGAGAAGGACCCACTCGCGTGCCATCGCACCATACTCGTAACACGAAATCTGTGTGCGCAAGGGCTTTCAGCCCAGCATATCCTCGAAGACGGCTCCGTCGAAAGTCATGAGCAGGCACTTAGCCGGTTGCTGCACCAATTGAAGCTGCCGGAAGCGGATATGTTTCGTTCCAGGGAAGAGTGGATCGAAGAGGCTTACGCCATCCAGGGCAAGCGGATTGCCTACGAAGAGGCTTCGGCTGACGCACATGCCGTTCCGGTACTCAACGACAGCGCGACATGAAATTGTTCACAATCGGCTTCACGAAGAAGACCGCGGAAGCGTTCTTTACCAAGTTACAACAGGCCGGAGTGAAGCGGCTAGTCGATGTCCGGCTAAACAACGTCTCGCAACTCGCTGGCTTCACCAAGAAGGACGACCTGCGCTATTTTACCAAGACAATCTGCCACATAGACTACATCCATGAGTCCGCGCTCGCCCCGACCAAAGACATTCTTGATGCGTACAAGAAGAACAAGGGCGATTGGTCGGTTTACGAGCGGGAGTTCCTCGATCTAATGACAAAACGCAAGATCGAGGAGACCGTGCCTCGCGAAACACTCGACGGCGGCTGTCTGCTATGCAGCGAAGATAAGCCGCATCATTGCCATCGGCGGCTGGTAGCTGAGTACTTAAGAGATAAGTGGGGGAATGTTGAGATCCAGCATCTCACCTAACACGGCGTCTTCCGCCGCTAACATGCTAGAGATCGTCCTTCTCCGTCTCTTTCCAGAACTGAGTGCTTTGCCCGCAACGGCTCCTGCGGTACCAGAGGGCATCGCCAAGCAGGGTAGCAAAATGGCGCCTGCTCTCGTCATTGTCCCCTGTCAGTACAGAGCACCGGCAAGCAGCTTGCGATACTCGCTGACCAGCGCGGACTGATCTTCGGCGAGCTTGAACACCTCGACCATGAGCTTGCGCGCGCTGGTGCGCAACGCGCCGCGGTCCTTGCGCACCACCTCCAGCAGCGCCGCGAGCGCCGGTTCGTAACGCCTGTCGGCGACCAGGCGCTCACCCAGCGCGAGGCGCGAGGGCAGGTCGTCCGGATTGGCGGCGAGCTTCGCTTCCAGTTCCCCGATCGCCGGCAACTGCTGGCTTTTCTTCCAGAACGCAAGCGCGGAATAAAGCCGGTCCGCGCGCTCGTCGCGCTCGCGCTCCGGAATCGGCGCAAATATCTCATCCGCCTCGGCGTGGCTATTCCTCGCCAGCAACAACTCGACCAGATCCAGCCGCGGCGCATGGTTCGCCGGATCGAGTTCGACGGCGCTGCGCAGATGGCGCTCGGCCTCGTCAAAATCGCCCTGGGCCACAAGCGCGCGCGCCGTGCGGCGCAGCTTCTCGCCCGGCGTCGGGATCAGGCGGTCAATGAACGCGCGCACACCGCTCTCGGGCAGCGCGCCGGTGAATTCGTCCGCCAGCTTGCCGTCGACGAAGGCCTTGACGTTGGGGATGCCGCGCACGCCGAAACGCGCGGACAACTGCGGGTGTTCGTCGGAATTGACCTTGGCCAGCAGGAACCGGCCCTGATATTCACCGGCCAGCTTCTCCAGGATGGGCTTCAGCACGCGGCAGGGGGCGCACCAGGGCGCCCAGAAATCGACCAGCACGGGCGTCTTCTCCGACGCTTGCAGCACGTCGCGCTCGAACGAATCGGTTGCGGTATCAAACGAATAGGTATTCATGGCGGCTCCAGCGGATATTTTCGTAGTATATGCGGTCAAGCGCCGCCGGTTTCAAACGCACTGGCCGTACCCGCCGCTTTCTTATAGCATCCGTCCATGGAACTTCCAGACTACCACGGCGGCAGCATCGTCAACCTGATGCGCTCGATCGAACGCGCGCTGGACGCAAGACCGTGCGACGCCGCCTCGGCTTACCCCGAACTGAGCGCACTGCCGGCCGCGGCGCTCTCGGGCGCGCGCAATATCGTGCTGCTCGTGATCGACGGCCTGGGCTACGATTATCTCACCGGCGCCGGCGCGGGCGGCGTGCTGCAGCGTCAGCTCAAGGCGCGCATCACCTCGGTGTTTCCTTCGACCACAGCCACCGCGGTGAGCAGCTTCCTCACCGGCGTCGGCCCGCAGCAACACGCGCTTACCGGTTGGCACATGTGGCTGCGCGAACTGGGCTGCCTCGCGGCGACCTTGCGCTTTCGCCCACGTCACGGCGGCGAGCCGCTGTCCAAGTCCGGCATAGCCCCGCGCAGCGTGTTCACCGCCGAACCCATGTTCGATCGCCTGGCGGCGAAAAGCCATGTGGTTTCCCCGGTAAACATCATCGATTCCGACTATAACGTCGCGCATTGCGGGCTCGCCCTGCGCCGGCCGTACAAGGAATTGTCCGAGCTGTTTTCGGCGCTGGCCGAAATCGTGCGCCGCGGCAGCGAACGCCAGTTCATCCACGCCTATACTTACGACTTCGACGAGACCGCGCATAGCTTCGGCAGCGCGAGCCCGGAGTTGCAGCAGAAGTTCCGCCAGATCGATGCCGCCTACGCCCGGTTCCTGGACGAAATCGCAGGCAGCGACACGCTGGTGCTCGCGGTGGCCGACCACGGCTTCATCGATTCGCCCAAAACAGCCTGCATCGAACTCGAGGACCATCCGCAACTGGCCGAAACCCTGATGCTGCCGCTGTGCGGCGAGCGCCGCGTCGCCTATTGCTACGTCCAGCCCGGGCAGGAGGGCGCGTTCGAGCATTACGTGCAAACCCGGCTAGCCCATTGCGCCAGCCTGTACCGGAGCGCCGATCTGATCACGCAAGGCTGGTTCGGCCTGGGCGCGGCGAATCCGCGCCTGGCCGAGCGCGTCGGCCATTACATCTTGGTGATGAAAGGCGATTACACCATCAAGGACTGGATTCCGGGCGAGCCGTGTTATCTGACCGTGGGCGTGCACGGCGGCGTCAGCGCAGCGGAAATGTACGTGCCGCTGATCGTGGCCGCGGCCTGAAATACCGTGCTCGCGCTCAAGTTGTTTCTGGTTCCTGCGTTCCTCCTCCTGATCTCGCTCGCCGGCAGACGCTGGGGACCGGCGGTGGCCGGCTGGCTGGCGGGTCTCCCGGTGCTGACCGGCCCCATCCTGTTTCTGCTGGCGCTTGAAATGGGCCCCGGCTTCGCCGGCGCGGCCGCTACCGTTTCCTTGTCCGCCGTGTCCGGCGCTGTCGTTTTTATCCTTACCTACGCGCTCGTCTGCACGCGCAGATCGCCCCTGCTTTCTCTGCTCTGCGGCCTGGCCAGCTGGTCCTGCGCCGCACTGCTGCTGACGCGGCTTCCACTCAACAATTCCGTTTCCCTTGGTGTCGCGCTGCTCGCACTCGTCATTGCGCCGAAATTGTTTCCGCACATATCGGCGCCTATATTGACCGCGACCTTGCCCAAATGGGAGTTGCCGCTGCGCATGCTGGCCGGCGCCGGGGTTACTTTCGCCGTGACCTCGCTGGCGGCGGCGATCGGGCCGTCGTGGAGCGGAATGTTCGCGGTATTTCCGGTGATCACCATCGTGTTGTCGGTGTTCTCGCATCGCGCCTCCGGCCCGGCCTTCGCCGCGACTCTACTCAGAGCGATGATCTGGGGACTGTACTCGCTCACAAGCTTTTGCCTTGCATTGGCCGTATTGTTGCCGCAACAAGGCGTGACGGTCTCGTTCGTCGCCGCAACCGCAGTGGCCCTGGCGGTTCAGTGGGGGCTCAAATCGCGCCTGCATCGGCGCTAAGCGGGGGCGCAGCGGAGACATACGTGCCGCTGATCATAGCCGCGGCCTGAAAGGTACCTGCCGGACAAAGCTCCCGGCAAACCAGGCTCACCCCATCGGTCGCGTCCAAGTCTCCGACCACGCCAGGCAACAGCTCGACCCTGGTTTGCCGAAGCGGTCCTGCGGGAATACCTTCGCCGTAGCGACATTGCTATTGACCGAAAGCTGCGCGCTGCGCGCGGGCAGGAAGGTGCTGTAGACGCCGATCGGGCGGTCCATCGCGCCCGGCGGCATGGTCAGCACGAACGGCGCCATCAGATCCCAAAAGCTCAGGATGATTTCGTCCTCGTCGGAGATGATGCGCTCTTCGACCGTGCTGAGCGAATTGCCGGTGCGCTCGAACTCCGCGTCGATCAAAGGCAGCGACTCGGAGGCGAAGTCCTTGTACAGCAGCACTTCGATCGTGCGCTGGAGAAAACGCGCGACGCCCGCATTGTCGGTATAGACCCGCGGCCCCTTGCCGGCGAGCGGGCTTTCGATGAACAGCGCGTGCCCCTGTCCGGCGGGGGACCACAGCACGCGCCAGTGGCTGACGCGGTCCACGATGGTCTTGCCATCATCGTTGGAGAGACGGATAAACGAGTTTTCCCCGGTCATCACGACATCGTGCGGGTCAACCATCTGCGGGGCGGTCATGGGCTTGCTCCTGATCTGCGGACAAAAGGGAAGTCGGGAAAGGTCGGGCTCGGAAGACGACGGGTCGGGTAAATGATAGCACCGCATCGGGCGGCACGATTTGGCGGCGTAGCCGGCGCGCGCTTCAGCTGCCCGCGTCTTCGGGCGGTGCGATGGCGCCCTTGCGTTCGACTATCATCCGGTAGTGTTCCGGTTCGCGGTGTTTGGCGAAGTTGAACACCGTGTTCTTGTACGAATTGCACAAATCGAGGTCGCAGCGCGCCACCGCCAGCTCGTCGCCCAGGGTGGTGCACGCCCCGACGACCTCCCCCGATGGCGCAATGATCGAGCTGTTACCGATCAGATCGCAGCCCTCCTCGCAGCCGGCCTTGGCGACGCCGATGACCCAGGTACCGTTCTGATAGGCGCCCGCCTGCATGACCAGCTGATTGTGAAAGTGCGACAGACTGTCGTGCTCGGGCGCCGGGGGATTGTGCACCGGCGTGTTGTAGCCGAGCAGGATCATTTCGGCACCCTGCAGGCCCATCACCCGATAGGTCTCCGGCCAGCGCCGGTCATTGCAGATGCACATTCCGACTATCCCGCCGAAGGCGCGCGTGACACCGAAGCCACGATTGCCGATTTCGAAGTAGCGCTTTTCGAGATGCTGGAAGCGACGCCATGGCTCGTGTTCCGCGTGGCCGGGCAAATGGATTTTGCGGTACTTGCCGACGATCCTGCCGCGCTTGTCCACCAGGATGGAGGTATTGAAGCGCCGCGTGCGGCCCTCCTCCTGGATCAGTTCGGCATAGCCCAGGTAAAAGCCGATGCCCAGGCGCTGCGCCTCCTCGAACAGCGCTCGCGTCTGCGGACCCGGCATCTCGTGCTCGAAGAAGCTGTCGATCTCGGCCTGATCCTTCATGTACCAGCGTGGAAAGAAGGTGGTCAGCGCAAGTTCGGGAAACACCACCGCGTCGCACGCCATCGCATGCGCTTCGCGCAGCAGCTCCAGCAAGCGACGGACGACGCTTTCGCGGCTGTCGTCGCGCGCGATCGGGCCCAACTGAGCGGCCCCCATTTTGACGATCCTGGTCATACCGGTTTTCTCACAAGCTATCCTGGAAAAATGGGGTTTCGTCAAGAAGCCAGCCGCAGCAGGGTATGCAGCAGCACGTTGGCGCCGGCTTCGAGGTCCGGCTGCGTCGTATATTCCTTCACGTTGTGGCTGATGCCGCCGACGCTGGGCACAAAAATCATCGCCGTCGGACAAATTCTGGCAAGCATCTGGGCGTCGTGGCCCGCCCCGCTCGGCATCCGCCTCACGGCAAATCCGAGTCCGCGCGCCGTGTCCTCGACCAGGGCCACGCTGGCGGGGTCGAACGCCACCGGCTCGAAGCGAGCCAGGCTGCGGCTCGCAATCTCGACGCCTTCGGCTGCAGCGACTTCGGCAACGTATGCCTGCAGGCGGCGTTCCGCTTCCTTCAGCGCGACCTCGTCGGTGTTGCGCAAATCGACCGTGAATACCGCCTTGTAGGCGATGACGTTCACCAGATTCGGCGACAAGTCGATGGCGCCGAC
>Ga0315281_10015100_pt1 | contig 10368 bp, 10 predicted proteins | sample YL17G07_0_MG_FD_204540 | JGI IMG/M metagenome (GOLD analysis project Ga0315281, IMG submission 204540) | Sediment microbial communities from Yellowstone Lake, YNP, Wyoming, USA - YL17G07_0 | ecosystem: Environmental > Aquatic > Freshwater > Lake > Sediment | place: USA: Wyoming | collected...
GGGCAGACTTTTAACGCTTGGTCGGTGTTGGCCTTGAGCGGAATTTTCTTGCCGCCGCGCACGCCTTCGTCGGCGGTAATCACCACGTGGCAGTCGGAATCCAGAATGCGATCTTTCAACGACTCCGGCGAAAATCCGCCGAACACCACCGAGTGCACCGCGCCGATGCGCGTGCAGGCCAGCATCGCCATCGCCGCTTCGGGAATCATCGGCATGTAGATGCAGACGCGATCGCCTTTGTTCACGCCGCGCGCTTTGAGCGCGTTGGCGAATTTGCACACGGCGGTGTGCAGTTCGCGATAGGTGATTTTCTTGGAAATGTTGGGGTCGTCGCCTTCCCAAATGATCGCGACCTGATCGCCGCGTGTCGCCAGGTGCCGGTCGAGACAATTGGCGCTGATGTTAAGCTTGGCTCCCTCAAACCAGCGCACGTCGGGGTTGCGAAAATCCCAGTTCGACACGCGTGTCCACGGCGTCGACCAGTCCACGAATTTTTTTGCCTGTTCCGCCCAGAAGCGCTCCGGATCGTCGACCGATTGTTGGTACATCGCCTGATAGGTGGCGTCGTCGATCAGGCCGCGTGCGGCGAATGCCGGCGGCACGTCGTAAATTTTGGAGTCGCTCATGACATTCTCCTTGGCGGGTGAAGCGCAAATTTAACGGGCGGGTAGGGGTAATACAAGGAGCGATTGTGCGTGGCCGCGACGACAGTCGCGGAAGGCACAATGCATTGGGGCGTGATTCGGTGTCGCAAAAAACTCGGGGCGCTTAGCGCGCCCCGAGTTGTTGTCTTGTTTACTGCTTAACCTTTGCTTTGCTTCTCGCGAATTTCATCGAGTTCTTTGCAGTCGATGCATAACGTGGCGGTGGGCCGGGCTTCCAGACGGCGCACGCCGATTTCGACCCCGCAGCTTTCGCAGAAGCCGAAGTCGCCGTCGTCCAGCCGCTGCATGCCTTCTTCGATTTTCTTGATCAGCTTGCGTTCGCGATCGCGCGCGCGCAGCTCCATGGTGAAGTCCGATTCCTGCGATGCACGGTCGTTGGGGTCGGGGAAGTTGGACGCTTCGTCCTGCATGTGGTGCACGGTTTCGTCGACCTTCTCCATCAATTCCTGTTTCCACGATTCTAAAATCTCGCGGAAGTGTTCTACGTGGGCGGGGTTCATGTACTCCTCGCCACTCTTCTCTTTGTACGGGGTGAATGCACTGAACTGCGACGAATCGGAAGGCTTTACACTTTTCACACTCACACTCTTCGGTTGTGGTTTTGCGGCCGGAGCCGCCTTGGCTGCTGGCTTCGCCGGCGCGGTGATTTTCTTCGCGACGGGTGGCTTGGCTACGGGTTTTGCTACAGGCTTCGCTACTGACTTGGGCATCGCTTTCTTTACCGGCTTCGTGACCTTTTTGACTGGCGGTTTCGCAGGCTTCGCCTTAACCACGGCTTTACTTGCGGGCTTGGTCGCTTTTTTCACGGGCTTCTTCGCAGTTTTTCCGGGCATCGAAGTTTGCTCCAGCGGGGTTTAAAAAATTAAGCGGGCATCTATACCAGAAACGATTAGGGCGCGCAATAAGTTCATCGAACTGGGTGTACGGATGGTCAGGCGCGCACCGGTTTCGCATCGGGGATGAAACCTTGCGTACAGTTCGGTACTCTCACCGACCTGAACACCAATGAGACTCGCGATGAACGCACTACATGGTCTGATATTCGACGTCGACGGCACGCTCGCGGACACCGAGCGCGACGGCCACCGCGTGGCGTTTAATGCCGCGTTCATTGCTGCCGGCTTGAATTGGGATTGGGACGACGCGTTATACGGTGAGTTACTGTGCGTGACCGGCGGCAAGGAACGCATTCGTCATTACCTCGAAACCTATTTGCCCGACTTCAAACGCCCGCAAGCCTACGATGCTTTTATTACCGAATTACATCAGCGCAAAAATTGTGTCTACGCCGAATTGCTCGCGACCGGCGGCATACCGCTGCGCCCCGGGGTGCGTCGCTTGCTGGAAGAAGCGCGCGCCGCCGGGCTGCGCCTGGCCATCGCCACCACGACTTCGCCGGAAAACGTTAGTGCGTTGTTGACGCACGCGCTTGCCGTCGATGGCGCGTCGTGGTTCGAAGTGATCGCCGCCGGCGACATCGTGCCCGCCAAAAAGCCCGCGCCGGATATTTACACCTGGGCGTTGCAGCAAATGGGACTAAAACCTGAACAGGTGTTGGCGTTCGAAGATTCGGAGAACGGCATCCGTTCGTCGCGAGCTGCCGGACTGAAAACCGTCGTGACCGTAAATGAATACACCCGCGCGCATGACTTCAGCGGCGCGGCCTTGGTGGTGGATCAACTCGGTGAACCGGACGCGCCGTTTAAAATTCTCAAAGGCCGCGCGTTGCGCGCCACGCATGTGGATGTTGCGCTGCTGCGCAAGATTCATGCGGACGCATTGCAAGGCTGACGCGTGCTCGGATCGATGCGCCCATGACTTCGCCCTACGCCGACCGTCTTGCCGACATCCAGCCATTCCACGTGATGGCCTTGCTCGCCCGCGCGCGCGAACTCGAAGCGCAGGGTCGCGACATCGTGCACATGGAAATCGGCGAGCCGGATTTTGTCACGCCCGCACCCATCCTCGCCGCGGCGCAGCAGGCGCTGCGCGACGGGCGCACCCACTACACGCCCGCGCTCGGCTTGCCGGAATTGCGCGCCGCGATCGCGCGCCATTACCAGACGAGCTACGGCCTGGAAATTTCGCCGCAACGCATCATCGTCACGCCGGGAGGTTCCGGAGCTTTGCTGCTGGTGCTGGGTGCGTTGGTCAATCCGGGTGATGAGGTGCTGATGTCCGATCCCGGCTATCCGTGCAATCGTCATTTCGTGCGCTTTGTGGAAGGTCGGCCGGTCGCGGTGCCGGTGGATGCCGCGACCGGCTACCAGCTCAATGCCGAACTCCTCGCGCAACATTGGACGCCACGCAGTGTGGCCGCACTGTTGGCGTCGCCGTCCAACCCCACCGGCACGCTCATCACTGCGGAGGCGCTTGCCGACCTGATCGCGTATGTGCAGGCGCGCAACGGCGCGGTGATCGTCGACGAGATTTATCACGGGCTGGTGTACGAAGGGGCGCAGAGCAGCGCGCTGAGCCTGAGCGACGACGTGTTCGTCATCAACAGCTTTTCCAAATACTTCAACATGACCGGCTGGCGGCTGGGCTGGATCGTCGCACCGCACGCGTACGTGAGCGCGCTCGACAAACTCGCGCAGAATCTGTTTCTCGCGGCGCCGACATTGGCGCAATACGCGGCGCTGGCCGCGTTTGCGCCGGAGACGCTTGCGATTCTGGAACAGCGCCGCCGCGAATTTCAACGCCGCCGCGATTACCTGGTGCCCGCGCTTCAGGAACTCGGTTTTGACATTTCCTCGGTCCCGCAGGGCGCGTTCTATATTTACGCCGGCTGCGCGCGCTTCACCCATGATAGTTATGCGTTTGCGACCGGATTGTTGGAAACCGTCGGCGTCGCGATCACGCCGGGCATTGATTTTGGCGCGCATCAACCGCACACGCATGTGCGTTTTGCGTATACCACTTCGATGGAGCGATTGCGGGAAGGGGTTGAGCGCTTGCGGAACGCGATTAGGATCGCGCCTTAACTAACAGCCGATACGCGCTCCACGCCGACCAGCCCAGCCGCGCCACGCGGCCCAGGTGATGGCGACCGATGAACGCAAGCGCGGCCAGCGCCAGCGCAATCAACGCGGGATGCGCGCGCGCGCGGCGCGCGAGCGTCAAACCGTGATCGATGTAGCGCAACGATTTTTTCCACGGTTCGATTTGCAGCGCCAGATCGAAGCGTTGCAAATCCGCGCGCATCACCAGCAGGTCGCGGCGTTGGCGGATCTGTTCGATATGTTTATTCATCGTCGCGCAGGCCTTGCCGGTCTTTGCGCAGTTCCGCCAGCGTGGTGGCAAACAGGCGCGGACGCGCACGCTCATTGCTGCGCGCGCGCAGTGCGAGAGCGATACCGGTGCCCAGAAAAATCACGCCCATCACGCCCAGCGCATGTACGCCGTACAACTCCCAGAGCCAGAGCGTGACAAATACGGTGAGCGTGATGACGCCGAGGCTGATAAAGACCAGTGCGAACACGCCGTACAACACCAGCTCTTTGATGCGCTCGCGCTCTTCTTCAAACTCCGTGGCGACGATTTCGATGCGCGTTTGCACCACGCTCAGCAACGAGCCCAGCAAGCGCTGCAGCGAGCTCAGCAACCCACCGCTGTGCCGTGTGTCTTCATCACTCATGCGCTTAGCGACGCTGGATCAGCATGCCGAGCAGGAAGCCGACGGCGGCAGCGATACCGACCGCTTTCCACGGATGCTCGTGCACCATCGCGTCGGTTGCTTTCGCGGCATCGCGTGCCTGGGTGGTTACCGTCGCTTCCACTTCGGCGAGCTTGCGGCGCGCATCGCGTAAGCTCTCTTCAATTTTCACGCGTGCCGCGCTGGCTTTGACACCGGCCTCGCCTGCGGTTGCGCGCAACAATTCCTCAGCGTCCGCAACCACGCTGCGGAAATCCGCAACCAGTTGGTCTTTGGCTTGTTGAAATCGATCTGCTTGTACAGTGCTCATGGCGTCGCCCTCTTCCATTGTTAAAAAACCGTGGTGTCTAAATTTGACATTGACTGAGTGAATGATCCCTTGTTTGAGCGCGCGAAAGTATCAGGGAATGTACCAATCCGGAAGTGTACCGGCGTGTGGAATTACGGATTGCGTTCAGTTTGGACGATATTCTCATGTGCGCACATCCCCATCTCACTGGAGCGGCGTCGATGATTCAAGCTGTCGATGAGGAAGCGGCCGGAGGTTCGTCAAACAAACCCGCGGCGGCCGCCGTCGAATTCAGCTGGGCGTCGTTGTTCGAAGCCATTCCCGATGCAACGACGATAACGACGTTGCGCGAAGGACGGATGCTGCACGTCAATCCCGCGGCGGTGCGCATGTACGGCTATCCGCTTGATCGCATCGTCGGGCGCACCACGGTGGAGCTGGGATTATTCCGTTCCGAGGAATACCGTCGCTCGTTGCTTGAAGACATCAAACCGGGCGGCACCCTCTACACGCACGAAAGTTTCTACTGGACCGCGAGTGACGAACGGCGCGTCGCGATGTTCTCCGTCAAACAAATCCGCTTTGCCGGGGAGGATTGTTTATTGGTCATCGGGCGCGATGTCACCGAGTACCGGCGCGTCGAAAAAGAATTGCGCCGCCACCAGACCAACTTGCAAGAGCTGGTGGAGAAACGCACCGTGGATTTGGTGCTGGCGCGCGACCAGGCGCAGGAGGCCAGTCGTGCAAAAAGTACCTTCCTCGCGAACATGAGCCACGAGCTGCGCACGCCGCTCAACGCTGTGATCGGCTACAGCGAAATGTTGATCGAGCACGCCGAGTCGCTGAACCTCGGCGAGTTCTCCGGCGATCTGGACAAAATCCGGCGTGCCGGCACGCATCTGCTGGCGATTATCAGCGAAGTTCTCGACGTGGCACGCATCGAATCAGGACAAACCGAACTCACGCTAACGGACGTCGACATCCGCGAATCGGTGACGCGAGTCGTTAACACCATCGCGCCGAACATCTCGAACGGGAACATTTTGTCGGTCGATTGCCCGGAGTTCATCGGCTGGTTTAAGTCCGACGACACTAAACTCCAGCAGTGCCTGCTCAACCTCATCGGGAACGCCAGCAAGTTTACGAACCACGGCGAAATTACGCTCGCCGTGACTCGGGAGCGGCACGAGAATGGCGGACACATCGTATTTCGCGTCTCGGACACCGGCATCGGCATCGCGGCCGATCAACTCCAGTTGATCTTCGATCCGTTCTTTCAAGTCGAGCCTTCCAAAACCAGCAACCGCGGCGGTGTCGGGCTGGGGCTTGCGATCACCAAGCGGTTGGTCACGTTACTCAATGGAACCCTCCATGTCGAAAGTGAAGTTGGAAAGGGATCCACCTTTACCATGACGCTAGCGGAACACGGCGATGCGTCGTCTATCTGACCGGACAAGACTACCTAATTGAACTGCGCGCACGCATCCACCATTTTCTCGCTTCTTCCAATATCAGCAACAACGGGGCGAACAGCAGCGCGAAGGCCCACACGTTGACATCCAACGGCGCGGTGCCGAACAGTGCGTTGCCCCAAGTGCTGTACACGATCCACACGATCAGCGCGATTTCGCTGGCGACGGCGGGCAGCAGCAGCCGGTTGCTCCACGGCGCGGATGTCAAGGTCGAGCGGGTTTCGCTGCGGCACAAAAATACATTCATCACTTGCATGACGATGATGGCCGCCAGGCACGCGCTGGTCGCCTGTAAATACAGCGGTGCGTGCGCGTCCAGCGTGGCGCCGTAACTCCAGTCAGCGCGATCGAGCACGAAGAAAAAGGTCGCCATCGCGGCGACGGCTTCGAGCGGGCCGAGGAACAAATAGGCGCGCAACAACAAGGCGCGGTCGAGCAAGCGGGCGTGGCGCGCGCGTGGCGGCTGCTGCATCAGTGCCGGGTCGGGACGTTCCGCGCCCAGCGCAAGCGCGGGCAGCATGTCGGTGCCCAGGTCGACGGCGAGAATCTGGATCACCGTGAGCGGCAGCGGAATCTTGAATAACATAAAGGCAAGATAGGGCGCCAGCTCGGGAATGTTCGACGTCAAAATGTAGGTCATGAATTTGCGGATATTGGCGAACACCGCGCGGCCTTCCTCAATGGCGGCGACGATGGTCGCGAAATTGTCGTCCAGCAGCACCATGTGCGCGGCCTCGCGCGCCACGTCGGTGCCGTCGCCGCCCATCGCGATGCCGATGTCGGCCTGTTTCAGCGCGGGCGCGTCGTTGACGCCGTCGCCGGTCACCGCGACGATTTCATTTTTGTCTTGTAGCGCTTGCACGATCAGCAGTTTTTGATCGGGCGCCACGCGCGCGAAAATCAGGCTCGGCGCGTCCAGCGCCAGATTCAATTCGGCCTTGGACAGATGTTTGAGCTGCTCACCGGTTAGCACCAGCGGCGGTGCCAGGTCGTTGGTCAGGCCGATGTCGCGGGCAATGGCTTGCGCGGTGACGGGATGATCGCCAGTGACCATGATGACGCGGATGCCGGCGGCGCGGCAGCGCGCAATCGCGTCCGGCACTTCCGGGCGCGCCGGATCGGCGATGCCGATGAGTCCGAGCAGCACCAGCTCCTGTTCCACATGGTCGCGCAGGTAAGGTTCCGGCAGCTCCCGGTACGCGAGCGCCAGCACACGCAAGCCGCGTTGCGCCAGTTCATGTTGCGCGCGTTCGAAGCGCTGCGTGGTCGCCGCGTCCAGCGCGTGCACGGTATTGTCATTCAGCACAAACGCACAGCGTGGTAGCAGCGCTTCGAGCGCGCCCTTGCTGTACGCCACGCGTTGCAGGCCGCGTGTCAGCACCACCGACACCATGCGGCGCTGTGCATCGAAGGGCAGTTCATCGCTGCGCGTTACGCTCGGTAGTGCGCCGAGCGTGGTGTGTGCGTAGCGGGTCAACGCTTCTTCCAGCGGATCGCCGGCCCAGCGGGTGTTGCCGTCGATCACGGTGCTGCGCAAGTTGTGGCACCACGCGGCGGATTCCAGCAGGCGTTGTTGAGCCGCGTTACGCGCTTCCGCAGCACGCAGGGTGTCAGCCGAAAAAATATCGTGACCGTCGAATATCTGCGCCACTGCCATGCGGTTTTGCGTCAGCGTGCCGGTCTTGTCGGTGCAGATCACCGTGACCGAACCCAGCGTCTCCACCGACGGCAGATGCCGGATCAACGCGTTGCGTTTCGCCATACGTTGCGCGCCCATCGCCAGCGCCAGCGTCACGGTCGGCAACAAGCCCTCCGGCACATTGGCGACGATGATGCCGATTGCAAACATCAGGTTCTGCCAGAACGACAACCCCAGCCATTGGCCGATGAAAAAAAACAACACACCCAGCGCGCCGGCGATGATGGCGACGACGCGGCTGACGCGCGCGATTTCGATTTGCAACGGGCTGGCCACGCCGCGCTCGTGTTGGGTCAGGTGCGCGATCTTGCCAATTTCGGTGTGATCGCCGGTCGCGAATACCAGTGCCTGTCCATCACCTGTTAATACCGTGGTCCCGGCCAGCAGCACGTTGACGCTGTGCATCAGGTCTTCATCGCCCGTGCGTGCCGCGTCGCGCGCGAGCGGCAACGACTCGCCGGTGATGGGCGCGTTGTTGACTTGCACGCCGAAGGATTCAATCAGACGGCAATCGGCCGGTACGCCGTCGCCGCCGCGCAACGCGATGATGTCGCCGGGCACCAGCGCGTCGGCGTTAATGTCATGCAGTGCGCCGTCGCGCAGCACCCGCACGCGCCGCGGCAGCAGCTGTTCCAGCGCCTGCAGCGCGTGCTGCGCGCGGTATTCCTGCCAAAACGAAAACGTGGCGTTGATGCAGATCACGCCGACGATTGCCGCCGCCAGCGGCCCCATGCCCTGGCCGGGTTCGGCATGCTCGGCAAATACCGCCAGCCCGGCCGCGATCCACAACACCACCGCGAAAAAATGCGTAAAGCCGCGCGCGAAGCGCCGCCACAGCGGCGTCGCAGGCACCGCTGCAATCGCGTTGGCGCCGAACTGCGTTAAGCGCCGCGCCGCCTCGGCGCTGCTCAGCCCTTGCGCCGTGGTGTGCAAGCGGTGCAGCGCCTGTTCGGTATTGAGTTGCTGAATGCGCATGGAAGCCTTTTGGGAGCAAATCGTGCCGTCCGGTTTTGTAGCACATGACTGGTCCACCGGGTAATGCGGTCATATACCAAGCAGGTGACTTCCTGCTTTGCGTCGCGGGCGGTCATCGAATTCCACGCCAAATTTTATGAACAAATCCGCACCGCGCCGTTGGAAGTAGCACCCGCTGCCGATATGATGTCTTGACTCGGCATACGCCATTGATCAAGAGGTGCATCCATGTCGGTGGTCGAAAAACTGCGATTTCTCGATGTTGAAGAATATCTACGCAATGAACAGCGCGGCGAAGTTCGCCACGAACTGGTGCGCGGCGCGGTGTATGCGATGGTGGGTTCCAGCAACGCGCACAACTTGATCGCGGGATCGCTGTACGCGCGGTTGCGGCAACAGCTTAAGGGCTCGCCCTGCGGCGTGTACATGTCGGACATGAAAGTTCGCGTCGCGGACGATTTCTTTTATCCCGACTTGGTGGTGAGCTGCCAGCCGCAGGAACCGGTGTTTTATTACGTGACTGAACCGACGCTGGTCATCGAAGTGTTGTCGCCCAGCACCGAAGCACGCGACCGTCTCGACAAACGCGTGGCCTACCAGAGTCTGAAGTCGTTGCAGGAATACGCGCTCGTCGCGCAAGACAAAGTGTCCGTCGAAATCATCCGCCGCGTCGCGGACGGGTGGGAAGTCGAACGCTGCTCGCACGGCGACGCATTGCAGTTCCGGTCGGTGAATTTTACCTGCCCGGTGGAGGCGATTTACGAGGATGTGTTGCGGGGCGGTTGATACAAAGCGGACCCCGGATTCAACCGTTGCGTTGCTCATTCACAGGCTACGGTGTCTGACCCTAATTACTGCTAATTACTATATGAGTAGCTCCCTGGTTGTCTCTGGAATGGAAGTTACCCGTGGCATGCGTATTGGGGTAATTGGTTCGCAACAAACAAGCAATATCCACTTACACTATCAAGTTGGACTTACACCTTTTTACGGTCCTTTTGTAGGTGTGCCACGTTGAATTAACAAATTGGAGTGTCTATGTCACGAATGCTGGCATTTTCGTTACTGTTTATTCTTGCGTTTAGCTGCAAAGCTTCCGATGAATGGAATTTCATTCGCGTGGGTAAAGATTTGAGTGCTGATCCTAAGTGGACTAGCTCGTATGGGAAAGCTCATGTCGAAATAAATAACGGAAAATTGAAAATAATGGTTTTCTATCACTATGGAAAAGATGGCGGAGTTAACTATGAATACACTCCTGATCCACAGCTACTGATTGAAGGAACTGTGAGCACTAGTGGAAAAATATCGGCGATTGCTCGGTCCCAAAGTAGTGACGCAGTCCCAGCAAAATTGCATGGCAAGCTTAAAACATGGGAAGAACGGCGACTATGGGAGCCAAACAAGATGAGGGTTGAAACGTACAAACAGATTACGTTTCCAATGGACCCCTATTATGAATTTTACGGATTTCTGTCCAAAGAAATTACTTACGAGACTGTAAACCCGTAACCCGTAAGGCGGATGAGCGCAGCGTTATCCGCCGTATGTTGTCCGTTCACGGCCCCGGACAGCTCGCATCGAAGTCGCGTGGCTTGACCAATAGCCGCCTG
>Ga0315281_10015101_pt1 | contig 10367 bp, 8 predicted proteins | sample YL17G07_0_MG_FD_204540 | JGI IMG/M metagenome (GOLD analysis project Ga0315281, IMG submission 204540) | Sediment microbial communities from Yellowstone Lake, YNP, Wyoming, USA - YL17G07_0 | ecosystem: Environmental > Aquatic > Freshwater > Lake > Sediment | place: USA: Wyoming | collected...
TCACTCCTGTTCCGATAGCCCCTACAACTCCTAGAATCCCCGCTCCTACCCATTTCCAATCATCGTCAGCCATAGCTTATCACTTATTATACTTCTTAACATCTAGTATTATACGCTACCCATATATAAAACCGTCGATATAATACGCTTGGTGAGATAATGACAAGAGAAGGGTTCAAAGCAGTAATCGTGCGTCAAGAGGCGTATGACCAAGTTTTCAAACAAGCCAAAGTAGAAGAAACAAGCATCACGGAAATAGTCACCAAAGCGATACAATGGTATTTAAATCGACGCTTAGAAATGGAGGAAACAATAAAGACAATTTACAGGATATATGACGATGCCCAGCGGAAATCTACTGCTCTAACTTCCTCGCCACGCAGTCCATAATTAACTCCTTTATTTTTGGTTCTGGTAACTCTTAGGGAGATTGATTATTAATTTTCTTCGGTGGTAACTTTCGGGAGTTATAGTTCTTCACAAGTAATTTGGCATGTCCAGTTGTCGAGAAACTCCACGATTATGAGGAGTGGCTTAAATCCCAGAGATTTTGCTTCTTGAACATCTTCTGGAATTTTTCCTTTGAATTTTCCCCGTCTCGTTCTGTCCTGTGTGGTTTTTACCTCAACCAAGTAGATTTCTTCAACCTCTTCGACAACCTCTCCTGTGGGCATTCTCTTTCTCTTCACGGCTATGAGGTCGTAGCTTCTAGGCATAGTCTTCAGGTATTCTATTTGACGCTTTCCAAGTCCACGTATCTCATAGTCGCAATCCCCTTTTCTAAAAGGAAAGCGAACTAAGTGCGGAAAACCTCCAAACCACAAAGACATAACGCCCTTTCTCATCCGCAAATATTTCCAAGCGATTAGTTCGCCAATTGTTCCAACTAAAGCAGAGTCTTTCACGTTCAGTAAGTCAATTGTCATTTCTCCAGCTATAGAATTGTTCCAGTGTCCTTCAATTCCAGTGGCATTGAAACGCTTGTCAAGTCCTTTCTTAGTCATAAGGTTTCACCCTTTCATCCTTTCTTTTCTTTCTTGTTTGTTGCACTTTGTCTTATGAGAGATTCCCATCTGTTTTGTCCTAGCTGAAGGTTTATGTTGGCGACTTCTGCTGGCGTTTTCCCATTTAGCGCCATGTGTGGACGTATGAAATTATAGTATAGTCTGTCTGCTTCTGCGAATTTTTGGGCTGATCCGTCACGGTCTAATCCTCGCATCACTTTCAGTCTCTCCCTCTTTGTTCCATTCAATCGTTCCACTATGTTGTTATTTGTTCCTTCCCTTATGTTCTTGAGTTTTGCATGTCTGGTTCTGGGATTCCTTAGCGTGAAAAACTCTTTGTTAAAAGCACCATCATAAGAACGAAGTTTATCAGTAACCACGAAATCGGGTATTTGTCCATTAGCTACTTCTTTAGCTTGACAAAACACTTCTCTAGCGTCTTTCGTTTCTCTTTGCTTGGTCACTTGACTTGCTAATAGAAATCTGGTCTCATGATCCATAAGGTTCCAAAGCCAATCGTAATTTCCTTTTTCTGTAGCTTTGGTTTTTCTTACGTTTATCATCATTTCATCGCTGTGCCACATGCCGCTTACTTGAGGAGTAAACTTATCCACGTAGGACTTCATCAATTCTATGTATTTCCTAATCCACTTTAAAACCGCTGGATGCGTAACGTCTATTCCTTCAAACTGCTTCAAGTGATCGCAAATCTTTCTTAGACTAACGCCCTTGAAGAATAGGTCTAAAGCTATTGTTATGGCTTTAGGTGTGACCTTGGCAAACTCAAACCCCTCATTATCGCTGTAGTAGTGTCCACACTCTTTGCACATGAATTTTTGAACATCTCCACGCTTGTTGTGTCTCAAGCCCAACTTGATAATGTTAGATGAACCACAAATTCTACATCCTTCCCTAGTCACATCCTCTATCCCTAGATTTTGGACAGCGACTCGCTGTCTGAGGTTCAAAGAGAAATGAATCGCATGGATGTGCTTGCATACCTCATTTCGACATTTATGGTCAGGGCATTCGCATGACCAATCACTACCTTTCTTAACCACCAAGTAAGAGCCGTGATTAGTTTGGGAGTTGACTCTATACATGTCTGGGGTTATTCTCTTGATCTGGTTGCCTTTTCCGATGATTTCTAAGCCTCGCAATTCTCTTGGGTTGTCTAATACCATCTATTGCCACCCACACACTACTAATGGTTACCACCAATAGCCTTATAAAGGTTTTCTATAGTAATCTAATGTGGGCGATAGAAATATGGCCATGAAGAAAGTCACAGTATCAATGACTCAAGAAATGATTAGAGACCTAGAAGAAGAACGAAAAAAGAGAAGACTAGCAACAATCGCAGAGACGGCCAGAGTAATAATCGGAGAATATTTGAAAGAGAAAGATCAGTCGTCAAGACAAAGGTAACAGTGTCCCTCAAGACGATGACCTGAATCGAGTTTCTTCTTTATCTCACCTAAAGCATCAGCAAATTCTTTAACTTTGTGCAATGCTTCTAGACTTCTAGCATATATCTTTTTGAAAAGCTCTATCTTTCCTAAAGCGTGCTCATTTGCAAATTTTGTAAACGATTCTAATTCAGCCTTATTGTCAGTCTCAGCTACTGTGTTACCGATTTTGAAGCGACCATCTGTAGTCTCGATAACGTAAGGTCGAAATCTTTCCAACTGATGATAAATATCCCAAGCTAGAATATCAGGAGAATAGTAATTTCTGGGATGAGGAACAATATCGTAACTTCGCAATGAAAATCTTTTTCCCTCTGCACGTTCTTTCTCTCCAAGCTTTTCTACAAGTTCTGTGAACTCCTTTGCGTTATCATTTATGGTTTTTTTCAAATCCGCATTAGAATTTTCGCATAATTCTTTTGCGTTTATAGCAATGTTTAGCGCACCGTACGCATTAAGATGAGACGAAAGTTCCTTGGGAAAATTATCAGGGTCTGGACATGAACGCCTGTCTCCAAATGGGACTTCAAAATCAAGCAATTTGACGAGCTCCTTGTGAATTGCATCCGTATGTTTTTTTATGGCATCTTCTTTTGCCTTTAGCTTTTGAGACTCTTCAGCTATAGCCTTACCTATCTCTTCAGGCTGAGCTTTAGGCTTCTTCCTAAACATACGTTCTATTCTCGGTTCAAAACCCCATATCAATATTCCAACTATCGAACCAATCAAAACGTAGGCGAGCGCAGATGACACATCAGACACAAAAACCGCCCCTTCGTTCAAAGCAAGAAGTAGTATCCCGATGAGCGTTATTGCCACACCTATCGATAGAATTTCTCTTGTCATAGTGTCCTATATCGGTTGTGAATCTATTGCTATAAAATACTATCTTTGACATGACGGAGTTACCACCTCAACAAAAATGACAAGTCGTTACCAGCTTCATATGCGGAAATGTTTAAAAGTTGCTATACGCTTCTACATGAAAAAGGTGCAATCAATTGCCAACACACGGTTCACTTTCAAAAGCAGGCAAGGTTAGAGGTCAGACTCCTAAGATACAGCCTGTCGAAAAGAAAAGCCCAGCTCCAAGGGTCAGAAACAAGCGAAACTACGAAAAGAGAGTAATGCTACAGAGAAAATCTGGACAAAACTGGGTCTAGAGAAGCTAGGTTTTTATTCTCTAAGGATCCAAACTGGAAGAGCATGCCAGAAGCAACACTTGCAATTCTAAACGCCCACGTAGCAACTTTGAACCCTAAGCAGCCAACGGCAGAAGCGATAGCCATCCACGATGAAAAAATAATCGCCGTAGGCTCTAGCAAGCAAATCCGCAAACACGTAGGAAAAAAGACTAGAATAATCGATGCAAAGAACAAGACCATTGTTCCAGGACTCAACGACTGCCACGTTCACATGACTGGATTTGGACAGTATCTTCAAACCTTAGAACTCAGAGAGGTCAAATCGATAAAACAGCTTCAAACTAGGCTCCGCGAATATGCTAAGAAGAATTCTGAAAAAGGTTGGATCCTTGGAGGACGATGGGATCAAGAGAAATTCAGCGAGAAACGATACCCAACCCGCCATGACTTGGACGCTGCAGTTTCAGACAGACCTGTCTTCCTAATTCGCGTGTGCGGGCACGTAGGAGTCGTTAACAGCAAAGCATTACAAATGGCTCGCATAACAAAGGAAACACACATCCAAGGCGGGAAAGCAGACCTAGACGCCAAGACCAGCGAACCCAATGGATTACTGTGCGAAAACGCCTTGGAACTGGTTTGGAAGGCTGTTCCTAAACCAGACAAGAAGGAGCTTGAAAAGGCTTGCATTCTAGCCTGCAAGAAAGCTGTTGAAGCCGGGCTCACATGCGTACATTGGATCATAGGATCTAAACAAGAAATAAGCATCATACACAAACTCTGTTCCAATGGAAAGCTACCGTTGAGAGTTCGTCTGGGAATCCCGATTGAGTTCCTAGACTCGTTGACAAGTCTCGGATTGCCAACAGGCTTCGGAAATGACATGGTAAAAATAGGCTTTGTCAAAATCTTGGCTGACGGCTCTCTAGGAGGACACACAGCCGCCTTAAAAGAACCCTATTCCGACAAGCCCGAAACACGGGGTATGATGTTGTACACAGAAAGAGAGCTAGACCGGCTTATACTCCAGTCTCACAAAGCTGGTCTACAATTGGCTGTTCACGCCATAGGCGATTACGCTGTAGAGACCGTCTTGAATTCTTTTGAAAAAGCCCTAAGAAAACATCCATCCAAGAATCACAGACACAGGGTTGAGCATTGCTCGGTTCTCAATCCGCAACTGATCGAAAGAATGAAGCAGATAGGGTTACTGGCTTCTGTTCAACCACATTTCGCCGTATCAGACTTCTGGGTCGTTGACCGCGTGGGCAAGACTCATGCCCGTTGGGTCTATCCATTCAAAACGCTTATGCACAAAGGCTTGAAGGTCATCTCCGGTTCAGACTGCCCCGTAGAACCCATAAATCCCATTCTAGGCATTTGGGCAGCTGTGGCGAGGAAAGACTTTCCAGAGGGCCTAACGGTTGAAGAAGCCTTGAAGACATACACTGTGAACGCCGCTTATGCTTCGTTTGATGAGGGAAAGAGAGGAACAATCGAGGTTGGAAAGCTTGCTGATCTAACGATCTTGTCAGCCGACCCGCGCAAGGTTTTGCCAGATGACATCAGGTCGATCAAGGTAGAGACAACGATAGTCAACGGGAAAATCGTCTACGCTAAGAAGCATGTGAAGAAGAATCAGTAGCCATTTTGGCCTCAGCTTTTCTGAAGAACATGAAGTACAGTGAGCTGGCTATGAAATAAGTCACAGTCGTGAAGAGAAAGGGTGTGAAGAAGTCACTCCCCGTCATCATTATGCCTGATATTGATACCGTTATTCCCCTTGGAATGTTGTCCGCCATAACCATCAAACCATTCGTTGTGGCACGTTCCGTCGGGGTCACCAATTCCATCTGCAATGCCGTCCCTATCGGACCCGCCATGTTCATCAAAGCGTTCCGTGCAATGTATGCAGTAGCTGCCCACGTCAAGCTTGGAGACAGCGTTGTAAGCATTATGAAGGGCATCGAAAGATATTCGCACAGCGCCACGCTCTTAGCCTTCGTTAGCCTTCTTGATAGCGCAGGTGCCACCAGAGTGCCTATGCCTAGTGTTACGTTGCTCAGTGAGGACATGATGCCTATCTCCGCTTGAGTGGCAAAAAATCTGTTTTTGAAAAACACGTTGAACAGCGGCACTATGAACCCTGCACCGAAGCCTATTATGGCCGTTGGTATCATGAATTTGATTATTGTTCTTGAGCTTTTCACGTTTCGCAGGCTCAAAAGATCAACCATTTTCTGCTTCTGCAACTTCTTGCTCTCTCTTACGAAAAGGATAGGAAAAACAGCAGAGAGTGACAGAACAACCGATATTGCTAACGACACTCGGTATCCAGTTGCTGAACCATCAGCGCCTGTAGGCAATCCTAATGTTGCATTGAATAAGTCAGGCATCACGCCACCGATGTAGCTACCAACAACGCCCATAACTATCATTAAGGTCCAACTAAAACTGAACAAGTGAGTACGCTCCTTCGGAGTGCTGTTCTCAGCCATGAAAGGCGCTGATGCAACCCATGACAACGTGCCGATTAGGCCTGAAGCAAAACTCGCGACGAGAAGAACTGTCGGCTGCAATATCCAAATCTGAGCAGGATTGATCAGACTTGCCATGATCCCAATCAGAATAGTCCTCTTGGAGCCTATGCGCTCACATAGCAAACCTGCTGGCAACGCAACAAGACCTGTAGCAATAATGCTTGCCGTCGAAATGTTCCCTATGAAGTCCATTTGGAAATTCACTGAGCGCAGATTAAGGTAGTAGTAGAATATCACTGCCCAGATTCCAGAACCTAAGCCCTGCAAAATTATGGCCATCAGATAAAGCTTGGCATTGCGGCTGAGCATGCTAAAACCTTGAACATAGTGTCGGAGTCCAGAGGGGGGCTGCAACGAGTTTCCACCAAGGAGACTCGTTACCTTAGGACAATCTAAAGATAAATACCTTCTGAAAACCGAACGAGTTTATTTCTATGTCCAAGCAACTGTATCGTGGTTGAATGTGGCTTGAGCACGAAAGCTGCACTGAGGGAAATCGTTGAGACGCTGCTTTGCACGGCTGAACCCACAAGCAACGACATTAGTCGGCTGAAAATCCACGTGGCCAAAAAGTATCACCTGGCAAAGATGCCCTCAAACTCTGAAATAATAAGCATACTTCAAACCAGAGAAAGAGCCAAACTGCTCCCACTCTTACGAAGGAAAGCCACGCGCACAATCTCAGGAGTCACAATAGTAGCTGCAATGACACAGCCCTATCCGTGTCCACAGCCTGAACCATGCGCTTACTGCCCGGGTGGACCGACCTTGGGCGTCCCTCAAAGCTACACTGGCTTTGAGCCAGCGGCCATGAGGGGCATACAGAACAACTTTGACCCATACATGCAGGTCAAACATCGAATTGAGCAGCTCAAGGCCATAGGACACAAGGTTGACAAGATCGAATTAATCATCATGGGCGGCACATTCCCAGCCACCCCGATTGAGTATCAAAGACTGTTTGTTCAACGCTGCTTGGATGCGATCACAGGCAAGAAATCAACAAATCTTGAAGCGGCAAAGAAGAACGCAGAGATATCCAGAATCAGAAATGCCGGCATAACTGTTGAAACAAGGCCAGATTGGGCCAAAGAAACTCACGTAGACCAAATGCTCAACATGGGCGTAACACGCGTCGAACTCGGCGTACAAAACCCAAATGACACCATCTACCGCTTAGTAGGCCGAAAACACACTGTGCAAGATGTTGTCGAAGCCACACGCATAATGAAAGACGCTGGACTCAAAATAGCGTACCATCTAATGCCCGGAATGCCCGGCTCGAATGCGCAAAAGGATCTAAAAGCCTTCAACACCATTTTCTCAAATCCAGACTACAAACCAGATATGATAAAGATCTATCCTTGCTTAGTTCTGAAAGGCACAAAAGCATATGAATGGTATTCCGAAGGCAAATACAAACCATACTCAACCGAAGAAGCTGCAAGCCTAATTGCGGAAATCAAGAAGATTGTTCCGCCATGGATACGCATAATGCGCGTCCAGCGTGATATCCCTGCGAAGCTTATCGTTGCAGGAGTCAAGCGGAGCGACCTGCGCGAAGTGGTCCGGCAGAAACTAACGCAGCAAGGACTCAGATGCAGGTGCATACGTTGCAGAGAGGTAGGACATAGCACGATCACGACCAAAGCGAAGGTAAACCCAGAAGACATCAAGGTTGTAACCACAAAATACGAAGCATCCAAGGGAGAAGAGATCTTCGTCTCAGCAGAAGATCCTCAAAATGACCTGCTAATCGGCTATCTCAGACTTCGCATCCCTTCTAAGGAAGCGCACAGACCAGAAATAAAAGCGGAACCATGCTCCATAATTCGCGAGCTTCACGTCTATGGACCAGTAGTGCCAGTAGGCAAACACTTGACCAAGGCTTGGCAGCACAAAGGCTATGGAGGCATACTACTAGCCGAGGCTGAGCGCATGACAAAAGAGGATCATAATTTAAAGAAGATCCTTGTCATAAGTGCTCTCGGAACCAAGCTGTACTATATGCGGTTTGGCTATCAATATGATGGCGTTTACATGTCAAAAATGTTGGAGAATTGAAAATGAGCGGAAAAGAGAGTTCCGGCTACAGCGGAGATGCATTGGAAATCCTGAAGAAAGCCGGAGCTGAGATAGGCGATAGGATCCGCGTCTCGAAGAAGGGAAAAGCCTACGAAGGAATACTCATTCCGAGATCCGAATACGGCGACGAAAAACACGTTATCATAAAATTAAAAAGCGGCTACAACATCGGGATACGCATAACAGTCGATACACAGATCGACAAGATAGGCGCAGGAACCAAACCAGCATTTGCTCCGCCTCCACTTCCGAACCAAAACCCAAAGCTGCCGCAAGTAGCCATAATAAGCACTGGCGGAACCATAGCCAGCCGAGTGGACTACAGGACAGGAGCCGTGCGACCAGCTCTCTCAGCTAGCGATCTGTATAGCGTTGTTCCAGAACTGGCCGACATAGCCCGCATAGATACACAGATACTTTTCAGCCTTTTCAGCGAAAACATAACGCCCAAGCATTGGACGGAAATCTCCAACGCAGTTGCTCAGCAGATAAATAGAGGCGTTGACGGCGTCGTTATCGCGCACGGAACAGACACCATGGGCTACACGGCTGCTGCCCTAAGCTTCGCCTTACAAAACCTGCCAGTTCCCATCGTGCTCGTGGGCTCGCAGCGCTCGGCAGACCGCCCGAGCTCAGATGCCGCGACAAATCTCATAGGCGCAGTAACTGCAGCAACCAAAGCTCCTTTCGCCGAGGTGACAGTTGCCTTTCACGAAACACCCTCCGACACGACCATAGTGCTTCACAGAGGAACAAAGGTTAGAAAGTGCCACACAAGCAGAAGAGACACATTCAAATCTGTGAATTCCTCACCCTTGGCCAAGATAACAGACCAGAAAATAGCCATGCTAACCAAAGATTACAGGAAGCGCGATCCTGCCAGAAAGCTTGTTTTGAAACCAGAATTCGAAGACAAAATAGCTTTGCTGAAATTCCATCCAGGCATGAACCCCTCTCTCCTAGACTGGCATATTGAGAAAGGTTTCAAGGGCATAATCCTTGAAGGAACAGGATTAGGGCATGTTAGCAAGTACCTTTTTGAAGCCATACAGAACGCCGCTGAACACAATGTGCTAGTTGCCATGGCATCTCAGTGTATCTGGGGACGCGTAAACATGAATGTCTACGATACAGGACGCGATCTGCTCGCTCTAGGAGTGGTTCCCTTGGAAGACATGATTCCCGAAACGGCACTTGTCAAGCTTATGTGGGTCTTCGGACAAACAAAGGACGCCGAAGAGGCAAAGAAACTCCTTAGAACGAATATTGCAGGCGAGTTTTCACCTCGAACCCTTCTAGACAGAATAGGCAACGAATATGGAGGCTACGACGATGTCGGAAGTCGACTATGAAGAAATAGGATTAAAAGTTGGGTTGGAAATCCACCAGCAACTTGATACCTCTGCGAAGCTCTTCTGCAAATGCAAGCCGGAACTCTTCAAAGAAGAGACAGAAATCACTTTCCTGCGCCGACTCAGACCTACACAAAGCGAATTAGGCCAAATAGACTCAGCGGCCTATTTTGAATTCCAGAAAGGAGTGAAAATCCGCTACGAAGCAAACAGTGAAACCTCGTGTCTTGTCGAGATGGACGAGGAGCCTCCTCATCCGCTAAACATGGAAGCAGTCGAAGCCGTCTTGACGGCAGCCCTCATGATGGGATCTGAACCTGTTGATGAGATTCATGTGATGCGCAAGACCGTAATTGACGGCTCGAACACGACAGGCTTCCAAAGAACGTCTGTAATTGCACTGAACGGCAAGATACAAGTGGGACAGAAAACGATTCCGATGGAGCATGTAAGCCTCGAAGAGGATGCAGCAAGAAAAACGGGGGATGAAGAAGGCAACATCATACGTTATCGTATTGACCGTTTAGGCATGCCGCTGATAGAGATTGCAACCGCACCAGTCATAAAATCGCCAAAAGAGGCAGGAGAAGTCGCATTCGCCATTGGAAGAATCCTGAGAGCTACAGGAAAAGCCAAGCGTGGACTGGGAACAATTCGCCAGGACCTAAACATATCAATTCCAAAAGGCACACTAATAGAGATCAAGGGAGTGCAAGAACTTGAACTCGTTCCTCTGGCAGTGGAGTATGAAGTCCAACGCCAACTGAATCTC
>Ga0315281_10015102_pt1 | contig 10366 bp, 9 predicted proteins | sample YL17G07_0_MG_FD_204540 | JGI IMG/M metagenome (GOLD analysis project Ga0315281, IMG submission 204540) | Sediment microbial communities from Yellowstone Lake, YNP, Wyoming, USA - YL17G07_0 | ecosystem: Environmental > Aquatic > Freshwater > Lake > Sediment | place: USA: Wyoming | collected...
AAATTGCTTGCGCAAAACGATGTGTCCTATCGGTATGCACTCAAGGAACTAAACCCGTTTGCGATCACGGGTGCGCCGGGACTTTACGACCAGCATAACGTCAACAGCGAGTTGGCTGTGTACGATCCGGTTACGGGCCAAGGCGCATTGACAAGCGAATGGCTCCGTGACCGCGCCCAGTTCCTGACTTGGAAGAACCAGAAGAACACCAACGACATTGCCGATGGCGTTTCGATCCTGCGCAAAGATAACGGTGTCGAGAGTTGGCTCTATACCGACAAGACGCTCAAGGACGCCCAGGGCCAGGACTACAGCATCCGGGTGGTGGGCGGCAACGTGCTGCAGCAAATCGATCCCATGCGCATCAGTTTTGCCGGCGACGGGGGCGATACCCTGCAAGGCGGGAACTACGCCGATCACCTGTACGGCGGGAAGGGAAAGGATACGCTCGCCGGAGACGGCGGAAACGATTACCTGGAGGGCGGCGCGGACGACGATGCGCTCAGAGGCGATGCCGGGGACGATACATTGATCGGCGGCAATGGCGCCGACATGCTGATCGGTGGAGCCGAGAACGATACCCTGGACGGCGGCAAAGGCAACGACCTTCTACAAGGCGGCGCAGGCAACGATGTCTATGTCATTCGCGCCGGCGATGGCCAAGACACGATCCTCGATCACGAAGGACGCAACACCATCATCTATGAAGATGCGAGCGGAAAACGCTTCGCGTTTGGCGTCCCCGCGTTCGCTGTTGCGGGAGAGCTCAACTCCTGGGGCGGCTACCTTCCCGGGGGTGAGCCGATAAGGTTTTCCCGGAATTCCCCCTTGACTGCGACCTTGCCTGACGACTCGCAGTTCATTATCGACGACTACCAGGATGGCGAATTCGGCATTGAGCTCAGAGCTGTTCCGGCGAGCGAACAGGGATTGCCAACCATCCTAGGCGACCTCGAACCGGTGCACTTCGATTCACTCTTTAACGATCAAGGCGGGGAATATTTCTGGACGAGGCATTACGATGATTTGGGTAATGTCATTACCGATCCGTCAACGCCCGCGCCGGACACTTCCGATCTGCTGTACGGGAGTGGCGGCGATGATTTCATCGCCGGTCTTGGCGCCAACGACTACCTCCATGGAGGCGATGGGGCGGATCATCTTCAAGGTGGAGCCGGCGTTGATCGGATTTATGGAGAGGCAGGGAACGACCTTATCGAAGGGCAAGACAGCACTGCGCCGGAGGATGATCTCAACTATTTGTACGGCGGCGCCGGGGATGACACGATATTTGCCACGACGCAATCCGATATTGGAGGGGCGATTGCGGGGGGAAGCGACGAAGATCTGAATGTCCCGGATGGACGGCTGTACGGCGATGCGGGTGACGATATCCTGGTTGGTGCGGAAGCGACCGATCTCCTGGTGGGAGGGGACGGCAGCGATATCTTAATAGGTGGAGGCGGTGCGGACCAGATCTGGGGCGATGCTGCCCAGCAGCAATCATGGTTTTTTGTACCGGATGCAGCCGCTGAAGCGAGTAGCGCCGATTGGATCTACGGCGGCGGCGGTGGCGATATTGTTTTCGCTGGCGCCGGCGACGATTACGTGGACGGCGGGGATGGCGCCGATCGGATAACCGGGGAAAGCGGTTCCGATGTTATTTTCGGAGGTGGTGGCGACGATTATCTTAGTGGTCAATTCATTGGCAATAGTTACCGCGACGCCGGTGACGACTACATCGATGGCGGGGATGGAAATGACAGCATTTTCGGCAGCGCCGGTGACGACATTCTGCTCGGGGGCTCCGGTGATGACGATGTCCGTGGTGGCGGCGGAGATGACTTTGTCGAAGGTGGTGGCGGAAACGACCGTATCCAAGGCAACGACGCGCGCGGGGGAGCGGGCGACGACATGGTTATCGGTACGGCGGACGCGGACACGTTGTATGGCGACGATGGCAACGATACGCTGATCGGTTCGGGTTTTATCTGGGATGACTTCGGTGGCACGGGATTCGACATCGAAACCGGCGACTTCGGTGAAGACTGGCTGTACGGCGGCGCCGGGGACGATACATACGTATTCGCGCTCGGCGCCGGGAATTCCCATATCGTCGATGACGCGGGCGCCAATCGCATTGATCTGTACTCCTATGAAGTTATCGACAGCCCGGACTGGTCGGGGCCGAGTCGATACGACTTGATCGCGAGAGACAGCATTCATCTGGAATTGCGGGACGGGGAATACGAGTTGGCCTATGGCGATGCCGGGGACAGCGTCGGTTTGGGCGCCTCGATTGGCGGCACGATCCAGGCTGTCAATCTAACTCACGTCACACCCGGCTATTATTTCGAAGACGATGTAGATCCGGATCACCAGAACCCGGTTCCATATTATGTATTTACGCCAGAGGCGGTGCCGGTTGCGAGCCTCAAGGTGACGCAATATGCTTCAGCGGATGGCGATACATTAGTCGCCACGGAGGGTGTTCCGAACACGTTGCTGGGCCAGACGGGAAACGACGACCTCGTTGGCGCTTCGAGCGACGACATCTTGATCGGCGGACCCGGCGACGACGCGCTGGACGGCGGCGACGGCGGCGATCGCTATGTATTCAATCCCGGCGATGGCATCGATGTGATATCCGACAGCGGAACGAACGGCACCGACACGCTGGTCTTCGGGGCCGGGATCGCTCCGGACTCGTTGTCTCTCGGGGCGGATTCGCTCCTGATCAGAATCGGCGACTCCGGCGATGCTGTCTATGTCGACGGCTTCGACGCGAATGACGCCATGGCCGCCGGTGTAATCGAGTGGTTCGAGTTTGCAGACGGTACCGTGCTGTCGCAGGCGCAACTGGTCGGCCGCGGCTTCGATCTGTACGGAAGCGTCGGCAACGATGCAACGTTCGGAACCAATCTGGCGGACCGTTTCCACGAAAGCGCAGGCGACGACTTTTTGATCGGCGGCGCGGGCGACGATGTTTATCGCTTCGCCAGCGGTTCGGGGCACGATCTCATCGTTGACCTGGATGCGGTGCCGGACAATTCCGATACTGTGGTGCTCGGCGACGGAATCGCACCCGAGAATCTGGCCGTACTGAGCAGCGCCGGCATGCTGACCCTTGCAGTGTCCGGCACCGATGACAGGCTCGACATCCAATGGCAGCCAGCGGAAGGATACGCGATCGAGCGCGTCCAGTTTGCCGACGGCACGATCTGGGATCAAACCATGTTGGAGAGCCGTGCCGTGCCGGCGGCAGCACCCGGTGCTGGTGCAGGCGACGGCGGCGGCGGCGGCACGCCTCCCGCAGATACGGGGACGGCGGATGCCGGCGCAGGAACGCAGACAGGCGGCGGCACGATTCCGATAGCGAATGACGCAGCGCCTCCCGCAGATACCGGATCGGGTGATGCCGGCGCAGGAACGTCGGCAGGCAGCGATACGACTCAGGTCGGCAGCGGTAGCGCGCCGCCGTCGGACGCCGGGTCAGTTGATGCCGGAGCAGGAACACAGACGGTCGGCGATACGACTCAGATAACGAATGGCGGAACGCCGCCCGCGGATACAGGGACGGCGGATGCCGGTGCGGGAACGCCGACCGGCGGCGATGCATTTCAAGCAGCGGGCGGCGACACTGCTCCTGCAGATAGCGGGACATCTGACGCGGAAGCGGGAACATCCTCGGAAGGCGCCACAGCTCCAGCCGCGAGCAGTGGAGAGACTGTCGGAGATGGCTTCGAATCCGGTGGCGGCGGTCTGGCGTCGGCAGCCGATGACAGTTCGACCGCATTGCCGAACCCCCAGACAGTCACTGGCTGGAGCCAACAGGATATCCTCTCCGCAGTAACACCTATGCTTGGCGCCAGCGAATCAGCGGCCGCACCGACTTTGTCACCCAATGTCGCGAAACCGTTCGATCTGCTCAATGCGCAACTCAGGAGCGAGCAAGCAGCGCTTGCGCCGAGCCCGACTCCTTTCCTGACCGCGTTGCGGCCGATTCAACCGAACTTGCAGTCTTGGCTGGACAACTGGCTTGGGCCGCGCGGAAGAGCAAGCGCCGGCCTGCGGGAAACTCCCGATACGTCGGCCGCGGAAGACGGTCAGTCGCCGTCGATGCAGGATTTCCCGCCGCCCTATCTGCCGAGCGATGTTCCCGAAATGCAGCCCGCGGAGCCGCTTACGCCGGAGCAAATTGCGCAGCGCTACGACGAAATCAAGATCTGGCTCGATGCGCATCCCGCGATCGAACCGGGCATTGCCGGCGGCTCTTGGCCGGAGAGGAATCCGTTCACCTACATTGGCGCCGGCTCCGCGGGCGACACCGGGTATGTATCGATGCCTGGGTTCGGGCAGACCCCGGGCATGGCCGCACTCGGCGGTCACGCGCTTTCGCCGCTGCGCGGCATCAAAGACGGATACATCCAGCTCGGCATCACCTAGTGCGTTGCCACATTAATCGCGAAACAATGTGTCTAGCAATCCAGGTGTTTGGCAAACCGCCCGTGGGAGCGAGCTTGCTCGCGAATCTTGGAATTCGCGAGCAAGCTCGCTCCCACGGCTACAAGACAATTAGGCTTCGAAATTAGCGGGTCGTAATACTAGAGCGTTGTCGCCCAAAACAGACATGACACCATCGACTCATCTTGCTTCAGACTTCATACCGCTGGGTGACACGGCGCCTTCACCGCTGCCCCGTGCAGTGCTGTACGGCGGGGTGGGCCTGCTGGGGACGCTGTTGCTTTGGGCTTACTTTTCGCCGCTCGACATTATCGCCGTGGCCCCGGGCAAGATCATCCCGCAGGGCTACCTGCAAATCGTTCAGCCGACCGAATCCGGTGTGATCAAGGAAATTCTGGTGACCGAAGGGGCGCAGGTGAAGGCGGGTCAGGTTCTGGCGCGCATGGACGCACGCGTTTCCGAAGCCGATAGCCGCCAATTACAGAACGAGCTGAAACTCAAGCGCCTGCAACTGCGGCGCATCGATGCCGAACTGGGCGCCGCGCCCTGGCGGCGGCTCGCGGACGATCCGTCCGAGTTGTTTTCCCAGGTCGAGGCCCAGCTCAATGCGCGTCGCCAGGCGCACTTTGGCGCGCTCGAAATCGAACGCGCCATCCAAGTCAAGGCCGAACAGGACCTGAAGAGCGCGGATGAGGTCGAAGTCAAACTGCAGAAGACGGTCCCTTTGTATATGCAGCAAGAGGCGGCGTACGACCAGCTCGTCAAAGACGGTTTTGCCGGCAAGCTGATGCATACGGAAAAGCAGCGCGACCGCATCGAGAAGGAGCAGGACCTGCGCGCGCAGCAATTCAACATTGCGAGCCTCAAGGCGACTATCAGCCAGGTCAACAAACGGATATTGCAGATTACCTCGAGTTACCACCAGCAATTGCAGAACGAAAGGATGGAGGCTGAGGCGCAGTACCATAAGCTGCAGCAGGACTGGGACAAGCAGTCTCATCGCCATGCATTGCTGGAACTGAAGGCGCCGCAGGACGGGGTAGTGAAAGACCTCGCGACACACACGCTCGGCAGCGTGGTTGCGCCGGGCACGGTGGTGATGACACTGGTGCCGGATGGCGATGGGCTGCTGGCGGAAGTGTGGGTGACGCATCTCGATGCCGGGTTGGTCGAGCGCGGGCAGGCCGCCAGGTTGAAACTCACCGCGTATCCGTTCCAGCAATACGGAATGATGAACGCTCGCGTCCGGCACATCAGTCCCGACGCGAGCGAGCCGGTCGACCAGAAGAACGCAAGGAATGCCGGCATCCAGGATCAGCCGGCTTCGAGCTTCCGCGCCCTGATCGAATTGCCGCAGCCGTTCCTGCAAGCCCAGGGAAAGCGTTATCGACTTTCTCCGGGCATGCAGGTCAACGCCGAAATCAACCTCGGCACGCGCACCGTGCTGGAATATCTTCTTTCCCCGGTGCAAAAGACGCTGCACGAAGCGGGGCGCGAGCGTTAGATCCACAAGTAGCTGCCAGTTGTGGACCGCAGGATTTTCGCGAGCAATAAGGCGTGGCCGCAGGAGCAAGCTTGCTCGCGAATTCAAGGTGCAGTTGTAGGAGCGGGCCGCGCCCCACGCCCAACGAACCACGACCAACGACGAGCGACCAACGAACCACGGCATCAAAGGCTGGTGCTGGACAGACCGTACCGAACTTCGGTACGATCGTACTTTATTTCGGTACAGATGGGCTCCCCAACCATGACTGCCGCTACGTTTCCGATCGCCGAAGCTCTGTTCAGCAAGACGCGGCGCTCCGTGCTTTCCCTCTTGTTCGGACAGCCCGGCAAGGCCTTCTACACTCGCGAGATTGTCGCCGCTGTCGGTGCCGGTGCGAGCCAGGTCCAGAAGGAACTGGACCAGCTTACGCGTGCCGGCCTGCTGATTCGCGAGCGGCGCGCCAACCAGGTGTACTTCCGCGTGAACCAGGATGCCCCGGTGTTCGCCGAACTCTCAGGACTCGTCGCCAAGACCTTCGGTATCGCGGACGTGGTGCGGGCCGCGCTCGCGCCGCTGCGTGATCTGATCGCCGCCGCCTTCATCTACGGCTCGGTGGCGCGCAGCGAGCACAACGCAAATAGCGACATTGACGTCTTCCTCGTGGGCGATATCCTTCTTTCGCAGCTTGCCCTGCCGTTGTCCGAGGTCGAGAAGACGCTGGGTCGCCAAATATCGACGACAATTTTCGACCGCAAAGAGTTCGCAAGCAGGCTGAAGAAGCGTGACCATTTCATCTCGAAGGTGCTCGCCGGTCCGAAAATATTCGTAATCGGCGACGAAGCGCACCTGAAGGATTTGCATGCAGGCGCTTGAAAACTTGGCCGGCACCGGCCAGTTGATCCGCGAGCCGACCTCCGTCGAGGAGATTTCTGGATTCCTCATGCGCGCCGAGCAGCAACTTATTGATGCGCGCACCGCGAGCCTGAGCGCGGCGAGCCGCTTCTCCCTCGCCTATGACGCCGCTCACGCTCTTGCGCTAATCGCCTTGCGGGTACATGGATACCGCCCTGGCAGGGGACTTGGGCACCGCATGGTCGTGTTCTCGACCCTGGTTCATACCGTCGCCTCGCCTGCTGGGGAATGTGCGGCATTCGTGCGCTACCACACCAAGCGCAATTCCTCGGAGTACGCCGGCCTGGTGAATGCATCCGAGGCCGAAGCGCGCGACCTGATCCAGGTGACCGGGTCGCTGCGTGACAGGGTGCGAGCATGGATTGCCGCCAATCGCACCGATTTCCTGCCAAACAAGGATTGAGGTGCACGGCCGCAACCGCCCCGGTTTCTTGTAGGACCGGCGCCCGCTGTTTAGCGCGGGCGAAGCAGTCAAGTTCGTCGATGGGCCGCTCGCCGGCATGGAAAGTGTCTTCACGGAGCAAGACGGCGAAAAGCGCGTGGTCGTGCTGCTGGAATTGTTGGGCAAGGCGAACAAAGTAAGAGTGGATCGCGACTGGATCGCTAAAGCAGCTTAAGCGCAAGTCGCGACCGGGTTGTTTTGGGTAGTGTAGGGAATTGTTTGTTGAATCAATAAATTATGCGAAACACGTTCGTGTTTTGCAGGGCGGTAGCGTGCCTGAGAGACTGTAGCCGCGACGTCCTGATCGCGGTAAATGGTGAGCCACGGCCCCACAGCCTATGCTGTTTGCCGTTGATTATGATATGATTTATCTTGATTGTTGATAGATGATATCAATTACTGGTCTAGAGCACGGCAAGCGAGGTAGGGAATATGTCAACCCAGCAAATCTTAATCCGGCTTCCCGAAGACGTTGCCGCCCGGTTCAGAGCGGCAGTACCCGCGCGCCAGCGCAATAAGTTCGTTGCCGATCTGGTGGCAAAAGCGATCCTGCGCCAAGAGGACGAACTGAGCAAGATCGCTGTCGCCGTTAGCGACGAGGAGCGGCGCAATCCAGCGCTCGCGCAGGAGATGCGCGACTGGGAGGCGACCATCGGTGATGGCATGGAAGAACGCGCTGCGAATGCAAAGCCTCAAGCGCGCTGACATCGTTTGGGTCAACCTGGACCCCACGGTAGGAGCGGAGATCAGGAAACAACGGCCTTGCGTCATCGTGTCCCGCTCGGTGCTCAACGACAAGCGGCTCACAGTGGTCGTGGTTCCGCTTTCGAGTAGCAGCACGCCGCGGCCACCGCTGGTAGTAGCCGTACCTTCGGCCGGCGCAAATTCGAATGCGCGGATCGATCAAATCCGAGCGGTCGATAAATCCCGAATCGGCGCAACCTTGGGAAAACTCAACCGAGCGGAGATCGAGGCCGTAGAGCAGGGCTTGCGCACAGTGCTGGAGCTCTAGATAGGGACGGTCATCGACCGGTCAGCAAGCGCAGCGCTTCCTCGACTTTCTTGAGGTGGTTGGCGCCGAGCGTGCAATAGCAATACATCAGCCGCCGAACCGAGACAGCGCGGACTTGGTCGATCAGCAGATCGGTATCGTATTTGAGCTTGCCGGTTTTCTGCACTCTTACCCGTAACGGGAAGGCGTCTGAGGGAGGCAGTGCTTCAACATCCCTGGTGCCCGGGATGACGATGAAGGTCGGATGCCCCGCGTTGTTCAGCGCATCGGTTTGGATAATGAGCGCCGGGCGCGCCTTTTTTCCCGGTTCCTCCTTGTGAGCCTGAGGTTCGAAATCGACCGCCCATACGTCGCCGCGAACCGGCTTAGGCATGCAGCCCGTCCTCCGTTGTATCGTCCAGCGCCTCGTTTACCGCGAGGCTCTGCGCCGAAATCTGTTTGGACAACACAGCGATGCGCTCCCTCATGACCCGATGGTTCATCTCCTCGATGGCGCGGCGCGCATACTCGGATCGGCTGAGTCCGGCCAGTTTGGCCGATTGCGTGGTCTCGTCGACGAATGGTTTTGTCACGCGAAAAGAAAATAGCGCTTGGGCTTCCATGGTGACTCCGCGTAGAAGGTAAACGTATATACGTAGCATAATGCAAAAAAAGGCATACCGCAAGCTTCAGCCTTGTCTATGTTTAGCCTTGTCCTACGGAGCCTGCGTCTGAATCGTGGGCGTACAGCGTGGGCGTACAGCGTGGGCGTACAGCGTGGGCGTACAGCGTGGGCATACAGCGCTTGCGCTGCCCTCCCGTCGGTGTGTACAATTCATTGGCAAGTTTTGAACGATTGAACGAATTTGCCTTGGGAGATATGTGGCATGCCGGTGCTTACCGATCCGCAACGCCTTGAAATCCTGAAGCTCCTGCAAATGAAGCCGCAGATGAGCCAGCGCGATTTGGCGCAGGTCATGGGCGTGAGCCTGGGCAAGGCTAATTACTGCCTGAAGGCGCTGATCGACAAAGGCCTGGTCAAGTTGGAGAGGTTCCGCGCGAATCCCGACAAACGACAATACGCCTACCTGCTCACGCCGGCGGGCTTGGAAGAAAAAACCCGTATCACCCTGGCCTTTCTCAGGCGCAAGGTTGTGGAATACGAAACGCTACAACGCGAAATCGAACAACTGCGGGGCGACTTGAAAGCCGGCCGAATTCAGACCGGCGCGGCGCCCCAGAGTCAATCGGAAAACCAGTGATGGAAAACGAAACCATCGAGCGCTGGTACGCCGTTTGCTGCAAGCCGCGGCAGGAGACGGTTGCGGAAGAAAACCTGCTGCGCCAGGGCTTTCATGTATATTTGCCGCGCATCCGCATCAGGCATCGCCGGCGCGGGCAATGGCTCGATGCGGTCGAAGTGCTTTTTCCGCGCTATATCTTTATCCGCATCGACCCGCGGCAGCGCAGTACGGCTCCGGTGCGCTCGACCCGCGGCGTTGTCGGTTTGGTGCGCTTCGGCGGGCAGCCGGCAGTGGTCCCCGACTGTGTGATGGGGGCGCTGTTGCAGCGCGAGGATTCGGCCTCCGGTTTGCATCAGGACCAGCGCCCGCTGTTTAGCGCGGGCGACGCAGTCAAGTTCGTCGACGGGCCGCTCGCCGGCATGGAAGGTGTTTTCACCGAGCAAGACGGCGAAAAGCGCGTGATCGTGCTGTTGGAATTGTTGGGCAAGGCGAACAAGGTAAGAGTAGATCGCGACTGGATCGCTAAAGCAGCTTAAGCCCAAATTGCGGCCGGGTTGTTTTGGGCAGTGGAGACCCAGGTTGTCTTGGGGAGTGTAGGGAATTATTTGTTTAATCAATAAATTATGCGAAACACGCTAGTGTCTTGCAGGGCGGTAGCGTGCCTGAAAGGACCATGGAAAGGCGCGCCGCCCCGACCAACGTAAAATCAGATATCATACATACTTTACGTATTTACGATTAGAGTTCACTATGAAAACAATCACCGCGACCGAACTCGCGCGCAATCTACGACAGGTTCTCGATCGGTTGGCCGCTGGGGGCGAGGA
>Ga0315281_10015103_pt1 | contig 10366 bp, 13 predicted proteins | sample YL17G07_0_MG_FD_204540 | JGI IMG/M metagenome (GOLD analysis project Ga0315281, IMG submission 204540) | Sediment microbial communities from Yellowstone Lake, YNP, Wyoming, USA - YL17G07_0 | ecosystem: Environmental > Aquatic > Freshwater > Lake > Sediment | place: USA: Wyoming | collected...
CGCCGGCCTCCCGGAACGATGAGCGGCCCATCAGAGAAACGCACAGGCCGCAGATCCCGGAGGCCAAAAGGAAAAATTGGAGGGCGTCCGCCCTGGCTACGGAGAGGAGCCCGCCGAACGTCGCATAGAGGAAAACGATGGCCGCAGCAACAGCCACGCTCACAAGGTAAGACGTTCCCAGGAACCCCTTCAGGAATTGACCCGCGGCAACCATTTGTGAGGCCGCGAGCATCACCATGTACCATACGATGAGGGCCGTGGCCAGGCGCCGAACGGCCCGGCCGTAGCGCGCCTCGACGAGGTCGGACAGGGAGATCGTCGGGAGGCCGTGGATGCGGCCGGCGAAGAAGAAAGCGAACAGGAGAATGGTCAGCACGGCGGGAAGGCCGACGATCATGAACGCGCTCACGCCGGCCCGGCAGGCCTCATCGACCGAGACCAGGATGGAGCTCGCCCCGAACCAGGCCGCGCACAAGGAGAGCGCCATGACACCCGGGGAGAGGCGCCGCGACGCCAGGAAAAAATCCTCGAGGCTCCGGCTCTTTCTCGAAAAAAGCAATCCCGCCCCGGCCAGCAGGAAGAGATAGGCCCCCAGCGCGATCAGCAAGCCCGTCTTCATTACGCCGGTAGTTTAACATAATTGCGGGTATGCTATAATCGTCCCTTCATGAAAGCCCGGACGCTTGTTTTGTTCTGCTTCGCGGCCGCCGTCGCCGCCTGGGCGGCCCCGGCGGACACGCCCGAGGAGGCGGCTCTCAAGATCGAGACCAAGCTGCGCTCGATAAGATCCCTCCAATCGGACTACGAGCACCTCTATTATTCCATGACCGCCTCGGAGCCTCTCAGCGAGAAAGGAAAACTGTATTTCCAGCGCCCGGACCGGATGCGCTGGGACTCCCGTGAGCCCGAGGAGCAGACGTTCCTCTCCAAGGACGGGATCTACCTGTTCTATGTTCCCGGGGAGAAACAGCTCATCAAGAGCCGGGGTTCCAAGGACCGGTACGAGTCCGAGATCCTGGCCCTGTTTTCGGGGTCCATGGTTTTCCGGGACTCTTATCTCATCGAAGCCGGCTCCTTTCCGACGGACGGCGCCGGGGCCGTCCAGCTCAAGCTGACGCCCAGGAAGGAGGGGGAATTCACCCATATCCTCCTCGAGACCGAACCCAAGACCTGGCTCATCCGAAAAGCCATCTTCTTCGACTGGGCCGGGAACAAGCAGGAGTTCCGGTTCAGCCGGATCAAGGTCGATCTGCGCTTCCCCCCGGACCTCTTCGACCTGAAGGTCCCTCCGGACACCGAGATCATCGAGGATGAAGACGCCCTCCGGAAATAAACCTTTCCCCTCCGATTCCGTATCCAGGGATGAAGACAACGCGCTCGTCCGGCGAGCGCTCAAAGGAGACAGGAAGGCGTTCGAGATGATCATTCTCAAGTACCAGCAGCCTCTCCTCAACTACCTGGGCCGGATGACCGGAGAGAGGGAGATGGCCCTGGACTTCACCCAGGAGGTCTTCCTGAAGGTCTACGCTTCCCTGCCTTCGTTCCAGCCCCGGTTCAAGTTCAGCACCTGGCTTTTCAAGATCGCCTCCAACTTCATGATCGACTTCTGGAGGAAGAAGAAGATCTCCGCCATCTCCCTGGACCGGACCCGGGATGACGGAGAGAATTCCACCTCCCTCCAGGTCCCCGACGCAGAGCCCCCGGTCGCAAGAAGATACGAGCTGGCCCAGATCAAGAAGCGGATCGAGAGGGCCCTGGAACGGGTCCCGGCAGATCTCCGGGAACTGTTCGTCCTGAGACACCTCAATGAATTCTCCTACGAGGAGATCGCCGAGATCAAAGGCCTTCCGGTGGGGACGGTCAAGAACCGCGTCTTTCAGACCAACGAAATGCTCCGGGGCCTTTTGGAGGGGAGTTCATGAACTGCCTCCGTCCCCCCGACATCTACCTCTACCTCGAAAACGGGCTGGACCCGTCCGCGGCCCGCGAAGCGGATGAGCACCTCGCGCTCTGCCCCGGCTGCCGGAGCGCCTTCGAGGAACGGCGGGCCCTCATGGACGCGGTCGCCGGGCTCCCGGACCTCGAAGTCCCGCCCGACCTCGCCGGAAAGATCCTGGCCCGGATCCCTCCCGACAGGTCTTCCCGCTTCGGGTGGCTCGTCGCCTTTATCATCGGGCTTTCGTCGTTCTTTGTCGGCGGCCTGGCCTACGTCATTCTGACCGGGCAAAGCCTGACCGGGTTCCTGATCGACGCTAACAGGTCGACGTGGAGCGCCCTGCGGGACACGTCCATGGTCTTCATCAAGTTCGCAAAACTAACCGTCCTCGGCCTCGACCTCCTCATCAGGTTCATCGGCGAGATGGGGAAGGGGCTGGCACGCTTCGGCGTCCTCATCAGGCCCGAGGTCTACGCCGCCTGCCTCCTCCTCTTCCTGGTCCTGGCCGCGCTCTTCGTTGCGGGCCTCCGAAGAATGTTCCTTCACGGAGAAAAATCATGATCCAGAAAAAAATTCTCACGTCCCTGACGGTCCTCACCCTCCTGACGCTTGGGACGATCGCCCCGCTTAGCGCCCAGAAAAGCTTCACAGTCCAAAAGGACATCACCGTCGCCGCCGGCGAGGTCCAGGACAACGTCATTGCCTTCGGGGGAAACGTCGTCATTGAAGGCCGGGTCAAGGAGAGCGTCGTGGCCATCGGCGGGAGCATCATCGTCAGCGGCGAGGTCGGCGACGCCGTCGTCGGCATCGGTTCGCGCATCACCCTGAAGCCGGGCGCGATCGTCAACGGAGACGTCGTCTCCCTCGGCGGCATCCTGGAGAAGGAGCCGGGGTGCACCATCCGGGGCGATACCGTCTATTTCAAGCCATCCGAGATCGGCGGGCGCCTGTTCAAGGGCGGACTGTTCAAGGGGATCTTCGCCCTCCCGCTCTTCCCGATCTTCTTCATCATCAAGCTGATCGGCATCTTCCTCATGATCCTCGTCACCCTGGTCATCGCGGGCCTCTTCCCCCGCCAGATCGTCCGGGCCTCGGGCGAGGTCCGCGCGTCCTTTTGGCCCGTCTTCGGGACGGGCCTGCTGGCCATCGTCATCTTCGCGGGGGCGGCGATCTTCTCGGCTCTCCTCTGTTTCGTCCTCATCGGCATCCCCATCCTGATCGTCCTGATCTGGGTGGGCATCATCATCAAGCTCTTCGGCGCGGTGGTCCTCTTCTTCTTCTTCGGGGAGAGCCTCCTCAAGGCCTTCGGGGCGAAGAACGTATCGGCGATCGGCGCGTCCCTGACCGGACTCGTCCTGGTCAGCTTCATCGGTTTCATCCCGTTCGTCGGGTTCCTCTTCGCCCTGGTCCTGAACGTCATCGGATGGGGCGTCGTCATCCGGACGAAGTTCGGCACGACGGAGAACTGGCTCCGGAAAAAATAGGGCGGGGAGTTCAGCGCTCGAGGATCTCTTTTTCTTTCGTCGCGGCGAACTCTTCGATCTTCTTGACGTGTTCGTCAAGGAGGGACTGGAGCTTCTCGAGTCCCAGGAACTTGTCGTCCTCGGTGATCTCCTTCTCCTTCTCGAGCTCTTCGATGAACTCCTTGGCCTCCCGGCGCATGTTGCGAAGGGCGGTCTTTTCCTCTTCCATCAGCTTGCCGATTCGCTTGGCGATCTCGCGGCGCCTGTCCTCGTCCAGGGGAGGAATGGGGACCTTGAGGACCTTGCCGTCGTTGATCGGGTTGAAGCCGTATTCCGAGCCGCGGACGGCCTTCTCCAGGGCCTCGAGGACCGAGGGGTCCCAGGGCTGGATGACGATCAGCGTCGGATCGGGAACGCCCAGGGTCGCGACCTGGTTGATCGGCGTGAGCGTCCCGTAGTAGGTGATCTTGATGTCCTCGAAGATATTGATGTTCGCCCGTCCCGTCCGGAGCTTGCTTAATTCCCTGCGGAAGTGCTCCGTCGAGACCCTCATCTTCTTTTCGAGCTCTTTCAGGATGTCCTTGACCATTGCGATCCCTCTTTTCCCAAGCTCGGCCCTATCACGAACCGCCTACGCCCCGAGGCGGCCGGAGACGGCTCAGGAGACCTTCGTCCCAACGTTCTCGCCCAGGACCGCCTTCATGATGTTTCCCCGTTCGTTGAGGTTGAAGATGATGATGGGCAGGCTGTTGTCCTTGCACAGGGAGATGGCCGTGGTGTCCATGACGCGGAGCCCCTTCTGAATGACGTCCAGGTAGGAAATAGTCTCGAATTTTTGGGCGGTCCTATCCGTCACCGGGTCGGCCGTATAGACACCGTCCACCTTGGTCGCCTTGAGGATGACCTCGGCCCGGATCTCCAGGGCGCGGAGCGCGGCGGCGGTGTCCGTCGTGAAATAGGGGCTGCCGATGCCGGCGGAAAAGATCACGATACGCCCCTGGTCCAGATGGCTGAGCACCCTCCGGCGGATGAACGGCTCGGCCACGGACTTGATCTCGATGGCGGAGACATGCCGGGTGACGACGCCCTCCTTCTCCAAAGCGTCCTGGAGGGCGATGCCGTTGATGACTGTCGCCAGGAGACCCATCTGGTCCGCCGAGGCCCGGTCCATGCCGGCCTCCGTGCCGCGGACGCCGCGGAAGATATTCCCCCCGCCGATCATGATGGCGATCCCGATATCCAGGTCCCGGACCTCCTTGATTTCGCGAGCGATCGACGTCATCCGGTCAAAATCGATGCCGTAGGTCAGGCTGCCGAGCAAGGCCTCGCCTGAGAGCTTGAGGAGGACCCTTTTGTAAGCGGGTTTGGACTCCGGCATGGGGAATCTCCGTTCTTGGCGATCAGGGTTTGCCCACTTCGAAGCGGGCGAACCGGCTGATCTTGATGTTCTCTCCGATCTTGGCGATGGCCGAGGAGATGAGCTGGCGGATCGTCAGCTTATCGTCCTTGATGTAAACCTGGTCGAGGAGGCAGACCTCCTCGTAGAATTTATTGAGCTTGCCATGGACGATCTTCTCGATGATCTCGGCAGGCTTCTTGCTGTCCTTGAACTGGGCCCGGACGATCTCCTTCTCCTGCTCGACGACCGCGGCCGGGACGTCCTCGGGGCCGATGTACTTCGGGCTGGAGGCGGCGACCTGCAGGCAGACGTTCTTGACGAGCTCCTTGAACTCCTCGTTTCGGGCGACAAAGTCGGATTCGCAGTTGACCTCGACCAGGACCCCGATCCTGCCGTTCATATGGATATAGGACCCGACGAGGCCTTCCGCGGCCTCCCGGCTCATCTTGTCCTGGGCCCGGGCGTAGCCCTTCTTCCTCAGGACCTCGATGGCCTTCTCGAGATCGCCTTCGGCCTCCTTGAGGGCTTCCTTGCACTCCATGACCCCGATCCCCGTCCTCTGACGGAGTTCTTTAACCATATCCGCGGTGATCCCCATGGTGTTCTCCTTATTCCGCCTTGCCCGCGTCTTCTTTTTTCGGCTCGGGAGCTTCGGACGCCTGCCCGTCGGCTCCGGCGCCTTCCGCCTTCTTCTCCTCTTCGAGCTCCTTCGTGATCCGGATCTTCTTGCCTTCGATGATGGACTCGGCGACCTTCGAGGCGAACAGCTCGATGGCCCTCACGGCGTCGTCATTCCCAGGGATGGGATACTCGATATTGTCCGGATCGCCGTTCGTGTCTACGACGGCCACGATCGGGATCTTCTTCTTCTTGGCCTCGGCAAGGGCGATCACTTCCTTGGACGAGTCGATGACGAACATGGCCCCGGGCAGCTGAAGCATGTTCTTGATGCCTCCCAGGTTCTTGGACAGTTTCTTATAGACTTTCTCCAGCCTGGACTGCTCCTTCTTGGAGAGGAGTTCCCAACGGCCGTCCTCCTTCATCTCCTCGAGCTCCTTCAGCTTCTCGACGGAGCCGCGGACGACACCGAAGTTCGTCAGCAGGCCGCCCAGCCAGCGCTGGTTGACATAGCTCGCTTCGCACTTGACGGCGTAGTCACGGACGATGTCCTGGGCCTGCTTCTTCGTCCCGACGAACAAGATGTCCTTTCCGCTCTCGGCGACGGTCCTGACGAACTGCAGGGCCTCTTTGAAGTTCTTGATCGTTTTCTGCAGGTCGACGATGTAGATGCCGTTCCTCTGGCCGAAGATGAATTCCTTCATCTTGGGGTTCCAGCGCTTCGTCTGGTGGCCAAAATGAACGCCGGCCTCCAATAGCTCTTTCATGGTTACGGATACCAACTCGACTCCTCCCTGTTATCTCTTGTGGTACTGTGGTGCTTTCCGCGCGCCCAGCAACCCGTATTTCTTGCGTTCCTTGATCCTGGCGTCCCGCGTCAAGAGGTTGGCAGCCTTGAGGACCGGCCGGAGCTCCCGGTTGAACTCGATGAGCGCCCTGGCGATCCCCAGCCGGATGGCCTCGGCCTGTCCCTTGGCGCCGCCGCCGCCGATCCTCATGAAGATATCAAACTTGCTCTCGGTCTCGGTCAGGAGGAGGGGCTGTTTGATGATCGTGCGGAGCGAATCCAGATGGAAGTAATCCTGGAAGGGCCTCGGCCTCTTGTTGACATAAAGAGTCATATCCCCTTTCCCGGTCCTCAGAAAGACGCGGGCAATGGATGTCTTTCTCTTACCTGTCCCGTAATACTGAATGAGACTCAAGTTGCCTCCTTAAACCGGTATTCCTGGGGATTCTGGGCTTCGTGCGGGTGAACGGGGCCTTTGTAGACCTTGAGCTTTTTGTAGACGGCCCGACCGAGCTTGTTCTTCGGGATCATTCCCCAGACGGCTTTCTTGATGACCTCCTCAGGCTTTTTGTTCAGGAGGTCCTTCAGGGACTGCGTCTTCAACCCGCCCGGGTATTGGGAATGGGAGTAATACTTCTTGTCTTCCATCTTGTTCCCCGTGACATGGATCTTTTCGGCGTTGATCACGACCACGAAATCCCCCGTGTCCACGTGGGCCGCGAACTGGGGTTTGTTCTTTCCGCGAAGCAGGATGGCGATTTCCGTGGCTAGGCGGCCAAGGACCTTCCCGTCGGCATTTACTAGCCACCACTTTTTCTCGATGTCGTCTTTCTTCGGATTATACGTCTTCATCCCTGTTAACCTTAAAATAGAACTTTAGTGATTGATTACAATACTAAATCTGGCGATAAAAGTCAAACGGAACAAACCTATCCTGAACGCCCGGACCTTCCCGTCAGTCCCCCTGAAAACTATCCGTTGACGATCTTTTACTTGGACTTCTTCAGTTCTTCTTCGAGTTTCTTCCGTTCGGCGGACCTTTTCCTCATGTCCTGGAACTTGTCCAAGTTCTTATCGCCTTCGGCGATATAGCGCGCTTCTTTATCAGGGTCGAGCTTGGCCAGAAGGCTCTTGTAGATGACGCTCAGCCAGCTGTAGGGCTCGGGATAGTTCGGGTCCAGGTCCCTGGCCTTTTCGATGGCTTTCAGGGCGTCCTGGGCCACGGCCATTCTCTGCTCCTTGGAAAGGTTCTGGAAGCGGTAGGCCTTGGACCAGCGGTTGATCCCCTTGGCCAGCCAGGCCTCGGGATTGTTGGGGATGAGCTGGATACGCTTCTCCTGGAACTCATTGGCCTTGTCGAAATTGCTCATGGCCTGATCGATGTTGTCGGCCGAGGCGGGCAGTTTTTCGTAGTAATCGGCGATGTACGCGTATCCCTGAGGGTTCTCGGGATCGGCTTCGAGCCTCCGGAGATACATCGACTCCGCCTTCCTGGCGACGCCGGGGTTGTCGCTGACGTATCTTTTATAAAACTCGGCCACGACATAATAATTATTCATGTTGCCGGGTTCGAGCTCGACGATCCTGAGGTAGAGCTTCTGCGCCTCGTTGAACTTCCTCAGCTTGTCATACATGTCGCCCAAGGAAAAGATGATCTCCTTGTTGTTGGGATCGATCTCATGGGCTTTGATAAGGGCGGCCAAGGCCTTTTTCTCGATGTCCTTGTTGAGGGGCGTTTCCACGGCCGGCTTGTAGAGCTGCTTGTAGCTCTCGCCCAGGAAACGATAGGCCTGGATCAGGTTGGGATCGTATTTCAGGGCCGCTTCGTATTCCGCGATGGCCTTGCGATACTGGTTGTCGGTAAAGAGCTGGTTGGCCTTATTGAAATGGTAATTCGACTGGAGCTTGCTGACCTTGAGCTTTTCGCAGCCGGCGAAGGAGAAGACGATGATGAACGCGAGGACGGCTATCCAAAGACCGTTCATTTTTCTTCGAAACATCCTGACCTCCTCATATCTTCTTATATGATCTATCCTTGTTTAAGAGGACCGAAACCTATTTTATAAACGAATGGCCGCCCAAAGTCAAGAAAAACAGGAAAAACCCTCAGCTTTTTCTTAGAAACACCTGGATCGGCGTGCCCCAGAAATCGTACTTTTCCCGGAGGAGCCCGATCAAGGACTTTTCGTAGGCCGGGAGGAGGGACGTTCTGGAATGACCGAAAAGGACGAAGGTCGGAGGGGCGATTCCCTGCTGGGTCATGTATTTGACCTTGATCTTGCTCCCATCTCTGGACCTCGGAGGGTGCTCTTCGTTGATCCATTCCAGGAACTCGTTCATCCGGGCCGTTTCGATCCTCTTGCGGGAGTTCCGGAAGACCTCCTCGGCCTTGTCCAGGATCTTGACCACCCTCTGGCCCGTCCGTGCGGAAATGAACAGGAGGGGAGCATAACTCACGAAGCCGAGCTTGGTGCGGACGAGACTGCGGACCTCTTCTGGATCGACCCGTTCCGTCTCCACGAGGTCCCATTTGTTCAGGACGATGATCATGGGTTTGCCGGATTTCTGGGCCAGGTGGGCGATGTGGGCGTCCTGCCGGGTCGGAAAATCGCGGGCATCAAGGACCAGGCAAATGACGTCCGCGTTGCCGATGTTCATCTTGGCCTTGACGATGCCCGCCTTTTCCCGGGTGTCGGCGGCGCCGCTGAACTTCCGGATCCCGGCCGTGTCCACCAGGCAGAATGGCTTCCGGTCCCGGAGGATGACCGTGTCCGTGCTGTCCCGGGTCGTGCCGGGGACCTCGCTCACGAGGAGCCTCTCCTCGCCGCACAGCCGGTTGACGATCGATGACTTCCCGACGTTGATCCGGCCCACGATGGCGATGCGCAGGGGCTTTTCTTCCCCGTCGAGGGACAGGGCGGGCAGGAGGACGGCGATCCTCTCCCTGATCTCATCGATGTTGACCCTGTGCTCGGCCGAGATGGGAATGATGTCCTTGTCCCCCAGCCTGTAGTATTCGGCGAGCTTGTCCTCTCCGGACGGGGAATCCACTTTATTGACGACGACAAGGACCGGCTTGCCGAGCTTTTTCAGCGAGAAATACATTTCCTCTTCAGCCGGGGAGAGGTCCCGCTTGCCGTCGAGGACGAAGACAAGGACGTCCGCCGACCGGGCGGCCTCCCAGGCTTTCTCCCTGACCTTCTCTGACAGGGGCTCGTCCCTCCTCCCGAAGATCCCCCCGGTGTCGACGAGCTGAAAGTTCCGGTCCTCGAAACGGCAGCGGGCGGAGACGCAGTCCCGGGTCATCCCGGGCTGGGAGTGGACAAGGGACTTCTTCTCCCCGAGGAGGCGGTTGAAGAGGGAGGACTTTCCCACGTTGGGAAAACCGATGATCACGACCCTGGGCAATTTTCTCATTTCGACGCGCGCTTTATTTGGCGATCAGGGAATACTGGGGTGATAGGGGCCGGCTCAGGTCGATATGCCCCCCCAAGGTCTCCCGCTCCCCGCCCTCGATGAGCAGGGAAACCATCTTGATGTCCTTGAAGTTGAACGTGAGCGTGTCCACGAGCGCGTAGACCGCCGACATCTCCGAAGAGGAACCGTAAGCGAAATTCTCCGTGACCTCCTTGGTGAGATCCACGTAGGCGGTGCCGTCCTTGGTCACGAAGATCTGCCGGACCCTGGTTTCGGGAGGGAAGGGAGGGACAAGGTCCTTCGCCGACCCTTTGATGAGCTCGACGACGGCCGTCTCCAGGTCGTCGGTCAGGAACGGACCGGCCGGGACCTCCCGCTCCTCCGGGTGGAGGAAATCGTCATCCTCCGAAAGGAAGAAGAGCGTGACCTTCCGGGTCCCGACCGTCTCTCGCGAGGCCGACGGGGCCTTGGGCGACGACGGTTCGGCCTCGTGCCCGGCCTTTTCCCCTGCTCCTCCCCAGAAAAAGATGAGGACGAGCACGGCAAAGACGATGATGAGACCCGCCAGGACCAGCCATTTCGTTTTGGTCATGATTCTCTTGTCAGGAATAGCTCTTGAAGTATTCGACCAGGCTCAGGTAGATCGCCTGGGCCACGGTGTTCTGGAATTCCTCGGACCCGAGTTCCTTCTCCTCCTCGGGGTTCGAGATGAACGCGGTCTCGACCAGGACGGCCGGACAGGCGAC
>Ga0315281_10015105_pt1 | contig 10365 bp, 5 predicted proteins | sample YL17G07_0_MG_FD_204540 | JGI IMG/M metagenome (GOLD analysis project Ga0315281, IMG submission 204540) | Sediment microbial communities from Yellowstone Lake, YNP, Wyoming, USA - YL17G07_0 | ecosystem: Environmental > Aquatic > Freshwater > Lake > Sediment | place: USA: Wyoming | collected...
TAGCGCGACTTTGCATACATCCTGGCCGGGGTCGCACAAGGCTTTGCCGTCTTTCACTAATAAATCAAAAACCAAATGCTTCGTCGGCGCTTGATTCTCAATCACGCCAATCACATTCGCCTTCACGACCGGCGGCTTTTTGTTGGGCGCGGGCACAATAAAATCGGCGGCGGTCAACTTGCGCCCCAAATGCACCGACTGCTTTACTTCAGCCGGATATTCAAAGCGCGGCAGTTCCACTTCCCAATTACCATTTACTGCTATGACCTCCCCCGCCGCAATTACGATCTCCGCCCGAAAGTTCACTAAATCCGAAGCGATGACAATATCCGCATACCGCCCCGGCGCAATCTGCCCTACGTCACGGCTGACGCCAAAATGCTCGGCGGTGTTGAGCGTCATCATTTGCAAAGCGGTGATAGGTTTCAGGCCCTGCGCGATGGCGTGGCGCAGAACCCGGTCCATATGCCCATCGTTGACGAGCGTGCCGGAGTGCGAGTCGTCGGTGCAGAGGATGAAGTGGCGCGGGTCGAGGCCCTGTTCGGTAATCGCCTTCACCTGCGTCGCCACATCGTACCACGCCGAGCCGAGGCGGAGCATGGCCTTCATGCCTTGTCGGACGCGAGCGACTGCGTCTTCGGCGCGCGTCCCCTCGTGGTCGTCCTCCGGCCCGCCCGCAACGTAGCCGTGAAACGGTCGGCCCAAATCCGGCGCGGCATAATGCCCGCCGATGGTCTTGCCCGCTTTCATCGTCTCGGCCAGCTCACCGTGCATTTTTGCGTCGGAGAGGAACACGCCGGGGAAGTTCATCATCTCGCCGAGGCCGATGATGCCGGGCCACGTCATGGCCTCGCGCACTTCGTCCGGGCCGAGGCTCGCGCCCGGGGTCTCGAGTCCCGGCGCGGACGGCACGCACGCGGGCATCTGCACCCAGACGTTAATCGGTTGAAGCGCCGCTTCATCTACCATCAACTTCACACCCTTGAGGCCGAAGATGTTGGCGATCTCGTGTGGGTCAACGAACATCCCCGTCGTCCCGCGCGGCGCGACAGCGCGGACGAACTCCGTCACCGTGACCATACCCGACTCGACGTGCATATGCGCGTCCAACAAGCCGGGGATGAGATAGCGCCCGCCCGCGTCAATGATTTTGGTCTGCGGCCCGAGCGTGTGACTCGCGTCCGGCCCGACGTAAGCAATGCGCGAGCCTTTCACGGCTATATCGCTGTTCGGGATGAACTCGCCCGATTGCACGCACGCCCACACGCCATTGCGAATGACAAGGTCGGCGGGAACGCGGCCCATCGCGCAATCTACGAGTTCGCGGGAAACGGTATGCCAGGGTTGACGAGGGGGCATATTAGTTTTGCTTCTCCCTACGAGGCTGGGGCAAGGCCTCGACCCAAGCGCGCTCGGAAGCAGTCAGGGGTGGCGGCGGCAAAGCTTGGGCATAATCCAATTGGCGCTCATACGCGCCGCGTTTATAAACCGACGCCACGACCGCTCCGAGATCGAGCGGCGCATCCGAGTCGAGCGGCAACAACGGCACAGGAATAATCGGCAGGGTCTCGTGCAGGTGTATCGGCCAGACCGAGACGATTGGCCGTTGTTCAATGCGGCTGACCATGACGCAATAAGGCGCGGGAGGCACCGGGTCAAGCAACGGCGGGCGCTCACCGCCGCGCAACAGATCTATTTCAATCAAATGCACATCCGAATCCAAAAGCGCCTCGCGTTTGCGACGGTAGGCCTCAAAGGCTTCATGACCGCGCTTTTTATTGACGGACGAAAGGATTTCAATGCTAGTCACTAATTTGTTTTCGCCCGCGCGCCGGATTTCCACCGTGAAAAGTTTGACGGGCGCGCGCACCGGAACGCGATTTTGGATCGGCGCCGGAGCCAGGGCAACGGCGGCGGATACGGGACTAGGCGCATTCTTCTCTCCTACAATGCCCCCGTCCGGCCAGCCTATTCGTCGCCGTTCCGCGCCAAGTTCGACAACGTCGTAAGTGATCGTCACTTCCGAATAAGCATAATAGCGCGGCCCCAATAATTCGTTCAGGCGCGCGCGAATTTCACCCGCTAAATCCGAATGAAAATCACGCCACAAATCAGAGCCTTCAATGTAGGGGTCCATACCGGGAAATGGTGAGGGCATAGCGGATTCTCCTTCTCTGAGGTCAACCATTTACCATCTTCCTCGCCACCCGATTATGCCTCTCCACCACCTTCCACATATCCGCTGTTTCCACCTCCCCATTCTTCACCACAAACTTTCCATTGACCACCGTGTAATCCGCCGTTTGCGGCGCGCAGAAAAGCGCGGCGGCCATTGGGTCGTGGAGCGCGCCCGCGTACTCTAATCGGTTGAGATTGAGGGCAAAGAAGTCGGCGCATTTGCCGGAGGCGAGAGACCCGATGTCGTCACGGCCCAATACTTGTGCGCCGCCGAGGGTGGCGATTTCGAGGGCCTCGCGGGCAGTCATTAACCTCACCCCCCCTGCCCCCCTCTCCTGACGCTTCTCGTCAGGAGAGGGGGGAGGGGTGGCGAAGCCGGGGAGGAGGGTGAGGCTATCAGCCAATCGCGCCAACAACATCGCCTGCCGCGCTTCGCCGAGCAGATGTGAGCCGTCGTTGCTCGCCGAGCCGTCCACGCCGAGGCCGACCTTCACACCCGCCGCGCGCATCTTACGAATGGGCGCAATGCCCGACGCGAGGCGCATATTGGATGAAGGGCAATGCGCCACGCCACACCCCGTGCGGGCGTAGGTGGCAATCTCGGCGTCGGTGACGTGGACGGAGTGCGCGAACCACACGTCGTCGCCGACCCAATCGAGCGTTTCCATATAAGCCACCGGGCGGTGGCCGAATTTCTCCACACAGAAGGCTTCTTCGTCCTGCGTCTCGGCGAGATGCGTGTGCTGATGGACTTTGTAGTGCCGCGCGAGTTTGGACGACTGCCGCATGAGATCGGCGGTGACGGAGAACGGCGAACACGGCGCGAGGACAATTTGCAACATCGAGCCGGGCCGGGGGTCGTGATACTGCTCGATGAGTCTCTGCGAGTCTTTCAGGATGAAGTCTTCGGTCTCGACCACCCGGTCGGGGGGCAGGCCGCCCCGGGATTCGCCGAGGCTCATCGAGCCGCGCGAAGCATGGAAGCGCACGCCGATTTGTCCCGCCGCTTCAATCTCGTCGTCCAAACGGCAACCGTTGGGAAAGATATACAGATGGTCGGAGGCGGTGGTGCACCCGGAGAGCGCGAGTTCGGCGAGGCCGACCAACGTCGAGACCCGAATCGCTTCGGGGGTCAGATTCGCCCAGATGGGGTAAAGCGTCTTGAGCCAGTTGAACAGGTTCGCGTCTTGCGCGGCGGGGACGGCGCGGGTGAGAGTCTGATAGAGATGATGATGGGTGTTGACGAGGCCGGGGAAAACCACGTGGCCGCGCAGGTCGAGGATTTCGTCGGCGGTGGTGGGCAGTTCGGCAGTGGGGCCGACTTGCTCGATGAAGCCCTCGCGGGCGAAGAGGCCGCCATCCGGGATTTCGCGGCGGGTTGCGTCCATCGTCACAAGAACGTCAGCGTGTCGGATGAGGAGCGTGCTCATGAGCCTCCGAGTCATGCGACCATGGGGATTTAGATACCCAACAGGTCCGAACTGTTGTGAGTGTAGCAAACGTGCGGATGAGCGTCAATCCGAGGCGGTGGGCAGAGTCACCGTGAACGTCGCGCCCTGCCCCGGCCCGGCGCTGTAGACTTCAATCGTGCCGCTGTGCGCGCGCACGATGCGGCTAACGATGGAGAGGCCCAGACCGGTGCCTTGGCCTTCTTCTTTGGTGGTGAAAAAGGGCCGAAAGATTTTTTCTCTAATTTCGGGCGCGAAGCCGTGACCGGTGTCGCTTACTTCAAGCACGTTGCCGGTGGCCGCGCGCCGCGTCCGTAGGGTCACGCTGCCCCCGGGCGGGAGCGCGTCCCACGCGTTGTTGACCAGATTGATGATGACTTGCGCAATCTGACTGTGGTCGCAAATAGTCCGGGGCAAATCCGGCGTCAACTCGGTGACCAGTTTTTGATCAGCCCGTTGCTTCAAATGACTGCCCATGAGCAAGATGGCTTCTTGCGCCACGTTATTCAAATCACAAGGCGTCAGCGCGGGGGCGCTGCCGCGCGAGTAGTTGCGGAGCGCCTGAATAATGCGCGTGGCATGCCAGGCCGCGCGCGAGATGATGGGCACGTACTCTTGCAAAGTCTCGCGGCTAAGCGCGCTATTTTCTTCGGCGAGCGCCTCCAGTGTTTCGCTGGCGGCAATGATGGTGTTGAGCGGGTTGCTCACGTCGTGGACGACTTCGGAAGCCAGCGTGCCGACGATGGCGAATTTCTGTGAGGCGAGGAGAGCCTCCTGCGCTTGTTGCAACTCCGCCGTCCGGTCGGCTACACGCTGTTCGAGGTCAGCCGAGAAGGCGCGGAGCGCGGCCTCGGCGTGTTTGCGTTCGGTGATGTCGTGGGCGACGACGAGCCGCCCGGTGATGAAACCGCGCCGCGCCGTGAGCGGCGCGAGACGCAAGTCATAGTAGCGCATATCGGCGCCCGCGCCGAGGGTAATTTCGAAGTGCCCCTCGGTGACGCTCTGAAAGCACTCGACCAATGCCGGCCACGCGGCGAGCGCCCGGTCTGCGGATTGGCCGATGACCGCCGCGGCGGACTGGCCGATGATTTGTTCCGCCGCCGGGTTGAGGTCCACGATGCGATTGGCCTGGTCAATGACGATCATCGGATCGGGCATGGACTCGATCACCGCCTCGCGCGCGATGGGGGCCAGATCCAGCAACTGAAAGCGGAACAGGCCCAGGGCCATGAGCAAGCCGGTCACCGCGAAGGCCAACGGGGTCAAGTCGAATTGGGGCACCGGGTTGAGGCCCGCGAGATAGAGCGCGTTGCCAAACCACGGGGTAAGCGCGCCGAGGAGCAATAACGTCGCTTGGCCGCGGTAAGCGCCGGGCGAGCGCGCCAACGCCATAATGAGCAAAAGCGAGCCCGCCAACAGGGCCATATAGGAGTAAACGGTATGAACCCAGAACCACCCGCCATGCGAAAGCGCGAGCGCGAGGAACGGCCCGCTGGCGTCGAGGCGGGTGGTGGGCCAGATGAAGCCGTGCGTCTCGTTGGTGATGACTAGCAACAACGTGATGACCGGCACACCAAACAGACCCGCCACGACTCTGCGCCCGAGCCATTTGTCACGCCCGGTGTAGCGCGCGGCAAAGAGCAACCACGCCACCGGCGCGACGACAATCCCCGGATATTCCAGTTTGGCCCAAAAAATTTTGGAGGCCAAATCGGTGGCCGCGATTTCGGCGGTGTAGCCCAGCGACCAGATGGCAACCGCCAACGTCATTGCCACAAAGGCGCTGAGACCGTGCGCGGTGTGCCGCCGCCACCAGGCAAACAGCGCCACGCTGGCCGAGAGCAAGCCCGCCAGAAAGACCGGCAGAAGGTAGAGCGTAAATTGCCAGTTCACAGGTTAATTACATCCCGCTAGTAGCCGCTGGTTCGTGAAGCACGGTCTCAATACTTTGCGCCAGATCTTTTATGCTCACGGGTTTGAGAATCACGTCACTCACGCCCAGTTCCTGAGCTTCAAGCCGCGCGTCGTCCTCGATGTAGCCAGTGAGGAGGATGACTTTGGCCTGAGGTTGCACTGAACGAATCAGGCGCAACGTCTCCAGCCCGCCCCGGTGCGGCATACTCATGTCGAGCAAGACGAGGTCAGGCGGCGCGTTCAGCACCAGTTGCAAGCCGCGCACCCCGTCGGGCGCAGTGAGCACCTCATAGCCCAGGTCGGTGAACTTGCGCTGAAAAATGATGCGGAAGTCGGCGTTGTCGTCAACGAGCAGGATAGTCAGTCTGGGCGACGAATTAGGCTCGGTCGGCAATTTCCGCTCCTCGCAGTGTGTTCTTGAGCAACATGGCAATCGTCATCGGGCCGACGCCGCCGGGCACGGGGGTGATGGCCCCCGCGACTTCCTTGACTTCGTCGAAGGCCACGTCACCCACGAGACGATAGCCGGATTTCTTCGATTTGTCTTCAACCCGGTTGATGCCCACGTCAATCACGTACGCGCCGGGCTTTACCCAATCCTTCTTCACCATCTCGGCGCGGCCCACGGCGGCGATGAGGATATCAGCTTCGCGACAGGTGGCGGCGAGGTCTTTAGTGCGGCTGTGACAAATGGTCACGGTGCAATCGCGGTGCAACAACAGCATCGCGGCGGGCAAGCCGACGATGTTCGAGCGGCCCAGCACGACCGCCTGCGCGCCCTTGAACTGCGCCCCGCTCTCTTCGAGCATAACCAGACACCCCGCCGGGGTGCAGGGGACGAAGAGCGGTTGGCGGCCCTTCATCGAAAGGCGGCCAATGTTGATCGGGTGAAAGCCATCCACGTCTTTTTCGAGGCTGATGGCTTGCAAAACTTTTTCTTCATCCAGACCGTCGGGCAAGGGCAACTGCACGAGGATGCCGTGCACCTTCGGGTCGGCGTTCAGTCGGCGCACGAGGTTTTCGACTTCCGCTTGAGTCGCCGTCTTCGGCAGTTCGTAGCCGAAAGATTCAATGCCGACCTCGGCGCAGGCTTTGCGTTTGTTGCGAACGTAGACTTGCGAGGCAGGGTTTTCGCCGACCAGCACAGCGGCCAGGCCGGGGCGCGGTTTCCCGGCGGCCACGCGCTTTTCGACCTCGGCGGCCACTTGGGCGCGAACTTTGGCGGCGATGGCGGCGCCATCAATGAGTTGAGCGGGCATGAGAACACTCCTGGTGGAAAGATGGATTTTGATATGCGACGCGCTTAGAAAGCGCGTCAGGCGTCACACCAATATATCTTGAAACATCTACAGCCAAACGTGATGAGTGTCACTTTTTGCTGATTACGTTTTAGATAAGGTTGGTAGGAATATATAGGCAAAACCCGTTTTCTCCAAGAAAACGGGGTGTGTTTGACATTGGGCCTCACCCCCCAGCCCCCTCTCCTGAACGCGCGCTTTTCGCGTTCAGGGGAGGGGCCAGGGGTGAGGCTCTACGGCGTCCAGACTTCAAGCACCCCATCCGCCGTTTCCCAAATCAATTGTTTGCCATCGGGCGTGAAGGCGAGGCGCGCGGCGCGGCCTCCGGTATTGGCGAGCGTTGTAAGGCGCGCGCCCGTGGCCGCGTCCCACACCGCGCCATCGTCGCCGACGAGGACTTGCCCGTTGGGACTGATGACCAATTGAGTCGCTTGACCATCAAACGACGCGACGACGGATTGTCCCGTTATATCGGCGATGTCGCCGCCCGCAGTGTAGAGCCGCTCCCCGGCGGGACTGAAAACCACCGCCCCTACGGTCTTGCGCGTGGAGGCGATGACCCCGACCCGCGCCCACGTCTGCGTGCTCCACAGTTCAATGTTCTTCCCGTTCACGATGGCCACCGTCGCGCCGTCGGGCGAGAAGGCGAAGTAATCCGCCTTCGTGAATGAGCCGAGCGCGTGAACAGGTTGCGTGAGGTCGTAGCCGAACACGTTGAGGAAGTTGCGCGGGCGGATGGTCTGCCACACGGCAAACATTCGATGGTCGTTGGTCGCGGCAAAAAAGTCCGGGGCGCGGAAGTAATCGCCGGAGGCTTCTTCGTTGGCCTGACCGCTCTCCCAATCGAGATACGTCAGTTGTCCTTCGCCGTGCATGAGGAGCACGAGCGACTTGCTCATGAACGCCATCCGTCCCGGATACCATTGGCCGCTCTTGGTCTCGACTCCGCCTGAGTTCAGGTCAAGCCGCCCGAGGCCGCCGACCGCGTCGGGGACGAGAGCGGTTTGTCCGTCGAGGGCGAGGGTGAAGTCATTCATGTAATCCGGCGCGGTTTGGGCGAGGACTTTGCCCGAGGCCAAATCCCATACCCGCGCCGCGCCGTCTTCGGTAATCGAGTAGAAATGTTTTCCAGCAGGGCTGAGCTCAAGCGTCGGCACGCGGGCGAGGCGGTCGGCGAGATAAGTCTCAGCGTAGAGGCCGGACATCGCATCGAAATCGCCGAAACTGTTGAAGAGTGTTTGCGCTTTGCCCCCGAGCAAATCCCACTTGACGATGGCGAGGTCGCGCCCGCGCTTGCGCTGATAGAACACGAGCAGGTCATTATCGGAGAGCAGGCGATAACTGACCGGGACGAGCGGATCAATGTCGTTCCCCGCTGGAAAGAACGGCGTGCCGTCGGCGGCGATCTCGCGGAGGACGCCGCCCTCGACCAAGCTCTCAACGACAAGTTTGTTGGTGAAGTAGACGACGTATTTACTGCTGGGCGAGACGTGCGCGGGCTTGGTCACGTTGCCGATGGTGGCGCGGGCTTTCTTGCCGGTGGTCACGTCCCACAGCGTGAGCGAGCCTTGCAAGGTTTCGAGGAGCGTATTGCCGTCCGGCGAGAAACTGAGTTCGGTAATGCCTTTGTAAAAGCCTTTGGCGTTTTCGAGAATTTGCAGAGAGCCATCGCTAAGTTTGACGAGTCCCACGCCGTCCACGTTCTTCGAGCCGCCGAGCGCGCCGCCCACCGCGAGCGTTTTGTCGTCCGGGCTGAACGCGGCGACTTGCACGCCGGTGATGGCGAAGGTCTGCTGAATTTTGCCGGAGGCTACGTCAACGAGTTTGAGTCCTGCACTATCGGCGACGACGACTTGGCCCGCTGAGCCAAACGCGAGCGCGGCGGATTGCCAATACGTCTGCACGGGTTGCAGTTTATCGCCCGTATAGATGATGGTGTTCTGCGTGGAGTTGACGGCGAGATATTTTTCGTCGGGCGACCATTCGGCGCCGGTGAGGCGGCCCTTGCCCCGCCACGTTTGGAGCGCGAGGTCTTTTGCGCTGGCGGCGGTAATCGCATTGGAGGCAACGGCCACGGGCGGCGTGGTCGCCGAAGGCATAGCGTCGGTCACGCGCCATGTGTAAATCACGTCGGCGGCGGTGTGCCAGAGGAGTTGCGTGCCATCGGGCGTGAAGGCGAGGTTGAGCGCCCGCCCGCGCGATTCGGTGAGGGTCCCGACGATGTCGCCGGTCTCGACGGAACGGAGGAGACCATCGTCGCCCGCGAGGAGCGAACCGTCGGGGCTGAGGGCAATCCACGCGGCGATGCTGGTGTATTTGACGAGGGGCGCGCCTGTCGCAAAATCCCACACGTCGCCACTGGCGGCGATGAGTTTGCTCCCATCGGCATTGAAGACGAGGCCGCCGGTCTGGCTGGTGTGACCGCGCAGGGTTCGATTGCGCTTGCCGGTGGCGAGGTCGTAGACCGTGACCGACTCGGCGTTGGCGACGACGATGGAACTGCTATCGGGCGTGAAGGCGAAGGAGTGGTCAAGCGCGGCGGGATTGAGGGAGTAGAGCACCGCGCCGGAGGCCGCGTCCAGCACTTGCACCGTGCGGTCGTTTTGCAGAGCCAGCCATTTGCCATCGGCGCTCACGGCCAGGGCGTGGCCGAAGACGTTGTAGCGTTGCTGGAGAGTCTGCGTGGCTAAATCCCACCGCTCGATGCCGCCATAGGCTTTGAGGGCGAGCAGTGAATCGCCGATGAAGGCGACTTCGGTGATTTGATCGGGGTTGAGAAAATCGCGGAACTGTGCGGTGACGGAACCGGAGGCGAGGTCAATCAAGTCCACGCCCGCGAGACCGGCGGCGGCGGCGTGACCGCCAGTCTTGCCATCGGGCGCAAGGGCGAAGGCGGTGTAACGCTGGTTGCCGAAGACCGTTACCGGGAGGTTGGCAGAGTCGCGCACCAATCGGGTTTGGAGAAATGCGTCGGGCCCCCACCATCCCGCCAGGGCGAGGGTTGAAACCGTCACGGGCGCAATCACGGCCCGAGACGCGGAAACGCTGGGGGGCGCAGTTTTTGTTGAGGTCACCCTTCCCAAAGCCCACGCCTGAATGTTGCCACCGGACGTCAGCCAGAAAACTTGTTGACTGTCGGGCGTGAAGGTGAGCGACGAAATGGAACTATTCACGCCGCTGAGGCTACCGACGAATTGGCCGGTCGCGCCATCCCACACCGAGCCGTCGTCGCCGATGATGATGTGCCCGTCGGGGCTGACGGCGAGGCCGGAGGTGTTGCTGGTGAAGGAGGCCAATGGGTCGGTAGTGGTCAAGTCCCACACGTCGCCGGAGGCCGAGACCATACGCGTGCCGTCGGGCGTGAAGGCGAGGCCGGTGGTTCTCACGCCGTGGCCGCCCGCTGTTCCGGCCGTTTGGCCGGTGGTCATGTCCCACAAGCCCACGGCCGTGCCGCTGGTGATGGCGAGGTATTTTGAGTCGGGCGTGAAGCGGAAGGAGTGTTGCGCGTCGGCGGAGCCGAGGCTGTA
>Ga0315281_10015106_pt1 | contig 10364 bp, 4 predicted proteins | sample YL17G07_0_MG_FD_204540 | JGI IMG/M metagenome (GOLD analysis project Ga0315281, IMG submission 204540) | Sediment microbial communities from Yellowstone Lake, YNP, Wyoming, USA - YL17G07_0 | ecosystem: Environmental > Aquatic > Freshwater > Lake > Sediment | place: USA: Wyoming | collected...
AGCCAAACGTTCAGTCCAAGGTGCAACTCCACGCCAAGTGTGCAGGCTCTGCCATCGCCTCTTTGCGAGGAGGGATTCTAGCGCGCCTTCACCTAACGTCGGCCTTCGTCCACACAACAGCGCGTGGGGGTGGGGTCAGAGGGGCCCAGCACGCGCTCCCGGTTCACCGCCATTGGGCGGGGAGCAGGAGCGCAAGCGCAGTGGTTGGCCCCCGCTGTTGGATTTCCGGATGCGCTCCAAAGCGTATCCGACATGACGATAGTCTGCCTGGGGTGGCGGCTCTGTGTTTTGTGAGTACATGGCCGGCACCTGTGAGCTTCTGTCGGGTCTGGGTCGAGGGAAAGCTCGAATCGTGTTTGCGGGATGCAAGTAAAGTCTGAGTATCGTGAGAATAAGGAGGAGACTATGTGGCGGAGCTTTTCTCGCCCTCTACTTTGCTTTTCGCTCTTGTTCGGCTTGTGTGTCCTGCCGGCCTGGGGGCAGATGGGTTCTCAGGGAACTATCAGCGTCGCTGTCGTGGATCAGAGCGGGGCAGTCGTCCCGGATGCGGATCTAACACTCCAGGACCTCGCCACCAACTACGTCCGGACAGCCGTGACGCAGACGGCAGGCACGTACACCTTCGTCAGTCTGTCTCTTGGAAACTACAAATTGACGGTATCCAAGAGCGGCTTTGAAACTCAGGTTTTTGATGCGGTCACGGTCCAGGCGGCCCGCGTGACGGATGTCAAGGTCACGCTGAAGGTGGGAGTCGTGACTCAGCAGGTGGTGGTAAGCGAGCGGGCCGTCCCTCTAATCGAAACTACTTCCAACGCCATCTCTGGGACAATTGACCTGAAACGAATCGAGCAGCTCCCTATGACCGGCCGGGATGTGACCCAACTGGCGTATCTGGTTCCTGGGTTTGCTGGCGCCAGGGGGACGGGTGGCACATGGAACGGTCTTCCTCTGGTCGCCACGGGAAGTAACATCGACGGCGTCCAGGCCAATACCAACCGCATGAAGTTTTCCGGCAACACGACCCCGGCCGTACAGGCGCGTCTGGAGGACATCCAGGAGATGACCATCCAGACGGACCAGCTCAATTTGAACACTGGGTACGGAACGACGAGCATGCAGATTAATTTCGTCACGCGCCGCGGCAGCAACGAGTTTCACGGGCGCATCTACGAAGACCATCGCAATAAGTCATTGAACGCCCAGACTTGGGCCAACGACGCAGTACCAGGAGAACCGGTGCCAAAGCCCAAATTCATCCTGAACGATTTTGGCGGCAGTGTCGGTGGGCCGATTATCAAGAACAAGCTGTTCTTCTTCGGCAGCTTTGCGATGTCCAAACAACCTGGCGGGGCCCCTGTGGGCACCTCTTTTCTGACTCAGGACGCCCAACAGGGGAACTTTACTTTCATAGACAACGACGGCGTTACTCAGACGGTCAACGTGCTGACACAAATCGCCCAGCCGAACGGCCTGCCCTCCACGGTGAACTCCGTCACCAGCGGCATTTTCTCGGAGATCAACAGTGCTGTGGGCACCGGAAGCGTTGTCGCGACCGAGGATCCGATTATCAAGGACCTCACGTGGGCGAACCCTCAACCGATTACCAACAAGTATCCGGCGTTTCGCGTGGATTACAATCCTTCTGAAAGTTTTCGCATCAACCTTGCTTTCAACAATACCCGGCGTAATGAAGCACACACCGGGTACGCGCCGTTCCCGGGTTCGGCTTTCGCCAATCGCGCAACCTCAAACACCTACAACTTCTCTACCGCCGCGCTCGGCATTGAATGGTCCATCTCACCGACTCTGATCAACCAATTCCGCGGGGGCTTCCTGTACCACAATCAGAATTTCGACCAGGGTGCCGAGCCTCTCTGGACTACGCAGCCCAGCATCACTTGGCCTATTGCCGACTCTGGCCATTGGTTCAGAACACCCATAACAACCTATTACCCTCTTTGGAATGTGGCGGACAACGTGACTTGGCAGCGCGGGGCACACACGATGAACATCGGTTTCTCCTTCTATCGGGAGCAGGATCATTATTGGAATCCTCGCGAGCCTATGTATGTCAACTTAGGTCTGGCCGCGAACGACCCCGCACTTTCCCTTTTCGAGAACTCTGCGCTCTTAGCGAACGCCTCGGATTATTACCGAAGCCAGGCGGAGAGCCTGTACGCGATCCTGGTGGGGAGGATCAGTGGTGTTAACGGGACCTTTCCCGTGGACCCGAAGACCAAGCAGTACATCCAGGAATATGGTGGAGCATACAACCTCAACGAGTTGTCGAAAGCGTGGGGTCTGTTTTTCCAAGATTCCTGGCGCGTCAAGCCGAATCTGACCCTGAATTACGGACTGCGTTGGGACTTCACCGGGGATAACCACGACCTCACCAGTGCCTACCACAGTGCCGATCTCACGGACATCTATGGACCTTCGGGGATCGGTAACATGTTCAAACCCGGGACCCTGGCGGGACCGGCCGACCCGGTCTTGACGGCGAGGAGTCACGTATACAAACCCTGGAACAAGAGTCCTCAACCGGCGCTCGGTATCGCGTGGAACCCCAAGTACACTGAAGGACTTATGGGGAAACTTTTTGGAGGGAGCAATACGGTTATCCGCGCCAGCTTTGCGCTGAGGGACGTCACCCCGCCCTATCAGTACTACTGGAACTCTGCCTCCAATATGGGCTATGCGTTCTACCAGAACTATTCCCTCAGTCCCAGCGTTGTACCTGGCGTAGGAACGTTTACCCCTGGCAGCTTGTCCCTGGCCAGCACGGAGATCAGTGGTTTGGGGCTCCCATCCTTCCGGCTGAGTCCCTCCGTGTACCAAGAGGTGATCCCCCAATCGGAGGAGACCTTTTATGGCTACTGGGGCGGCGTAAATGGAATGATGCCAACCATCAAGCAGCCGTATGTAATGTCATGGAATGTCGGCATTCAGCGGGCCCTGGGGCAGAGCAATGTGCTCGAGGTACGCTATATCGGCAACAGAAGCGTGCACCAGTGGGTTGCGCAAAATGTCAACGAAGTCAACATCTACGAAAATGGCTTCCTGCCGGAATTCCAGCATGCGCAGGCGAATCTGGCCATCAACGAGGCGAACGGCATACCTAATTCGTTTGCCAATAGCGGCTACCCAGGTCAGTCTGCGTTGCCGATCATGACGACTGCAGGGCTGGATCCGGCCGACGGGTACTTCGTTTCGCTCCTGCGAAGAGGACGGGCGGGAGATTTCGCTAGTATGCTCGCCGGTGGTCCTTGGGGTGAGGGAGCGGCATACTTCTGCAATCTGGTCGGAAGTGCCAACTTCTCACCGTGTTTGCCCTTTACGGGGGGTACTCCTGTGGCAGGAGCGTATCCGATCAACTTCTTCCAGGCGAATCCCTTCAACGCGGGCAAAGGCTCTGAGCTCATGTCGGATGTAGGCTGGGGGAACTACCACGCCCTTCAGGTTGAATTGCGTCAGAAGCCCTGGCACAGCATGCAGTTCGATGTGAACTGGACCTGGAGCCGTACGCTGGGTGTCCAGCCGGGTAATACGTGGACAGGCGGATTCAATATGTTTACGATGCGTGACCTGCGGTTGAATTACGGGCCCACGATGTTTGATTTCCGCCACGTCCTGCATGCCGCTGGCACTTATGACTTTCCCTTTGGGAAGGGCAAGCGGTTTGCCAACCAGGGAGGGGTCGTTGACAAGGTCGTGGGCGGCTGGAGCATTGGGACGATTGTTACCTACCAGTCGGGGACTCCCTACCAGTTGCAGAGTGGGTACAATTCGTATAATGGTCCAGCTAACTTGCCCATTAGTGGTCGTTACGGCGACAGCGGGGTCGACCTGGTTGGTGTCACCCAATCCCAAATACAAAACTCCGTGGGCGTCTACCGTACCGGCCTCGCGTTCGCCGACGCCATCGGTACGCAATACCTGGTGAGTCCTACCACCGGCGGCGCCAATCCGGACTACATTGCCCCGAATACCACCGCGGGTGTCGATGGCTACCACCCGTGGTTCACCGGACCGCGCCGGTTCTTCCAAGACCTGGCGATCACCAAGACCATCCCAATTACTGAAAGGATGCGCTTCAGCTTCCAGAGTGAGTTCTTGAACGTGTGGAATCACCCGGTCTGGGGCGCCCCGAATGCGAACATACGAAGCAGCGCTTTCGGACATTCGACCGTCATGACCAACAACTGGCCGTTCAACGCCAGTCCAGGACCTCGCCAGATCGAGTTTCGAGCGAATTTGGAATTCTGAGCTTTGCCTGACTGGTATTCGCTCGTTGACGCATTCACTGGCTGCCTAGCAGCCAGTGAATGCGTTGTTTTGTTGATCGCCCAACGCATAGCCTTCCCAAATAATCCATCGTTGACCGTCCCACAACGTCCAGCGCAGTCGGGAACTGACACTTGCTTCGGTGCTGTCGGCCAATCTGGATGAGAAGTCGAAGGTTTGTTGACCTTCATCCGGCTAGGTGATATAAGCCTTGAAAAGCGGAGTCGATCACATGGATACGCACGCCGTATCCGCGATGAAGGGAGTGGAGCCACGAGGCGTCGTTTCGGCAGTGTGCTGTCTATCCGTCATTGCTACGGTTGCGATGGTCTTGTGGCCTTGCCGGCCTGCCCAAGCTCAAGCTCCATTCCAGACGCCGCAGACACAAGCAAACCGGGCGGCACAGAACGAAAATACAGGAGCCGAAGCGGAACTCCAGACCGGGATTGCGCTCACCCGCCAGGGTCATTTCGCGGAAGCGATTCCGCACTTTCTGGCCGCGCGGGGGCGTGTCTCCGATGAATTCGTCTTGGATTTCGATCTCGCCCTCTGTTACGTTGCAGCCGGCCAGTTCAAGCAGGCGATTCCGATCCTGAGCGCACTCCGCAGCAGCGGGCGTGCAACGGCGGAAGTATATAACTTGCTGGCCCAAGCCCATATCGGCAATGCTCAACCCCAGGAAGCGTTCGAGGCTTTTCAGCGAGCCGCAGCGCTGAACCCGAAAAATGAGAAGCTTTATCTCTTTGTGACCGACGCGTGCATGGATCATCAGTACTACACCCTCGGCGTCGACGTCGTGAATCTCGGACTCCAGCACCTTCCGCATTCGTCGCGCTTGTATTACGAGCGAGGTGTTCTCCACGCCTTTATGGACCGGCCTGACCTCGCAAGAAGCGACTTGGAGCAAGCCAGCAAACTCGCGCCTGGAAGCAATATTTCTTATTTGGCTGCAGCGCAAAAGGGGATGGTGGACGGGAACATACCGGCGGCAATCCAGGCTGCGCGCGAAGGGGTGCAGAAAGACCCTAAGAATTACATCCTGCTGACGATCTTAGGGCACGCTCTGATCCGTTCTGGGGCGGGGCCGGGCCAGCCAGAGTTCGCTGAAGCCCAGACGGCTCTTGAGAGCGCCGTGGCGGAACGCCCTAACTTCGCCGCCTCGCAGCTGGCGCTTGGCCAACTTTATCTGATGGCGCGTCGTCTCGATGATGCGATTACGCGCTTGGACACCGCACGCCAGCTCGCGCCGGAGAACAAGTCTGTGTACTCACACCTCGCAATGGCTTACCAGCGACAAGGGAAACTCCAGGAGGCGCAGAAGATGCTGGCGATCCTGGATCGTCTGAACCAGGAGCAAGCTGCCAAATACAAGTCTGGTCCACCTGATCAAAAGGCGAGTTACACCGGGGCGCCGGTGAAATGAAGGGTCCACAAGCTCTCGATCGAATAAAGCCGACTGCAAAGCCTGAGCTAATCCTTTGAAAGTAGGAGCCTGCGCGCCTGCGAAAAATCTGCTCCACCATGAGCAGGGCTGCGGCGGCCCAGCGTAGCACCGTGTTGCCATCGCGCCAGTGCTCCCGCAGGGCGGGATGACGTGTCCGTGGTCGTACGCCGCTGTGAAGGGCTTTACATCACGTCGGTCGAGACTAGAGAGCGAGCCCGGTTGGAGGACAAACCCAACCGGTTGACCGCGAACATGTCCGTCAACGCTCCCTGCGGACCGTCAGTAGAAGTCAAGCGGAGGGCGCCAACGGAAGGGAGAGAAATGGACAGATCGAATGGAAAGAATGAAACCTCGCGGCGAGACTTTCTCAAAGGGATGACCGCTATGCCGGTAATAGCTTTCGCCGGCGGCCGGGGTTCGCCAGGTCAGGGGGCGGAACCGCTACTCCCCAAGAGTGCAGGCCAATCCGCCGTCAGGTCGGCTCCCGCGACAAATAGGAAGTTCGTTGCCATCCAGATCGGCGCCCGATCTTTCGTCGACGAAGGTGTGGATAAAGTGCTGGACACTCTTCAGGAAAAGGGTGGAGTAAACACCCTGATGCCCGCTGTGTTTACTTACGGGCGAGGTCTTGCCGGTCGGCAAGTGCCCGGTCAGCCCTTACCGGACCACGGCGTCCAGGAATACGATGAGATTCACGGCGGAAGTTACACCAAGGTTCACCCGGAGTATTACGCCAAGTCGGTTATTAAAGATATCCGGGCGCCGGAGCTCGGCGACTTCGACATCCTGGCCGACGTGCTCCCCAAGGCCAAAGCGCGAAAGATGCAGACGTATTGCTTGTTTGAAGAGGCTTACAACCCCAGGCTGATCCCCAACTTTGAAGAAATCGGCGAGGTGGACGTTTACGGCAGGGTCGGGCGGAGTACCTGCCTTAATAATCCGGATGCTCGCAATTTCCTGGTCTCGCTCGTGGAAGATTGGTTCAAGTCCAACGATTTGGACGGCATGATGTGGGAATCGGAGCGCCAAGGACCACTCAACGACACGCTGGGGGCACACTTCGGCAGGTTCAGCGGAAGCGCGTCCATCAACTGTTTTTGCACACACTGCTTCCGCAAGGGCAGGGAGCGCGGCATCAGCGTCGAGCGGGCCCGTGATGGCTATATCGCTCTGGACCAGTGGGTAAAACAAACCCTCAGTCAAGCGCGCGCGAACGACGGTACCTTCGTCACCCTATGGCGATTGCTCCTTGAGTATCCGGAAATCATGGCTTGGGAGAGGTTCTGGTTCCGCAGTCAAGAAGAAGTGTACGGCCTTCTCTATGGCACCGTGAAAGAGATTAATCCCAGGGCCCAGGTGGGCTGGCACATCATGCACCTGGTTAATATGAGTCCTTTCTATCGCGCTGAACAGGATTACGCCCGGTTGGCCCGTGTCGCTGACTACATCAAGCCCTGTCCGTACAACAACTGCGGTGGACCACGCTTCGCGCGGTACATCCGCAACGTGCAATCCACCCTCTTCCGAGATCTTACCCCCCAGGAGGTTCTCGACCTTCATTACAGGATCCTCGGCTATGAGGGCGAGGCGTGTTTGGATAAACTGCCGACAGTGGGGCTCTCGGCCAATTACGTGGCCACAGAGACCCGGCGAGCCCTCGCGGATGTCCAAGGCGCGGTACCTATCTATCCGGGAATTGATATCGACATCCCCACCGCCTTGAACGAGAAGCGGACCCAGCCCTCGGATGTCAAGGCCGCCGTCGTCGCAGGACTCAAGGCCGGAGCACCCGGTGTCGTGTTGTCCCGCAAGTACGCGGAAATGAAGCTCACCAACTTGGCGGGAGCCGGTGAAGCGCTTCGTGAACTCGGTATGGCCTGAAAAGGAAAGCCCACCTCCCATGTTATCGGCGACGGGGACCCTCATTTCCGCGGGGGCACTATAACCACCTGTTCCACCAATCTGAAGGACAACCTGAATGAATGGTTGAAGACCGGCGGTGTCGAGATTCGAGGAGCAGCATCTCCCGTCGTGACAGTGGCTATGGATTGACTGTTTGTGAACAAACGCCATCCTTTCCGGCAATCAGCGAATCTATGGCTTGCTCGTGTGCCTCAGGATGATCCATCGAACTGGGCCACAACCTCAAAGCTCTTCTCGTTCCGTGTTTCGAAAACGACGGTATCACCGTGGAGGCCGGAAAACGTCGCAGGCCTGCCGTTGACCGTCGCTGCTTTCAACGAGTGCGTGCTGGGGAGGCGGAATTTGACCTGCAACTCGCGCGGAGAACCCGCCCGGGAGAGTCCCACCCGCCCCACGACACTCTTCTTCTCCGGTTGAGCCTGCAGGCTGAAGTCGATTCTACCCCAGCGCGTGGGCGCCTGCTGAATCTTGATCTCTTTTCCGGAGACCACCCACTCGCGCGGGACGCCCTTCGCCAGATAAACCCTGTCCTCATCAGAATCCTCGAGGACCAGCATCCAACGGACCAACAAGGGAATCGTTTGCTGGGCGGGGATGCAGAACACAGACGTATCTCCGGTGATGCCCGAGACCTCTCCCGCGACCCAACTACCCCGCGTGTGGTCGTGATAGCGATGCGAGTAGAGGAAGAGCAGATATTCCTCGATTCGGTCCAGGCGCAGCAACATCTGGGCGTAGCCGTACGAAATGAAACCCAGGATGTCGCGGCCAGTCGGATGGGGAGGTTCTACGTTGGCCACGATCCCGACCGTTGTACCACCATAGGCGCGCATGCAGTCGATGACCAGATTCGCCAAATCGTGCGGCAGGACGTCCGCCTGCAGCAGTTCGGCGTAGGCCCGGTGCGCCCACTGTTGCGGGCTGGGTCTTTCCTTTTGCATGGATTCCCAAAACGTCAGTTTGGTCCCCGCGAACGGCCCAATGTAAGGGGGATTCATGTCCTTCCGGACGTCTTTCTTCATGCTCGCGACGACGGCGTCCTGAAGAACCTTGCTGCGCTTGAGCCAATCCTCGGTGGTCTTTTCTAGCTTCGCTCCGGGCTTCCCGCGATGAATCGCCGGCCACACCTGGCTGATGTCCTTGAGCCCCCGGGAGGAATACGCGTTGTTGGCGAAGTAGGGGAGCCACCAGGTCATCGGCTTTGGCGCCAGGCAGGCATCCGATTCGCTCCAACCGTGGATCAGGCCGTAGCCGACGTCGTCCTGCGGCAACCGAAGGCTTTCGTCGTGAAGCGCGGTGAGGACAGCGGCCGTCGCCTCAATCTTGGCGCGGTGTTTCACAAGCAGGGCGCTGTCTCGCGTGTAGTTGAAGTACCGGGCGAGCAGCGACAGCGTCATGCCGAAGTGCGCGATCTCCGGGCCGCGCATGTTATTCACCCCCTTCGAGTCCACGAAGTCGGTGAAATAGTTGTCGATGATCTTCCGCACCTGTTCGAAACGACCCCACTCGAGATTGGTGTACGTGGCCATCGTGAAGATATCCTGGAAGCCGTCGTATTCCGGGCCGTAATAGTCCCGGTCCACGGCTCCGTATTTCGGATAGACGCCCCCCGGCCGGACCATCAGCTCTTTGGCGAAGGCGTGCTTCGACATATCGACCCAAACATTTTGAGGAACCGAAGCGGGCGCGAAATCCTGCAACTGTCTGTCCCAATATTCCGCGAAGACCAGCAGCGCCCGGTAGAATTCCTCCGGACGGGGATCCTGGCGCGCCGGCGGGAAGGCGGGGTAGCTGTAACCGTAAACTGCCTTCACGATCTTGCCGTTCTCGATCTGCGCGGTGCGGTGCCAGGTCTGCACAATGAACTGGTCGTGTGCTTCCACGTCGCCGAACACCAGCACTTCGTAGTAGGCCGCTTCCGATATTGGCATCACCTTCCGCACCGCGGGCATCCAGCCCCCGATGAGGCCATCGTAGCGTTTCTGGGCCGCTTGGGCGTTCAGTCCCGGAAAGTACTGCACGGGATGGTAGGTTCGAGTGTTGCCGGGCGGGTACACAGGCATAGTGTCAAAGCATTCCTTGGTTCCGACAAAGGTGTCCCAATGAAATCGGCGAAAAGGCCGGCCTTCGCCCGTGGCGGATCCCTGAGGCGGCGCCGCCGATTTCACCAGCTCAGGATCGGGGTCGCCTTTCTCGAGAAGACGGTCCGCCAGCAGATCACGACCGGTCATACCGATGTCTTTCAAGTTCAGCCCAAAGTAGGGAGGTTCGGTCTCCGCGAACGAGGCTTCCGCGCTCTTCATGAGCACTCTCTTACCCCCTCGCGAAGAGATGAAGGTGATCGATCCGTCGCGGGTCCGCAAGTCTTCGTAGACCTTCCAGCTCGTCGCATCCATTTTGAACTCGCAGACGAGCGTGTGACCTTCTATGTTGATGTCGGAGTCAGGCGCTGATGCCAGTCCCAGCTCCCTCCCCTTGTAGGGTACGCTCGCCGGGTTTAGAGGCTCCGCGGCGCTGCCGCTGCCGGAAAAAGTCTGCATGGTTGCGGTCGTCGCCGCCAAGTTCTGCAAAAATCGTCGTCGGTCCATTTCGACCTCCCCTCTCGCTAATGTTTCAAACAACCCTCGTTCATATCTGTTCCCTTACCCAAACGAATGGTCCCCCAAAACACACCCTTGTGCTCCTGCCACTTCCCCGCCGGGCTCCGGAGGCT
>Ga0315281_10015107_pt1 | contig 10364 bp, 12 predicted proteins | sample YL17G07_0_MG_FD_204540 | JGI IMG/M metagenome (GOLD analysis project Ga0315281, IMG submission 204540) | Sediment microbial communities from Yellowstone Lake, YNP, Wyoming, USA - YL17G07_0 | ecosystem: Environmental > Aquatic > Freshwater > Lake > Sediment | place: USA: Wyoming | collected...
GTTGAAGGAGCACGCTTGGAAAGCGTGTGTAGGGGAAACTCTACCGAGGGTTCGAATCCCTCTCTCTCCGCCAAATCTACCGAGAGAGGATTTTCCTCTCTCTGCAGCACGTTGCCTCGCCGGTTTCACCGCGCGAGGCTCCTCCGTGTTTTTCAGTAAACACTATGCGACCAGGCAGGACCTATCCCGCCAATCGAGGGTAGGCTCCCGTTCTCCATGCCCAAGGGCCAAGTGTCACTTTTTCAGCGTCGCGGTCCAGTTGAGCACGACGGTAATTGGCGAGGCCACCGCGTCGATGGCCATGTTGACGAGGAACCGCTGGCCGTCGCGGCTGGGCACATAGTGCGTGCGGTTGGCTGTGACACCGGCAGCCACGCGTGTCTGGAACAGCGCTTTGGGAATCCCGAATGATGGGCCAGCCCCGACTGAAACGGCCATGAGCTTCCGGTCTTCGGACAGATAGTAGATTTCGGCTCCATCCGCCCGCCATCGCGGCTCGTATCCGCCGTTGGTGGAGACGGACCATTTCCGGTCGGACCGCGGAACGGTCTCGACGTGGACCTCAAATTTGCCGGACTCGTTCGATGTGTACGCCACCAGACGACCATCCGGCGAAAAGTTGCCGTGCATTTCTTCGGCAGGCGAAGCGATGAATTTCGCCAGCTTTCCTCCGTCCCCGAGCGGGAGCAGCCACAAGTCGTTTCCGGACGAGGGCGACGGAGCGGAAAACATGATCTGCCGTCCATCCGGCGACCAGTCTGTGGGAATGAGATTCTGCGATTTTATCTGAGCGAGGTACGTCTCTGCAGACAGCACGGGTCGATCGTTCCCGCCGCCTGCTGCGCTCTTCTGGAAAAACTCAGTCGTTCCATTCCGGTTGGTCCGGAACACGAGCTGCGCGCCATCCGGCGACCAGAGCGCAGACGCGGTGACGGGCCCACCAAACGCCATTCGGGAGGTGCTGCCGCGCGCAAGGTCCGTGAGCCAGATTTCGACGGCGTTGGTCTTGGGATCAAGCAGCGTTGCAGCCAGACGTTTTTCGTCGGGGGCGAGCCGGAAATCGGTGTAGTACCCCTCCGGCGTGCCAGTCGCGCCGAGCGCGTTTCCCTCGCGGTCAATCCATGCCAAGCGGCCATTCTGGGAGATGGTGCGCGCATACGCGATGGTTCCGGCTCGGGAGGCCGAGACCGCACTCCTGAAGGCGGTGTTACGACCGACATGTTCGGCGACGAGGAACGGTTGGCCCTTGAGCTCGATGCGCTCTGCGTCAAACGCCTGGCCCAGCAGCGTATCTCCGTCCACGAACAACAGGTATCCCGGCGGCGCATAGACGGCGTTATTCTTGGCTTGGACCAGAAGCTTTTTGGTCTTGCCATCCACCGACCCCGCATACACCCCATTTTGATCTTGCCTGCCGCCGAAGACGAAGTACAGGAAGTGACGGCCGTCGGGCAGAAGGTGTGGATTCCAATGCGAGGTCTCCTGGCGCGACGCATCCATGACTGTCACGGGCGTGGTTTTTCCGCCCGCCGCGTTCACCGACAGAATCGGCTCCGTTCCGGTTGCGAAGAGAATGGTGTCGTCGGGGCGCCACGTGCCACCGCGGGAGTCGGTCGAAGCCTGAGTGATGACTTGGGCGGCTCCACCGGCGGCGGGGATCTTCTTCAGCTTTCCGTCGGCGAAGAAGCCGATCCAGCGGCTGTCCGGCGACCACATGGGATCCTGGGCGTCCTCGGTTCCGGCCAACTGGCGCGCGTCCACACGATCCATGGACCGCAGCCACAACGTGGGTCTCGCTCCCGGCGCCTCCGCGGTGAACGCGAGAGCATGGCCGTCGGGAGAAAGCGCAAACGATGGGACGCTGACCGTGATGTTGATTGCGGTGGAAAAGGCAGTCCCTTCGGGAGGGAAGAGTGGGAAGCTGATCGGGTCGCCAGACGACGAGTTGTTCGAGTTGAGCGAGGGCCGCGCGGCAAAGAACAGCGCCGCACCCAGGGACAACACCGCCGCGATCCACGCAACCCACTCGCGACGGTGACGGGCAGGCACCACCGCTGCAGAACCGCCGGGATCGTTCAGCACCTCCTCGATCTGGAGCCGGCCGTCGGCGATGTCGTGAAGCCGCTGCGCCGGATCTTTCTTGAGACACCTCGCGATGACGGACCGAACGACTGCTGGCGTTCCGGGTGGCAACGCCCGCCAGTCGGGCTCGTTCTTGACGATGGCCGCGACCGTGTCCGTGAGCGTCTCGCCGTCGAACGGCTTTCTGCCAGTCAACATCTCGAACAGCACGCAGCCGAAGGCCCAAATGTCTGCGCGCTTGTCCACCGTCTTGCCGCGCGCTTGTTCGGGCGACATGTACGCCGCGGTCCCGAGAATCATCCCCGCCTGCGTCATCGCCGGCGTCGTCAGCGTCGGCGACATCGACAACCCACCTGGCCCACCCGCCCCACTGGACCCACCCGGCCCAACGTCCGTCGCTTTCGCGAGGCCGAAATCGAGTACCTTCACCGTGCCGTCAGCCCGGACCTTGATGTTCGCTGGCTTGAGATCGCGATGAACGATCCCTTGCTCATGCGCGGCTTCGAGCGCGTCGGCGATCTGCTTCGCGATCGGCAGCGCCTCGTCGATCGGAATGGCGCCGCGTGCGATGCGCTGCGAGAGATCGTCGCCCTCGACGAGTTCCATCACCAGCGCGGTGAAGTCTGGCGTCTTCTCCAGCCCGAAGATCTGCGCGATGTTGGGATGGTTGAGCGCGGCGAGCACCTCGGCTTCGCGCTGAAAACGTGCGAGCCGATCCGCATCGCCGGCCACGGAGGCGGGCAGCACCTTGATCGCGACGGATCGTTTCAGGTTGCTGTCGGTCGCCCGATACACCTCACCCATGCCACCCACGCCGATCTGCGCGGTAATGTCGTAGACGCCGATTCGAGTGCCAGGGGTGAGGGCCAAGCGGCTGGAAGTATAGCGGTTACTGTCGCGTGGACGGATCAGTAATGAAAAAAGGCGTAGTGTTTAGTATCGAGCGCCGACAGCCGAAAGCCGTGTACCTGAAACGAACCTCCACGGGATGGTTTTGAAGGATTCATCGGTTCTGTCGGCGTCGAATGCCTGTAAAGCGTTGACTGGAGAAAGGGTGTCAAGTCCGAATCCCTCTCTCTCCGCCAGTTCATTCTCGCTGTTTTTGCTCAGCATTTCGTGCGAATCTCAAAGACTCGCATATCCGCCCTTGGCATCCCCTTATAGGGTCCATTCGCGAGTATCACCTGGCGCCGAGCCAGTAGAATCGCGGCGTGAACGAGCCCGACCTCAGAGTGCGCCTTGCCGCCTTTGCTTTCTTGGATGAGCGGCGAAAGCTGTCCTCCGATCTTTTCGATCGGCGAGAGCTGCAGCGCGGGTTTGTTCTTGACGGTGAGCGCGTGCCGCTGCAGGCCCCGCAAGGTATCTTCAAGCCCCGCGTGTGTAGCCTTCCGCTGAGTATCACCACGGTCGCTGTCAAGGAAGGCCAGCCGCGGCCGTACGATGACGTGATCGGTCACGACGGTCTGCTCCGCTATCGATATCGCGGAAACAATCCCGATCACCTCGACAACGTCGGACTTCGAGCGACGATGCGACGGCGCGTCCCGCTCGTCTACTTCCACGGTATCGTGGAAGGGAAATACGAAGCCGAGTACCCGGTGTTCATCGTTGGCGACTCTCCCGAATCGCTCACGTTCACGGTCACCGTTGACGAGCGGCGGTTCGCGAGTCTGGGGAACGTACCGGACGATCCAATCGAAACCGACATTCGTCGGCGCTATGTCACGCGGACGGTCCAACAGCGACTGCACCAGCAGGAGTTCCGAGAGCGCGTGCTCGACGCTTACCAGCGTCACTGCGCGATTTGTCGTCTACGACACGACCAACTCCTGGAGGCCGCTCACATCGTCGGCGACCGTGAAGCGCTTGGAGCACCGACCGTGCCGAACGGCATCGCTCTCTGCTCGTTGCATCATGCGGCCTTCGATGCGCACCTGATGGCGGTCCGGCCGGACTACCAGATCGAGGTGCGCCGCGATGTGCTCGAGGAATCAGACGGTCCGATGCTGATCCACGGTTTGCAGGGATTCCACGGACAGGCAATCCGTGTGCCCTCGAGGCAACACCTTCGGCCGGATGCAAGCTTGCTCGAGATTCGGTACGGACTCTTCCGGCAGGCTTCCCGATCGGCATAAACGACTGCGGATTCTTGCGAACACGCGAGGGGTCGAGCCATGAAGAAGCGTCCTCGACCCTTCGATCCTTCCTTGAGCATCCGGACCGTCCCGTCGGGACGCTCACCGACCACCGAGGCCACGAGCGACAGCGCTTCTTGTTCGCCGTCGCGAGCGCGCCCTGGCCCCTCCCTCGGAGTGGATGGCTAACCGATCTCGCGAACGATGTTGTCGATCTGTTTTAGCAGAACTGGCAGCTTTGTCGTGAGGACGTCCCACAAGATGTCCACGTTGACGCCGAAGTAATCGTGCACGAGCTTGTCTCGCATGCCCGCGATGCTCTTCCACGCGACGTCCTGATGTGCGCCTGTGAGCGTGGTCGGGAGGTGCTTCGCCGCCTCACCGAGGATTTCGATGTTACGAATGACGGCGTCTTGCGTTTTGGAATCGGCGAGAAATTGACCGTAGGTGATTGCTGAGGTGTAGCTCTGGATGCGGACGATCGCTTCGCGCATGTCCGCCAAGTATTCCTGCTGCCCTCGTTCAGACATGCAGGAGCGTTCGCTTGATGTCTGCTGAGACTTGGGGCACGCGAATACTGTCGACCCCAACCGGCGTCAGGATCTCGACTCTTCGGCCGAAGAGCTGCTCGAGGAATTGTTCCAAGCCTGCGAAATTGTCGTATGTGGGCGCGGAGAACTCCACGACAACGTCCAGATCGCTTGAATCCGTCTGAGTGTCTTTGGCGTACGAGCCGAAGAGCGCGATGGTCTTGACGCTGAAGCGCGCCATCTCCGGCCGATGGCGCCGCAAGGTCTCCAGGATATCCATTCTGGTCAAGGCAGGCTTCATGGTGCTTCCGCTCACCGCTCAGAGTACCAGAGGTGCCCTCGCGTTCAAACCTCAAATCCGCGCCCACTCTGCCGCGAATTCTAGGTGGCGGCTCGCGTACAACGGCCCCGGAGATCCTCGCGGAGTCCATCTCCGCGAGTGTCATTTCGAGTGTCATTGCGCTGGCAAGAGCCGCAAACGGAAGCGAACGGCCGAAAGCCGACGACAGAATCCGAAAACGCCAAAATGCTGGAGTCGTGAGGCTGACGCGAAAAAAGCCCGTCTCTATTGGGTTTTCGTGAAGCGCGGGAAAGAATCCCTCTCTCTCCGCCAAATTCCGCTGTTTTTCCTCAGCATTTCGCACGAATCTCAAAGAGTCGGTTGCTCTCACCCTCCGCTTCATTCTTGCGCCGAATTGCTGTGACATTTCGATCCCGGAGGCAAGGGTTCGGAGGGTTTCCTGCGACACGACGTGCGCCAGCGGCGTCCGGTCCGGACGTTCACCAGTACGTGCCATGAGTCAATCCGGCCGGGATGAGTTGGCACGATCTTCTCGCTTGATCGTCGTCGCACGACGATGGCATCGTCGTCGTCCTGAGAGGATCCGCGACGCGCGGAGATCGAGAGGACAGGAATGGCGCACATCACATTGAATGAAGGTCTGGCGTGGCTCAAGACGCTGAAGAAGCGTCACGAGGAGTTGATCACCCTGCGAGACGGGAATGCGCACCGGGAGCGCCGGTTCTACGGCGCAGCGGCCGACAAGGAGATCGTGAAAGAGCCCGTGTACGACGTCAAAGCGCTCGACAAGTCCGTGACTCGCGTCGCGCGCGAGATTCGCTTGTTGGAGCAGGCGCTCAAGGCCACCAACGCGAAGACGGTTGTCGACGCCTACGACCAGGATGACGCCGCGTTGGGGGAGTTGACGTAGCGCGGAGCGAAGCTCCACCCGCATTCAGAGTTGTGGGGAAGCCGCGGGGGTGTGCGCAGTCTAGTGGGCGCAAGCCCATGAAGCCAACATGGATCACTCCAACCGTCCAGGCAACGGACCCTCGTGAGTCGTTGCTCGTGGGTTGTAGGTTGTGCCGACGCGCGATAAGCGCTGAGGCGCTGTGGTTCCGTCGTGTGTTGTCTCACCCGATTGCGGACCCCGGGTTTCCCCTCCAAGTCATCGCGGTTCGTCGTGCTTTGAGTGCGGTCACACTGCCTGTGCTGGTTGTCTGAGAACGCCATGGCCGGTCAGCTTCACCGACTTGCTGTCGATCACTCTGAACATCACGCGGCGCTGCTCGACGTCGTACGACGAGGCGGCGCCTTCGATGTGCAGATGGTCCGACTACAGACCGGGGACTATTTGATCGACGATGAGGTCTTGATCGAACGCAAGACGATCGCTGACTTTGCCACATCCCTTGCCGATGGACGACTCTTCCCACAAGCGGCCAGATTGGCTCACAGCCCTCATCGATCGATCCTGTTGATCGAGGGTCCGACGCCGGCCTCCGTGCCCGCCATTCATCCGCACGCACTGGAGGGCGCGCTCGTCTCGCTCGCCGCAATGTGGCGACTGCCTGTTCTTCATTCGATCGGCCCGGAACACTCAGCGCGCATTCTGCAGCTTCTCGCCAACCAGGCGAGCAAACCGCGTCAGCACACCCTCCGTCGCTTTGACCGAAAACCGAAGCGCCTGGCAACGCGGCGGCTCTTTGTGCTCCAAGGCTTGCCCGGCGTTGGTCCAGCGCTGGCTCATCGACTGCTGGCCCACCTGGGCTCAGTCGAAGGCGTGATCACTGCCGGAGCGGCCGCGTTGACCCAAGTCCGCGGGCTGGGGCCAAAGAAAGCGGCGCGGATTCGACAACTCGTTGGCGGGTCGCGCTGACCGGACCGCATCCGTGGGGATTACTCGGTGGCTTTCGAGACCAGCGGCGAGGATTTCAGACTCGCAATTTCGCGTGCACTGGTATGATCAACAACATCATGACTGTCCACATGACCGAGGCCGAACTCGCGCGTGACGTGCATGCCGTGCTGGAGAAGGTGCGGCAAGGCGTGGAGGTTGTAATCGAACAAGGCAATCGACCCGTGGCCGTGCTCAAAGCCGCCCAAGCCATCGGGCGCAAGATCTCGGACGTGATCGCCGCGCTGGAAGCCGACGGAGCCAGCGCCGTGATCGATGAGGACTTTGCGCGGGACGTGGAAGACGGTATCAAGTCCCACCGTGAACCATGGCATCCGCCATCCTGGGATTAGTCCTCGATTCCAGCGTCCTGGTCGCGGCCGAGCGGGCCAAGCGCACCACGCCGGACGTGATCCAACACATTCGCGCAGCGGTCGGTGACGTGCCGATCATCATCTGTGCGCTGACCGTTGCCGAACTGGCGCACGGAATCCATCGTGCCAATTCGCCGGAACGCCGCCAACAGCGCCGACAGTTCCTCGAAAAGCGACGCGAATCGACGAAAGCCGGCGCTAGAATCCGAAGACGCTAAATCACTGGCGTCGTGAGGCTTGATCGAAAAAGGCCCGTCTTCATTGGGGTTTCGCTAAGCGGGTTTGAAGAATCCCTCTCTCTCCGCCAAATCAATTCTCACGTTGGCATTCGATAGGGCTCGAAGATCGCCGGATGGTGGTGGTAGAAGTCGACAGGCGTGACGACCTCGACCCGTCGATCCTTCCTTGAGCATCCGGATCGTCCCGTCGGGACGCAGGGCAGCGTACTTCGTCTGACCCTTCATCGCCATGTTCAGTTGCCGAGAAATGATGTGGGAATTATCTTGAAGGCGAGGGCACTACTCCTCGTCCAGAGGCCCAAACGCCGAGGCTTGATCGCGGCTGCCGTGTAGCACGCGCGCAACGAGAATTCGCGCTCGCTCGGGACGGTAGTAGATGACGTGGCCCTGGACCGGGAAGCTTCGAAGTTCGGCGGCGATGTCGTCGCGAACGCGGCCGGCCTTGGGGTGAGTGGCGAGAAGAATGAAACGGTCCACGATTTCGGCGACCAGGCGATCCGCAAGCTCGATGCCACGATCGCCGGCCACGTACACCCAGATGTCTTCGAGGTCAGACTCCGCGAGCTTCGAGAGGCGATAGCGCTTCACCGCGTCGCGCTGCGTTTCCGCGTTTTCAACGCCAGACGTTTCCTCCCTCTGGCCTTCACGCGTGTCACGAGCTTGGGAGCTGATGTTCGGTCGTACTCCGAGTAGTTGCCGCGTGCGATCTGATCGAGCCCGGCATGAATGTCCTGCCGGAGTTGAATCAGCCCTTCGTCTCTATGCTTCAGCAGGCGAAGGGCTTCGCGGACCACCTCGCTGGCCGTCTGGTAGGACCCTGTCTCAACCTTGTTATTGATGAGCCGCTCAAGTTCCGGCGTCAAGGAAACGTTCACGTTGTGCCTCCGGAGCTGAGTATAACAAGAAATAGCAGATCCTGATATCGGCCGATTCGCGATTGCCTGGGATAAGGTTTGTGACGCTGTGACGGCTTCGGACCGTTGCGCCGTCAGAGGCTCGGAATCCTGAGGCGGCCGCGCGCGTGCGCCGCCAGCGCCGCGATGCCGGCTGCGTACGCTCGCCGGTGCTCCTGCGTCCACGGCGGGCCGGCCGGGCGGCCAGTACGACTGACGAACTCGTCGACCTCGCCAGGTGTCACGCCGAGGTGCTGCGCGGCCCGTGACACTTCCTTGCCACGGCGGCACAAATGTACGTCGAGACTGAGCTGCCGAGCCGCGTGGCAGATGGCCAGCTGATAGAGCATGCCATCCGCGGCGCAGAGCAGACGATGCGACCTCCGCACAGCGGCGACTGTTGCGGGAAGGTCGTCGAACGGGGGCTCCCGAATCGCGAGGGCGACGGCAGCATGCGCGGGTGCCAGCTCGATGACGACTCGCCGCAATGCCTCCGATGTTCTGGCAGCGATTGATCGTCGTATCCGCGCGATGACCGCGTTGGCCTCGTCCTCCCTCATGGCTGTCGTGTCATGTTCGTACGGCATGGTCGGCAGCCCCTGATCGATGAGCGCCACCCGTCGGCGCTCGATGACTGCCGGCACGTTGCCATGCGCTGCCACGCAGACCAGGTGCGCCCAGCCGGTATGTTCTGCCACGCTCACGACACACGGCACGGGCCTCATGTCGTCACCCGGCCCGCTCGACGAACACATCCGCATCCTCCGCCTTCCGCCACCGTGGGCACATCGCTGCTCCTTGACATCACCGAAACGAGCGTTTAGTTTACGCCGACATGACGTCACCGAAGATGGCAAAGAAGAAAGCGCTGGCCGCCTCGAGGCCTCTGACGGGACGTGTTGCGCTGGTGGCCGGCGCGACGCGAGGCGCCGGGCGCGGCATCGCCCGGGCGCTGGGCGAGGCCGGCGCGACGGTCTACTGCACGGGTCGAAGCGTCACCGGCAATCCGTCGCCGTACGGACGGCCTGAAACGATCGACGAAACCGTGGCCATGATCAACGCCGCAGGCGGCTCGGCCATCCCCGTCCGCGTTGACCACACGATCGAGTCCGAGGTCAAAGCGCTCTTCCGGCGCATCGCCCGCGCGCACAAGCGACTCGATATCGTCGTCGACAGCGTCGCCGGCGAAGACCCGCTGATGAAACGGTACGGGTATCTCTGGCAGGCGGATCTGACGACCGCCGACGCGATCTTCCGGCAGGCCATCACGTCGCGCATCATGACGGCGAAGCACGCGGCGCTGGCGATGATGCCCGCCAAATGCGGGCTCATCGTCGACGTGACGGAAAACGACATGATCGGCGGCGGCGGGAATCCGATGGCGCAAGCCGCCAAGCTGGCGCAGAAGGTGCTGCCGCTCCTGTGGGCTGCGCAGCTCGCGCCGCATGGCGTCGCCGTGATCGCCATCACGCCCGGCTTTCTACGTTCGGAATCGGTGCTGCAGCATTTCGGCGTCACCGAAGACAACTGGCGCGACGCGGGCAGGAAGGATTCAAACTTCCTGCAATCGGAATCGCCGCTCTTCGTCGGGCGCGCGGTCACCGCGCTCGCCGGCGATCCGAAGGTGACGGACCGCACCGGGATGCTCGTCAGCTCGTGGGAACTCGCGCGGGACTACGGATTCACCGACTACGACGGACGTCGCCCCGACTGGGGCCGCCACAAGATTGATTTCTCGGTGTTGCCGCAGGCGTGGGTCGATCTGTTCCGCACAGGCACTGACCTGGAACTCAGGTGGCTGACGACCCTCGCGGCGCGGACGAAGAAGTTCAGGGAAAAGATCCCCGGCGGAGCTCATTAGTCAGGACGATCCGCCGGTGCAGTGCCCGTGGCGGGTGTATCAACGGTAGCCGAACATGGGCGGGAACACGACA
>Ga0315281_10015110_pt1 | contig 10362 bp, 7 predicted proteins | sample YL17G07_0_MG_FD_204540 | JGI IMG/M metagenome (GOLD analysis project Ga0315281, IMG submission 204540) | Sediment microbial communities from Yellowstone Lake, YNP, Wyoming, USA - YL17G07_0 | ecosystem: Environmental > Aquatic > Freshwater > Lake > Sediment | place: USA: Wyoming | collected...
TTCAACAGACGCGCAGTATCGTCGCTTCCGTGGATCGCCACTTCTTCAAACGCGCGGTTCGCTGACTCCCCCGGGTGCCACGTGTCCTCGAACGCTTCGATCTGCGCGGGGCTCTCGCCCTTCCCGGCCTCTTTGAACAGCACGTTGTAGGAGCGGTTGGAGTTGAAGGGCGGGTCGAGATAAATCAGATCGACCGAATCGTCCGGGATGTAATCGCGGAGGACTTCCAGGTTGTCGCCGTAGTACAGGGTGTTGGTGCGCAGTTTCGGCATGTTGACGCGATTATACCTTCGTTCAGATGCCCCGGCTAACCGCGGTACCACCTCGCGCCCCCTCCACACACTGCCATCCCGCGCTCGGGCTTCGCCCCCCGCATCGCGTATGCTCGCCACCAGCCACCAGCCACCAGCCACCAGCCACCAGCCACCAGCCACCAGCCACCAGCCACCAGCCACCAGCCACCAGCCACCAGCCACCAGCCACAGGCCCGCTATGCTCACCGCTTCCGCCCGCCGCGCCCCTCTGCTCTCTGCTTCCTGCTCTCTGCTCTCGCGCGGCCCCGCGCGCGACGGTCAATCAAACATCCGGGCCGATCGCGCCGCCGCCAGATTCGCAAAACCGGCCCCAAAATCGAAAAACGCGGGAAACAACGGTCAATCAAACGCCCCCGACGCCCGGTTGAGGCCGTACCCCGCCCGTGCTACGATCCCTCTCGTTCGGGGCGTGGCTCAGCCCGGTAGAGCACCTGACTGGGGGTCAGGAGGTCGCTGGTTCGAATCCAGTCGCCCCGACCAGCTTCCCCCTCCCACCGTCACGGTCCGCAATCGCGATGAGCATCCGGTAGTCCTCGCGCGGTGTCACTCGGCGGATGCCCACCTCATCGAATAGGATCTCCTCGAACAGTTCATCGATGAACTCCTCGCGGCGCTGAGCGCTGACGCCCGGATGCGACCACAGCGCACCCGGATCGCGAAGCAGTTCGGCCGCACGCCTGACGTTGACAATCGCGACCGGTGTCGTGTCCGGAGTCTCTAGAGCCGCCAGCCGCCGACCGAGTTCGTCCTTCTGTCGGTGGTAAGCATCGCGCGAGACATCCTGCCACATGTAGAGGTCCTTGAGCTTCGCAAGGGCACGCTCGACCCGGCGGCGTTCAACCGGGCACGAATTGGTCATCTGTTGAGGTGTCGCGAACGCCTTCAAATACGTCTGCTGCCAGTCATCCGGCAGCCGCATGCGTTCGGTCAGTAGCGCGGTCATCTGCGCTTCGAGCGGGTCCACCGCGAGGGATCGGCGCGGGTTCTCGCAAACGACAGAGATCGCATGGCGGAGCCGTCGAGCCCCCTTCCTCCCGCCTGTGTCTCCCGCAAAGGACGCCCGGCAGTAGAAGCACCGCGCAGGCCTGGAAAGCGGATAGCTCCGCGAAACTGGCCGGCGCCCCCGGTGGGTGGTCCGCCGCGCCCGAATACGCTCGATCTCCGCCCACTCCTCCGCGGTGATCAGCGCCTCGTGCGTGCCCTGGAGCACCTCTTCCTCCGGTGTTCCAGGCCGCCAGACGGTGACCCCGGTGTACGTACGATTGCGGAGGATCTCTTCGACGCTGGCCTTAGTCAGGGTGCGGCCCAAACGGGTGGTGTGGAGCGGCCGGCCCTCTTCGTCGACCTGAAGGCTCAGTTCGATGGCGATTGCCGCCTCCGAGTAGCGTCCGGTGAGATAGCGTTCGACGACGGCTCGAACCGTCGGCGTCTTCGCGTCGTCGACGATGAGGCTGCCGTTCTTCGGGTCGCCCGGCTCTCCGTGGTAACGCGCGTAGCCGATAGACGGCACGCCATTGACGCCGCCCTTCTCGAATTTCTGCCGGAGGCCTCCGGCGATAAGCATCCCCTGCGTGTCGCTGGACTGTTCGTCGATGATTTCGTTGAACCCCTCGATGAGCTTGTGCCGTGGGTCCCTGGAGATGATCCCCTGCTGAGTGAAGACAAGAATGACGCCGGCGTCCCGGAGCTTTTTCTTCCAGACGACAGCCTCTTCCTTCGCGGGCTGCCTTCTCATGCAGCGTGAGTTGACCAAGGCTCGGCTGCATGGACTCGGCTACGACTTCGTGACCTTTGGTTACGAGGTGGGGCGATCGTTGTCCTCCGTCGTGCTACGCGCTCAGGAGATCTACGCCGCGAGTCAGCCAACCGGAATCGTGGGAGGCCTCTGGCTCTTCCAGATGCCTTGGACTGACGCCATGCCGGACGTCGTGCCCGCCGACAGGATGGCGGTGGCGTACAAGGCACATCTGTCTGGATTCTCGATCCAGTCCACCAAGAACAAGGGCCTGTCGGCATTGCTTCGAGCAACGTTCCCGAAGAAGGGCTCCACGGTTGCCGACTTTGATGTCACGATGCGCGTGTTTAGAACGCGGCGGGCGGTGATTAAGTTGGTGGAGGGCTTCGACCTGCTACGTGAACGCGACTACCTCGTGGCGGCCGAGGCGATCCTGACGGGCGGCGTCCTCTGGCGTATCCTCATGACGGCCGTGCGGAGCGACTTCGTGGGACGCGTGGAACCATGGACAACCCGGCTCGACGTCCCATGGGAAGCCGGGGCGTACCAGTCCGCCTGATCACACCCCGATCGCCGCCGCCACCTTCCCCCACGCCCCGTCCGCCTCGCCCTCCAGCCGCCGCAGGTAGATCGATGTCACCTGCAGCGACGAGTGGTCGAGGAAGCGAGAGACGTTCTCGATCGACTCACCGGCGTCACGCCGCAGCTTCGCCGCCGAATGGCGGAAGATGTGCACGCCGGCCAGCGGCAGGTTCGCCGTCTTCAGGTAGCGGCGCAGGTTGCCGTAGAACGTTCCCGAGGTCACGCCCTTGTCCCCTGCGCTGGACGGCCACAGCGACGCCTCCGGGGACATGTCCGCGATGTCGCGCCCGAAGGCCGACAGCGCCGCCGTGAGCGCAACGTACGCGGGCTGTGGCAGCTCCCGCTTCCCCTGCTTGTTCCCCTTGCCCCGATAGCGGTACCAGACCACGCCGTCTTCGCTGGTCAGGTCTCCGGCGACCATGTTCAGCACCTCGGCGCGGCGTCGGCCCGTGAGCGTCAGCGTCAGGATGATCGCGCGGTCCCGCAGGCCCACCGGCGTCTCCGGGATCACGGCGAGCAGCTTGCGGATGTCGTCGGCGGTGAGGCCGCGCGGCGGCGCCATCTGGACGCGCGGGCGTTCCAGCGCGTCGCAGGGGTTGGACGACACGACGTCCATACGGATGAGGAAGCGGTAGAACGAACTGAGGCAGGCGAGCCGGGCGCCGATCGTGACCGACGACGGCTGCTTGCCCGAGAGGCCGACGCCGTACCCCCAGGCGAAGACCTCCGGGCTGGTGACGCGGTCTGGCGGCTTGCCGACGCTGGCGAAGAAGTGCTGCAGCATGCGGCTGTAGCCCTCGACGGTGCGCCGGCTGCCGCTGCGTCGCTCCTTCTCGGCGAGGAACGCGTAGAGGCTGCGCTCCCAGCCCTCCGCGGTGTTGTCGAATGCGGTGATCGTCTGCATGGCGATGCCCCCTCCTCGAGGCGTCACCATATTCGCTCTCACGCCGACACTATCAAGTCGCGCCTGAGTCGCGAAGAGGTATCTTGGAGCGGCATCCGCTGTGCGCGAAGAGCAGCCCTCATTGGAATTGAACCGGGCCCATCTCAGGTGCGACGCGACGCCGATCTTGAGAGGCGAAGAGAGCCGAGTGGGGTTGGAAGGCGGAACGTGCGACAGACCTACGTCTCGGACAGACTGACCCACTTTGTGGGGCGGGCCCTTCCAACGGACGGCGAACGATTCGCACGGCTCGTTGAGATCATCGGGACTGGAGAGCTTCTGTCGAATCCGGCTCGCGGGCCAGGTTGGTCGGGAAACGTCGAGGTCAACTGGGACGCCCCGATAAGCAGTAATCAACTGTTCAACCCAGACATGGTCTGTTTCTGCGATATTCCCCAGGAGTCCCTGGGCATACACGTGGCGAAATACGGTCGATTCGGAATCGCCTTCAAGAAAGCATTCCTCCTCTCGCGCGGGGCCAACCCGGTCTATTACGTGGCTGCGAGCGCCATAGTACAGCGGTTCGATAGGGCGAGGATGACGGCGTTGCTGAACGCAGCGAAGGCCGGCCACGCTGTGGACGTCCTAACGGGACCACCGAGCTTCATGGTCGACACGGCCAGGCAGCAATACTTCGACGAAATGATGCTCACGTACCGTGCGATTCACGACTTGATGAATCAGAAGCTGCTCCAGGACTCGTTGGCTGGACCCGGTTCGGGCGCCTTCGACAGCCTTTTCGACTTGCAGTATTTCCTCGCGTTCCAGATCTTCAGCTATATCAAGTTCTTCGATCCTAGCTTCGCGGACGACGACCCGGAAAACTATTACATGGAACGGGAGTGGCGCGTCGTGCGGAATGTCTCGTTCGAACTGAGTGACGTGTGTGCGGTACTCGTCCCCCAGGAGTACCTAGGAGAGATCACGGCACGGTTTCCTGAGCTTGCGGTCGAGCCGATCGGATGAACCTCCGCGCGGCTCACTTGAGCCGCGCGGAGAAGAATGATCAACGGCACGATAGCCTCCAACAGAACCCACGGATGACTGACTGGCCGATCCTCCAGTGCGTCGCGGGCACACAATATTCGCGTTGTGTCGGACGAAGTCAAGCGACTCTCGGAATCTCACGCGCTTGGCACCCGCGGCAACATTTCAGTTGCCTGGCCGCGCTGCGTCTTGCTAGGGGATCAATGGCGTTGTCCGTACCGCTGCTGAGGCGTCCAATCTGTCAGAGCTTGCTCGTGGACGCTGTCCACATCAAAAGGCCCGAGGGCGTCAGATTGCGGGGTCGGCCACGCGGGTGGTAAGAGGGGCACCACGCCCGGAGCCGACCGATCCAAATATCGGGCGGTCTCGTAGAAGCTAACTCCCCACAACTTGGCTACGCAAAGACGAGTGAGGGCGTCTCGGTCGACTACTCCGTGCTGGGCGAGGGGCCCGCCACTGGTATACGTGGCGGGTGGTCCATCGCATCTGACGGCCGCATGGCACTTTGCGCCCAGGCGAAAACTGTATGGAGTTCTGGTCCGCCGCCTCACGCAGGGAGCCGACGGCGGTTCGTGGTCGGCCGGCGCACCAACCTCTCTTGACGCCCTTCGTATAGCCGCGAGGCTCAGTCGGATATCATAGGCGCAACCATCAAAACGGAGCTCAGTAGCGCGGGCAGGAATGCTTATGTCGTCGAAAGGGTCACCGCTTCCGGACTTACGCCCGCGGCCATCCATTCAGGGAGTTGCGCTGTGACAGCCGAGTCTCACCAATCACAATCGGACGAAGCGCAGGAGAAACTCGAATCTGCCCGCTCGTCGTTGCGCAGTCTCGCGCAGGAGATGGCCGATGCTTTGCGCGACATGGAGGGTGCAGAGTCACCGCCACCCGCATCGCTGGATATTCACCTCGATTCGTTCCGCCGGGAACTCGCGGACCTGACGGCAGTAGTGTTCGATCTCGCCTCGTCCTGTTCGATTGACCACCCGGTGGGGGAAGTCACTTCTCTTGTCGAGGTTGCCAACCTTCTTGACGCGGTACAGGATGTTGTGCGCGCTCGAGAGGAGGCAGCTCGCCTTCCACTCCGCAACGCCTTGCTCGATGTGTCGCGGCTTGCCCAGCGGGGTGGGCCGGAACATGCATCACTCGGCGAAGTGCGTGGCCTGGCGATCGATGCTGTGGCAGCACTTGTGTACGGTGGCGAGCCCGTTTCACGGCAAGATGCGCTATTCGCGATCGGCCAGTTGGTGCGGGAGATCGATACTCTGGAGGACGAGGAGGCCGATTTACTGCGTCTTCAGGTTGAGGCCGCATTCGGCAGTCAGCTCGCAACGATCGCGCTTCGCGGGCGCCTGTTCATCCGAGAGGACGACCAGAGGCCGCATGAGCACCAACCCGCCGTGGACCGCTCTCGCGAGTCCGGACACGTCGATGCTGCCCCCCCGCCACAGGCGGAAAATGCCGTAACTGCACCGTCATCACCCGTCACCGCAACGGCTTCACCGCCGGTCCGAGGCGACGCGAAGACGGCTGCCGCCCGTGCCGCGGTCCCACCCGAGGCGACTCCGGCGGGTGCTCCATCAGCAGGAACTGAAGATCCGGTGGATCACGTCGACATTGACTCCTCCATGGAGGGAAACGACGCCGCTCTCGTACCGCTGTCACCTCCCGCATCAGTGGGGCGCGCGCCCCGGACGGGAGGCTCGACAATCGACGAACGCCGCTCGTCGCCGCAGCCGGTCGGCGTCCTGGAACGATGGGCGCGGTTCTCGCACCGGCACCACTCGCGCGTAATCGCGGCGTGGGTACTCTTTCTCGGCGCCATCCTCGCGGCGAACTTCTTCTTTGGCGGCACGTTCGTCTCCGAGATCCGCGTGCCGGGTTCGGAGGCGCAGCAGGCGGCCGACCTGCTCAAGGCGCGGTTCCCCGCCCGCGCAGGGGACAACGCCGACCTTGTGTTCGAGGCCCCGGGCGGCATCAGCAGCGATGCGGCGCGCGCCCGCATCCAGGGCGTGATCGCCGACGTGGCGAAGGTGCCCGGCGTCGTCTCCGTCGACTCGCCCTACGACCAGGCGCGTTTCATCGCGAAGGACGGGACGATCGCCCGCGCCGAGGTGCACTGGTCGACGCGCGCGTCGAGCATCTCGAGTAAGAACCTGCACGCCTTCCTGAAGATCGTCGACAACGCCAGCGGCGACGGCGTCCGCGTCGAAGCCGGCGGCCGCGTCGTGGCGCAGAACGAGAGTCCGCAATTCGGATCGGAAATGCTGGGGCTCCTGGCGGCGGTCGTCATCCTGCTGATTGCCTTCGGTTCGGTGACCGCGATGGGGCTGCCGCTGGGTGCCGCTGCCTTCGGTCTCGGCGCCGGATTCGCGGCGATGGGACTGGGGACGAACCTCATCAACTTCCCATCGTACAGCCCGTCGTTCGCCGCGATGATCGGGCTGGGCGTCGGTATCGACTACAGTTTGCTGATCGTCACGCGCTTCCGCGAGGGGCTGCACTCCGGCAAAGACGTCGAAGAGTCGATCGTGCTAACGCTGACGACGTCGGGGCGCGCCGTGATCTTCGCGGGCATGATCGTGGCGGTCGCGTTCCTCGGACTGTTCATGATGGGCCTGCCGTTTGTGGCCGCGCTCGGCACCGCTGGTGCACTCATCGTGGTATTCGCCGTGCTTGTCGCCACAACGTTGATGCCGGCGGCGCTGTCACTCGCCGGGCGCAGCGTCGACCGCTGGCGCTTGCCCTTCCTCCACTCGACGGAGGGTGTCGACGCGAACAGCAGCTGGTACCGGTTCAGCGCCGGCATCCAGCGCCACCCGCTGCCGTATTTCGCCGCGGCGGTCGGGCTGCTGCTGCTGCTCGCAGCGCCGGCGCTCTCGATGCGGCTCGGCTTCATCGACGCCGGCAACAACCCGAAGGACCACCACTCCCGCCGGGCGTATGACCTGTTGGCGCAGGGCTTCGGCCCCGGCTTCAACGGCGCGCTTACGCTGGTGGCGGACGTCTCGAATGGCGGCGACGATCGCTTCGCCGGCATCGCGGCGGCAGTGCGCTCGACCGATAACGTGGCGGAGGTGTCGCCCGTGATCCGCAATCCGGCGGGCGACACCGCGCTGATCACCGTCTTCGCTCGCACCAAACCGCAGGATGAGGCGACGAAGGACCTGGTCCACTACCTGCGCGAACAGTTCGTGCCTGCCCGGATGGCAGGGACGCATGCGCGGGTCTACGTGACCGGCGGCCTGGCGGGTTCGATCGACGCGCAGGACCGCATCGGCTCGCGGATGCCGCTACTCTTCGCGGGCGTGATCGGGCTGAGCTTGGTACTGTTGACCGTCGTCTTCCGCTCCGTCGTGGTCGCCGTGAAGGCGGCAATCATGAACTTGCTGTCAATAGGCGCCAGCTATGGCGTGCTGGTCGCGATCTTCCAGTGGGGCTGGTTCTCGCACTGGATCGGGATCGAGAAGGGTCCGATCGAGACGTTCCTCCCGATGATGATGTTCGCCATCCTCTTCGGGCTCTCGATGGATTACGAGGTCTTCCTGATCAGCCGAGTGCGCGAGGAGTACGTGCGCACGGGCGACAACACAGGCGCCGTGAGCCACGGACTGGCAGCGACCGCCCGCGTTATTACGGCCGCGGCGGCGATCATGGTCGCCGTGTTCGCGACGTTCGTCTTCGGAAACGACCGAACGATCAAGGAGATTGGCGCCGGTCTCGCCACGGCAATCTTCGTCGATGCAACGATCGTCCGGCTCGTGCTCGTGCCGTCGACGATGGAATTGCTTGGCAATCGCAACTGGTGGCAGCCCTCGTGGCTCGACCACCTTATCCCGGGCATCAGCGTGGATCGCGGCCCGGAGCCGGTGCTTGCCGCGCCGGATTTCCCTTAATCTCCGCATCGAACCGCCGATTCGCTATGCGCGCTCAGCGGGCGGTGCCAGGATCGCCTGCGCGCGCATCGTCAGCGGGCCGCCGTGTTACCCGTGGTCGCGGCGACGAGCGCGGCGAGCGCGCGCGAAGCGGCGGGCGTCACTGGTCGGGGCTGACAGCGCGGCTCGTGCCGAAGTAGAAGACCGCGACGGCGAGCAGCGTCAGCACCGCCAGGTCGAGCGGCAGGCCGAAGTAGCCGCTGTGACCATCGGCGTAGAGCGCGAGGTGCATCATATCGACGCCGTAGGAGAGCGGGTTGAGGCGGCCGAGGATCTTCAGCCACTCCGGCAGGCGGTCGAGCGGGAAGAACGCGCCGGAGAAGAAGAGGAACGGGAACAGCACCAGGTTCATCACCAGGTGGAACCCCTGCATCGAGCGGATCTTCGAGGCGAGCAGCTGGCCGAGGCCGGAGAGGAAGAAGTTGAGCAGCACGATGGCGAAGATGCTGAGCAGCAGGCTCGGTAGCACGCCGTACTGCCACTGGAAGTGGATCGCCGGGATGGCGGAGGCGACCGCGAGCACGATCACGCCCTGCGCGGCGCCGATGATGACGGCGCTGAGCGTCTTGCCCAGCAGGACGACGCGTGGGGAGTGCGGCGACGCGAGGAAGACCTTGAGGATGCCGGTGTCGCGGTCCTGGTAGTACGACGCGCTGGAGAACGTCGACGAGAAGACGGTGGTCATGGCGATCATGCCGGGCGTGAGGAAGGTGACATAATCATGGATGTTCTTCGGGTCGAGGCCCTCCGACACGCCGGTGCCAAGGATGGCGAGCAGCATCAACGGGAAGAGCACCGATGAGTACAGTTGCGAGCGCGAGCGCGCGAACGAGCGGAGGTCGCGCGTGACGAGCGCCAGCACCGCGTCGAACTCCTGCATCATTGCGGCGCCGCCTCCCGCCAGGGCGGGTCTTCGACGGTCTCGCCGTCGGCGCGCGGTGCGATGCCCTTGCCGACGAGCTGGAAGTAGACGTCCTCGAGCGTCGACTCCTCGATCTGGACGGCGCGGATGCGGTCGCCGGATTCCTGGAAGACGCGCGTCAGGAACGGGCTCGCTTCATCGACCGTGACGTGGGTGGTGCGGCCGGCCAGGCGCACGTGGCCGACGCCCGGCCACGCCCCCATCGCCAGCGCGTCGGCGGCGGGGTCGTCGCTCCATTCGATGCGCACGGCGTCGTGGCGGAGGTCGCGCTTGAGGCTGGCGGGCGCACCCTGGGCGACGACGCGGCCGTGGTCGAGCAGGGCGACCGAGCCGCAGTAGCGCTCGGCTTCGTGCACGTCGTTCGTGGCGAGGAGGAGGGTGCAGCCGGCGGCGCTGGCGTCGAGCAGGTGCTGCCAGAGCGCTTGGCGCGAGTCCGGGTCGAGGGCGAGCGTCGGCTCGTCGAGCAGGATCAGCTCCGGGCCGGTGAGCAGCGCGCGAGCCAACTCGAGGCGGCGCTTCATGCCGCCGGAGAGCGTCGTGGTCATGCTGGCGGCACGGTCGAGCAGGCCGACGCGGTCGAGCAGGCGCTCGGTCTCGCTTGCCGCGCGGGCCCGCTGTATGCCGAACATGCGCCCCTGCATTGCCATCGTCTCGCGCACCGTCATGCTGGGGTCGAGCGACGGCTCCTGGAAGACGATGCCGATGCGCGCGCGGAGCCGTGGCGCCAGCGGCAGGCCAAAGACGCTGACCGAGCCCGATGCGGCCACGCGGCGGCCGATGAGGATGCTGAGCAGCGTGCTCTTGCCCGATCCGTTCGGCCCGAGCAGCCCGAAGACTGACCCTCGCGGCACGTCGAGCAAGAGCGCATCGAGGGCGAGGCGGTCGCCGTAGGAGTAGCAGAGGTCGCGCACAGCGATGGCCGGCGCGGAACGCGCGTCGGCCGG
>Ga0315281_10015111_pt1 | contig 10362 bp, 6 predicted proteins | sample YL17G07_0_MG_FD_204540 | JGI IMG/M metagenome (GOLD analysis project Ga0315281, IMG submission 204540) | Sediment microbial communities from Yellowstone Lake, YNP, Wyoming, USA - YL17G07_0 | ecosystem: Environmental > Aquatic > Freshwater > Lake > Sediment | place: USA: Wyoming | collected...
CGTTGTTGAGGCTGTTGCCGGTGAGGCCGGTGGCCGCTGAGGCCGCGCTGCCGTTGGGCTGGAAGTGCCGGCTGATCAGGTTCTCGACGTTGTTGGCAAGCGTGTAGGCGCCGTTGACGTTGGTGTAGAGCACCACCGTGTCGATACCCTCGCCGAACAGCTCGATGACGGTATCCGCGGCCACCCCCGCCGCGGTATTGCCGAATATGTAGGTGTCGCTGCCGAGCCCGCCGAACAGGGTCTGGTTGCCCCCCGAGCCGGCGATGAAGATCAGATCGGCGATGGAGAAAATCTGGTCGTCGGCCGTGGTGCCAGAAACGATCGGATTGATGGTGTTGATGATGGCCATGGCGGTGTGCTCCCTCTGACGGTGACGCGGCGCAACGGGCGCCGCGTTTTTTCACGCTAACCGGGAGTATATCGAGAGGCGAGTACGAAAATCCGCTTTATTGTGCTGCGGCGCAAACCGTGGAATTCGTATTGGATGCTTTCCGCCGCCCGAGGAATGAGCTGAAAGTGCTTGACCGCAGTCAATAATCCCGCCGGCCCGCCGCGCTCATAATGCAAGCGTGACGCAGAAAACCAGAATCCGGTCGACGATCAGGGGCCGGACGCCCGAGCCGCGGGCGCGCGAGGAGATCCTGTCGCTCCTGGGCGACAGTCCGCGCCGCCGCGACCTGCTGATCGAAAATCTGCACCGCATCCAGGACCGCTACGGCCATCTTTCCGCGGCGCACCTGGCGGCGCTGGCCGGGGAGATGCGCCTGTCGCAGACCGAGGTCTACGAAGTCGCGACCTTCTATCACCACTTCGACGTGGTAAAGGAGGGCGAGGCGCCGCCGCCGGCATTGACGGTACGGGTTTGCGATTCCCTGTCTTGCGAGCTGGCTGGTTCGGCGAAGCTTCTGAAGGAACTTTCTTCAGGCAGGAACGTAAGAGTTATCCCGGCACCGTGCGTCGGGCGCTGCGAATCCGCGCCGGTGGCGGTGGTTGGCCAGAATCCGGTTTGCAATGCGACAGCGAAAAAGGTTTTGGATGTTGTTGCTCAAGGATCTTTTTCCTGTCCGGAACCGAACTACACAGACTTCAAAACCTACAGAAAGCAAGGCGGCTACCGGCTGATCGCCGATTGCCTCGCGGGCAAGCGCACGCGCGAGGAGATCACGAAAATCATGGAGGACTCGGCGCTGCGAGGGCTGGGCGGCGCGGGATTCCCCGCCGGCCGCAAGTGGAAGATCGTCGCCGCCGAACCCGCGCCGCGCCTGATGGCGGTCAACATCGACGAGGGCGAGCCGGGCACCTTCAAGGACCGCTATTTTCTCGAGCGCGACCCGCACCGCTTTCTCGAAGGCATGCTGGTCGCGGCCTGGTGTTCCGGCGTCGGGGAAATTTATATTTATTTGCGGGATGAATACGCGGGTTGCCGCGCGATTCTTGAAAAAGAGCTCTCGAAGCTGAAGGCAGCGGCAGCCTTTCCATTGCCCCCGATCCATCTGCGCCGCGGCGCGGGGGCGTACATCTGCGGCGAAGAGTCGGCGATGATCGAATCCATCGAGGGCAAGCGCGGCATGCCGCGCCTGCGCCCGCCCTATGTCGCGCAGGTGGGCCTGTTCGGCTACCCGACGCTCGAACACAACATGGAGACCGTGTACCGGGTGCGCGAGATCGTGGAGAAGGGCGCTGCCTGGTTCGCGGGCCAGGGCAGGAACGGCCGCAAGGGATTGCGCTCCTTTTCGGTCTCCGGGCGCGTGAAAAAGCCTGGCGTGCACATCGCGCCGGCGGGCATCACCGTGCGGCAGTTGATCGAGGAGCACTGCGGCGGGATGCTGGAGGGGCACGCGTTCTACGGCTACCTGCCGGGCGGCGCCTCCGGCGGGATCCTGCCCGCGAGCCTGGGCGACGTCCCGCTCGACTTCGACACCTTGCAGCCGCATGGCTGCTTCATCGGTTCCGCGGCGGTGATCATTCTTTCCAACAAAGACAAAGCGTCGGATGCAGCGAAGAACCTGATGAAATTCTTCAGGGACGAGTCCTGCGGCCAGTGCACCCCCTGCCGGGTCGGCACCGCCAAGGCGCTGGGGCTCATGGATGCCAGGCAATGGGACCAGCCGCTGCTGACGGAACTGTCGCAGGCCATGATGGACGCTTCGATCTGCGGCCTGGGGCAGGCGGCGCCGAACCCGGCGCTCAGCGTGATGAAATACTTTCCGCACGAGGTGGCGTGATGGACCGCATCGGCACCAGAGAACCCGCGACGCTGCCGATCGAGTTCAAGCTGAACGGCAAGAACGTGGTCGGGCGCCCGGACGAGCCGATCATCGAGACGGCGCGCCGGAACGGCATCGCCATTCCCCACCTGTGCTATTCGCCCACCCTGCGCCCCGACGGCAACTGCCGCGCCTGCGTGGTCGAGGTGAAGGGCGAGCGCGTGCTCGCGCCCTCCTGCTGCCGGTATCCGACGCAGGGCATGGAAGTGACGACCGACAGCCCGCGCGCGCTCGCCTCGCAGAAGATGGTGCTGGAACTGCTGCTCTCCGACATGCCGGAGACGCAGTACACGCTCAACAACAAAGTCGACGTGTGGGCACGAAAGCTCCGGGTTGGCAAACCTAGATTTTCCTCAAGAAAAAAAATCAAAGCGGACACCTCGCATCCTGCGATCACGGTGAACCTGGACGCGTGCATTCAATGTACGCGCTGCCTGCGCGCCTGCCGCGAGGAGCAGGTCAACGACGTCATCGGCTACGCGTTTCGCGGCGAGCACTCGAAAATCGTCTTCGACCAGGACGATCCGATGGGCGCCTCCACCTGCGTCGCCTGCGGCGAGTGCGTGCAGGCCTGCCCCACCGGCGCGCTGATGCCCGCGCGCGAGGCGGGGATGGCGGTGGTGGACAAGAAGGTGGACTCCGTGTGCCCGTTCTGCGGCGTCGGCTGCCAGCTCACCTACCACGTGCAAAAGAGCGCGAACGTCATCAAGTTCGTCACCGGCCGCGACGGCCCGTCGAACCACGGGCGCCTGTGCGTGAAGGGGCGCTACGGGTTCGATTATGTCCAGCACCCGCAGCGGCTTACCAAACCTTTGATCAGAAAAGAAGGCATAAAAAAATCCGCACGCTTCACCGTCGACCCGGCGAACTGGAAGGAAGCGTTCCGCGAAGCGAGCTGGGACGAGGCCCTTGCGTTTGCCGCCTCGGGCCTCGGGAAAATAAAAGAGCAGGATCATTTCGCGCTGGCCGGATTCGGTTCCGCCAAGGGCTCCAACGAAGAGGCCTACCTGTTCCAGAAGCTGGTGCGCACGGGCTTCGGCCAGAACAACGTCGACCATTGCACGCGCCTGTGCCATGCGTCCTCGGTGGCCGCGCTGCTCGAAGGCGTGGGCTCGGGGGCGGTTTCAAACCAGGTCAGCGACGTGATGAACGCCGAAGTCGTGTTCGTCATCGGCGCCAACCCCACCGTCAACCATCCGGTGGCCGCGACCTGGATGAAGAACGCGGTGAAAAACGGCACCAAGCTGATCGTCGCCGACCCGCGGCGCACCGAACTCGCGCGCCACGCGGCCTATTTCCTGCAGTTCAACGCCGATACGGACGTGGCGATGCTCAACGCGATGATCCACGCCATCATCGACGAAGGATTGGTGAACGACGATTTTGTACGAGACAGAACGAGTGGATTCGAGGCGCTCAAGGAAAACTCGAAGGCGTTCTCGCCGGAATTGATGGCGCCGGTGTGCGGCATTCCGGCGCGGACGATCCGCGAGGTGGCGCGCCTCTACGCGAGCTCCAGGGGCTCGATGATCCTCTGGGGCATGGGCATCTCGCAGCACGTGCACGGCACCGACAACGCGCGCTGCCTGATCGCGCTCTCGCTGATGACCGGGCAGGTCGGGCGCCCGGGCTGCGGGCTGCATCCGCTGCGCGGCCAGAACAACGTGCAGGGCGCGTCCGACTCCGGGCTGATTCCGATGATGTTCCCGAATTACCAGCGCGTGGACAACCCGGAGGCCAACCGGCGCTTCGAGGCGCTGTGGGAAACGAAGCTCGACAAGAAGCCCGGCCTCACGGTGGTGGAAATCATGCGCGAGGCGGATGCGGGCCGCATCCGCGGCATGTACATCATGGGCGAGAACCCGGCGATGTCCGACCCGGACGTGGACCACGCGCGCGCCGCGATGGCCAAACTCCAGCACCTGGTGGTGCAGGACATCTTCCTCACCGAGACCTGCTACCTCGCCGACGTGGTGCTGCCGGCCACCGCCTGGCCGGAAAAAGACGGCACGGTCACCAACACCGACCGCATGGTGCAGCTCGGCCGCAAGGCGCTCGAGCCGCCGGGCGAGGCGATGCCGGACCTCTGGATCCTCAACGAAATGGGAAAACGCATTGGCCTGGCATGGAATTACACGCATCCCAGGCAGGTGTTCGAGGAAATGCGCAAGGGGATGGACTCGATCGCCGGGATTACCTGGGAACGGCTGGAGCGCGATTCCTGCGTGATTTATCCTTGCGAGAACGAGGGAGATCCCGGAACTTCAGTTGTTTTCACCGAAGTTTTCCCCACCGCTACGGGCCGCGCCAAGTTCGTTCCAGCCGACCTCATCCCCGCCGACGAGCGGCCCAATGACGAATATCCGGTGGTGCTGATCACCGGGCGGCAGCTGGAGCACTGGCACACCGGCGCGATGACCCGCCGGGCCGGCGTGCTCGATGCGCTCGAGCCCGAGCCCGTGGCCTCGCTGCACCCTCTGGATATCGAAAAATTGGGCGCAAGACCCGGCGACGTCGTCACGGTCAAGTCCCGGCGGGGCAGCATTTCCCTGTATGCAAGGGCGGACGAGGGCACCCCGCGCGGCGCGGTCTTCATCCCGTTTGCCTTCTACGAGGCGGCGGCGAACCTGCTGACCAACTCCAAGCTCGACCCGGTCGGCAAGAGTCCGGAATTCAAGTACTGCGCGGTGAAGGTGACCAAAGGTGGTGCACGGCCGGGAAATCCGGGCTACGGCAAGGGCCGTTCGCTCGCCCAGATCTACGAATAAGAAACCAAGAGGAGCAGCAGACCCATGTCGTCCGATATCGAGATCGCGCAGGCCGCGAAGCTGCAGCGGATATCCAAGATCGCAATCGAGAAGCTCGGCATCGCCGAGGAGCACCTCGAACCCTACGGCCACTACAAGGCCAAGGTATCGCTCAAGTACCTGGACACGCTGAAGGGCAAAAAGGACGGCAAGCTGATCCTGGTCACGGCGATGACCCCGACGCCGGCGGGCGAGGGCAAGACCACCACCACCGTGGGACTGGGCGACGCGCTCAACCATATCGGCAAGAAGGCGGCGATCTGCCTGCGCGAGCCTTCGCTCGGGCCGGTGTTCGGCGTCAAGGGCGGTGCGGCCGGCGGCGGCTACGCGCAGGTGGTGCCGATGGAAGACATCAACCTGCATTTCACGGGCGATTTTTCGGCGATCGCACTTGCCAACAACCTGCTTGCGGCGTTGCTCGACAACCACATCACCCAGGGCAACGATCTCGGCATCGACGTTCGGCGCATCCAGTGGAAGCGCGTGATGGACATGAACGACCGCGCGTTGCGCGACATCGTGGTCGCGCTCGGCGGCACCGCGAACGGCTACCCGCGCGAGGACGGCTTCGACATCGTCGTCGCCTCCGAGGTGATGGCGATTTTCTGCCTTTCGACCTCGCTCGAGGACCTCAGGACGCGCCTGGGAAATATCGTGGTTGGCTATACAAGGGACCAGAATCCCGTCAAGGCAAAGGATTTGAAGGCGCATGGCGCGATGACGGTCCTCTTGAAGGACGCGCTCGCCCCGAATCTGGTGCAGACGCTGGAAGGCAACCCGGCTTTCATCCACGGCGGCCCGTTCGCCAACATCGCGCACGGCTGCAACTCGGTGATCGCCACCCAGAGCGCGTTGAAACTCGTCGACTACGTCGTCACCGAGGCCGGCTTCGGCGCCGACCTGGGCGGCGAGAAGTTCCTCGACATCAAGTGCCGCAAGACGGGTTTGCGGCCGAGCGCGGCGGTCATCGTCGCGACGGTGCGCGCGCTGAAGTATCACGGCGGCGTGGACGTCAAGGAAGTCAACAAGGAGAACCTCGCCGCGCTGGAGAAGGGACTGGTGAATCTCGAGCGCCATGTGGAGAACGTGAGCAAGGTGTACGGCATCCCTTGCGTGGTCTCGATCAACCGCTTCAATTACGACACGCCGGCCGAACTCGATTTGTTGAATGCGAAAATGAAAAAACTCGGCGTGCCGGTGGTGCTGGCGACCCACTGGGGCGACGGCGGCAAGGGCGCGGCGGAACTGGCGAAGATCGTGGTCGGGCTGTGCGACCAGCCTTCCAAGCCGACCTTCGTCTACGAGGATTCGGACACGCTCTGGGAAAAGATCGGCAAGATCGCGACCAAGGTCTACCGCGCCTCCGAGGTGACCGCCGATAGCAAGGTGCGCGCGCAGATCAAGAAGCTGCAGGACGATGGCTACGGTCACTACCCGGTGTGCGTGGCGAAAACCCAGTCCTCGTTCACGACCGATGCCTCCGTGCGCGGCGCGCCTTCGGACCACGTGGTCAACGTGCGCGAGGTGCGGCTCGCGGCGGGCGCCGAGTTCGTGGTCATGATCTGCGGCGACATCATGACCATGCCGGGGTTGCCCAAGGTGCCCTCGGCGGAGAAAATCGACCTGGTGGACGGTAAAGTGGTCGGCTTGTTCTAGAATAAAAAATGCTCGAAGAAATTGCCACCCAGGTTTTCTGGATCGGCCTGGCAAAGATCATCGGCGTGAACGTCGTGCTCTCGGGCGACAACGCGGTCGTGATCGCGCTCGCCGCCCGCTCCCTGCCGGCGAAGCAGCGCAGCCAGGCGATCCTCTGGGGCGCCGGCGCCGCGGTGGTTCTGCGCATCATCCTCACCATTTTCGCGGTCGCGCTGCTCGCGCTGCCGTGGCTGAAGATCGTCGGCAGCCTGCTGCTGTTCTGGATCGGCATCAAGCTGCTGGTGCCCGAGGACGACGACGCCGACATCAACGCGAGCGAACACCTGATGACGGCAATCAAGACGATCCTGATCGCCGACCTGGTCATGAGCCTCGACAACGTGATTGCCGTGGCGGCGGCGGCGGGCGGCAGCCTGACGCTCTTGATCCTCGGCCTCGCGATCTCGATCCCGCTGGTGGTGTTCGGCGCCACGCTGCTGGTCAAGCTGATGGAACGCTATCCGGTGATCATCACCGGCGGCGCGGCGCTGATCGGCATGGTCGCGGGCGAAATGCTGGTGACCGATCCGGTCGCGCTGGAGTGGATGAAGGGGATCGCGGGCATCCAGATCGCGGACGGCAAGCCGAAACTGCACGACGTCAGCCTGGAACTCGCGGCCGGTGCGCTCGGTGCGGTGATCGTGGTCGTGTGGGGTCTGTGGCTCGCCAGGCGCAGGGCGGGGAATTCTTGACCTCAGTCAAGGTCGAAAGCACGGTGCAGTCATCAGAATCCAAACCGGAGGTGGGACCATGAGAGCGAAACACGTTCGTATCGCGGCATCGATGGCATTTCTGGCGGGCATGCCGGCACTGCCGCAAGCGGTCCTTGCCCAGGCCTGGGAGCCGACCAAGACGGTGGAATTCATCGTGCCGGCGGGTACCGGCGGCGGCGCCGACCAGATGGCGCGCGTGATGCAATCCATCATCGCCAAGCACAACCTGATGAAGCAGTCGATGGTGGTGGTCAACAAGGCGGGCGGCTCGGGCGCCGAAGGATTCCTCGACGTGAAGGGCGCCAAGGGCGATCCGCACAAGATCATCATCACGCTCTCCACCCTGTTCACCACGCCGCTCGCGCAGGACACGCCGTTCAACTGGCGCGACCTGACCCCGGTGCAGATGCTGGCGCTCGACCAGTTTGTTCTATGGGTAAATGCGGAGACGCCATACAAAACCTCGAAGGATTATCTGGATGCGGCCAAGGCGCGCGCGGGAGAGCCCGCCAAGCGCTTCAAGATGGGCGGCACCGGCGCCAAGCAGGAAGACCAGATCATCACGGTGGCGATCGAGCAGCGCACGGGCGCCAAGTTCATCTACATCCCGTACAAGGGCGGCGGTGAAGTGGCGGTGCAACTGGTCGGCAAGCACGTGGATTCGACGGTGAACAACCCGATCGAGGCCGTGGCGCAATGGCGCGCCGGCAAGCTGCGTCCGCTGTGCGTGTTCGATCCCAAGCGCATGCCCTACAAGACCAAAGTGACCGGCACCATGGCCTGGTCCGACATCCCGACCTGCAAGGAGCAGGGACTGGACGTGGATTATCTGATGCTGCGCGGCATTTTCATGCCCGGCGGCGTCACGCCCGACCAGGTGAATTACTACCTCGGGGTCTTCAAGAAGGCGATGGAAACGCCGGAGTGGAAGGCGCTGATGGAGCAAGGCGCATTCAACCAGACCACGCTGGCCGGCAAGGATTACGCCGACTGGGTCGCGCGCGAAGAGGCCCGCCACATCATGCTGATGAAGACCGCCGGTTTCATGGCCGGCAAGAAGTAGCTTCGGCCAGGAGGGGAAGCATGGAGGGCCAGCAGGAGGGCCGGGCCGCGATTCGCCAGAAGAGCGCGGAGATCGGGGTCGCGGCGCTCTTTCTCCTGGCAGGCGCCATCGTTGTCTACGACAGTGTGCGGCTTGGCGTGAAGTGGGCGGAAGAAGGCCCGGAGGCCGGCTACTTCCCCTTTTATATCGGGCTGATCCTCTGTATCTCCGCCTTCATCAACCTGGGCACCGCGCTTGTCGCCAGGGGCGATAGCGGCACGGCGTTCGTGGAGGTAGGGCAACTCAAGCTGGTGCTGGCCGTGCTTGTCCCGACCTCGGCATACGTCGCCCTGATCGGCTGGCTGGGCATCTACGTTGCGTCCATCCTGTTCATCGGTTTTTTCATGCGCTGGCTTGGCAAGTATTCGTGGTGGAAGCTGGCCGCGGTCAGCATCGGCAACAGCGTGTTCTTCTTCGTCATCTTCGAGGTCTGGTTCAGGATCCCGCTGCCCAAAGGGCCGCTCGAAGCCATGCTGGGACTGAACTGACGCGACATGGAAGAAATCCAGTCGCTGATGCAGGGTTTCGCGATCGCGCTGTCGCTGAAGAACCTGGCGCTGATGTTCGCCGGGGTGATTCTCGGGGTCATCATCGGCGTGCTGCCCGGCCTGGGCGGCGCCAACGGCGTGGCGATCCTGCTGCCGCTCACCTTCAGCATGGCGCAGCTGCCGGGCGGCACCACCTCGGCGATCATCCTGCTGTCGTGCATCTACTGGGGCGCCCTCTTCGGTGGCGCGATCACTTCGATTCTGTTCAATATTCCGGGGGAGCCCTGGTCGGTGGCGACCACGTTCGACGGCTATCCGCTGGCACAGAAGGGGCGCGCCGGGGCGGCGCTGACGGCGGCCTTCACCTCGTCGTTCGTCGGCGCGCTGGTGGCGGTGATCCTCATCACCTTCCTCTCTCCTGTGGTGGCGAAATTCGCGCTCGAGTTTGGCCCGCCCGAATTCTTCGCGGTCTACCTGCTCACCTTTTGCGCCTTCATCGGCATGTCGAAGGAGCCGCCGTTCAAGACGCTCGCCACGATGATGCTCGGCTTCGCGCTCGCGGCGGTCGGCACCGATCCGGTTACCGGCGCGCTGCGCCTGACGTTCGGCTCGACGCAACTGCTGACCGGGTTCGATTTCCTGATCGCCGTAATCGGCCTGTTCGGCATCGGCGAGATATTGCTGACGCTGGAGGAAGGCCTCGCCTTCAAGGGCGCCAGCGCCAAACTCAACTTGAAGGTGGTGCTGGAGACCTGGAAGGAACTGCCGAAGTACTGGCTGACGTCGATTCGTTCCTCGGTGGTCGGCTGCTTCATGGGCATCGTGCCGGGCGGCGCCACCCCCGCATCGTTCATGAGTTACGGGGTGGCGCGCCGCTTCTCCAGGGACGGCGACAAGTTTGGCACCGGCATGGTCGAAGGAGTGGTTGCACCCGAAACAGCGGCGCACGCCGCGGGTACTTCGGCGTTGCTGCCGATGCTCACGCTGGGCGTGCCCGGCTCGCCGACCGCGGCGGTGCTGCTCGGCGGGCTGCTTATCTGGGGCCTGCAGCCCGGGCCGCTGCTGTTCGTCGAGCAGAAGGATTTCGTCTGGGGCCTGATCGCGAGCATGTACCTGGGCAATATCGTGGGGTTGATCGTGGTGCTGACCTGCGTGCCCTTTTTCGCCGCGATCCTGCGGGTGCCGTTCTCTATCATCGCGCCGGTCATCATCGTGATCTGCGCGATTGGCGCCTACACGGTGCACAACTCGATGTTCGACGTCTGGATGATGGTGGTGTTCGGCATTGCG
>Ga0315281_10015112_pt1 | contig 10361 bp, 10 predicted proteins | sample YL17G07_0_MG_FD_204540 | JGI IMG/M metagenome (GOLD analysis project Ga0315281, IMG submission 204540) | Sediment microbial communities from Yellowstone Lake, YNP, Wyoming, USA - YL17G07_0 | ecosystem: Environmental > Aquatic > Freshwater > Lake > Sediment | place: USA: Wyoming | collected...
GCAATGCAGCTTCACGCCGCCGCAATCGACCGATTCGTGGCGCACTATCGGGTTCATTGGCCAGGCCGCCGCAGATTCGCGTCCAGCAACGGCTTCCACTGCTGCGCGAGTGCTTCGGTCAGGGCCGCCTGCTCCGCATCCCGTATTTGCGCCCCTTTGGGGTCGAACAGCTTCAGCGCGTTGTCGACCCAGCCAAACGATGCCAGATGCCGCCCCAATTCCTGCCACGCATTGCGAACGTTGTCTGGCGGCGTTCCTTCCGCAGGAACGCGAGTCGCGGCTATCTGCTCGAGCATCCTCCTGCGGCGCCCTTCCAGTCCGGCGCCCACCTCGTTCCATTGCGCCTGGCGCGCGGCCTCGCCGCCGGAATCGACCTGTTTCAGGAACAGCTCCGCGGAGTTGTGCTCCCGAACCTGTTCCGCCAGTTCAGAGTAAATCCGCGCGCTTTCCTCGGGTTTCGAGGCCGCGAGATTCTCGAGGTGCGCGGAAATCTGTTTCAGCAAAACCTTGCGGCGCTCCTCCATCGCGGAGTTCGCGGGCGCTTGCAACTTGGCGGCGGATTCCGGCGCCGGCTTTGGCGCAGCTTTCGACTCCGGCACCTTGGTTCCGCTCGCCGGCGCCGGTTTGCCCGCGGGGATGTGCTCGACGTCCGGCGCGCGCCCCTGCTTCGCGGCATCGCGGTACCAGGGCGGGGGATAGCTGGAGAACTTGACCGAGCCGGACTCCGGATCCACCCAGCGGTATAGGTCGGCGGCCACGGGACTCGCCCAGATGAACAGCAACGCGGCCGATGCAACAGCGAATCGCACTACGGTTCCTTTGCCAGACATTCGCGGACGCCCGCGGCCACTGCAGCGGCAATCCGCCGGCGCACCTGCGGATCGCGCATGCGCTGCTCCTCTTGCCGATTGACGATCACGCCCGCCTCCACCAGCACCGAAGCCATCGCCGCGCTGCGCGCCACCGCGAGGTTGTCATAGTAGTGCACCCCGTTCACCTCGTCAGCAAACGGACGCGATTCGCCGATCACCGGATCGGCGTGATAGCGCGAAGCTGCGAAGCCGCTTGCGCGCATTCTTGCGCCTATCGCGGAAGCGCAGGCGAGGCTTTTCCCGGGAAAAGGATTGATCCTTGAAATGAAAAGCGAAAACCCGGAAAACCTGTCCGCCTCGGGCAGCAACCGCTCCTTGACCGAATCGTGGTGGATCGAGACGAACAGGTCGGCGCCGCGCGCATCGCGTGTGCGGTGGTGCAGCACCGCGTAGTCGCCCCGCGCGCCGATCAGGCGGACCTTCATTTGACGTTCTTCCAGTTCTGTTTTTAGGTCAGAAGCAAGGGCAAGATTGAATTCAAACTCCGGCACGCCGCTCGCGGAAATCACTCCCGGCTCTGCCGCATGGTGGCCCACGTCCACCGCGACCTCCAGCGCCCCGGCTGAGAGCGCAATCGTCATTCCCGTTGCCATCGTCATCCCCGCGAAAGCGGGGATCCAGATTTGCTTCATCGCGCTACGCCATGCGCCCTGACCTTCGCCTCGAGCGCCTCCAGCCGGCGGTCGCGGATGCCAAGCTGGCGCAGGTGCGCCACGGTGTCGAACAGGTAGTCGCAGCAGCGGCCCATCGGCCCGGCGCCGGTGGCGAGGTAGCGCGCCACCGCCGCATCCTCGAGCCCCGGCACGTAGCGTTCATGTTCGCGATTGGCGCTGAACGCGATCGCCGGCTCCGCTCCCCTGGAGGTGCGTGCGACGGTCCACACCGGGTGATAGGCCATGGTGGACATCTCGCGCCGCCAGAGCACGTCGAGCTCGGTCGCCGCCGCGCGCTTGTCCAGGCGGTAGGCGACGCCGCTGCAGCTGCCGCCTGATACCAGCGACAGCATCAGGCCGGGCAGCTCGGGACTGCCGCGGCCGGCGCGCGCCCACAGGCAGAATTGGCGGTGAAAGCCGTGGATGCGCGCCGTGCGGCGTTCGACGAAATGGAACGCCGGGTTCCAGATCAGCGAACCGAAGGCGAACACCCACACGCGCCCCGGGCGCGGTGCGCGCGCGAGGATGACTTCAATCTGGGCGGCACGCTCCGCGTCCGTCATGTAGCGCACCTGCGGCCCGAGCACGGCGCGCACCGAGGCGTGAAACGTGCCGTCGAGAAGGCTTTCGCGCGTGAGTTTCACGTCGCCCATGAAGCGCACATTCCCACTATTCTTCGCTGAGCGCCTCAAGTATCTGCTCCGTCGTGACATTCCAAGGTTGCACCAAATGATTTACAAAATATCCGTCGCCTTTAAAGAAGAAAACGTACTCAGCATCCTCTCTAAAACTTCCAATTCCACACGCTGCGTCGGCGCCGGTGTACACCGTTTGGCTCGTGAATTCGCCCTTTAAAACACGGATCGGCTGAACCCTGGCAATAGATTCTCCGGCTTGTTCCTGTGATAGAACACGCACGTGGACGACTACATCTGCATTCAGATACGCGGATTGCGGGGTGGGTGGTTTCCAACCTGGAAGTGGAGAGCACGCGAACACAGGATAAGCAATCGTCGAGAAGGCAATTGGAACCAAAAGAGCAAGCGGCCGCATGGCACCGCGATGAAGCTTGCGCATTAACGTAATTGTGGTTCGACTAGAACCTCGAAAAATCAGGCTTGCGCTTCTCGAAGAACGCGGTCATCGCCTCGCGCGCCTCGGGCGAGGTCAGGCGCTCGCTGAAGACCTTGCCTTCTTCGTTCATCGCCTCGGTGACGCGCGGCCCGAAGCGGCTGCGCATCAGCGCCTTGGTGGCGCGCACCGCGGCGGGCGGCAGCGCGGCGATGGCGAGCGCGCCGGCGCGCGCACGCTCCAAAAGCTCCTTCTCGGGCACGATCGAAGTAACGAAGCCCGCGGCATACGCCTTGTCGGCGTCGAACGGCTGGCCGAGGAGTAGCAGTTCCGCCGCGCGCTGGTAGCCCGCGATGTAGGGCAGCAGGAAACTCGAGCCGGCTTCGGGAACGAGGCCCAGCGGCACGAAGGGCATCTGGAAGCGCGCGCCGGGCGCCGCGTAGACGAGGTCGCAATGCAGCAGCATCGTGGTACCGATGCCGACCGCGGCGCCGTTCACCGCCGCGAGCAGCGGCTTGCCGAAGTTCGCGATGCCGCGCAGGAAGCGCGTCGTGGGGCTCGTCTCCGTATGCGGCGGCCGGTTGAGAAAATCCTTCAGGTCGTTACCGGCAGTGAAGCAGTCGCGCGCGCCGTGGATCAGGACCACGCGCACATCGGCATCGTCGTCGGCGTGGGCCAGCGCGTCGGCCATCGCCGCGTACATCTCCTGCGTGAGCGCGTTTTTCTTTTCGGGCCGCGCGATCTCGATGCGCAGCACCCGGTCCTTTGTCTCAGTCTTGATCATGCGGGAAGCTTGTAGTCTTTCATCTGCTGGCGCAGCGTGAGCTTGGAGAGCTTGCCGGTGGCGGTATGCGGCAGTTCGGTCACGAACACCACGTCCTCGGGCATCGACCACTTGGCGACCTTGCCCTCGTAGAACTTGAGCAGCTCGGCCCTGCTCACTTCCTGCCCGGCCTTCTTGATCGCGATTACGATCGGGCGCTCGTCCCATTTCGGGTGCGCGATGCCGATCACCGCCGCCTCCTGAATCGCTGGGTGCGCCACGGCGATGTTCTCCAGGTCGATCGAGCTGATCCACTCGCCGCCGGACTTGATCACGTCCTTCGAGCGGTCGGTGATCTGCAGGTAGCCATCCGCGTCGATCATCGCCACATCGCCGGTGGGGAACCAGCCGTCGATCAACGGATCGCCGCCCTCGCCCTTGAGGTAGGCCGAGGCGATCCACGGCCCTTTCACCAGGAGGTTGCCGAAGCGCTTGCCGTCCCAGGGCAGTTCCTTGCCTTCCTCGTCCACGATCTTCATCTCGACGCCGAAAATGCCGCGGCCCTGCTTGGCCTGGATCGCGTAGCGCTCTTCCTTGCCGAGCGCCGCCTGCTTCGCCTTGAGCGAGCCGACGGTACCGAGCGGGCTCATTTCGGTCATCCCCCAGGCATGGAACACGTTCACGTTGTAGTCGTCCTGGAAGGCGCGAATCATCGCCGGCGGGCAGGCCGAGCCGCCGATCACCGTGCGGTTGAGCGTCGAGAACTTCAGCTTGTTGGCGGACAGGTGCTGCAGCAGCATCAGCCAGACCGTCGGCACGCCGGCCGACAGTGTCACCTTTTCCTGCTCGATCAGGTCGTAGACGCTCTTGCCGTCCAGATGCGGCCCCGGGAACACCATCTTCGCGCCCACCATAGTGCAGGCGTAGGGCAGGCTCCAGGCGTTGGCGTGGAACATCGGTACCACGGGCAGGATCGAATCGCGCGCCGAGAGGTTAAGCGTATCGGGCATCGCCGCGGCAAGCGCGTGGATCACCGTCGAGCGATGGCTGTAGAGCACGCCCTTGGGGTTGCCGGTGGTGCCCGAGGTGTAGCACAGTGCCGCCGCCGTGCGCTCGTCGAACGTCGGCCACTCGATGCGCTCGTCCTGCTTCGCCATCAGCTCCTCGTAGCACAGCAGGTTCGGGATGCTCGTGGCTGCCGGCATGTGCGCGCGGTCGCTCATCAGCACGTAGTGCTTTACCGTTTTCAGTTGCGGCGCGAGCTTCTCTACCAGCGGCACGAAGCTGAGGTCGAAAAACAGCACCATGTTCTCGGCGTGGTTCGAGATGTAGGTGATCTGTTCGGGAAACAGCCGCGGGTTGAGGGTGTTGATGACCGCGCCGACGCCCGAGATGGCGTAGTAAAGCTCGTAGTGCCGGTAGCCGTTCCAGGCGAGCGTGCCGACCCGATCGGACATTTTCACGCCCAGCACCTGCAGCACCTTGGCGAGCCGGCGCGCGCGCGCGTGCGCTTCGTGGAAGTTGTACCTGTGAATGTTTCCTTCAACCGTCTTGGAGACGATCTCCGTATCGCCGTGGTTGCGGTCCGCGTGCTTGATCAGGTCGCTGATCAAGAGCGGCATGTCCATCATCAGGCCTTGCATGGTTTGCCTCCGAAATGCGCGTTCACGATGCGGTCGCCCCACGTTACCGTGGGGGCGCGCCGATGGCAAGCACCGGCCTTGACCGGCCCCCGGGCGGGCTATAACATTTTTCTCTCTCAAGGAGGAATGTCCATGAACCAGCGCACCATGCAAAACCTGCGCGCAGCCGCGCTTGCCGCTGCCGCAATGCTCGTTTCGTTCGGCGCCAGCGCGCAAAACATCAAGGTCGCCTACATCGACCCGCTGTCGGGCCCGTTCGCCAACGTCGGCGAGCAGGGACTGGCGGAATTCCGCTTCGCCGTCGACCGGATTAACAAAGCCGGCGGCGTGCTCGGCGGCCGCAAGCTCGAAGTCATCGGCTTCGACAACAAGGTGAGCCCGCAGGAAGCGCTCAACCAGCTGAAGCGCATCATCGACCAGGACATCCGCTTCATCACGCAGGGCAACGGCTCGAACGTCGCGGGCGCCCTGATCGAGGCGGTGAACCGCCACAACGAGCGCAATCCGGGCAAGGAGATCCTGTTCCTCAACTACGCTGCGGTCGATCCCGCCTTCACCAACGACAAGTGCTCGTTCTGGCATTTCCGCTTCGACGCCAATGCCGACATGAAGATGGAGTCGCTGACCACCTACATGACCGGCCAGAAAAACATCAAGAAGGTGTACCTGCTCAATCAGGACTACTCCTTCGGCCACGCGGTGAAAAAGGCGGCGCGCGAACTGCTGGCGCGCAAACGGCCGGACGTGCAGATCGTCGGCGACGACCTGCACCCGCTCGGCAAGGTGAGCGATTTCGCCCCCTACGTGGCGAAGATCAAGGCTTCCGGCGCCGACAGCGTGATCACCGGCAACTGGGGCAACGACATGTCGCTGCTGGTGAAGGCGGGCCGCGACGCGGGCCTCGATGTGACCTGGTACACCTACTACGCCGGCGGCCTGGGCACGCCCACTGCGATGGGCGAAGCCGCCGCGGGCAAGGTCAAGATCATCGCCGAGTACCACTCCAACGTGGCCAACAACAAGGCGGCGAAGTGGGACGCCGACTACCGCAAGCAAGCGCCCAAGGGCAACCCCGACTTCTACTTCCTGCGCGGCAAGATCATGTGGGACATGCTCGCCAAGGCGATCAACCAGGCCAAGTCGGCCGATGCCAAGGCCGTGGCGCTGGCGCTGGAAGGCATGAAGCACGACGGCGAACTGGGCGAGGTGGAAATGCGCAAGAGCGACCACCAGCTGATCCAGCCGCTGTACGTGCTGACGCTGGTCAAGTCGGCGGCCAAGGGCGGCCCGAAGGAAGCGAAGATCGACATGGAGGGCAGCGGCCTCGCGCCGATCACCGACGCGCGCCTCGAGGCCTATACCTCGGCGCAGCCGACCTCCTGTCAGATGAAGCGTCCCTGAAGCTCGCGGAATTGAAAACGGGGAGCCCGAGGGTTCCCCGTTTTTGTTTCTGACATGGAATTCTTTCTCGTCCAGAGCCTGAACGGCATCAGCTACGGCCTGCTGCTGTTCATGCTGTCCTCGGGGCTTACCCTGGTGTTCTCGCTGATGGGCGTGCTCAATTTCGCCCACGCCAGCTTCTACATGCTCGGCGCCTACTTCGCCTTCCAGGTCAGTGCCAAGATCGGTTTCTGGCCCGCTCTGGTGGTGGCGCCCCTGCTGGTGGGCGCCGTCGGCATGCTGGTCGAGCGCTGGGGCCTGCGCCCGGTGCACAAGCACGGCCACGTCGCCGAGCTGCTGTTCACGTTTGGTCTTGCCTACCTGATCGAGGAAGCCGTGCACCTGATCTGGGGCCGCTCGGCGGTCGAGTACCGGGTGCCGGCCGAACTGGACGGCCCGCTGTTCCAGATCATGGGCTCGCAGTACCCGATCTACCGCGGCTTCATGATGCTGGTGTCGGTGGCGATGCTGGTGATGATCTGGTTGGCGCTCACGCGCACCCGCATCGGCCTGGTGATCCAGGCCGCCCTCACCCATCCGCAGACGGTGGAGGCGCTTGGCCACAACGTGCCGCGCGTGTTCATGCTCGTCTTCGGCGGCGGCTGCGCGCTCGCCGGTCTCGCGGGCGTGATCGGCGGCAACGCCTTCGTCACCGAACCGGGCATGGCGGCGGCGGTGGGGCCGATCATCTTCGTCATCGTGGTGGTGGGCGGCATGGGCTCGCTCGCCGGCGCCTTCATCGCCTCGCTGCTGATCGGCTGCATGCAGACTTTCGCGGTGTCGCTCGACTGGTCGCTCGGAGGCATCAAGATTTCGCAGGTGGCGCCGGTGCTGCCCTACCTGCTGATGGTGCTGCTGCTGATTTTCCGGCCCAAGGGCCTGATGGGTACCCGCGAAGGATGAAATACGAACCGCTCAACCTGGGGCGCTGGATCCTGTGGAGCGCCACGGCGCTGCTGTTCGTGGCGGCGCCGCACATCTTCCAGGGCGGATTCGCGCTCACCATGCTCACGCAGATGGGCACGCTGATCATCTTCGCGCTCAGCTACAACATGCTGCTCGGCCAGGGCGGCATGCTTTCGTTCGGCCACGCGGTCTACTCGGGGCTGGGCGCCTACGCCACCGTGCACGCGCTCAATTTCATCGGCAAGGGGCAGATCTACATCCCGGTGCCGCTGCTGCCGCTGGTCGGCGGGCTCGCGGGTCTCGCCTTCGGCGTGCTGTTCGGCTACGTCACCACGCGGCGCGCCGGCACCACCTTCGCTCTCATATCGCTGGGCATCGGCGAGATGGTGTTCGCCTGCGTGCTGATGTTCCCGGGCTTCTTCGGCGGCGAGGCCGGCATCTCAACCAACCGCGTGGTCGGCACGCCCTTCCTCGGCCTCACCTTCGGCCCGGCGATCCAGGTCTACTACCTGGTCGCACTGTGGTGTTTTCTCGGCATGGCCGCGATGTTCGCGCTCACCCAGACACCGCTCGGGCGCATGGCCAACGCGGTGCGCGACAACCCCGAGCGCGCCGAGTTCGTCGGCTACAGCACGCAGCACGTGCGCTTCCTGCAGCTGGTGCTGGCGTCGTTCTTCGCCGGCGCCTCGGGGGCGCTCTCGTGCATCAATTTCGAGATCGTCTCCGCCGAGAACGTGTCGCCGATCCGCTCCGGCGGCGTGCTGCTCGCCACTTTCATCGGCGGCATGCCGTTCTTCTTCGGCCCGGTCATCGGCGCCATCGTGTTCATCTTCTTCGTCGTCGCGCTGTCGGGCTTCACCAAAGCCTGGCTGCTGTACCTGGGCCTTTTTTTCGTGCTGATGGTGGTGTACGCGCCGGGCGGCATCGCTGCGCTGATCCTGATGCAGTTGCAGGTGATCCGTGCCGGGCGCTGGCGCGAGCTCGCCCCCGCCTACGCGCTCGCTTTGCTCGCCGCGCTGCTCGCGCTCGCCGGCGTGATCGGGCTGGTGGAGATGGTCTACCGGCTCTCCGAGCAGGGCGCGAGCACGGTGCTGCAGGTGTTCGGCCTCTCATTCGATGCGCGCAGCGCGCCGCCCTGGTTCGTATTTACCGCTGTGCTCGCCGCCGGCTTGGCGGCGTTGCGCGTCACAGCGCGCCAGGCCGACGAGCGCTGGGGCGCCATCCAGCTCGAACTGCAGGCGAAGGCGGCCGCTTGAAAAGCGCGATCCAGCTGCAAGACGTCCACAAGAGTTTCGGCACGACGAAAATCATCCTCGGCGTGTCGCTGCAGATCCGCGCGGGCGAACGCCACGCCATCATCGGGCCCAACGGCGCCGGCAAGAGCACGCTGTTCAACCTGATCTCCGGCCGCTACGAGGTCTCCGCCGGGCGCATCCTGCTGCACGACGCCGACATCACCAACCTGCGGCCCTTCGAGATCAACCGCAAGGGCCTGTCGCGCAGCTTCCAGGTCACCAACATCTTCCACAACATGTCGGTGTACGAGAACCTGCGCTGCGGCGTGCTCTGGTCGACAGGCTACCGCTACTCGTTCTGGCACCGCGTCGGCGGCCTGCAGGACGTGCGGCGGCGCGCGGAGGAAGTCATGGAGCGCATCGGCCTGGCGCGGCGCCGCCACACCCCCGCCGGCACCCTCACCTATGCGGAGCAGCGCGCGCTGGAGATCGGCGTCACCATCGCCGGCGGCGCGAGCGTGGTCCTGCTCGACGAGCCGACCGCCGGCATGAGCCGCACCGAGACGGCGCAGGCGGTGGAGCTGATCCGCTCCGTGACCGAAGGCAGGACGCTGGTGATGGTGGAGCACGACATGGGCGTGATCTTCAACCTCGCCGACCGCATCAGCGTGCTGGTCTACGGCGAGGTGCTCGCCACCGGCACGCCCGAGGAGATCCGCGCCAATCCCGCGGTGCAGGAGGCCTACCTCGGCGCGCTGCACAGGAAAGCCTCGCATGCGGACGGGTCACATGCTTGACGTCAGAGACCTGCATGCCTACTACGGCAAGAGCCACATCCTGCACGGGGTTCACCTGCGCATCGGCAAGGGCGAGATCGTTTCCCTGCTCGGCCGCAACGGCGTCGGCCGCTCGACCACCATCCGCTCGATCATGGGCCTGGTGGAGTGCTCGGGGTCGGTGCGCTTCAAGGACGAGGAAATGGTCGGCCTGAAAGCCTTCGAGATCGCGCACAAGGGCCTGGGCTACGTACCCGAGAACCGCGACATCTTCCCCACGCTCACGGTGCGGCAGAACCTGCTGCTGGGCCAGAAGAAATCAACCACCGCAGGCCGCTGGAGCATGGACGACATGTACCAGCTGTTCCCGCGCCTGAAGGACCGCGCCGACACCGAGGCGGGCTTTCTGTCCGGCGGCGAGCAGCAGATGCTCACCCTTTGCCGCACCCTGATGGGGGATCCCGAACTGGTGATGATCGACGAGCCCACCGAGGGCCTCGCGCCCAAGATCGTCGAGCAGGTTGCCGGCCTCTTTGAAGAGATCAGGAAGCGCGGCGTCTCGATCCTGCTGGTGGAGCAGAAGCTGGCGATCGCGCTCGACATTTCCGAGCGCCTCTACGTCATGGGCCACGGCCAGATCGTGTTCGAGGGCGCGCCGCGCGATGTGCGCGAGAACGCGGCGATGCGCAAGGAATGGCTTGAGGTCTGACCCCTAAGGCATCTGGATCTTGCCGCCGCCTGAGCCCATGGGCGGCAGGCCGCCCTGCGGCACGACGATCGAGGAAGCCTGCTGGCGGCGCAGCTCCTGCAGTTCCCTGACCGTGCGCTCGATCCCGGCCTTGGCGGCGGGCCCGAACATCGTCGCCGCCTCTTCGAGCGACTTCGCCTCGAGCACGAAATTGATCGGCAACGCGCCCATCTGGCTCATCACCTGCGTTTCGCCGATGAAGAGGATTTCGCGGCCGGGATCGCGCGCGCCAGTGCCGTCCACCGGCGTCATGC
>Ga0315281_10015113_pt1 | contig 10361 bp, 7 predicted proteins | sample YL17G07_0_MG_FD_204540 | JGI IMG/M metagenome (GOLD analysis project Ga0315281, IMG submission 204540) | Sediment microbial communities from Yellowstone Lake, YNP, Wyoming, USA - YL17G07_0 | ecosystem: Environmental > Aquatic > Freshwater > Lake > Sediment | place: USA: Wyoming | collected...
TATATCACATTTTTAAATACCAAAACAAACAAAAAACACTGTAACTCATTGGGTTCTACGACTTTTTCCTCTCATTTTTACCCACTCGATAGGGAGAAGACCCGTAATGAATAATGGTGTTGTAGTTATTGTGCGTTCACCAGGAGTTTGCCGTTATGCTGCCAAGCATTTTTTTAAGAAGAAATACTTTAATAAATAGACATCTCAGCGTTGGGATCGTCTTTTACCTTTTATTATGTTTAACCATGGGAGGTTTTCATGATTGTGCTTGTAATGCTGGCCAAGGTAACCATGCACGTCAGGTAGTCTGTGAAAATAACGGTGTTGCACAACTCGGAATTTCGGATGATGATTTGTGTCGTGATTCTGAAACGTGTCAAATGTGTCAGTGGTTGAAGGACTCTTCTTCGGCAGCACCATCTGTGTTATGGAATACGTACTTTATTTTTAAAGGTAACTGTCTTGTTACTTTTTCCACTCCAGTTCTTCCCTTTTTCCCCATCTACAAATTTACGATTCGTCCCCCCCCTATCTCGTAGCACACCAATTCAGCGCACTTTATAATTTACCACCAGTAGATATCCTCTCGCATACCGGAAGCGAGGTTGTTTTTTACTATTGGAAGGCGGTTTCCCATTCTCTTACGGGAAAGGGCTTTGGTTCGTGCACATTTAAAAAAACACGAGAAAGGACTTAACTATGAGCTACGGAATTTTAGGTATTGGTGGAGGATATCCACCGCAAATAACTTCAGGCGCCAGCAGCAGACACGCCAAACCAAACAGCTTTGCGCAGCTTTTTAAACGGATGAGTACCTGTAATTCAGGCAGCATCCGTAAAACCCAAATTGAGTATAAAAGTATTTTTATACCTATTTGGAAGAAAAACATTGTGAACGTGCAACGCTTCTTTAAAGGCATGGCGTACTGGCGCAGCTTTGCGCTAGGCTTGGTAGTGTCCCTTAATCTCGCCACGATTTTCATGCTTTACAGCGTAATTGACGACCTGTATTTGCAAAGGGTGGTAACAATACTGCTAGGGGCGACAATGATTATTTTGCTCATGAAGTTGCTCAATGTTATTCAACCAAATAATAAAGGAATTAAACCGAATACCGGTGCAGCGGTTTGTAACGGTGAAATACACAAACAGCAGGACGTGGAATTGAACTGCATATCGGAAAAACCCCAATTGGAGATTGCAGAGCGCCGGCGGATAGAAAGCATACAGGCAAAACCAGGTGAACAGCTTTTTCACACACAGAGGTTTGAATGTGTTGGGCAGTTAATGGTTGGTTTTGTTCATGACCTTAATAACATTCTTACGGCAACAATGGGGTATGCGGGCCAACTTGGCACGGAAATCGAAGATAAAAATCTTTTGAAATATAATATCGGGAAAATTATTACATCAACAGATAAAGCCACTCGCTTAACGAAAGGACTTCTTTCATTTAGCAGAAAACAGATAAATAAGCCAAAACGGTTAGACCTGAACGTGATAATAAAAGAGACGGAACAGTATCTGCGCATGCTCATTAACAAACACGTTACACTGGAACTTAGACTGGCGGACAAAAAGTGCCTCGTAATGGCCGACAACAGCCAGATTGAGCAAGTGTTAATGAATCTGACGACAAACGCACGGGATGCTATGCCTGACGGTGGTTTTATAACTGTTGCCACTGATGTGGTGAAATTGGATAATAAAGCGTTAAATACTTATGGATGTAAGCAAGAAGGATGGTATGCAGTGATAATATTTTTTGATACCGGTATCGGTATGGACGAACAAACAAAGCAGAAGATGTTTGAGCCGTTTTTTACGACGAAAGCAGCGGGAAAAGGAACCGGTCTTGGACTTCCAATCATACAGGAGATTGTTAAACATCACAACGGACACATAGACGTTTATAGCGAACCCGGCAATGGCACAACGTTCAAGATATACTTGCCGATAGCCGACGATGGAATCGTAGACGAACAATCGGGAAATCCATTGTATCCCTAGTGTCTTAAGAGATATTTTATTTAAAGCCTCGTCTTTAGCGCAGAATGTGGCTTTGGGGGGAATTTCAATGCTGCCTGACTTTGGGAAAATTTTTGGTTCGTTGTGGTTATGGGGTAGAGACGTCCACAACCTGAAGGCCGCTCGCACCATCAGCCACATACGCCAGGGTACCCGCAACTGCAACATCTACTGCAATACCAGGCGTATTGTAAACGCGTATATGCCGGGTCTGCGTCCACCTGGGGACGTCTACTACCTGAATGCCATCCACACCACCAGCAATGTACACCCTGGCGCCAACGACAGTGACGCCCCGGGCGTCGCCGGAAACGTTGTCGAGGAGTTTTGGTTTTAATGGGGTAGAGACGTCTATTACCTGAAGGCCACGCTCCCCTTTAGCCAGATACGCCATAGTTCCCACGGCTGCAACACCAAAAGCATAACCAGGCGTGTCAAGGCTGCCGAGAAGTATGGGAGACGAAGGATTGGAAACGTTTATTATCTGAAGCCCGCTGCTCCCGTCAGCCACATACGCCGTGGCTCCAACGACTGCGACGCCGGAGGCAGAACCAAGCGTGTCAAAGCCGCCGAGGAGTGTGGGGGAAGAAGGCTTGGAGATGTCTATTATCTGAAGCCCACTGCTCCCATCAGCCACGTACGCTGTGGTGCCCACAACGGCAACACCAACTGAAATACCAGGCGTTTCAAAGCTAGAGAGGAGTTTGGGGTCAGAAGGCCTGGTGACGTCTATAATCTGAAGACCGCTTGCACCGGTAGCCACATACGCCATGTTGCCCACAATGGTAACACACCGTGCATCACTAGGAACACTGCTAAGGAATTTCGGTTTCGACGGAGTAGAGACGTCTACGATCTGGAGGCCGCGCGCGCCATCGGCAATGTATGCCTTGGTGCCTGCTACTGCGACTCCATGTGCATAACCGGGCGTGTCAAAACTGCCAATGAGGTAGGCATTTGTTTTGGCAATTGCCGGCGATGATATATCTGAAATAAGGGAAAAAACAAGAAAGCTGCATATACCGCCAAGGCATACGAACAGGATTCGCCGTAAAACATTCATAATCACCTCTTAATGCCTATTTCCCAAAGAATAAAGGGTCAAACCTTGATTAGCAATTTAATGTTCTCTAATCGTTTATTAATTTCATCTTCTTTTGCTACGTAAGGGTAGTTTACGGAACGATCTCAACAGCTTTTCATTATTATACTACTCACCTGCTAAATTTCCAAGATTACAAAGAATTAATTTTACGTTCATGCTATATTCATGCATGGTATGAGATAATTAAAGCACAGGCAAGATGCCTGTGCCACCAAGGGTTTTGGCTAGATGAAAATTATGATAGAATAATCAGCGACAACAAAATATTTCAGGATATTTCAGGAAAACAGGAATAAAATAGGGCATTTGGTGGCACAGGCTTCCAGCCTGTGAAAGAATTTGGAGTTTCTCGAACAGTGGTGTTCCCAAGCAGGATGCAGAGCGTCCTAATGCTGCATTCCCACGCAGAACGTGGGAGCGAGTTGGTGTAGGGATTCGGTGTCCAGTGATCGTACGTGTTCACTCAAAAAAGTCTAAACATATCCCCGTAGTCCTTTCCCGTGCTGTTTCTATTACGGCGATCCATGTAAAACTTACAAACCTACCGGTAATAGTTACAAAAAAAGAAGGGTTCTTTCATTTTGAGATTTTCATACTCAACTTTCTGTTCTCTCCATAACCGTATACAGATAGATAGTTGTGATGAATTTTAATACTTAATAATAAAGATTTGTACTTATGGTGCTGTTTTTGCGTAATTATGTGGCCGGAAATTGTGTTATTGGCGGTGAATTGTTACGAAAGTTCCTCCGGGGGAAAAGAAAAATCTGTGTCTGTTTTTTTGATGTCCCATAGGGACAAAATATCGGTAGAAAATAAGGGCACACAAGCATACATGCCGTAGGCATGATATGTTTATAACCTAATTGTTCTATCAAGATATCGCTCCTATGGAACTAACAATGTTTTTGTGTTTGTCTTCTACTAATATTTTGTTCCCTTTTTAGATACCAATTATTAAACTTATGAGGCATAAACCCATAAAAACACGATATAAAAATTTTACGTGGCCGCTGTTCATCATCCTATTCGTGACGAGCGCAATTTCCGGATGTAAAGGCTTTGGGCATTTAACGCGCGTTGAGACGGTCTATCCGAAGGCTTCTTTTTGTGAAGAGTGTCATGGCGACGTTTGCCGTGAGTGGGCTGACTCTCCCCATGCCAGGGCTTTTACCAGCAGCACGTTCCGCATGGCTACGCATGATTACTCGTTTACCGATTGTTTGGGATGCCATGCGCCGGAACCGGCGCTTTTGGCGACTCAGGCCGAATGCCGCGCTATTTCCCGTGAGGAAGGGGTGACCTGCGCCTCGTGCCATCTCGAAGAAAGTAAGATGGTCGGGCCGCTTACGCCCACGGGCATACTTGCGCCTCACCCGGTGAAGGTTGATGAAAACCGGCATCGCAACAGCCAATTTTGCGGACGTTGCCATGAAGGCACTTTTAAAGAATGGGCGGACGCAAAGGCGGAAAAGAAACACACCTGCCAGGATTGCCACATGCCTCCCGTGAAACGAAGGATAACCCAGTCGGACAAGCCGATCCCAAAACTAATTGTGGCGACAGAAGAGATCACTCAACAAAAAAAACATACCTTTGGTATTTACCGGGAATTGCCGGACGTTGAACCCTTCCACGTCACCGTAAACAGGGACGGAGATGTTTTTACCCTGGCGCTGGAAAACAACGTCCCACACGCGCTGCCGACGGGGGATTTTGGGATGCGGATGGTAACGGTTGATATATCGGCCGTACAAGCCAACGATGAGGTTGTTCTCATAAAAAGGCTTGAATTGATGAAAGGCCTGCGTACCGCAATCCCGCCAAAATGCTCTGCAAGCTGGTCGTTTTCATTGCCGCCGGGCGGCGCAAAGGCCGTGCGGTGCGTGTTGTCACGCAGCCATGTGAATAGCGGCGAAAGAGAAGAGTTGTATCACATAGAGGTGCCGATCATTTGAAGCCACATTCAGTCCGCAGGTTCACCGCCGTTGAAATTGTTTACCATACCATTCAGTTAGTCCTCTACCTGATTTTGCTTGTCAGTGGCGGCATGGTTCTGTTGCAGCGATTGTTTGGCGTGGCGATAGCCGATTTGGCCGTAACGGTAAATATCCACCGTGTGACGGGGTTTGTGTTGATTGCCTTCATCGTCCAGATTATCGTTATCAGCATTTTTTCAGAAAATTTCAGGCCTTTGTGGGAAACGTTCGCTGATGCGTTCAGGTGGTTTTATCGTGATATTGTGTGGCTGATTAAGATGTCGGGACACACCTTTGACTCACGGGTAAAACTGCCTCCTTCCGGGAGGTTTAACCCGGGTCAAAAACTGCACCTGTTGGTTATTTATTCACTGTTGCTCGTATACGCAACCACCGGCCTTGCCATGATATTTGTGCCTGGCGCGCTTGGGCCGTGGGTAGCGCATACGATTTGCTTTGCCCCGTCGGCGCTGTTTTTAGCCATACATTTGTTTCTGTCGGTAGTAAACCCCCCCACGCGCAAGGCTATAAAAGGCGTCGTAACGGGGTACGTGCCTCTTGATTATGCGCAAGAACACCATCCCCTTTGGCAGAAAAGCGCAGACCCCGTATCCCATACAAGCCACGTATCGTTATCGGCGGTTATGCTTGCAACACTGGCGTCTGCTGCCATTGTAGCCGGCGCAACGTGGTATGTGGGTTTTGATCGTGTAAAATTAAAAATAATACATATTGCACATAATAACGCGCGAGAGGCATTTTTGCCGGGTATGCTGATTTCCGCTCATGCAAAAGAACCGGATGCAAAGCAATGCACGTCATGCCACGATTATCTTAATTCACCGCCTGCCTCCAAATGTCTTAAGTGCCATCAGGAGATTCTTGCCGTAATTAATAATAACCAGGGATATCATGGCACATTAACGGGACCATGCCGGACGTGCCATGCCGAACATAAGGGTTTGCGGGCGGATATCACCTCGCTGGACATAAAAGTCTTTAATCATGACAAGACGAGGTATGCGCTGGAAGGCAAACACCGTGGCCTGGAATGCAAGTCATGCCATAAACAACTAAATAAAAATAACGAACCCACCAAAACCAAATTTATAGGAATTGCGTTTGAAACGTGTATGGACTGCCATCAAAATCCTCATCTTGACACAAAAGACAATCATGATTGTTTGTCCTGCCATAATATGGACGGATGGACACGAAAACAGTTGTTTTTTGACCATGTCCGGAACTGTAAATATAAACTCAAAGGTGAGCATATTGCAATTTCTTGCGAAAAGTGCCACATAACAACCTATAAGGAAAATGGAGTAAAAGAGGTAAAACTTATCAATATTGGCAGCGCCTGCAAAGATTGCCATAAGGACGTCCATGACGGACAAATGAATAATGCCTGTGATGTTTGCCATAGTGAGAATGGCTGGAAAGGCAGGCATCTGCTGTTTGACCACAACCAACACTCGTCAAGCAAGCTGGATGCGTTGCACGCCCGTGTTTCGTGCAACTTGTGCCATTTACCTGACAAGGACAAGATTGTCCGGTACACCCCTCTGCCCCGGCAATGCGACACGTGCCATACGGATATTGTTGATTTTATGAACGGCAACTTACCCGATGGAAATGCAGGCGCAGACCCCCATGCCGGGCGTGTGGCCTGTGTAGACTGCCATACGACCGACGTTGCCAAACAGTTGCCACATCAGTATGCGGAAAAATGCGAGGATTGCCACAATCCACGCTATTATGGACTTTATTTCGATTGGGAAAAGTCCATCGCTCGTGGTATGAAGAGCCGTTTATCATTGATTAAAAGTTTAGAAGAAAATGACAATGGCCAAAGGGAACGTATTACAGCAAAGGTCAACGTCGCCGAAAAAATCGGCTTTCACAATATTCAATTGAGTAAGAGGCTGCTGGAAGATAATAGTCCGCAGCCCTGAATTGGGATTTCCATACAATAATGTTTTAGTCCACAACATTGTTTAAAATTGACAATATTTTATCCATTTATTTTAAAAGAGGGAGCAATATGAGAAAATTACTAATTTGTACTTTTATTCTGTTGTTATTACCAAGCCGGCTTTATGCGGCAGTAGGAATAGTTAAAACAGACGACAGCTCTTTTCGTCATTTCAAATATGGAATGACTAGTAGCCTGCTCAGTTTGTTGTATACACCACTCAAAGTAAATGTTGCTTTGGTTGGAGGCCTAATTGGAGGATTGGCATATCCATTTAGCGGATTTAACCCTGATGCACCAAAAAAAATTTGGGATAAATCTCTGGGAGGAACATATCTTATCACTGAAGACATTCTGAAAGGTGAAGATAAATTAGAACTTTTTTTTGGCTCTTCGTGTACTCGTGTGGTTAAATAATTCAGTATAGTTCTTTCTCTACGACAAGAAATATAAGGGTCTCAGAGGAAAACAAAGCTTAAAATACTTGTCACGCTTAGGTTGTATTCCTGCGATAAGAAAAATGGCTATTCAAGAAAGCTTATAATGTCCTAAAAGAGATATTTTGCAGCGTGGATTTTAGCCTTAAAATAATTGATATTAACCACATAGCCCCAAAGGGGCGTAATACAACAGCCCAGAGCAACGCCCTGAGTTTAGCATTTCCAGCACAATACGCCCTGAAGGGGCGATGGGGGACAGAATAACCGTTTATTTCGACCTTTCAGGGCTTGTTAGCTTTTCCGTGTCCCCAGGATGTTGCCTGGGCTAAGTTATTTCGCCCCTTCAGGGCTAAAGCCCGGCTTGGCGTGTGTCTGGCGCCCCAGCCTGAAGGCTGGGGTTACTGATCGGCAGTTCGTATATAGCCGCCGTAGCGCTTTTGTATTAACCCCAGCCTTTAGGCTGGGGTGCGTGACGACCACCGAATGGGCTTTAGCCCTGATGATGATGAGAGGAAGGCATGGCGCGCATCAAAATTATGGCACATGCAGTTCAGGACACGAAAAACAGCAGGCTGGAAGCCTGCGCTACCAAACATATACATGAAAATCAAATTAATCAGCACCAACCAGGAGAAAGACCCTTATCCCGTGATGCCGCTTGGCATGTGCCTTGTCGGCGAGGCGACGCGCAAAGCCGGTCATCAGGTAGAGATGTATGACATGACTTTTCGGAAGAAGGGTCATTGTGTTGCATCCTGGGTTGAAACACCGCACGACGTTATCGGTATTTCCATGCGGAATTTAGACAACTGTGACGCCTTGTATGCTAGTTCTTATATTCCCGGAGTAAAGAAAATAATTGCAGAGATAAGAGAACGTTCTTCAGCGCCTATTGTCCTCGGCGGCGCGGCAATGGGCGTAGCGCCACACGCCCTTTTGCAGGAAGTAGGGGCGGATTACGGCATTGTGGGAGAGGGAGAGGCCGCCTTTGTGGAATTGCTGAAACGCCTTGATAGGGGCGAAGACCCATCGGACGTGGAAGGCGTGGTTTCTCCGAAAGCAAAAGAATCCTACCGGCAAGGTGAAGGCTTTGATATTACTGAAAACGTATGGGCTAGAATAGGAGACCACTTTCCCGTAAAACCCTTTTTAAACTACGAGGGGGTATATCCGGTTCAAAGCAAAAGGGGTTGCGCCCTCAAATGTGTTTATTGCACCTACGTCAACATTGAAGGGAAAAAGTACCGGTTAAGAGACCCGAACGACGTTATTGATGAAATCGCCGATATTAGAGACAGATACCACGTCCGCGAATTTGAATTTGTTGATTCCACCTTTAATTTACCGGCGCGTTACGCGATGAGCCTGTGCCGGGAAATCGCCCGAAGCCAATTAAAGGTTTCTTTTTTTGGTACTAATATCAATCCCATACATCTGGAATCCGGTCTACCGGAAGAGATGGTTCGTGCCGGATTCCGCAGTGTGACGTGCACCGTGGAAAGCGCTTCAGACCGGGTGCTGGAGGGCATGAAAAAGGGCTTTAACCGTCAACAGGCCGTTCAGGTGGCAAGGCAGTTTCAACAGGCGGGATTACGGGTCTTTTGGATGTTTTTGATGGGCGGCCCCGGCGAGAATCAGGATACGGTAGAGGAAACGCTTGAGTTTATTCACAAAGAAACAGGACAGAGAGACGTTTCACTTATCATTTACGGCATTCGGGTTTATCCCAACACGGGAATGGAAACGATTGCCCTGGCGGAAGGGCTTATACAACGAAGGGAAGAGCTTCTCTGCCCGGTCTTTTATATGTCTCCCGGCTTAGAACACGAATGGCTAAAAAACCGAATCAATCGGGCCATCAGGGAAGACCCCAGGATATTCACGTCAAACCAGGCCCAAAGCGCATTTATTCCCTTTGCGCAGCGCGCCTTAAGCTGGATGAAAGTGAAAAGGCCCTATTGGAGATTTCTCCCAACGATTAACAGGGTGATGAATGTTTACGCGAGATGAGATGGGGATGCAACGTTTAGGCGACTAAGAAAGTGCGGTAAGACGCGCCTTTTTATCCAGATGTAGGAAAATTATTCCTCTCTTTTTGAAAATGCAGAAAAAACTCCCTAGTTTACAAAAAGAAAAAGGCGAATCAACTACACGGAAAATTTTTGTTTATTATTTTTAGATATATCAATTTCATCGAACCCCAAAACAATGAACAGTAAGAAAGAGACATGCAATGCCTTTACTACCTGGGAGAAAAGGTGGAATCCTTAGAAACACCAACACCTCTTTTCGTAAAAGTCTTCTGATTTTGTTTGTGCAGTGACTAAACACAAAGTAATGATGGCATGCCTGTTGCTCACAATCAACATGGTGCATTTTACATAAAAGCACAAACACGAGGATCGAGTCCTCAAAGAATGTAAAAATACCTTTTTAGAGGGGTAAAGAAAACTCACTTTACGCCTATAATAAAGGCGCGCTTTGCGGCACTAACATTTTGTATTTTAACAAATGAGGAAAGGACTTGACTATGAGCTACGGAATTTCAGGTATTGGTGGAGGATATCCACCGCAAATAACTTCAGGCGCCAGCAGCAGGAGCGCCAAACCAAACAGCTTTGCGCAGCTTTTTAAACAGATGGATACCAGTAACGATGGGAGTGTTAGCAAGTCCGAGTTTGAAGCAGCTTTCAACAAGCTACCGCAAAATCTTAAGGATACGGGCGTCGATGCTGCTTACAGCAAACTCGACCCCAACAATACCGGCAGTGTGTCCAAGCAGGACTTTGTCCATGCAATGCGAAATATCATGGCTCAGTACCACCAGGGAAATT
>Ga0315281_10015114_pt1 | contig 10361 bp, 9 predicted proteins | sample YL17G07_0_MG_FD_204540 | JGI IMG/M metagenome (GOLD analysis project Ga0315281, IMG submission 204540) | Sediment microbial communities from Yellowstone Lake, YNP, Wyoming, USA - YL17G07_0 | ecosystem: Environmental > Aquatic > Freshwater > Lake > Sediment | place: USA: Wyoming | collected...
CCGGGGCGGCGAGCAGTTCGCGCAGCGACATCACGCCCTTCAGCGTGCCGTCCACGTCGATGGCGTACACGACGTTCATCGCCTCGCGCCGTCCCGACCGCGCGATCTCGCGCACGCGGCGCAGCGCCTCCTCCACGGTGTACGCCTCGGGGACCGAGACGACATCCGTGGTCATCAGTCCGCCGGCGCTGTCCGGCGGATAGAGAAGGAGCTGTTGGGTGTTGCGGCGCGTCTCGGCGGGGAGTGCGTCGACGATGTCTTCCGCGTGCTCCTCGTCGATGTCCTCGAGCGTGTCGGCGCGGTCGTCGGGCGTCATCGCGCCGACGAGCGCCGCCGCCTGCTCCGGGCTCATCGCCTCGAGCAGTTCCGTCCGCAGTTCTTCGGCGAAGTACTCAAGCACCGCCGCCGCGCGCTCGGCGGGGAGCACCGATAGGAAGAGCGGGATCTGGCTGCGGGGAAGCGCCTCGGCGACGTCCGCCAGGTCGGCCGGGTGGATGTCCTCGGTTTCCGCGGCGACGCTGGACGGCTCGCTCTCGAGCAGGTCGAGGATGTCGGGCGCGAGCAACGTCGCGATCAACACTTCCTCGTTCCGCGGCTTGGTCGGCGTCATGGGTCTCGTCCCCTGGCGGTCAGTCGTTCAGGGCGTCAGGCGGCCGGCGAGCCGGCGCATCTATAGTTGAGCCGAAGGTAACCGTTGCGGGTACGCCCGAACAACCCTGCGCCCGAATCGGGGGATGGGAGGCAACCGCCCATGCGAGACCCGTGGTACGACCGTGACGAAACCCGTGCCCCGACGGTGAAGAAACCCGTGGCACGACCGTGACGAAACCCGTGCCCCGACGGTGAAGAAACCCGTAGCACGGCCGTGACGAAACTTCCGCTCGCTCCGCGACGTACGGATGCCAGATTCCGTGCCGGAACAGTGGCCACACCGCGATTGCAACCTTTTCGCGGATCGTGGGTTCTAAGAACGAGAACGAAGGAAACAGGAACGGGCAGTCGGTAAACGGGGTTGAGCGCCGGTGCTGGTGGGGGGCCGGCCTCCTCCCTTACCGGCTGCCCGTTCTCCTATTTTGACGGTATGACATCCGTCGCGTTTCTTGGACTCGGTGCCATCGGTACTCCGATGGCGCGCCAGGTTGCACAGGAAGAGTTCCGGCTCTCGGTTTGGAATCGCACCGGCGGCAAGGCCGCGGCCTTCGCGAAGGCACACGGCGCGCGGCACGCCGAGACGCCGGCCGACGCCGCGAACGGTGCCGACTTCGTCATCACCTGCCTTGCGACGTCCGCCGATGTCGAGGCGCTGCTCGACGGGCCGTCGGGACTCGAGGCCGGCCTGCGGGACGGCGCCGTGCTGATCGACTGCACGTCGGGCGATCCGGCCGCGTCGCGCCGCATCAGCGCACGGCTCGCGACGCACGGCGTGGCGTTCCTCGACGCTCCCGTGTCGGGCGGCGTCGCCGGCGCGGAGATCGGCACGCTTACCGTGGCGGTGGGTGGCGACGCGAAGGTGCTCGAACGCGCGATGCCCGTGTTGCTGGCGTTCGGCGAGAAGATCGTGCACTGTGGGCCCGTCGGCACGGGGCACGCGCTGAAGGCCGTGAACCAGGCGATGCTCGCCGTGCACATCTGGAGCCTTGCCGAGGGACTGACCGCGCTCGCGCGGGCGGGCATGGATCCCGCCGTGGCGCTCGACGTGATCAATGCGTCGAGCGGACGCTCGAACAGCTCGCAGAATCTCTTCCCGCAACGGGTACTCACCCGCGCCTTTCCGCGCACCTTTCGGCTCGCGCTGCTCGACAAGGACGTGGGCATCGCCGCGCGCGCGCTGCGTGAACTGAAGGTTCCGTCGCCGCTCATCCAGCTCACCGCCGAGTTGATGAGCATGGCGCACCGCGAGCTTGGCGAAGATGCCGATCACGTCGAGGCCGTGAAGGTCGTCGAGCGGATGGCCGGCGAGGTGATCGATTGACCGCCTCACTCGCCGGCATCCGCGCGCAGTTCCCGGCGCTCGAGCGCACCCAGGGCAGCGCAGCCGGGCAGCCGGTCGCGTACTTCGACGGTCCCGGCGGCACGCAGGTGCCGCGCCGCGTCGCGGATGCGATGACGGACTACCTGCTGCGCCACAACGCGAATACGCACTGGGCCTATCCGTCCAGCGAGGAGACCGACGCGCTGTTGCTCGCGGCGCGCGAGGCGATGGCCGATTTCTTCAACTGCTCGGCGAGCGAGGTCGCGTTCGGCAACAACATGACGACGCTCACCTACCACGTGTCGCGCGCGCTCGGGATGCGCTGGGGCAAGGGCGACGAGGTGGTGGTGACGGACCTCGACCACCACGCGAACATCGCGCCCTGGATGCGGCTCGCGCACGAGCGCGGCGTGACCGTGCGCCACGTGAAGGCCGACCTCGCGACGGGCGAGCTCGACTGGGCGTCGCTCGAGGCGGCGGTGACGCCGAAGACGCGGCTGATCGCGCTCGGCGCCGCGTCGAATGCCATCGGCACCATCAACGACGTGGCGCGCGCGACGGCGCTCGCGAAGGCGGCCGGCGCGCTCTCGTACGTGGACGCCGTGCACTACGCGCCGCACGCGCTCATGGACGTGGAGGCACTGGGGTGCGACTTCCTCGCCTGCTCGCCGTACAAGTTCTATGGGCCGCACACCGGCGTGCTCTACGGCCGGCGCGACCTGCTCAACGCGCTCGACGTGCCGCGGCTCGACCCGGCACCGAGCGCGGACGGCGAGCGCCTTGAAACCGGCACGCAGAATCACGAGGGAATCGTCGGTGCGGGTGCGGCGGTGGAATTCCTGGCGTCCATCGGCGTCGGGTCGAATCGCCGGGAACGACTGGCATCCGCATTCGCCACGCTCCATCTGCGCGCGCACGGGCTCTTCACGCGGTTCTGGGACGGGCTCGGCGCGATGGCCGGCGTCACGCGCTACGGGCCGCCGCCGTCGCGGCCGCGCACGCCGACGGCCGCGTTCACGCTGCGGGGCATGGACGCCGAGACAGTCGCGCGCGCGCTCGCGGCGAAGGGCGTGTTCGTATCGCACGGCGACTTCTACGCGACCACGATCGTGGAGCAGCTCGGGCATGGCCCCGATGGCCTCGTGCGCGCCGGGTGCGCCTGCTATACCAGCGACGATGACGTGGATCGGCTGCTGGCCGCGGTAGCCGCTCTCGCGGCGCTGGCTCGCTGAGGCGCCACGAATCCCCGGGGCGCTTCCGTGATGCCAGCCGTGCTCGCGCGCGCGGCCCGGCCTGGCCTGTTCGCCATGCTGATCGTCGCGGCCTTCGCCGCGTGCGCCAGGCGCGAGCCGGTTCCGGACGCCGAGCTCCTGGTGATCAGCGCCGACTCGACGTTCTGGGTGACCGCGGCCGGCGGTCGCGTACGCATACGCGGCGTCCCGATGCTCGTGGCGCGAGTGGACGGCAGCTTCCGCGAACTGTATGTCGTGGACGAAGACCGTTCCTGGTTCGACGCCGTCTTCGTCGGCCACCGACTCTTCTCGCGCGACCTCGAGCGCGGCGATTCCGTGGAGCTCCACCGCGACACGGTGGTGCAGCGGCTCGCGCGCGAGTACGCGGCCAGGCATCCCGACGAATCACCGCTGGAACCGGATGAGCCCGAGAACGAGAACTCGACCATCCGCGCCACCGGCGACCTGGAGATCCTCGCGCTGCACGGGCCGTACCTCTCGTACGAGCACCACACCGACGTTGAGGTCAGGGACGAACGGTCCGCCGATCACCGGCACGACTACCGGCGCGGCGTACTCGACGTGCGAAACGGGAAGGCGATGACCATCGCCGACCTGTTCGGGCGCGCCACGGCCGACTCCGTCATCACCGCCGGGCGACGTGAATGGCGCAGCGACCGCGACTCGTTGCTCACGACGCCGGGGCTGGCGGTGCCGCGAGCGCGGCGCGGACTGGCGGCGTTCGATTTCGACGCGACCAGCTTCACACTCGGTGCCGAGTCGCGGGCGCCTACGGTTCGGTTCGCGGTACCCGGACATGGACAGGACCCGGACATCGAGCCGGTGGAACTCGCGCCACACCGCGTGGCCCTGCCCGGATGGTGGGCCGCGGCGGCCGCAGAACTGCCGCTCGAATCGGGCAACCAGGAGGCGTGGCTGCACGGCGAGGACACCCTCACGTCGACGGCCAATCGCGAGGCGCGCACCTGGGCGCTCCGGCTGCGCCTCGGCGCCTCCAATCCGCGCGCCGTGGCGCGGCTCTCATCGGCGGTCGAGCGGGTGATCTGGCTCGACTCGACCGTTACGCCGCAGGCGCGGGCGGCGCTCCGGCGCGCGTTCGCCGAGGCCAGCGAGTACGAAGGGGGCGGACAGATTGCGGCCGCCCGCCGCGCGGACGTTCGCGTGACGCTCGCCTCCGCGCCGTCACCCGTACATCTTCCAGATCATGCCCACCCCGGCGCCCGTGCTGAAGCCCATCCATACGGTTCGCGAGTCGCAGCACGAGTCGTCCGCGCTGATGATGCCGCAGGACGAGAACACGCGCGGCCACGTGTTCGGCGGCGCGATCCTCGCGATTCTGGACAAGACGGCGGCGGTGTGCGCGATCCGCCACGCCCGCATGCCGTGCGTCACCGCATCAGTTGACCGCGTGGACTTTCGTGAGCCGATCATGGTGGGCGAGCTGGTCATCATGAAGGCGAGCGTGAACTGGGTGGGGCGCACCTCGATGGAGATCGGCGTGCGCGTGGAGGCCGAGAATCTCCTCACGGGCGTGCGTCGGCACACCAACTCCTGCTACACGACGTTCGTCGCGCTCGACGCATCAGGCGCACCGGCCGAGGTCCCGAAACTCGTGTGCGAGACGGCTGACGAACGCCGGCGTCAGGCCGCCGCCGCCGAGCGGCGGCGCCGTCGGCTCGAGGAGCGCGATACCGAGCGACTGAGGCAGGGCAAGTGAGCGAGGAGGCGCCCTGGATGGGCCAGCGGACGTGGACGCCCCACGAGGCGGCCGCCGCGCTTCCGCTCGTGCGTCGCATCGTGGATGACCTGGTGAACGGCTATCGCCGCTGGCGCGAGGCGGTCGAGGCGTTCGAGTACGCGACGAGCGGCACGCGCGCCGATGCGCCGAGCGGCGAGGCCGACCGCCTGATGATCGATGCGCAGCGGTTCGCGGCCGAGATTGACGGGCTTCGGAACGAACTCGCCCGACTCGACATCCGCGTCACGCGCGTGGACCACGGACTCGTCGCCTTCCGCAGCGAGCGGGACGGACTGGTCGTGCCGCTCCTCTGGGCGCCGGCCATGCCGGCGCCGTCCTACGACTGGCCCGCCGGAGTTCCGGCGTACGGCACGTCGATCTCCTGGCCGTCGCGCGCGCAGCTCGTCGCGGGAAAGCGCTCGCGCGCCTGACCCTCGATCTCGGACGGATCGCGCGAGAAGCGCGCCGAGAAATGTGTCAGGACCAGACGCCTCGCGCCCGCCGCCGCCGCGACCTCCGCCGCTTCGCGCGCGGTGGAATGGCCGGTCTCGATGGCCCGCTGTGCTTCCTCGTCACCGAAGGTGGCCTCGTGCACGATCAGGTCGGCGTTCGCGGACGCCTCGATGGTCGCGGCGCAGGGCCGCGTGTCGCCGGTGACGACCACGCGCCGGCCTGAGCGCGTGGGACCCACGAGCGTGGTGGGCTCGATCACGCGGCCGTCGGTGAGCGTGACCGTTTCACCTTTGGCGATGCGGCCCCAGAGCGGTCCCTCGGGTATTCCGAGCGAACGCGCGAGGTCCGGGTTGAACACGCCGCGGCGCTCCTCCTCGATGAGCGCGTAGCCGACGGCCGCCTGCGCGCGATGCTCGACGGGGAAGGGGAGGATGGTATAGTCCTTGCGCTTGATCGGCTCGCCCGGCGTGACCTCGACCACCTCGAGCGGAAAGGTGAGTCGCTCGATGCCGAGCCCGTCGGCCCGCTTCAGCATCTGGAGGAGGCCCTTGGGGCCCCAGATGCGGAGCGTCTCCTCGCGCGCCTGCAGCGTGAGCGTGCGGATGAGCCCGAGGAAGCCGAGGAAGTGATCGGTGTGAAAGTGCGTGAAGAAGATGTCGCCGAGCGCGAAGGAGACGCCGTAGCGCATCATCTGCCGCTGTGTGCCCTCGCCGCAGTCGATCATCATGGTCTCGCCCTCGCGGACGATCGCCAGCGCGCTCACCCCGCGTTCGACAGTGGGGCGGGAGGCGGACGTGCCGAGGAACTTGACGGAGAGGGACACGCCGGAAAGGTAAAGGCGTAGACGGTAGTGAGTAACTACAACGACCGTAGACAGTGTACCGTCTACCGTTGACTGGAGCCGTAGGACAAATCGCGGGGCGGGGAGCTTCGGCGCGGACGGTAGAGCCCGCGGTTGTGCAGTTCCACGGCTACTGTGCACCGTGCACGGTACACCGTGTACGGAAGTGGTCGGTACACTCTACCGTCTACCCCCCTTTGAGTACGTCAGCGTGCACGGCCGGGTCTATGTTCCCCCCGCTGATCACGATGGCGCACGGAAACTCGAACGCTCCCGCGGTACCCGCGAGCACCGCCGCCACGCCGGCCGCGCCCGCACCCTCCACCTTGATCCCTTCCTCGATCCAGAGGTAGGCAATCGCGTCGCGCACCGCGCTCTCGGGTGCAACGGCGACGCGCGTCAGCGACGCACGCCCCTGCGCGAGCATCTCCTCGTCCACGAGCCCGGCGAGTCCGTCGCAGATGGTCGGCTGGTGGTCGTCGTCCGCGGGCGCGTTCGATGCGAGCGCGCGGGCCATGGCGTTCGTGCGATCGCCCTGTGCGCCGATGAGGGCGACGTGCGGTGCGGCGTCGTTGAGGAACCCGCCCATTCCGCCGCAGAGCCCACCACCGCCCACGTTCGTGATGATCGTGCGGACGGTCGGTAGATTGTCGAGGATCTCGAGCGCCACGGTTCCCTGGCCGGCCATCAGGTCGAGGCCGGTGCAAGGGCTGACGAAGGTCGCGCCCGTGCGTGCCGCGTATGCCCGCGCGAGCGCCTCGGCGGCGTCGTAGTGGGGCGCGGACGCATCCACCGTCGCGCCCATCGCGGAAATCCGGTCGCGCTTGGCTGCGGGAGCAACACTCGGGACGTACACCGTGCAGGCCAGCCCGAGCGCGTGCGCCGCGGCGGCGATGCCGGCGCCATGGTTGCCGGCACTCGAGGCGACGACGCCCCTCGCGCGCTGCGCCGGGTCCATCAACGCGAGCACGTTGGTCGCGCCGCGGAGCTTGAACGAGCCGGTGCCCTGGTCGCACTCGCACTTGAGCCAGATGTCGCCGCCGAGGAACTCGCTCAGCGTATCGCTGCGGACGAGCGTCGTGCGGACGACGTGCGCACGGATGCGGTCGTGCGCGTCTCGGACCTGTTGGGCGCTCGGGAGGATTGGCGGCACGGCACGTGGAGTGTAGACGGTAGTGTGTAACGACAGCTTCTGTAGAAAGTAGAGAGTTCACGGTGCACGGTAGCCGTAGCACGGCAGTTAAACGGCTACCGTCTACGTTGAACTGTCTACTATCTACGTGCTTTGCAGTTATCACCGCACTTGACTTCGCCGGGCGCGCAACTACTTTCCTTACCAGTAACGCCGGCCCCGCCCGAGATTGTTATGGCGGGGCTTGCTGTTTGAGGGCGAGAAAAGAGACCGGAGTGCGACCGGCCGCAGCTTGACCAGTTACGCGACGGAACCAGAAGATTGGGGCTGTAGCTCAGCTGGGAGAGCGCTCCCCTCGCACGGGAGAGGTCAGGGGTTCGATCCCCCTCAGCTCCACTGAAAAGAATTGCCCGCCACCGCGCGGTAGGACGTAGAGTTCCAATGCCGGTGAGCGTGGCACCTTCATAGGCCGTTCCGTGCTGATGCGCGGGACGGCCTCTTCAATTTCAGGGAGGTTCTGCCCGTGGGCCGTGCGCGCCGATCCGCCGACTGCGTCGCTATCTTCGTGGCATGAGCCCCAACCTGATGGCCGAGACGCCGGCCGCGCAGAAACGCGCGAGGGCCGGGGCGTGGGTGATTGCCGGTACATCGCTCCTCCTCAACACCGCCTGCTACAGCTACCTCCCGCCACCGGGCGGCACGCTGCCCGCGGAGGGCGACGCGAGAATCGAGTTGACGGCCGACGGCAGCACGGCCATGCAGTCCGCCATCGGGCCTCGCATCCGCATCATCGAGGGCCGCATTCGCGCGACGGACGCGAATGGCATCGCGACGGTCGACGTGGAGCAACTCACGTCCTGGGACGGCATCACGGTGGCCTACGCCGGGCGTGGCCCCATCCTGGTTCCTCGATCGGGGATCGCCCGCGTGGACGTTCGGACGCTCGAGCGCAAGCGCTCCTGGATTGCCGCCGGCGTGATCGGCGGCGTGTTCGTGGTGGCCGTCGTGACCGCGCTCCTGAAGGCCCGCTCCCGTGCATCCGGCGACCCCGGACGCCTCGGCGGATCGCCGCCCGACATCCGGTTGCCCTGAACGACGAAACCGGCCCGACGAACAGTCGGGCCGGTTTCGCGTCGTACCCTGCATCGGCCTGACACCGCGGGCGAACCCGCGGGCCATGCCGGTCGTGGTTCTTACGGAACGAAATTCGTATTCGTCTGCTTCTCCGACAGCGGAGTCGCGAAACAGAGGCTGCGGCCGGTCATGTCATCCGAAACGCCGGGACGCGAGAGCGCGGCCCACCGGCGGAAGTCGCCGAGGCGCCTGCTCTCAAGCCACATCTCGATTCCCCGCTCGCGCTTGAGCGCCGCCCAGGCTTCCGTCGCGTCGACCGCGGTCCACGGGGTGAGCGCCAGTGCGACGCGGTGCCCGTTGACAAGCGTCATCGCGCCGGCGACGTCACCGCCCACCAGCTTCGCCTCGGCTTCGATGAGGCGCATCTCCCATCCGGTTGACAGGTTGATGGCTGACGTCTGTGCCGCGTACTTGGTCTGGAAGTACCAGCGGACCTTGCCCAGGCTGCCCACAGCCGCGTCGCCCTGCAGCTGCGTGGCGCTGCTGTCGAAGGGCACCCGCGGGTCCTTCGTCGTCTTGCGGTAGCCCTCGTAGTACGTGTTCCACACCGTGTGCGCGCGGTAGGGCTGATTCGCCCCCGCCCAGTAAATGCGATTGTACTGGTCGAGATCGGTCACGAAATACGGCATCTTGTACGCGAAGGTGCTCGCAATGCCCGCTGCGTCCGCGGTGGCGCCTGCGAGGTTGTTCTTGAGCAGGCGTACCGAGGCACGGCCGGCCGTGGCTGCCGATACGAGGGTCGCGCCGGAAGTCCCGGCGGCCGTGGCCACCGCGATCGCTTCCGTGAAGTTCGCCTCGGCACGGTCGAGGTAGACGGTGTAGGGTTGTTTCGCGCTGCCGTCGATCACGCCGTCACAGAAGTTCTCGCCGAGATGGCGGTTGGCGTAGCCGGCCCAGATGAGCGCCTGGGCCACTGACGTGCTCTTCGCCGCATCGGCGCCGAGGATGCCCTTGGTTCGGGTCACGGCGTCTTCCCCTGTCCAACGCGCCAGTTGCGACAGGTTCCAGAAGGTGCCGTCTTCATCGTCGAGCTTGCCGCTCTGCTGCTGTACCGTGATGCCAAACGAGCCCGTGGAACCGGCGGGGAAGATCTCCTTTGTCACGGCAGCGCCGGTGTACGAGGTCCAGTTCAGCGCTTCGGCCAGGTTGCGGCCAGCGCCGTTCACGATCGCGTTCAGCGCGTTCTTGTTGTCGAGAAACGAAGCCTGAATGGGCCCGGGATTGGTCACTTGCACGTCGCACGCAGCCAGCGCGAGCACCGTCACGACGGGCGCGGCCACCCACGCCGCGCGACGGAAGGACTTGGAAGTCATCGAGGTCATGGTCGGATTCCTCAGAACGAGATGCGCATGGACGTCGTAAACACGGCGGGCGCCGGAATGTGCTCGGAGATGTAGCGCACCGTCGCGTTGAACCCGTCGTTGCCCGACATCTCCGGGTCGAACATCGGCATGCCGTAGTTGCGCCGCAGGAAATTCTTCGCCGAGAAGAGGAGCGAACTGCTGGCCGTTCTCGGGATCAGGTGGCCAAGCGGGATGTCGATCGTGAAGTCGCGGAGCTTGAAGAAGTCGGCCGGGAAGATGAACATGTCCGACCGGATGTTGGCCGGGATGCAGGTGAGTGTTTCCCGGACCGTGATCGGCTGCTTGGCTGCGATGTTGGCGTACGCGTCGAAGCAGGTCGGCCAGAGCACCGAGCGCGTGAGGGCCTGGTACGATGCGTCTTCGTTGATGAACGCGCCGCCCTGGTACTCGCCGCGCAACGTCGCCGTGATGTTCTTCCACGTGCGCACGCTGAGGGAGCCGCCGATGATGCGCGTCGGCTGGCTCGGGCCGAAG
>Ga0315281_10015116_pt1 | contig 10360 bp, 9 predicted proteins | sample YL17G07_0_MG_FD_204540 | JGI IMG/M metagenome (GOLD analysis project Ga0315281, IMG submission 204540) | Sediment microbial communities from Yellowstone Lake, YNP, Wyoming, USA - YL17G07_0 | ecosystem: Environmental > Aquatic > Freshwater > Lake > Sediment | place: USA: Wyoming | collected...
GCTGTGGATCGGCCCGTTCGCGTTGCTAGCCGCGGCGCTCGCGGGTTTGTTCTATTACATCCAGCGCCGGCGGCGTTCAAAGCCGGAGGAGCCGCTGAGCGAGGCGGACGCGGCGCGCGTGCGCTCGCTGCTCGAATCGCAGGAGGAGCGCCCATGACATCGTTCTGGGTGTATGCGGCGCTGCTGGCCGGCGCGGCGCTCGCGTTCCTGCTTACGCCGCTGGTGCGCGCGCGCGCCGGGGGGGGCGTGCCGGTATCGCGCACGGCATCCAACCTGACGGTGTTTCGCGATCAGCTCGCCGAACTCGACGCCGATTTGGCAGCCGGCAGCATCGGACGCGAACAATGGGAGGCCGCGCGCGGCGATTTGCAGCGAGGATTGCTCGAGGATGTCGGCGCGTCCGCAGTCACTGCGGCGGCGCCGGCCGGGCGCCCCATAGCGACCGCCATCGCCATCGGGATCGCAGTGCCGCTCGCATCGGTGCTGCTGTATCTCGGCTTGGGCAACCCGCAGGGGCTGGATCCGCGCAAGCCGGACAGCGCGCAGGGCGCGGCGCACCAGCTTTCGCCTGAGCAGATCGAATCCATGGTCGCGCGCCTGGCGAAACGCCTGGAATCGAACCCGGACGACAGCGAGGGCTGGATCATGCTGGCGCGCACCTATGGCGCCCTCGGGCGCTTCGCCGAGGCCGCCAGCGCCTATGCCAAGCTGGAGAGCAGATTTCCGCAGGACGCGCAGCTGCTGGCGGACTACGCCGACACGCTGGCCATGGCCCAGGGGCAGAACCTGCAGGGCAGGCCGGAGGCGCTGGTGCGACGCGCGCTGCAGGCGGACGGGAATAATCTCAAGGCCTTGGCTCTGGCCGGGACGGTGGAATTCGAGAAGCGCGATTTCGCCAAAGCGGCCGAATACTGGCAGCGAATGCTGCCATTGTTGCCGCCGGACTCGGACATGCTCGATTCAGTGCGCGCCAGCATCAAGGAAGCGCAGGAAAAGCAGGGCGGCGTGCCAAGATCGTCGGTCGCAGTGGCGCCCGAACCGCGAGGCGCTGCGGCGAAGTCTTCGGCCGCCGCCGCGAAAGCCGCGAGCGTCAGCGGGACCGTTAAGATAGCGCCGGCGCTTGCCGCACGCGCCGCGCCCGAGGATATCGTGTTCGTGCTGGTCCGTCCGGCGCAGGGGTCGCGCACGCCGCTCGCGGCGCTGCGGGTCAAAATGAAGGACCTGCCGCTGGCGTTTTCGTTCGACGACTCGATGGCGATGAATCCGTCGGCGAAGCTGTCCGATTTCGCCGAGGTGGTGGTCGCGGCGCGCGTATCCAAGAGCGGCAATGTGGTGCCCCAGGGCGGCGACCTGGAGGGCGTGAGCAAACCGCTGCGGCTGGGCGCGGCCGGTGTCGTGGTCGAGATCGCGAACCTTATCCCGTAGGCGTTGGGGTCTATACAAGATCGCCGATTGCGTACGGACAGGTTTTCGTCCGTGTGCAATCGGCGATCCGCGCGGACGGCTTATCGTCCGCGCAACATCACAACGCTGCGACAGAACCTAATGCTTCTCGATGCCGATGAGATGCAGCGAGTCTTGCCGGCTCTGGTTGTACTTGTGCAGCCTGATCACCAACATCATCGTGAGGCAGACGAATGCGCCGAACAACACGATGATGGTGTTGATGCCGAAATTGGCGCGGATCATCAGCGCGTACAGCGCCAGCATCAGCAGAATGTTCAGGTTTTCGTTGAAGTTCTGCACCGCGATCGAATGCCCGGCGGAGAGCAGCACGTGGCCGCGGTGCTGTAGCAGCGCGTTCATCGGCACGACGAAGAAGCCGGCCAGCGCTCCCACCAGGATGAGCAGAAGATAAACCAGCGGCATCCAGGTGACGAAAATCAAGGACATCACCGCAAAGCCCATCGCCACGCCCACCGGCAGCACCTGGAGAGACTGGTTCAGCGGTACCAGGCGGCCGGCGAGCACCGCCCCCAGCGCGACGCCGACGGCCACGATGCCCTGCAGGATCGCGCCATCGCTCAAAGGCATTTCCAGGCTGCGTTCGGCCCACCTGAGCACGATGAACTGCAGCGTGGCGCCCGCGCCCCAGAACAAGGTGGTAACCGCGAGCGAGATCTGCCCCAGCTTATCGCGCCACAGGGTGGTGAAGCATTCGACGAACTCCCTGACCATGACCACCGGATTGTGCGTCTGCTCGTGATAGCGCGCGCCGGTGTCGGGGATGCGCAGATTGAAACCCGCCGCGATCAGGTAAAACAGCGAAATCACCAGGATTGCCGCCTCCGGCGGGGTGTCGATACCGGTTTCGATGTGAGGCAGGTCGATCGACAGCAACAGCGCTGAAACCCTGGGGTTGATCAGAGCGCCGCCCAGCATGGTGCCGAGAATGATGGAGGCGACCGTCAATCCTTCGATCCAGCCATTGGCGATCACCAGCTGCCGCGGCGGCAGCATCTCGGTGAGAATGCCGTATTTGGCCGGCGAATAGGCGGCGGCGCCCAGCCCGACCACGGCGTAGGACGCGAGAACGACCAGGTGCGTGCTTATTCCGAGAGGCTCGAAATAATCGTAAAAGAACATGAGCGCGCAGCCGGAAAGCTTGACGCTATTGGTGATGAACATCACCTTGCCCTTGGGCAGGGAGTCGGCAAAAGCGCCGACGAAGGCGGCGAGTACGACATAGGACACGGTGAAGAAGAATTTCAACAGCGGCGTCATCCACGCCGGGCCGTGCAGTTCCACCAGCAGCGCGATCGCTGCGATGAGCAAGGCGTTGTCCGCCAGCGACGAAAAGAACTGCGCCGCCATGACGGTGTAGAAACCACGGTTCATCTGGGAGGAAATGGCTGAATCAATTGCTGTAATTGGAGGCAGGGCGCTTTATACCACGGCACGCCTGGGGATCGCGAAAAATGCTCATTAGCTGTTCTTGAAGGGGAATTTATGATTCAATAAGGCGCAATAATACAGCAGCCAGGGCGGGCAGGGATATGGCGGACAGACGATTGCAGGTGTTTCATGCGGTGGCCAAACAGAGCAGCTTCACCAAAGCCGCCGAGACGCTATTCATGACGCAGCCCGCCGTGACTTTTCAGATCAAGCAGCTGGAGGAGCATTTCAACACTCGTTTGTTCGATCGCGGACACGGCAAGATCTCGCTGACTCCCGCCGGTGAAGTGGTGCTGGATTATGCCGAGAGAATTCTCTCGCTTTCGGCCGAACTCGATACCCGCATCAGCGAATTGACCGGCGAAATCCAGGGCCTGCTGCTGATCGGCGCGAGCATGACCATCGCCGAGTTCATGTTGCCGCGGGTGCTGGGCGAGTTCAAAGTCGCCTATCCGCGGGTCAAGGCGCGGCTGACGGTAGCGAACTCCGAAACGATCGAGCACGGCGTCGCCGCGCACAGCCTCGATATCGGCCTGATCGAGGCGCCTTCGCACCTGCCCAGCCTTTCCACCGAGGAATGCTGCGAGGACGAACTGCAAGTGGTGTGTTCGCCGGGGCACCCGCTGGCCAAGCTGAAGGCGGTAACGCCCAAGCAACTGATGCAGCATGCCTACATCAGCCGCGAGGCCGGCTCGGGAACGCGCGAAGTGACCGACAGTTATTTTCGCCAGGCCGGTATCGTTCCGGAGGATGTGAATAGCGTAATGGAACTGGGCAGCCCCGACGCGATCAAGGGCGTGGTCGAGACCGGCCTGGGCTTTGCCATCATGTCCAAAGTGATCGTGGCCAAGGAAAAGCAGCTCGGCGTGCTGGTTGCGTTGCCGCTCACGCCCAAGCTCACGCGCACGCTTTCACTCGTCTACCCGAGGGAAAAATTTCGCTCGCGCCTGGTGTCAAGCTTTGTCGAGTTCTCCAAGGGCAGGCTCAAGAATTCCATTAAGGGGTAAGTGGGTGACGCGCTTTCCCGGCCGTTCGGCGAAGTAGATGCCGCGTCCGATCCGCGCTAGTTGCAATCTGTCCGCCCTGAGGCATAACCTCGGCGTTGCGGCGCGTCGCGCGCCCAAATCCAAGGTCTGGGCGGTGGTGAAGGCCAATGCCTACGGCCACGGTCTGTTACGCGTCGCGCAGACCCTGTCCGCTGCCGACGGCTATGCGCTGCTCGATCTTGACGAGGCGGTGCGCTTGCGCGAGGCGGGGATCGCCAAGCCCATCCTGTTGCTGGAAGGCGTGTTCCAGCCGGCGGATCTCGTGCTTGCCGATCGCTACGCGCTGACGCTGGTGGTACATGATTCGGAGCAGATACTGATGCTCGAACGCGCCCGCCTGTCGTCACAGATCGCGGTATTGCTCAAGCTGAACACCGGATTGAATCGACTGGGTTTTGCCGCAGCCCGGGTTCGCGCCGCGTATGGCCGGCTTGAGGCGAGCGGCAAGGTCGCGGCGATTTCGCTGATGACGCATTTTGCCGACGCGGACGGCGCTTCGGGCGTCGCCGCGCAGATGGCACACTTTGACGAATGGACGACCGGCCTGAGAGGCGAGGTGACCCTGGCTAACTCGGCAGCGATTCTGCGCTACCCTGAAACGCACGCCGATTGGGTGCGACCGGGCATCATGCTCTATGGCTGTTCGCCTTTCGCCGACCAGAGCGCGCAGGAACTGGGCCTGCAGCCGGTGATGACCTTGACCAGTGAGATCGTCGCCATCCAGGAACTAAGGCCCGGAGACCGGGTCGGCTATGGCGGTACGTTCGAGGCGACGAGCCCGATGCGCGTCGGCGTGGTCGCCTGTGGCTACGCCGACGGCTATCCGCGTCATGCGCCCGGGTTGCACGAGCGGAGCACCCCCATCGTCGTGGCGGGCAAGCGCACCGCCACCGTGGGTCGCGTGTCCATGGACATGCTTTGCGCCGATTTGTCGGACATCCCGGAGGCCAGGGTGGGCAGCCTGGTGACCTTATGGGGCGAGGGACTGTCAGCCGATGAAGTCGCCGCCAGCGCTGGCACGGTCAGCTATGAACTTCTTTGCGCATTGGCCGCGCGGGTGCCGATCGTGGAGGTCTGAAAGCGGGGTATCATTCGGCCCTGAACGGACAACAGCGATGCCGATGCTGATGCCGTTCAATCTCAAAAAGAGGTCATCATGGCAATGCACAGCTATACCGCAATTGTGGAAAAGGAAGGCAACCTGTACGTGGCGCTCTGCCCAAAGCTAGACGTCGCCAGCCAGGGGGCGAGCATCGAGCAGGCGACCGCGAATCTGAAGGAAGCCGTGGAACTGTTTGTCGAATGCGCCGATCCGCAGGAGGTCGCAAAGCGACAGCACGGCGAAGTCTACGTGACCCGATTCGAAGCAGTGCATGGCTAAACTTGCCGTTCTTTCCGGCAAGGAGGTCTGCAAAATTCTCGGGCGTCACGGCTTCGTCGAAGTGAGAAGCGTGGCAGCCACGTGGTGATGCAACGTCGCACGTCTTCCGGGAGCACGACGGTTCCGGTGCCCGATCATGACGAGTTGAAGATCGGTACGCTTCGATCGATCATCCGGCAATGTGGCCTGCCGCGCTCGGAGTTCGAGTCCTGAAGTCTGAGACAGTAGCGGAACCCGACCGTGGCCAAGACAAAATCCATTTACGCCTGCACCGAGTGCGGCGGCACTGCGCCGAAATGGCAGGGCCAATGCCCGAGTTGCGACGCATGGAACACGCTGGTCGAGACCGTCGCCGAGGCCGCGTCGACGCACCGCTACAAGAGCGTCGCGAGCGCCGCCAAACTGCAGAAGCTGGCCGAGGTAGGCGCGCGCGAGGCGCGGCGCCTGCCCACCGGCGTGGCCGAATTCGACCGCGTGCTGGGCGGCGGCCTGGTCGCAGGGCAGGTGGTGCTGATCGGCGGGGATCCGGGCATCGGCAAGTCGACGCTGCTGCTGCAGGCGCTTGCCGCCATGGGCCGGGAGCATCTGGCGGTCTACGTCAGCGGCGAGGAATCCGCGGAGCAAGTGGCATTGCGCGCCACGCGGCTCGCACTCGACCCGGGCCGGCTGCAGTTGCTCGCCGAGATCAATCTCGAAAAGATCCAGGCGATTCTCGCCGAGGCGAAGCCGGAAATCGTGGTCATCGATTCCATCCAGACGCTCTATTCCGATGCGCTTTCTTCGGCGCCGGGATCGGTGGCCCAGGTCAGAGAATGCGCCGCGCAGTTGACGCGCCTGGCGAAGCAGACCGGCACCGCCATGGTGTTCATCGGCCATGTGACCAAGGAGGGCGCGCTCGCGGGGCCACGGGTGTTGGAGCATATCGTCGACACGGTGCTCTACTTCGAGGGCGATACGCATCAGAGCTTCCGGCTGATCCGCGCGTTCAAGAACCGTTTCGGCGCGGTGAACGAACTGGGCGTATTCGCCATGACCGACAAGGGATTGAAGGGCGTGTCCAACCCGTCCGCGCTGTTTCTGTCGCAGCACGGCGGCGAGGTGTCGGGCTCCTGCGTGCTGGTGACGCAGGAAGGCACGCGGCCGCTGCTGGTCGAGATTCAGGCGCTGGTCGATGCGGCGCATGCGCCCAACCCGCGCCGCCTCTCGGTCGGGCTGGAGCAGAATCGCCTCGCCATGCTGCTCGCCGTGCTGCACCGGCACGCAGGCGTCGCCTGTTTCGACCAGGACGTATTCGTCAATGCGGTGGGCGGCGTGAAAATAAGCGAACCCGCCGCCGACCTCGCCGTGGTGCTCGCGATCGTGTCATCGTTGCGCGCCAAGCCGCTGCCGCAGAAGCTGGTGGTGTTCGGGGAAGTGGGCCTCGCGGGCGAAATTCGGCCGGCGCCGCGCGGGCAGGAGCGGCTGCGCGAGGCGGCCAAGCTCGGTTTCACCCAGGCGATCATCCCGAAGGCCAATGTCCCGAGGCAGGCGATCGGCGGTCTGGAAATTATCGCCTGCGACCGGGTCGAGGACGCGATCGCGCGGTTGCGCTAATGCGCGAGCACCAGGCGCGCGGCGAGCACGCCGCTGCGCACCGCCGATTCCAGCGTGGCCGGATAGTCGCTGGCAGTGTAATCCCCGGCCAGAAAGAGATTTTTCACTGCTGTCTTGTTCTCCGGCCGCGTCACGCCGGGGCGGCAGGAAAACGTGGCGCGTTTTTCCGCGATGACGCGTGACCACAGCGGCTGCGGCAGCCGCGGCAGAAAAGCAGCCAGTTCGCGATGCATCGCGCTTGCCACTGCCTCCTGGGACTGGTTCTGGTGCCCGCCACGCGCGCTGATCACCGCGGCGAGCAGTCCCGCCGCGCCATTCAGCCGGCCGCGGTCGAAAACCCACTGGATCGTGCCGCCGTCGAAGCCGGTCATGGCCTGCGGCATCGATACGTCCGCCGGGTATTGCAGATAACAGGTGTAAATCGGCTCGTAGTCGAGGGCGGCTATGCTCTTGCGCGTTGGCGCGAGCAGCGGAAACCGATCCAGCAGCGCGTCGATCTGATGCGGGCCGACGGCGAGGATGGCATGCGTATAGCGTTCGGGACGGTCGTCCAGGACAAAGCCGTCGCCCGCATCGCGCAGCGTTCGCACCGGGGTTCGCAGCAGCACTGCGCCGCCGTTAGCGCGCACATAGGCCGCGGCCGGCTCGGGAAACAATTTGCCCAGATCCGCGCGCGGAATGAGGAAGTCGCTGTTCGCGCGCGCGCCGTCCAGCGCATCGCGAAACAGATTGAGAAAAACCTGCGCCGAAGCCGAGGCGGCCGGGGTGTTGAGGGCCGACACGCACAGGGGTTCCCATAGATATCGCGCGAGCGCTCCGGTCTGGCGGTGCAGGGCGAGCAGTTCGCTGACCGGCATGTCGGCGGCGATACGATAGGCGTTGCTGCGCATTGCAGTCATAAAGCGCATGGCGGCGAGCCGCTCGCTCCAGGTGAGTCCGCCGGCAGTCAGCAGGGCGGCGAGCAGATGCAACGGCACGGGAAGGCGCGGCGCGCGCAGGCGAAACTTGCCCGGATATTCGATGGCGAGCGGCGCTCGCAACAGCAGCCGGTCCGGGTCGGCGCCGACGACGCGCATCAGGCGCAGGGTTTCGCGATAAGCGCCGATCAGCAGGTGCTGGCCGTTGTCGAGTTCGACGCCCTCGATTTCGACCGAGCGCGCGCGGCCGCCCAGATGGCGTGCCGCTTCGATGACCGTGACCGGGATACGTGCCTGTGCCAGCGTAGCCGCAGCGGCCATGCCGGCCCAGCCGGCGCCGATGATGGCGACGTTCACGCCGTCATCCAGGTTTTCCACGCAATCCACAGCTTGCGCACCGGGGTCAACGCCGTGCGCTGGGTAAGCACCCGGCAGCCGTCGGCGGCTATTTCCCCGAGGAGCGTGCGGTAGATTGCCGCCATGATGAGGCCGGGCCGCTGCGCCTTGCGGTCCACCTCCGGCAGTTTTTCGAAGGCCGCGGCGTAGTAGCGCTCCGCGCGCGCGATCTGAAATGCCATCAGCCGGACAAAATCCTCGGTCTGGCGCGCCTGCAGGATATCGGCCGCGCTGACCTTGAATTGCTGCAGCTCGCTCATCGGCAGGTAAATGCGTCCCTTGCGGCTGTCCTCGCCGACGTCGCGGATGATGTTGGTGAGCTGAAAAGCGAGGCCCAGGGTGTGGGCGTAGTCCAGCGTCCGCTCCTCGCGGTAGCCGAAGATCGATGCGGCCAGCAGACCGACCACGCCGGCGACGCGGTGGCAGTACTGCTCCAGCGCGGCAAAATCGAGGTAACGGTTCTGGCGCAAATCCATTTCCATGCCGTCGATGATTTCGGCCAGATATTCGTGCTTGATGCCGAAGGGCTGAATCGCCGGCGCGAGCGCCCGCGCCACCGGATGCTGCGGCTCGCCGGCGTATAGCCGAACCAGTTCCTGCCGCCACCAGGCGAGTTTGGCGTGCGCGACGCCGGCATCGGCGCATTCATCGACGACATCGTCCACTTCGCGGCAAAAGGCATACAGCGCCGTGATGGCGCGGCGGCGTTCCGGCGGCAGGAACAGGAACGAGTAATAGAAGCTCGATCCGCTCTGCACCGCCTTGTGTTGACAGTATTCGTCAGGACTCACGGTCATTCCGAAATCGGCAAATTCGATCGACGCTGGATGGCACGCGGGAACTCAACGCTACTCTGCGCCCTATGCGCCAAACACCTATGATGGACGAAGGCAACGGTTCCTATTGCGCCCATGCGCGGACAAGCAGCAACGGCCAGTCCCACATCCTGAGCACCGGCCGATGATGGTAGACGTCGCCTTCGACCTTGTCTATTTTTTCCAGTATGCGCAGACCGCCTTCGACGATAGCGCGGATTTCCAGGCCGATGCGGCCGGGCAGGGCGCGTCCCAGGGGCGCGCCAGATTGCATCAGCCCGCGCGCGCGCTCCACCTGAAAGCGCATCAGCGCCGGCCATTGGCCGGAGGCGTCACCGGCCGCGATCTGGTGCTCGCTTATACCGTAGCCCTGCAGCTCGTCTTGCGGCAGGTAGATGCGGTTCTTGCGCCAGTCGATGGCGACGTCCTGCCAGAAATTGATTAGCTGCAGGCTGCTGCAGATCGCATCCGACTGCTTCAAGTTAATTTCGCTTGCGGCGTCGAACAAATGCAGCAGCAGGCGGCCGACAGGGTCGGCCGAACGACGGCAATAATCCATGAGATCGGCGAAATCGGCATAGCGGTTCTTGACCACGTCTTGTGCAAACGCATCGAGCAGGGCGTGGAACAGCGACAGCGGCAGGCTGTATTGACGCACGATCTGTGCGAGCTCGACAAAAAGTGCTTGTTGCGGCGCAACGCCTGCTTCCAATCGTCCGAGTTCCTGACGATAGGCGTCCAGTTGCGCCAGCCGCGCGGCGGCCGGCAGATCGCCCTCATCGGCAAAATCGTCGGCCGAGCGGGCGAAGCGGTAGATGACCGAAACCGGATAGCGCAATGGGGCCGGCAGGAGCACGGAGGCGACCGGGAAATTCTCGTAGTGGCCTACGGGCATTGGCTTGAAATTCTTACGAAATTAGTAAATGTTTGAGCTAACAGTATATGGGGAAATCGCGTAAAATTGCAGCCGCGCGAAGGTGGCGGAATTGGTAGACGCACTGGATTTAGGTTCCAGCGCCTTACGGCATGGGGGTTCGAGTCCCTTCCTTCGCACCATGCCGTGGAACGTGCAGAGTGGGATACGCAACAGGGGTGTTTTCCCCGGATATCCCGGTTTAGCAGCCGATTTTGAGGGAATTTGATGCAAACAAGTTTGGAGAATTTGGGCACGCTCGAGCGCCGCCTGAGCATGGCAGTTCCGGTCGAGGAAATCGACAAACAGGTCGACGAACGGCTAAAGAAGCTGTCGCGCACCCTGCGCATGGCGGGATTTCGCCCCGGCAAGGTGCCGCTGAAACTCGTCGCGCAGCAATATGG
>Ga0315281_10015117_pt1 | contig 10360 bp, 6 predicted proteins | sample YL17G07_0_MG_FD_204540 | JGI IMG/M metagenome (GOLD analysis project Ga0315281, IMG submission 204540) | Sediment microbial communities from Yellowstone Lake, YNP, Wyoming, USA - YL17G07_0 | ecosystem: Environmental > Aquatic > Freshwater > Lake > Sediment | place: USA: Wyoming | collected...
CGATCGGCGAGACCCTGAACCTGTCAGACTGCGGCCCATTACGCAGGCAGATTCCACGCGTGCTTCCCCTTCTCCCGACGCAGGACCCATCCTATTGTTTCCGGTCCATTCAGATTCGCCGTGGAGCCGTCTTTCCAGGAATTCCCGCCAGCAGTACTGCCCGAAGGTTTTCTGATATGTTGGAAGAAGCCCCTCCCTGGATGATGATCCTCATACCGGAATAGCCCCGTCGCGCAAACCCCTGCGAGTTGCCCTCTCCAGACTGACCGATGCAAAAACTCACGTGAAAATTGACCGTCTCCAGACCCTTTGTTAGACTTCGATCGTGTCAGATCACCACCCATTCCTGAACTACCAGGACCTCTAATCCCAACATGAGTTCAGCTCACACCATCAGATCGATCCAGGACAATATTGCGCTGATCATCAAGGGGAAGACCCACGTGATCGAGATGGCGGTGGTCTGCCTTCTGGCCCGTGGCCATCTTCTGCTCGAAGATGTTCCTGGTGTCGGCAAAACCACGCTGGCGCACAGCTTGGCCCGATCGCTTGACTGTTCGTTCAAGCGAATTCAATTCACCAGCGATCTCTTGCCTTCCGACATCGTCGGCGTCTCCATGTTTAACCGACAAAAACAAGAGTTTGAATTCATACCGGGTCCGATCTTCGCCAACATCGTACTGGCTGACGAGATCAATCGCACCACGCCAAAGACCCAGAGTAGTCTCCTGGAAGCGATGAGCGAAGCACAGATTTCCGTGGATAATCGCACGCATCCGCTTGAGCAGCCCTTTATGGTCATCGCCACGCAGAATCCGGCGGAATATCATGGGACGTTCCCCCTTCCAGAATCCCAACTAGACCGGTTTCTGATGCGCCTCTGTATTGGATATCCTTCGCTCGAAGAGGAGAGGAAGGTGCTCGACCGTCCGCATTCGTTGCATCCCGCTGAAACACTGGAAGCGGTGTTGTCAGCCCATGAAGTATTGGCATTGCAGGCCCGCGTGGATCAGGTCCATATGGAAGAGAGTTTGACGGACTATCTGCTCGCGATCGTGCAGGCGACCCGTCAGAGCGAGCTCTTATCCCTTGGAGTCAGCACGCGCGGAGCGCTAGGGTTGAGCAAAGCGGCCAAGGCATTGGCGGTCGTCCGCGGACGCGACTATTGTCTCCCCGACGACATCAAAGAACTGGCGCCGATCGTGCTGTCCCACCGTGTCATGCTGAACCGGACCCATGGTATGCGGACACAGAGCTTCGAACAGGCAGAGCGTATGGTGCTCGACATCGTCGAGACCATTCCCGTTCCTGTCTAGCAGAATGTGGAACAACTATTTTGGCACGCGAGAACCTCGATGTTCCTCCCGCGTGGCACAAAAGGGAAACCGTCCCGCAGGATGCTCGAAAAGGCCATCCAGCAAGACCGCAGGGAGTGAAGACCCAAGGCGTACCTTTGAGGTACGGTGAGGGTCTGAACGATGCGAGGACGAAGCTGGCAGGCCATTTCAGTATCCTGCCAGCAGGCCAACTGGATGAGCACCTCTCGTGAAGCACCCACTCCTCAACCTCCGTGCCTTCCTCTCCTTCTCCTTCGTCCGAGGCATGTCCCGGAGGCGGTCGATTCGTCTCACGTCTGAAGGGACGAGGTTTCTCCTCTTCACATTCGGGATCGGGCTCGCCGCCATCAACACCGGCAACAATCTGTTTTACTTACTTCTCGCGATGATGCTCAGCCTTATTGTGATCTCCGGATTGCTCTCGGAGCACTGTCTTCGGCGATTGGAATTTCGTCGGCATGTGCCCGATCTCATCATGGCCAACGAACCGACCTCCCTCACCCTTTCGGTCACTAACCGGAACCGACACCTGCCCAGTTTTTCCCTGCGTCTACTCGATGTTGTCGAAGGCCAAGATGTCGACCGGGGCCTCGCTATCCGTCTCCTGCCTGCGCGGAGTTCTGTACTCCTGTCCTATCCACTGCTTGCTACAAAACGGGGCTGGATCCGATTCGAAGGCACCCGGGCTCAGACGTTGTTCCCCTTCGGCCTGTTTCTCAAGAAAGGGCTTTATCCCACAGAAGTGCATCTGCTCGTCAGTCCTCCTATCAAGCCGCTCACCGTGCGATTCATAGATGAATTGGTCGGCGAAGGGCAAGGAGAGTCCCTCCCACGACGAGGGGATGGGACCCAACTGTACAACCTCCGTCTGTATCAACCAGGCGATGACTCGCGAGCCATCCATTGGATGACCACTGCCCGTACGTCTCAGCTGATCGTTCGGGAAACCGAAGCGGAAGATCAACGACGCATCACGGTCGTCTTGTCAATCGTAGCCCCAGAAGAACTTGAATCCCTCTTCGAACGAAGTGTGACGTTTGTGGCATCTCTCCTTTCGCAGCTGACAGAGCGGGCCCACCCTGTGCGACTCATCGTAGGGACAGAAGACTCAGGGCTCGGGTCGGGATCCGCTCACCTCTTTGAGATGCTGCGTCTGTTGGCATTGTGCGAACGGCAGCCACCAGAAACTGGTGGAATCGCCCATCACGGCGAGCGCCTCCCGCTCACCTACGACGGCGAGCGGGGCTACACGGTGGCGGTTGTACCCTGGTTGAACCAGGCGGTATCAATATATACGGAGCAAGCCGATCGGGTGCTCCATGCCACGCAACTTGAAGAATTGACACATGCCTTTTAACCAAGCTTTTGCCCTCAGCTCCGTCCTCCTTGCCACCACAGCGTTTAGCGGGCTGGTGCTTGCTCGGAGCGTCCCACTCTGGCTCACCCTCCCTACAACGATCATCCTCATCATCTCACTGCTTCACGTAGGAGGGGTCCTTTTTCTTCGACGAGCGATGGCATCGATCACAGTCTCGCCTACTCTGTGGAATGCCCTATTGATCGGCGCCTTTGTCATATTACTGATCGATCTCACAGTGGTATCTCGAGACCTTCTCCCGGCGGGTATCCACTTTTTGGTCGTGCTGCTGGGTATCAAGTTACTCACCCTTCAACAACGACGTGATTATCGGCATCTCTACGCGATTAGTCTCATGGCAATCCTGGCCTCCGCCGCACTTACGACCGATGCGTGGTATGTCCCAGTTTTTCTACTGTATCTGCTCACGGCTGTCTGGACGCTGTTGCTGTATCACTTGACCCAAGAAACGGGAGAAACCCCTGCCGTCGTCCCATCTACAAGCACATCAGTCTGTCCCACGACGTTCCCAAGCCGCATCACTCATCACTTCTTTTGGTTGACGAATGGAGCCGCCGTCCTGACGGTTGCCTTGACGCTTACTATTTTCTTTCTCCTCCCTCGCATCGGTGCGGGCGTGCTCCAGAAAACAAGCGGGGAGGCACTGCGGACGACGGGGTTTTCCGATCGGGTTGACCTGGGAACAATCGGGTCAGTCAAGCAAGACCCTCAGATCGTCATGCGGGTTGAGTTGCCGGATCAACCCGCTGTTGAAAAAGATCGCCTCTACCTGAGGGGTCTCGCCTATGATCAGTACGATGGACGATCATGGAGTCACAGCGGAACCCGTCGGCGCTCGCTGAGTCTTGTGGCTGATGGGACATTTCTCATTCGCCCAGCCGGCAGCCGTCCTCCGGGCAGCCTGTCCATACCGATTCGTCAAGATATTCTGCTAGAAACACTCGATACCGCGGTCCTGTTTGCTGCACCATTCGCCGAACTCGTGAGCGGGGAGTTTCTTACCTTACAAGTCGATGCCATGGCCGGGATCCACCTGTCACTTCCTCCTTCTTCCCGTATCCGATACTCCGTCACCTCTCATGTTCCACGGCTCGTCGCGGACGAACGAACCGCATCGACCATGACCTATCCCGATTCAATCCGTTTCCACTATCTTCAGATTCCCCTGGGATCACAGCAGGTGGCAGACTTAGCCCATCGTGTTACCCAACAGGCCACGACCCCTTTCGGGCAAACGATGGCGATTCAGCAACATCTCTTGGAGAATTACCGCTACAGCCTTGAAAGTGACACGGCCACGCTCAGTTATCCGCTCGATGAATTTCTTTTTACCCGCAAAACCGGGTACTGCGAACATTACGCAACCGCCATGGTTGTGATGCTACGGACAGTAGGCATTCCCGCTCGACTCGTGACAGGGTTCCTGGCCACGGAATGGAACGAATATGGAGGCTATTTTACCGTGCGCCAGAGAGATGCCCATGCTTGGGTTGAGGTCTACTTTCCTCAATCAGGCTGGATTACCATGGATCCCACCCCCACCATCAACTTAACAGCCGCCACCAGTCGCTGGGAATCCGTTCGCCGACTCGGGGAGTCCTTTCAATTACAGTGGGATCGCCTGTTCGTCCGTTATAGCGCGAAGGATCAACTGGCAGTCGTTCATGGAGTACGAGAAGGCAGCGATGCGATGCATGAAAGAGTGATTCGCTGGGGTTCGTTCCTGAGTGCCCCGATAAACCAGGTCATCAGCCGTCTGACGAACGTGGCCCGAACGTTTCAGCCGGGCATGCTGGGACTCGCCTCGGGGTTGATCGTGATCGGCTTGGCCCTGTTCATCCTCGTGCTTCGGGATAGGATAGGTCTCTGGGCAACCACCCATCTTCCGACTTCGCACCCGCATCTTGCGATCGTCCAGCTGTATACTCGCATGGTTCGTACGGTGGAGAGGCATGGTGTGAGGAAGCCTCCATCTGCCACAGCCAGTGAATTTGCCAGATTGGTTGAACGGGAATGGAAAACGTCCGGTCCCATGGTGGCTGATGTGATCGCACTCTACCATCAGGGCCGATTTAGTCGAACCCCGCTCACCCCGGACGAACTTTCTCGCGCGGCTGAACAGGTAGGGCGGCTGCAATCCCTTATACGCGCGGCCCATTAACCACAACCACACTATTGCTGCATAGTCTCGGTCTCGTCCTGGTATGGTCCGGCCGCAACCATTCCCCACCGTGTAGATACTATCCTCCAAGTCCACAGAACATCTCCTTAAGAAACGCTTCTCCTAGCATTTCAAAAGGGTTCAGAGACACCGCTTACAGGTTTTTGGGAGGGAGCTCGAAGGGTACCGAATCCCTTGCGCTTTATCGCTATATCAAACGATTGCTTGAGGTTGCTTGGTGGAAGGCTGGGGCCACTTCTCTTCTTGATTTTGAGAAGAACATGATTAACTTAAAATTGAGCGAGGTAGAAGGCTTTCAGAGGCTAGCAACCTTGTTTGAGACCCGCTCTTGTGCAGCCAGCGTGCAACGGGCGCCGCTTCTGCTTCAGTGGCGGGGTGATGGTTCAAGGGACGCGTGCTCGGTGCCAGTAGGCACGGCCGTTAATGCGAGCCCAAACGAAGAGTGAAGCGCGGGGCAATCAGCGAGGGCGACTGAAGGATTGCTGAACATCACCCAGTTCGGAGGGTAGTTTCGGTGTTCCTCAGAAGAGCGGGCCGTTTTTTTATGCCTTCCCGCCATGTTTCTCAAAACCCCCCAATACATGCCCTTTTCCTTCACACCGCAACCTACGAGGAATAGGTCTCATACACACCACACGCTATTAGTAGAAAGCGCATCAGGGGGGAGAATTTGCGAGGAAGGACACCACACAACGAAGCGGAGGCGGGTCTGAGAGTCTTTTGTGTATTGTGGAGGTCTTGGAGGAGTTTTAGGCTTCCCACTCGTCAGCGGGCCTGCTCACCACCCCTACGCTTGACCTCAGTGCCTGTGACTGTTCCTCTCACCGAGGCCTCCGCTCACTTCTCAGATAACCGTTCTTCTCGCGAGGTCAAGTGCTGGAGTGGATTCCTCAAGTCGAGGCAGGTCCCTGCATCACGATGACGAGTGGTCGACGGCTTCGGTGTTCAATCACGGTTGTTGCGTGCGGCACAAGGGGGCTACCAAATTAGGGGTCGGATAGATGAAGGGGGGAGCGCCGCTAGGGGAGCATTGCGTCATCTGATAAGGAAGCATGCGTCCTCTTGGCGTTACGCTATTTCCACCCGGCATCGTCTCCGTTCCGGCTTATCGGGCACGTCCCTCGTTCACCGTTAGGACGCTCGCATCCCTTTCGGGTTCTACCGGATGTAGCCCAGTGACCTATTCCAAACCATCCTTAGCCCTGCATAGCTCTGATCTCTGCCGCCAGATCCTTGTCGATCTCCACTACAATTTTTATCTCCGTTGCGGTTCGCTCTCCTTTTTCGTAGTCCGTGTTCCTCTTCTCCATCGCCTCCTTCATACTCTCCCCGCTCTCCCTCTTGTACTCTTCCGGATCTCTCAGTGCCAGCTTGATCATCTTCTCTGTCATTGTCCTCTTCATGTCGTCCTCCTAGTTAGTCATGCAAGGTGAATAGACAAGTTCCCTGTCATCGAGTGGGTCGTGCATCCCCGCAAGGTGGGTATTTTCCCGTCGATAGAGATACATCATCGCATAGATTCCGAACCAAGCGTTCTTGATGCAGGTAATAGGCATCAAGAATCCAAAAGGCAACGGTGGGTAAGAATGCGACCATGATAAATGTGGCATTCGACTCTTTCGCGGAAAGGGCAAAGAGTGCGGAGACCAATGTGACATTCCCTCCCTTTAACACGAAGGAGTTGGTTCCCCTGCGGGTTATCACGCCTTGAATCATTGCGAGGTGAGCGGCGTTATCTTCTTTCATTAGGATGCCATACACTACGTAAGAGCCATTGGCAGTACAATAACCCGCGGTTTCATTAAACGCGGGGTTATGACGTTTTAGTCGTCAGCCTGCCGACTCTAGTTTCTTCGACCTGCGGTTCAGGAAACTGACATTGATACCCCTTTTAAAACAGGTCGGATCTGGAATTAGGATTTCAATCGGTGGCTGATTTGCAAAATTGCAGGCAGCTGGTTTCCGGCTGCCTAATTAATGGCTCATTTGGAGCATACGCAGGTAAACCACCACAGAGAGTGAGGATGAGTGATTGGCTCAATCACTGGGATTGCTTTCAGTATCTGAGCAGATAATATGGTGTGTCGCACGTGCGTATTTATTCTGCGTGTGTGCTGATTTGGATGGGGAAATCAGTGACTCGACTATGAGGGAATGGAAGAGATCAGCGGAGAGCAAAACGCGAAAAAACTGTCTATAACACTGTCTATAACTCACTTCTCCGAAATGCTGAAAAACGTAAACGATTGAAAAATTGGAGCGGGAAACGGGATTTGAACCCGCGACCCTCGCCTTGGCAAGGCGCAGTATTTGTAACAATATCAATGACTTAATCGTATCCATGCTTGCATTAATTAGCAGCGTTTATCAGCACTTAGCAACGGGACTGTCTATATAGACAGTAGGGTTATTACTGGTCACATTCCTGTGCCAGGCGCCCGTCAACCTACAGCCTGTTTCCAATCCCAAACAGCAGCAAGCATGAAGAGCCGTATCACGACCTGATAAGAAAAGCACTAGAAAGTGGCCACAGCATGTTTCTGGCAGTGATGGGTGCGATGATCCTGTTTATTGGTACCGCAAACGCTGCGAATGGTTCAGCGTTCTTATTCATTTTCCAGTTGGTGAAAGCCGTCTCTTGCCGAGGGGGCAAAAGTGAGATTTGGGGTGACCGCCCGCACCGCGGCGGCCTTGGTTCCGGCTTCGCCCACGATAATCATGCCGTGGTGGTGTAAGAGGGTGCGAAGACCGACACGGACCACTTCGTGATCGTCGACCACGAGCAGACGAATCGGGGTGGGCCTAGCGGCGGACATCGGCGACCTCGTTCGGCAGGTCGAGGACGATCCGCGTCCCCTCATGGCATTTCGAGATGATGGCCAACCGCCCTCCAAGCTTCTGCGCACGAGCGGCCATATTCCCCAATCCATGCCCCGTCCCCTGGACAGCCTTCGGATTGAATCCACGGCCGTTGTCGCGAATGCGCAGCCGGATCCCCTGCTTCAGCCGCGTGAGCGATACCGTGGCCTTTTGCGCGCGGCTGTGCTGCACACAATTACTCACCGCTTCTTGGACGATGTGGAACAGGTGTAGCGCCTGTGCTACCGAAACGGCCTGTGTGGCCCGCTCCTCGACCGTGAGGCGTACCCGCGTGGCCTGGTGCGCCGTCAGCGAGGCGAGCATCTCCCGCAGCGCCGTTTTCAAATCCTTCCCCTGGAGCAGATCTGAGTCGAGCCCTACGATGAAGTTCCGGACCTCGCGCATGACACGGTTCAATTGAGCAATGGCCTGATCAAGTGATGCGCCGGATGTCTTGCGACTCCCGGGAGACAGCCTCGATTTGGTCGTTTCGAGGGCGAGACCCACGGCAAAGAGCGACTGCAGAATGCCGTCATGCAAGTCGTGGCTGATCCGCTCACGCTCCTCGACGGCCGCGCGTAGCGCGTGTTCTCGTTGGCGGAGGGTGTCCTCCATGCGTTGGCGCTCGGTGATGTCGTAGTTCGTGCCCGTCATCCGTACAGGGATGCCGTGTGAATCCCGCACCACGCGGCCGTCGACCTTGAGCACACGCACCGTGCCGTTGGGCCACTGGACCCGAAATTCAAAGTCGTACGGCTGCTTATTCCGTAACGCCTGTTGAATCATCTCGTCGCATCGCGCCCGATCATCAGGATGGACGGCAGCCAGCCAGGTCTCGTAGGCCCCAACCACGTCCCTTTTCGTCACGCCGTACAGCGCGAACATCTGGTCGTCCCAGACCAATGTATTCTCCAGGAGGTTCCAGTCCCACACGCCGATCTGCGCCGCGCTCGTGGCCAGTTCCAGTCGTTCCAGCGACCGAGCCAGGGCCGCTTTTGCCCGATTGCGTTCGGTGATGTCGCGGACGATGCCGGTAAAGCGACGCTGGTCGCCCAGCCGCATTTCGCTGACACCCAACTCCATCGGAAAGACAGAGCCGTCCTTGCGGCATCCGACGACTTCCCGCCCGATACCGATGATCTTTGGCACGCCGGTGCGCTGATACGCGGCCATGTATCCATCATGGTTACTCCGGTCGGGCTCCGGCATCAGGAGCGTCACGTTCTGCCCAAGGACTTCGGCCGCGGCATAGCCGAAGAGCCGTTCGGCGGCGGAATTAAAGGTTGCAATCGTCCCGTGGTCGTCGATGGTGATGATGCCGTCGACGGCAAGGTCTACGATCGCGCGCAAGCGCGCCTCGCTCTCGCGTAGCGCCTCCTCCGCCTGTTTGTGCGCGGTGATGTCGATGAAATAACCAATCAGTTCTTTGGCCTTGCTGTCCGGGCCTGGCACCACGGACAGCGCATCGCTCATCCAGCGCCAGCTGCCGTCCTGATGCTGCAACCGATATTCATGCACGTGTTTGCCCTGGGTAAACAGGCGGGGCAGCTCGGCGAACACCCGGTCACAATCGTCAGGGTGGATGTGATCGGCCCAGAAACCGGGTGTGGCAAGAAATTCCTCCACCGTATAGCCGAGCATCTCGGTGAGGTTGGCGCTGACGAACGTGGCTGCGTAGGGCGGCACCGGCTTGCAGGTGTAAATGGTAGCCGGTGAGGACGAGAGCAGAAAATTCAGCCGGGTGTTCAGCGTGCGTAGCCGCGCCTCCGTCAGTTCATGAAGTTCGGTGAGTTTCGTTGAACCGTCTGGCTTCTTGGCCATTACATCTCTCCGCTCAAGAGAAGTTCAGGGTTCCACTCAGCCTTGACCAACATCAAAGAAGACCGCCGTGCCGCAGACTGACCCATCACCCGAGTGGTAGACCAACGGTTGTTTGAGGAATGGTTCCGCGTGATACAGGACAGCGCAGTGGACAGGGAAGCGACGGTAGGGACGAATTGAGCATGGCATGAGCGCCTCGCAGGATGGCCCAGTCTAGAAGGGTACGGATCAAACCATAAGGCGGGGCGTGAGGAAGTGTCAAGGCGCTCAGACGTGTGGGGGGTGGGAGCGTGTCCATTGGCTGTCACCTCTGTCCGTAAAACCCTCTCAGGTCGTAATAGACGGTTGGGACGAGATACGGTGGGTGATGGGAGTCGATGATGCATCGTGTTCCGTGTGAGTCCACCGTTCGAATTTTCTACTCCCGGCTCACTCCCGGTTTTACTCCCGATTCCAGGCACAACTCAATCTCACTCAGTCACAGTGTTGCGTGCAGAAAATGCTGATTTGACAGAGGGATCGGCTCTCTCTGTCACACGCTATCATCATCCAGCACACTCTCCTTAGGTTGTTCTTTTAAGGCGAGGGTCTTCCTGCAAACTTTCCATAGAGTGAACCTGCGTAGGCTGGGGTATGGTCATGAGAGCGGTTGCTAACCCGCTCGTTCCAGATTCAACCAGAAACCCATTCAAGGCAGGGAAACTCTGGCTGACTTAGCAGAAACGTTCTGAAATCGTTCGTGCACTCACCCCACGCATTTTTCTCTTTCTCATCAGTCTGTGT
>Ga0315281_10015118_pt1 | contig 10360 bp, 11 predicted proteins | sample YL17G07_0_MG_FD_204540 | JGI IMG/M metagenome (GOLD analysis project Ga0315281, IMG submission 204540) | Sediment microbial communities from Yellowstone Lake, YNP, Wyoming, USA - YL17G07_0 | ecosystem: Environmental > Aquatic > Freshwater > Lake > Sediment | place: USA: Wyoming | collected...
AGGTCGTTAATCAGGTCGAACAGTTTTTTGTGCTGGCTGTCCAGTTCGGGAACCTCAATCCTGTACAGGGAACTCCATTCCATCCGCATTTTTTTCTCCCTTTATCCGGCGCCGCCCCGATGGCGGTACGCCTTTATTCGCATCGTGAAAGTGTAACGATTATATATGTTTTTTCACCTTTCAGCCCGTTATTTCCTTAACGGCCGGTTATGACGGCTTGGAATCCGTTTACGCACTTGCGTAACCGGGGCTTTGAATCTAAAGTATGGTGCAAGTGAAAAAAACAAAACGTATCCACATAGGCAACGTCCCGATAGGCGGAGGGGCTCCCATTGCCGTGCAGTCGATGGGGAACAAATCCCCGCACGACGCCGATGCAATTTTACGGCAGATACATGAACTCAAGGAAGCGGACTGCGAGATAGTTCGGCTTGCCGTGCCGGACGAAAAAGCGGCGGAAGTCTTTAAAACCGTGAAGGAACAAAGCCCGCTCCCGCTGATAGCGGACATTCATTTCAGCCACAAGCTGGCGCTGGCGGCCATCAAGGCGGGCGCCGACGGCCTGCGGATAAACCCCGGCAACATCGGCTCGCGCGAGGGGGTGGAACGGGTGGTGAAAGCCGCCGCCGAGCGGAAAATACCGATGCGGATAGGCGTCAACGCGGGTTCCATCGCCAAGGACAAGCTAAAGAAATACGGCGGCCCCACCGCCGAAGCGATGGTGGAAAGCGCCATGGAGCATGTGGCGATACTGGAAAGCCTGAATTTCGACCTGATAAAAATATCCATCAAGGCATCCGACATCCCCAAAACGCTGGAGGCGTACCGCAAACTCTCCGCGAAAGTCGATTACCCCCTGCACGTCGGCGTATCGGAAGCGGGAACGGCTTTCGGCGGCACCATAAAATCGGCCATCGGCATCGGCATACTGCTCAACGAGGGAATCGGCGACACCATACGCGTGTCGCTGACCGCCGACCCCGTGCTGGAGGTGCGCACCGCCTACGAAATCCTGAAGGCGCTCCACCTGCGGCAGATAACGCCGGACATAATTTCCTGCCCCACCTGTGGCAGGTGCGAGATAGATCTGGTGGGAATGGCCGAAAGGGCCGAGGTCGAACTGCGGAAGTTGAAAAAGCCGATAAAAATCGCCATCATGGGATGCGTGGTGAACGGCCCCGGCGAAGCGCGTGAGGCCGACATCGGCATCGCGGGGGGGCACAACTGCGGCGTGATATTCAAGGGCGGGAAAATACTCCGCAAGGAGTCGCCCGAAAACCTTTACACAGCGTTAATGGAGGAAATCCAAAAGTTATGAAACTAAGCCGATATTTCATCCCCACCGTGCGGGAAGTGCCGTCCGAAGCCGAAACCGCCAGCCACCGGCTGATGATACGGGCCGGCATGATACGGAAACTGGCCGCGGGGGTATACAACCTCCTGCCGCTGGGCCTGCGGTCAATCCGCAAGGTCGAAAATATCGTGCGCGAGGAGATGAACCGCGCCGGGGCGGTGGAAACGCTTTTGCCGTCCATGATACCGGCGGAACTGTGGCGGGAAACCGGGCGATGGAACCTCTACGGCAAGGAACTGCTTCGCATAAAAGACCGCCACGGCCATGAGTTCTGCTACGGCCCCACCCACGAAGAGGTGATGACCGACCTGGTGCGGCGCGAGGTGAAATCCTACAAACAACTGCCGCTCACGCTGTACCAGATTCAGGCGAAGTTCCGCGATGAAATCCGCCCGCGGTTCGGCATGATGCGCGCCCGCGAGTTCATGATGAAAGACGCGTACAGCTACCACACGGACGAAAAATCCGCCGAAGAGGGATACGAAAAAATGTTCCGCGCCTACGAGCATGTGTTCAAACGTAGCGGCCTGCGGTTCCGCGCGGTGGAGGCGGATACGGGAAACATCGGCGGCTCGTCTTCGCACGAGTTCATGGTGCTGGCCGACACCGGGGAGGACCTTATCGTTTCCTGCCCCGCGTGCAGTTACGCATCCAACGTGGAAAAAACGGAGGTGCTGGATGCCGCGCAACCCGCGCCGCAAACAGCGGCTCAACGGGAGGACGTGGCAACGCCGGACGCCAGGACGATTGAGGAAGTATCGGCGTTTTTGAAACGCCCCGCGGATCAATTCATAAAAACACTGGTCTACTCCGTGAACGGCGGCAAGGAATTCCTGGCGGTGCTGGTGCGTGGAGACCGCGAAGTAAACGAACACAAACTGAAAACGCTGACCGGCGCGGACCTGCTGGAAATGGCGGATCCGGAAAAGGTGAAGGAACTTACCGGCGCGGGAATCGGCTTCGTGGGGCCGTGCGGAATGAAACCGGCGATTATCGCCGATTATTCCATCCGGGGGATGGCCAACGCCGTATCCGGCGCGAACAGGGACGGCTACCACACCATCAACATCAATGAAGGGCGCGATTTCACCGTCGGCCAGTGGGCGGACGTGCGCATGGTGCGCGAAGGGGATACCTGCCCGCGGTGCAAAAAACCGAAGCTGGAGTTCCACCGTGGCATAGAGGTGGGACACATTTTCCGCCTCGGCACAAAATACAGCAAGGCGATGAAGGCGAATTATCTGGACGCCAACGGGAAAGACCAGGTGATGGTAATGGGAACCTACGGCATCGGCATCGGGCGTATCGCCGCCGCCGCGATAGAACAAAGCCACGACGACAACGGAATCATCTGGCCCTACTCCATCGCCCCGTTCCAGGTGGTGATACTACCGCTGAACGTCTCTAAAGAGGACATCGTTACCGCCGCCAACCGTATTGAGGAGGAACTGGAGCGGGAAGGATACGAAGTGCTACAGGATGACCGGGATGAACGCGCCGGGTTCAAGTTTAACGACGCCGACCTGATGGGGATACCGATTCAGGTGATCGTCGGGGACAAGGGGCTGAAGAACGGCGAAGTGGAACTGAAAATACGGAAAACCGGTGAACGCTTCAACGTGAAATTGGAAGGCCTTAAGGAAAAACTGAAGGAAACCGTCGCCCTGCTGTCCGCGCTTTAACGCGCGGACACTCCCGAGTGGGGGGATGGCGGTATGGCGCTCATCCTTTCATGGGCTTTGCGGTCATGCGAAGATGGCTTCCCGCCGGCTTGTCCGTTAGAAAACCTGTTTGGCGAGCACCCTGCGGATTTCCGTCCTTATCTCTTCCAGCCGTTCGGGATTGGAGATTTTTTTGCTTCCCGGTTCGCAGACGTAAAATGTGTTCAGGGCCTTGTGCCCCTCCACCCCGATGTTCGCGGAAACGATATCGAGGTTGAGCGAACTCAGCAGGTGCGTTTCCTCGTATAAAAGCCCCAGCCGGTCGCGGCAGACGGTCTCTATGACGGTATGGTCGTAAGACACGTCGTTGAGCACCTTCACATGGATGTCCACCTGCGGCGCGTGCTGTTGCACTGTCAGCAGTTTTGTCCTGCTCCGCATCAGTTCGTCCACCGCCTTTTCTCCCCCCAGGACTTTTTTCACCTCCGCGTCCACCCGTTCCCAAAAGGCCGGGTCGTTTATCGGCTTGCCGTTCGGGCCATTTACGCGGAAGAAATCCACCGCCACATCCTCCTTGTGGGTGAAGATGTGGGATCGGAGGATATCAATGTTCCGGGATGAAAGGGCGCCGACGATGTTGTACAAAAGGCCCAGCCGGTTTTTCGACACGAGCGTAACCTCGCCGGGGTCTTCGGCGGAGGTGAATCGGTAATGCACGATGGCGGTGGGCTGTGTTTCCATGAATCGCGTGAAGATCGCGCCATCCGCCATCACTTCTTCCGGCGAACGGAGGAAAAAATATTTGTCCGGCATTCCCTTTATGAACCGCGCCAGTTCCGGCGTCATCTTCTCCGGGGGAACCAACCGCCCCGGCGCAAGCCATTGTAGCGGGTCTTTTCCTTCAAAGTAGGTTGCCCCCAGCGTGAACAGCTCCTTTAGGAGCGACCCTTTCCACGAGGTCCAGATTCCCGGCCCCACCGCGCAGGTATCGGCGTAGGTAAGCAGGTACAGCCGTTTTAGGGTGTTTTCATCCCCCACCTTTTCGCAGAACTCGATAAGCGTTCTTGTGTCGTGTATGTCGCGCCGCTGAGCCACGTTGTTCATCAACAGGTGCAGGCGGATTAGCCGTTCCACGGTGGCCGCGTCTTCGGGACTGTAGCCCAGCCGTGTCACGATTTCCGGGTCTATCGTTTCCTCTTCCGAGTGATGCCCGTCCCCCTTGCCGATGTCGTGCAACAGGATGGCCAGCCGCACCAGGTCCTTTCTTGGCTCCGCCTCGTACACCGCGCGCAAAAGGTCGCACTCCGGTTTTTCGTTGCGCTTGAGGTTGTCGAACTCGCTGATGGCGCGGAACGAGTGATCCGCCACCGTGAATTTGTGGTACAGGTCGAACGGCGTAAGGTAGCGGATGGAGTGGAATTCCGGAATGGCGGCGGTCATCAGCTTGGCGTCGCGCATCAACTGGAGCGCAAATACCGGCTCCGGCAATTCCAGCACGGAACGCAGTCCTTCTCCCAGTTCGGTAAAAATGGGTTTTTCCAGTTTCCAGATTGTTCCGGTTTTTTCCAGCATCTTGCGAAGCCCCGCCGACGGGGCGAGCCCCTTTTCCACCATCAGGCGCAATATGCTGAAGATGGTTTTCGGGTCTTTGGCCAATTCCTCCGCCGTAAGCCCCTTTACGAAAATTTCTTCCACGCCGGAGAAGATATTCGGCGCGAGTTCCCGTGTGCGCAGTTTCAGGAAGAACATCTGGTTTTTCGTCCGGTAGCGTTTTGCCTGATCCAGCACCGACCGGCACAGGCGGTGGATTACGTCGGCGCTACGGTAGTAGGCGCGCATCATGTGTATCACCGGCCTGTCCCCCTCGCCGGAAAATCCCAGCCGTCCGGCCACCCGTAGCTGTATGCCGTAGTTCAGGTGGTTGTGCGCGCTCTTTGTCAGGAAGTGGATATCGTTGCGCATCCGCAACAGGAAGTTGACCGCCTTTTCCGCCGCGCGGGCCTCGTCGCGATCCACTAGGCCGCGTTCCTCCAGTCCCTCCAGTCCGCGTACGTCATACCGGGCGGAGGCCGCCCACAGCGCCACATGGTAGTCCCTCAAGCCGCCGGGGGATTCCTTTACGTCCGGTTCGGTGAGGAAACAGGAATTATGGAATTTTTCATGCCGCAATTCCGTTTCCACCCACTTTTCGCGCAGGTACCGCTCCACCTGTTTTGCCACTACGGATCTCCTGAAACGGGATTCAAACAGGTCGAACACTTCCCTTTTGCCGAGCAGGAACCGCGCCTCCAGCATGCTTGTTTTGCTGATGTTGTCGTGCTGGGCGATTTTTACGCAGTCGTCGATGGTGCGGGTGGAGTGTCCCACTTTGAATCCCATGTCCCACAGGGCGGGGATGATTTTCCCGGGAAGGGTTCCTTCCACATGGCTGATTTCCTTTTCGTAAAGGAAGAGGAGATCGATGTCGGAATAGGGGTTCAACTCGGCGCGGCCATAACCGCCCAGGGCCGCCAGCGCGAACGGCAGGCTTTCCACCCCGCCGATTATTTCCGTGAAAAGCCCGGCGATTATCCCGTCCACCGCCGTAGCCCAGGCATGGGCTATTTCACTCCCCCCGGCGCCCGCCAGGTGTTGTTGTTCCAACCCGTCGCGCAGGTTTTTCACCCGCGCCTGGTATTCCGCAATGTGGGTCACGATTTCCTTTCAAGCCGGGCCAATGTTACTTCCACCGTCATGGTTACGCCGTCCCTCAGTATACCAATCTTTACGCGTATGCCGGCCGGAAGCGAGACAATGGCTTTTTTCAGTTCGTGGTAGTGGCGTACCCTCCGCCCGTTGAAGGTGTTGATGACGTCTCCGGGCCGGATTCCCGCGCCCTGCGCGGGAGACCCTTTTTGCACCGCTATCACCCGCACGCCGGAATCGGCGGGAATGCCGGGCCGCGCGGCGTTTTCCGGCGTCAGGTCTTCCAGCGAGACGCCCAGTTTCCCGCGGTCGATGCGTTGGCCGTTCACGAGTTTCGGAAGGATTTCCTTTGCGATGTTTATGGGAACGGCCAGGCCGACCCCCGATGCCTCGGAAAATATGACGGAATTGATTCCCACCACGCGTCCGTTGCCGTCTATCAGGGGACCGCCGCTGTTGCCGGGGTTTATCGCCGTGTCCGTCTGGATAAAGTCCTCAAGCTCCAGTATCCCGATGTCTTCGCGCCGTAGGCCGCTGACCACTCCGACGGTGAAGGTCTTGCCGACATCGTAGGGATTGCCGATTGCCGCCACCCATTCACCCACTTCCAAATGGTCGGAATCGCCCATGGGGAGGGCGTGAAGGCGGAAATCCGCCTTTATTTTTATCAATGCCACATCGCTGAGAGGGTCGGCGCCCAAAAAATCGGCCTCCTCTTGCGTCTCGATACCGTGTTTTACCCGCACAATAATCCTGTTTGCATTTGCAACGACGTGGTAGTTGGTGAGTATGTAGCCCCGCTTGCTTATCAGAAAGCCGGTGCCGGCGCCGACCTCGGAATAGCTGGCGACAATCCGGGAATGGATCCATGAGGCGATGGCCTGCCAGAAATGCTCCTTGAAATGGAAGAGCGAAATAAAGGTCGGCCCGGGGTCTTCCTTTAACGAATAAATGTAAACAACGGCGGGAAGCGCCTGGCGCGCCACTCCCGTGAAATCCGCGTTCAACCGGCGTGCGGGGGATTGCGCGGGGCGCTCCGTTCCGGGCTTGCCATCCGTTTTTAAAACGCCGCCGGAAAAAATCTCCGGCGTAACATCCTTGCACGACAGGAAGAAAAGCCCGGCGGCGAAAATAAAAAAATGCCTTTTCATGGCTGTGGTTTGCGCGCGGTTATCAGGTCGCTTACCCCGAAGGTGAGGGGACTGACCGTAACGTGCGTGAACCCGGCACGCTCGAATATCGATTTCAGTTTTTCCCTGTCGGGGAAATCCATGACCGACGCCGGTAGGTAGGTGTAGGCGTCCGGATGCCCGGAAACAATTCCGCCGATGAACGGCAGAAGTTTCGTGAAGTAGAAAAGGTACACCGCCCGCACCAGCTTGTTCGACGGCGTGGTGAACTCCAAAATGGAAACGCGCCCGCCCGGCTTGAGCGTCCGCAACATTTCCCCCAGCCCCTTTTCCAAATCGGCGAAATTCCGTATGCCGTACGCGCAGGTTATCCCCTCGAACATTTCGTCCTTGAACGGCAGGCACAGCGCGTCGCCACGCCCCAGATAGATGGGTAGGCCCCGGGTTTTCTTCCGGCCGATGGCCAGCATCTCGTGGCTGAAATCGATGCCGACTGTTTTTGCGGAGCCGCGTTGCCGCGCTATTTCCATTGCCATATCGCCGGTGCCGGTTGCGACGTCAAGGAAAATTCCCTCCCGCGGATCAAGCCAATGGATGGCCTTTTTGCGCCACCGCCGGTCGATTCCCAGGCTCAAAAGCCGGTTTAGAAGGTCGTATCGCGGCGCGATGGCGGAAAACATCTGTTCAATCTTTACGGGATCCCTTTCCGGCATTTAAACATAATTACATATTCAGGGTTGAAGTGGGAGTGGAATTTGGTACAATCCATCTCTTCCCGTAACATCCCGAAGGGTTTGGGTGGGATAAAAAAAGCCGCGTCGCGGTGCGAACCGGGGCGGCGGCGGATTGTCAGAAAAAAAATATTTGACAAACAACGCGCGGATAAATAGACTTACATTTTGCCCCAAAAGGGAAACGAAGTGGAAATGCTGGTTTTACAGTGGAAGGCTGGAAGGATTTGATGGAAGCGAAAGCGGTAGTAAGGTACGTACGGATGTCGCCGCAGAAGGCGCGTCTGGTTGTGGACCTTGTTCGTGGCAAGAAAGTGGGCGAGGCGTTGAACATCCTCCGGTTTACCAACAAGGCCATAGCCAAGGTGGTGGGCAAGCTGATAGCAAGCGCGAAAGCGAATGCGGAAAACAGCAATGTCGGCGACGCGGACACTATGGTGGTGGAAAAGATATTTGTGGACCAGGGGCCGGTGATGAAGCGCAGGCTTGCACGGTCGCGTGGCCGCGTGGATACGATCCGGAAACCGTTTTCACATATAACGGTTATTCTGCGCGAAGTGGAAACATCCAAAAAGCGCAAGGCCGAAGCCCCCAAAAAGGGCGCGGCGGAAACCACCGCCGGGAAAGAGGCGGTGGCGAAAGAAGCCAAACCGGCGGCCGGGAAGACCAAGGCCGCAAGCGGGACAAAAAAGGGAACCTCCGGGGAGAAGGCCATTGTAGCCGAGGCCGGGGCTAAAAAAACCAAGACAACGAAAAAAAAGGGATCGTAATTTGGGACAGAAAACACATCCTACAGGATTTCGGCTTGGGGTCATTAAACCCTGGTTGTCGAACTGGTACGCGCAGGCGAACTACGCAAAGCAGTTGCACGAGGACCTGGCTTTGCGCAAGTACATAAAGAAGGCTCTTTTCCACGCCGGTATTTCCCGCGTTGAGATTGAGCGGCGAACCAAGCAGATACGGATAAACATCCACACCGCCCGCCCCGGCATCATAATCGGGAAAAAGGGCGCGGAGGTCGACCAACTGAAGGCGAGCCTGGTGAAGATGATCGGCGACAAGATTGATCTTTCCCTTAATATACTCGAAATCAGGCGGCCGGAGTTGGATGCCACATTGGTGGCCGAAAACATAGCGATGCAGTTGGAAAAGCGCGTTGCGTTCCGCAGGGCGATGAAAAAGAGCGTTTTGACCACCATGCGCTTTGGCGCCAAGGGCGTCCGCATCAACTGCTCCGGCAGGTTGGGCGGGGCCGAAATAGCCCGCATGGAATGGTATCGGGAAGGCCGCGTTCCGCTTCATACATTACGCGCCGATATCGATTACGGGACAGCCGAAGCCCATACCACCTTCGGCCTTATCGGCGTGAAGGTCTGGATATTCCATGGCGAAGTGATAAAACGCCGCGACACGGCCGCCGAGGTTGTGGGAATCCCCGCCGCCGAAACAAAGAAGCCCAAACGGGATAGCCGCGATGCTTAGTCCCAAAAAAGTCAAGTACAGGAAAAAACAGAAAGGCCGCAACAATGGCATTGCCTATCGCGGCTCGAAGATCAGCTTCGGCACATACGCGTTGCAGGCCATCGTTCCCGGCTGGATAACCGACCGGCAGATAGAGGCGGGCCGTATCGCCATATCCCGCCACATCAAGCGCGGCGGCAAGATATGGATACGGGTATTCCCGGACAAGCCGGTAACGAAAAAACCGGCGGAAGTCCGCATGGGTAAAGGTAAAGGCGCCGTCGAAGGATGGGTCGCCCGCATTAAACAGGGGCGTGTGCTGTTCGAGATGGACGGCGTGACCCCGGAAGTGGCAAACGAGGCGTTGCGGCTTGCCCAGATGAAACTTCCGATACGGACAAGGATATTGGATAAGAACCAGAGAGGCGGGCTTATATGAAGGCATCCGAGATACGGGAAATGACGGACGCGGAAAGGGTCGCGAAGCTTGAGGATCTCAGGCGCGAATACCTGAACCTGCGCTTTGCCCATGCCACCCAGCAACTGGAAAGCCCGGCGAAGCTACGCAATGCGCGGCGCGATATCGCCCGACTGAACACGATAATGACCGATAAGAAGAAGGTAAAGTAGGATGGCTGACATTCATCACAAGAGGAAAACGCGCGTCGGGGAAGTCGTGAGCAATAAGATGGACAAGACCATCGTGGTGAAAATCGAGCGCAAGATGCAACACCCCGTTTTCAAGAAGTTTATTAAGCGCACCAAGAAGTATGTCGCCCATGACCAGGACAACAAGTGCAGTATCGGCGATATGGTGGAGATACAGGAGTCCAAGCCCCTTAGCAAGACCAAGCGGTGGAAGGTGGTTGCCATCCTTTCATCGGTGAGGAGAGAAAATGATACAGCTACGATCAGTTCTTGAAGTCGCGGATAATTCCGGCGCCAAAGAGGTGCAGTGCATCATGGTGCTGGGGGGATCGTACCGCAGGTATGCCACAGTGGGCGATCTTATAAAGGTCGCGGTCAGGAGCGCCGCCCCAAACTCCAGCGTCAAAAAGGGGGAAGTGCGGACAGCGGTCGTCGTGAGGACGAAAAAGGAACTCGGACGCTCCAACGGCACGTACATAAAGTTCGATACGAACGCCGCGGTGCTGGTGGACGAAAAAGGGGAGCCGGTCGGCACCCGCATATTCGGCCCGGTGGGACGCGAGTTGAGGAATAAAAAATTCATGAAGATCGTTTCGCTTGCCCCGGAGGTTCTGTGAGCGCGCTTAAGTTAAGGAAAGACGACTACGTCGAAGTGCGCGTTGGCAAGGACAAGGGCCGAAGGGGAAAAGT
>Ga0315281_10015119_pt1 | contig 10358 bp, 7 predicted proteins | sample YL17G07_0_MG_FD_204540 | JGI IMG/M metagenome (GOLD analysis project Ga0315281, IMG submission 204540) | Sediment microbial communities from Yellowstone Lake, YNP, Wyoming, USA - YL17G07_0 | ecosystem: Environmental > Aquatic > Freshwater > Lake > Sediment | place: USA: Wyoming | collected...
CTGAAAGGGTTTTCAATTTGCCGATGACCGAAGGACCCCATGCAGGAAAGATCTTGAAACGGGATGATTACGAGGCGATCCTCGATATCTATTACCAGAAAAGGAGTTGGACCAAAGACGGTCTGGTCGATGAAAAGAAGATTTCGAGCTTTAATGATCCACTGATCACCCCATAACTTTGTGAATTGTACCGGGAGCCACGTAGGGGAGCCCCTCTGTGCCTGCCTGCGGTAGGCAGGAGCTCCCGAATCAGGCGGCCACTGAGAGCCGCCCCTACAAGCTAAAAAAACATGAACAAATTTATCGTTGTATTGGTTACCTGTGGTTCTGAAGAGGAAGCGCTTAAGATCGCCAATGCCTTGGTGGAGGAACATCTGGCTGCTTGCGTCAACCTTGTCTCGCCAGTCCGCTCCATCTATCGATGGGAAGGAAAGATCTGGGACGAAAAGGAGTGGCTGTTGATCATCAAGACACCAAAGCAAAGGTTTGAGGAGTTGGAGAAAAAGGTCAAGTCCCTTCATTCCTATTCTGTCCCTGAAATCATCGGCCTTCCCATTGTGGAGGGGTCTTCATCCTATCTCAACTGGTTGGAAGAAATGACCAAATAAACCAGAGAAACTAAAGAAACCAAATTAACTAAGAGTCTGAAATAGAAAATTAAATGGTCCGGGGTTTCTTGAGATGAAAGTCTGTATTCTGTTCGAAGGTGTAGGCCACTCTTAAAAGCATCCCTTCATCGAAGTGCTTCCCCATGATCTGAAGACCTATGGGGAGTCTTTCGTGGCTGAACCCGCAGGGGATAGAGATCGCGGGAATTCCCGCCAGGTTCACTGGAATGGTATGGATATCGGATAAGTACATCTGGAGGGGGTCTTCTTTCTTCTCACCAATTCGAAAGGCCGGTGTGGGTGCGGTCGGCGCTACAATGACATCTACCTTTTGAAAGGCCTCCTCAAAATCCTTTCTCATCAAGGTTCTCACCTGTGAAGCCTTTCGGTAGTAGGCTTCATAATATCCAGCAGACAAGACATAGGTTCCCAGGATGATCCTTCGTTTGACCTCTTCTCCAAATCCTTTGGCACGGGTCTGAGTATACATCTCCATCAGATCCCGATACCCTTTCGAACGAAGCCCGTACTTCACCCCATCATATCGAGCCAGATTGGAACTCGCCTCTGCTGTCGCAATGATGTAATAAATGGCCACTGCATATTCTGTATGAGGTAAAGAGATCCTCTGGATCTCTGCCCCCCACTTTCTAAAAAAATCAATGGCATCTTTGACTGACCTCTCCACCTCCGGATCCATTCCCTTTATAAAATATTCTTCAGGAATCCCGATTCGAATTCCTTTGACATCCCTTTTCAGCGATTGCTTATAATCCGGAACCTCCACATTTACAGAGGTCGAGTCATAAGGATCATAGCCGCTAATCGCATTCATCAGGATGGCACAGTCCTCCACATCCTTTGTGATCGGACCTATCTGATCCAAAGAGGAGGCAAAGGCCACCAGTCCATATCTGGATACTCTACCATAAGTCGGTTTCAATCCGACCACGCCGCAACAGGCAGCTGGTTGTCGAATAGAGCCTCCTGTATCCGTGCCCAAAGCAGCGATGCATTCGTCAGCAGCCACCGCAGCGGCTGAACCACCACTGGAGCCCCCTGGAATCCGCTTAAGGTCCCAGGGATTATGAGTGATTTGAAATCCAGAGTTTTCTGTGGAGGATCCCATGGCAAACTCGTCCATGTTGAGTTTCCCCAAAAAAACGGATTCCCTCTCTTTAAGTCTTTTAATCACTGTCCCGTCGTAAAAAGGGATATACCCTTCTAAAATCTTAGAGGCACAAGTCGTTCGAATCCCTTTCGTGCAAAGGATATCTTTCAGCCCTATAGGGACCCCCGCCAGGTCTCCAATCCCTTCTCCTTTAGCAATTTTACGATCCACTTGATCGGCCTGACGGAAGGCCTCTTCATCTGTCAATAAAAGATAAGCTTTGATTTTCCCTTCTACCTCTTGAATCCGCCGGTAGAGGGCCTCCGTGGTTTCCCTGGAGGTGACCTCCTTCTTCACCAACTTGTCATGCAATTCATGGATGGTCAATGAGTGTAAATCCATTAATATCCCGTTAAATTCGAAGCCCTAATATCGAAATCTTCACCCTGTTAAGTAATTTCTTCCGAAGTCGATGACTTTACTTTTCCCAGACGGATCGTGATACATCAAACCAGAGGTTACCCTGAACCTACTTAACAGGGCAGGCAATACCAAATTTCCAAATTATCAAAACTCTTCTATTTCGTGCTTCGGTCATTTGAATTTGTTTCGAGTTTCGGATTTCGTGCTTCGGATTTCTTGCTTATTCGATGATCCTCGGCACCTTAAAATGTCCATCCTCTTCGTCGGGCGCAATGGCCAACACCTCTTCTTGCGGAAAAGAAGACTTGACCTCATCCTCTCTGAAGACATTGTGGATGGGGATGGCGTGGGAAGTCGGTTCCACTCCAGCGGTATCGAGTCGGTTCAATTGTTCCATGTAGTTGAGGATTTGCTCCAATTGGTCCCCGAAAGTCACCTTTTCCTCTTCAGACAACTCAAGGCGAGCCAGCCTGGCAACTTTTTCAATATCCATCTTCATCCGTTTGACTCCTTCAAAGGACAGTAAACCCCGTTAGAAATTCCAGCGGGGCATTAAATCCCGTTAGAGATTTATCTCTAAACGGGATAAACCCCGCCCTCCGGGGTGGAACCCCCTACGGGGCGGAACCCGGAATTATTCTAAAAGTCCAAATGTCAAAATCCCTGCCTGCGCCGAGGCTTCGGCAGGCAGGCAAATGCCAAATGAAATTCTGTAACTCAACCCTTTCAGGGTTGATCATCATCAAGGCTAAAGCCTTGAGTTACAATGATTTGAGCTTTAGATTTCATTTGAACTTTAAGCTTTGAAATTTGACATTACTTTGCTCCATGAACACCGTTCTCTATCCTAACATCTCTTTGATTTTCACCAGGCTCTCTTCTAATTTCTCGCGCTGGGTACGGAACTCCAACGCTTTCTCCTTCACCTCTTGAACGATCTCTGGGGGAGCTTTAGAAAGAAACTGCTCATTGGAGAGTTTCTTTATGACGAAAGCACTTTCCTTCACGATTTTTAATATCTCCTTCTGGAGTCTTTTCGCCTCCTCTTCCATCCGAGACCTTTCCATTGGAACAAAAATTTCAACACCTCGGAGAACCACAAAAGCACTGTAAAGTGGTTTTTCAAGATCCTGTCCGAATTTAAACTTTTTTACCAGGGCGAGAAGCTGAATGAAGGATTGATTTTCTCGAAGCCTTTCCTCCACTTCTTCACTCTTGGTTCGGAAGAGAACAGTGATCTGTTCTCCTGGCGGAAGGTTCATCTCTCCTCGGATGTTTCGAAGAGCATTGATCACTTCAATGGTCAGCCCCATCTCATCCGCCACATCTTCATCATCATATCGCTCTTCAGGTTTTGGAAATTCGGCAATCATGATCGATTCATTTTCTTTCCGTTGTGGAAGTTGTTGCCAGATTTCTTCAGTGATAAATGGCATAAAGGGATGAAGTAATCGGAGAATGGCATCGAGGACTTCTAAAAGTGTCTGTTGGGTAAGGCTCTGTCTCTTCTTGCCCTCCTCCTTATAGAGGTAGAGTTTGGTCAGTTCCAGGTACCAGTCGCAGAATTCATGCCAGATAAATTGGTAGAGGGTATGGGAGGCTTCATTGAATTTGTAATTCTCCAATGATTTTTGAACCTCCCGTATCACCTGGTTTAACCTTCCCCGGATCCACCGATCGGGAAGGCTAAACTCCTCTGGAAGGGTCTCTTGGGTCATCTCGTTAATATTAAATTTCTCAAGATTCATCAAGGCAAAACGTGAGGCGTTCCAGATCTTATTGGCAAAGTGGCGGTAGCCTTCTGTCCTGGACTCTGAGAGTTTTAAATCACTTCCAGGCATGGTCAACGCCGCCAGGGTGAAGCGGAGGGCATCGGCGCCAAAGCGATCGATGAGGTCAAGAGGATCGACCACGTTTCCACGGGTCTTCGAATATTTTTCACCCCTCTCGTCTCTCACCAGACCGTGGATATAGACATCTCTGAAGGGAACATCGCCCATAAACTTCAAACCCATCATCATCATCCTGGCCACCCAGAAGAAGAGGATGTCGAAACCGGTTACCAGAACTGAAGTGGGGTAGAACCGCCTCAACAATTTCGTCTCTTTCGGCCACCCCATGGTGGAGAAAGGCCAGAGGGCAGAACTGAACCATGTATCCAAGACATCTGTCTCAGGAGTCAAATGATCTGAACCGCATTTTGAACAAGAGTTGGGTGTCTCCTTGGACACAATGACCTCTCCGCATTGCCCACAATACCAGGCAGGAATACGATGGCCCCACCAGATCTGTCGAGAGATGCACCAATCCCTGATATTTTCCATCCACTCGAAATAGGTCTTCTCCCAGACCTCAGGGATGATCCGAGTCCGGCCATCTCGAACTGCCTCGATGGCTGTCTTGGCCAACAGTTTGGTTTTGACAAACCATTGGAGGGAAAGGTTTGGTTCGACAATGGTCTTACAACGATAACAATGACCCACCACGTGACGGTAATCCTCGATTTTGATCAGTACGCCGTCTCGCTTAAAATCTTCAACGATCTGGTTTCGACATTCAAAACGATCTGTCCCTTGATAAGGGCCCGCGTTTTCATTCATTCGACCCGCTTCATCGATCACCTTGATCTGTTCCAGACCATGATTCAATCCAATTTCAAAATCATTGAAATCGTGAGCCGGAGTGATCTTCAGACAGCCCGTCCCGAACTCGATATCCACATAAGAATCGGCAATAACAGGAATCTCCCGATTGACAACAGGAAGGATGACCTTCTTCCCGATCACCGCCCGATAGCGTTCATCCTCAGGATTCACCGCCACAGCCGTATCTCCGAGCATGGTCTCCGGCCGGGTGGTCGCCACGACAACGAAACGATCCCTTTCCTTGAAGGGATATTTAAGATGATAGAGTTTCCCCAAGACCTCTTGGTGTTCCACCTCGAGATCGGACAAAGCGGTTTGGCATCGGGGACACCAATTGATGATGTAATGACTGCGGTATATCAGGCCTTCCTGATAGAGACGGATGAAAACTTCTTTGACCGCTTCGGAGAGGCCTTCATCCATAGTAAACCGTTCACGGCTCCAGTCACAGGAGGCCCCAAGTTTCTTCAACTGGCTGATGATCGTTCCCCCGGATTTTTCTTTCCACTTCCAAACCCTCTCGATGAACTTTTCTCTTCCCAGGCTGTGTCGGTCAAGGCCCTCCTCCAAAAGCTGTTTCTCCACAACGTTCTGAGTCGCAATGCCCGCATGGTCCGTCCCCGGCATCCAGAGGACATTATAGCCCTTCATCTTTTTAAATCGAATCAGAATGTCTTGCAGGGTGTTGTTCAGTGCGTGTCCGATGTGAAGGACACCGGTCACATTTGGGGGTGGAATGACAATGGAATAGGTTTCCCGTTCTGAATTTTCATCGGCCCTGAAATAGCCGTGTTCCTCCCAATAATGATACCATTTCTCCTCCACCTGGTGGGGGTCATAAGATTTGTCCAAGACCTTTGAGGCCATCGATGCACCCTTTCTCCTCCTTAATCCTTATCTCCCTTCTGAAGCCGTTTGATCTCCTCTTGAATCGCCTTCTCTGCCAGATCTGGAACAACCTCTCTTACCATCTTCTCAATCCGTTCCATGGTAAGACCGACGACATTCTGGGTCATCTCCGGGACGAGTTTGGTGATGATTTCTTCCATCATCTCCTGAATCCTTTGCGAGATGACTTCTTGCATCTTTTTATCCACGGGCCTCACCAAGGGAGGGACCTCTTCCAGAGGGATTTTCGGGGCTTCCACCTCTTCCAATCTATCTATCCTTACCTCTTCTGCCTTCCTCTCCTTGGGCCTCACCTCTTCAAGCCTCGACTCTTTTGGCTCCTCAATGGCACTGATCTCCTCTTCTCCCAATATCTCTTCCAAAAGTTCATCCGGGAATTCCTCTTCGGGCAGCTCCTTAAGTTCCTCCTCTTCCACGGATTCCTCTATGAGAATGGCTTCTTCTGAGATCTTTTTCTTAGGTTCCTCAATAAAAAAGGGTTGGACCTCTTCCCCTGGCAGCTCAGCTTTGACTTCCTTCTGAAGGGCCGTTTCAAATTCTTCAAGATCTAAATATTTTTCAGCAGGCTCCTCCAACGTGAATGGCTTTTCTTCTATATCTCTCACTTCTTTTTCAGAAGGCCACTCCTTCTCTAAAAAGGGCTTGAGTTGCTCCACCTTTTCGAGGATCTCCTCCAATTCGATTTTCTCAAAGAGTTCCTCTTCGGGCGAGGCGTCTTTCGAAGGCATTTTTCTTTTCAATGGGAGATCCACCTCTCCAATTTCCTTCTCGGGACGAAGAACCAATTCTTTTTCCTCTGGTTTTTCTTCAATCTCTAGTTTTTCCCAGGACTCCAAAGAAGTGCTTTCCCCCAAGGGTTCTTCTTTCGCTGAAGTAATAAAATTATCAATGCTCATTCTCGGTTCGGGTTCTTCCACCACATCCACTAATTCGATGATTTCTTCTTCTCCTTCTCCCTCCCCACCTTCATCCAATAAAAACTCCTCCCGCTTTTCAGAAACCATCTCTTCCCTCTTTCCGATCGCCTCCTCTTCCATCAGGTGGTCCACCAAATTGAGAATCTCATCTTCGTTGAGAGGTTTTGAGATCACCCCATTTGCCTGGACGTGTTGTCGATCCTTTTCCGAAATCTCATCAAAAATACTTGAAATGAGGATGAACGGGATATGTTTAAAGTCTGGGTCCCCTTTGAGAGCTCCACATAATTCCAAACCGCCCATCTCTTGAAGACTCGTTCCTGAAGCAATGATCATATCCGGTTTGAAAAGTTTTGCCCGGAGAAGGGCATCCTCTCCCCTTTCTGAAAAGATGAGGTGGTAATCCGTAGTTTCAAAAATTCTTTGAAACTCTTCCTGATCGGCTTTATCCGAATCAGCAATTAAAATTTCCTTTGCCATTCTCCAGTCTCCTTTTAGCGGTGGGAGAGAACTAATAAGTATTCTATAAATTGTAATTTTCTATCACAAGGAATTGGGAATGTCAAGAAAATCGCAGTATTTACTACCGGAGAATCCCTTAACCTTGCTGTAACAGGGCATTCCTTCATGGAAATTGATGATCATCTCACTCTTTCTACCTTTCCTCTTCACAGAACGACCCAAGGAAGAGGAAGAAAAATTTTTTCATAAAGATTGAAGGCGTAACGGTCTGTCATGCCAGCCAGAAAGTCGCATACACATCGCTCCAAGGAATCATAAAGCGATTCCATTTTGGTCAGCGTTAAAAAATAATCCGGATGGTCAACCAGATATTGATAGAGCTCCCGCAAAATCTTTGTCGCCTTATGGAAATCGGAATGAACGGCTTCACTCTCGTAAACATGCTCCCATAGGAATTCCCGAAGGTCCCATATCCCTGAGAGAACCTCTTTTGAAATGGAAAGTTTCCCGCCCCCGGATCGGAGGGTTTCTTGGATCAGATCATTGACCATCGTATTAATTCGTTTGGAATGGGTATCACCCAAACATTTCAGACAATCACCAGGAATATCGTTTGGGGAAATCACCCCTCCCCGAATCGCATCATCGATATCATGGTTGATGTAAGCGATGATATCTGCAATACGCACCACCTGACCTTCCAGGGTAAAAGCCATTGCTTCGGGATCCTCACAGAGGATCTCCCCTTTCCCTTTAGTATGCTTCAAAATGCCATCTCTCACCTCAGATGTCAGATTCAATCCTTTCCCATCCTTCTCTAAAAGATCAACCACTCTCAGGCTTTGATCGGCATGGTTAAATCCGCCTGGAACGATCTCATTCAGGGTATCCTCTCCGGCATGGCCGAATGGGGTGTGACCCAAATCGTGTCCCAATGAGATGGCTTCTGTTAAATCCTCATTGAGACGGAGGGCTTTGGCCATCGTCCGTGCAATCTGAGAAACTTCAAGTGCATGAGTCAATCGGGTCCGGTAATGATCACCCATGGGAATGAGAAAGACCTGGGTTTTATGTTTCAATCTCCTAAAAGACTTGGAATAGATGATCCGATCTCGGTCGTGTTGGAAGGCTGGTCGGAGTGGGCATTCCTCCTCATAGACTTGGCGGCCTCTGGTCTTTGAACTTAATGTGGCAAAATGGGAGAAAGTCTCTTTCTCCCGTTCTTCTAACTCTTCCCTGATCGTCTTTGACAATTGACAAGGCTCCACTTGATCGAATATGCTTTGGATAGCTAACTTATCATAAAAAAAAGGCTTTATCAAACTGAACCTAAAATGGATAGGAATCAAGTAAGAGAAGAAATCCATAGTGATCCGATCCTCTCCAAACTATCGAGACTGGCGAAGGAGAAGAAGATACCCTTTTTTTTGGTAGGAGGTTACCTCAGGGATCTCTTGCTTGGAACACCGGGAAAGGACTATGACTTTGCCTTGTCGAAAAATGCCTCCTTATTTATCGAAACCATTGAGGAAGCCCTTCGTTTTCATTTCTTTAAGGTAGGGAAGGAGGAGATGAACACCATCACTTATCGAATTATCAAGGAGGATATGTCCATCGATCTCACTTTTTTACAAGGGGAAACGATTGAAGAGGATCTTCGAAGAAGAGACTTCACCATCAACGCCATCGCCTTCTCCCTCCAAGAAGAATCTTTCCATTTTGTGGGAGGAAGTCTGGAGGATATTGGGAAAAAGGTGATCCGTACTGTCTCAAACCACTCCATTGATCAGGATCCATTAAGGATGCTACGGGCGATCCGTTACCTTTGCACCCTTGATGGTTTTGTCATGGATAAGGAATTGAGGGAGGAGATTTCCTTAAAAAAAGAAAAGATCCTTAGCCTCCCCGGAGAGCGGATCAAAACAGAACTGGATCATATCCTTCTTTCTCCTCGGCCAGCCATTGGAATGAAATCCCTTCATGAATCCAATTTACTCCTCACCCTCTTTCCGGAGTTGAAGGGTTTAGAAAACCTCGGCCAAAATGAACATCATCATCTGGACGTCCTTTTCCATACCCTTCTCATGACTGAAAAAATATCATGGGCTTTTGAATGGGTGGCTCAGAACCATCAAGAGATTTTCCTAACTCAAGAAGATCGGCTCTCTGTATATTATGCCGCTCTCTTCCACGATATCGGCAAACAAGATACCTATACCGAGGATGAAAAAGGAAGAGTTCATTTCTATTACCACGAGTCTTTCTCTGTTCAAGCAGCCGAGAGGATCATGGAAAGGCTCCGGTTCTCTACCCTCATGAAAAATAAAATTCTCAATCTCGTCAAAAATCATATGAGAATCCTCAATCTATCCTGGGAGACCAAGGAGACAGCCCTCAAAAGACTGGTCCATCAGGTCGGGGATGAAACCCCATTGCTCGTCCTCCACACCCTTTCGGATAAGGAGGCGAGCCGTGGAGTCTTATCCATCCAGATTGATGAAGTGGTCGAAAATCATTGTCTTCGGATCTTAAAGTTATTTAATGAAAAAGATGTTGTCCATCCCCCCTCATTCATCACCGGACACGATGTGATGGCCCTGGGATATTCCTCCGGACCGAGAGTGGGTGAAATCCTGAACTTCATCCGTCAGAAGCAGGTGGAAGGTGAGATTAAAAATCGAGAAGAGGCATTAAGGGTTTTAAGAGAAAAATTCGTAACCTGAGGCCATTGGATTTCTATCGGTTAAAATAATTCTATTGGAGAAAGGTTTTAATGGGGACGATTCAGACAGTGGAAGGGCCAATACAGTAACTCTAACTATTAAGAAAATCCTCCGCTTTGTCCTACTTTATCCCCAATCGCATTTTTTTTCGAGTTGCAATTTTTTTAAAATTTCGTATACTGTCATTGAGAGTGAAGAACGAAGATTAAGGATCTGAGAGCGATCCGACGAGGAGTGATAATGATAGAAACAATATCCAAAACAAAGCAGCAACTTCTCCTTGAGATGGAAGCGCTTCGGACGAGGCTTGATGCCACGGAGCGGCGCTTACAGGAGGCTAACGAGCTATTGCAGGCTCAGATCGCCGAGCAGAGGAGAGCAGAGGAAACCTTTGAGAAAGCTCAAAAATACACTGAGAGCATCGTGGAAACAATACGTGAACCTCTTATAGTGCTTACCCCCGACCTGAGGGTTCTCTCGGCCAACCGTAGTTTTTATGAATCATTCAAGGTAACGCCGAACGAAACGGTAGGCAATCTTATCTATGACCTCGGAAACCG
>Ga0315281_10015120_pt1 | contig 10358 bp, 9 predicted proteins | sample YL17G07_0_MG_FD_204540 | JGI IMG/M metagenome (GOLD analysis project Ga0315281, IMG submission 204540) | Sediment microbial communities from Yellowstone Lake, YNP, Wyoming, USA - YL17G07_0 | ecosystem: Environmental > Aquatic > Freshwater > Lake > Sediment | place: USA: Wyoming | collected...
CCGACCTCAGGTGCCCGGCAAGGCCAGGGCGGTAGCGGGCAAAAAAAAATCTCCGGCCCAACCGGAGAACAACTCGGCATCGTCGCGCCCGACCGGGCGAACAACGACCCGGCGCCCGTGGTAATAGGCGCCGGGGAGGTCAGTAAGATTCTCCAATGGTCTTGATGCAGTATCGGGCGGCTCAGTAGATCGACGTTCCGTACGAGGTGGTCGTGCAGTTGCCGGCGCGAATTTCGTCCAGTTCGGTAAAGCGCCAATTAGCCGGCAATGCGCCCGCCTGGCCGGCCGGTACGGTCGCGGCCATCACGTAGGCCTTGCCGGCCTGGATCACATCCTGTAAAGACGGATTTTGATCATGCCCAATGAAAAAATTTACCGTAAACGATCTGAGTGGTTTCACTCCTGTCCCGGTCGCCGGGGCGATCTGCGTCGATGCCAGGATCTTGAGGTTCTGGGTGCCCAGCGTAAGCCGCTTGTCAAGTGCGAGATTGGCGGCGTCGTTCTTGTTGCTCGCGGCCGCGAGGTAAATGGTTTCTCCCTCCTGAACACCGACCACAGCAAAATTGAAACCCGCGTTGGCCCCTCCGAGGTTGTTGCACAAAAACGCTGCGTAGGAGGAACCTTCGGCATAGTTCGAGTCTGTGGAAACTGACTGCAACTTTACCGCAGCCTCGTCGAACGGCAGCTGGACGAGGCGCAGAGGTTTGTTAAACGCCTGGGGCTCGATGACGTCCTTATAGGTCGGTGTCACGTCCGCCCGGGCCTGACTGATCAGCAATGGCAGCGTCGCAACCTTGCCGGTGAGCAACAGACTTGCAAAACGATTTTTCTTCATTGGAGCCCTCCTCCTGATGCCTGATTGAACGAACGACTGGCAAAGTCGAAATAGCTATCAATACGCTCAGATTCCACCAACAGGCCGGTATTGTCAAGTTAAGGGACGGGAGGAAGCGGGAGTGCAACCCTTATCGCCACGTCGATTCGATCGGCGGTATTTCAGAGACAATTTGGTCAGGTTAACGGAAAATCCGTCCAATCCGATACGATACCCCCATGGCCAGGAAAACCCTTAGCCCTGCTTTCGCTCTCGTCGGCGCCCTGGCCCTGTGGCTGACAGTCCTGCCGCACGCTTCCGCCGATGAGGCGCTCTACGAAGCGAACCCGATTCGGCCTCTGCTCGGCGATCCGCCGAGAGCGCCCACCGATGTCAGCGCACTTCCCAGGGGTGACGGCCGGTTCGCGGCATCCGCACCCGCCGTCAGCACGACTGACCGGGCCGCGGTCGCACGGTTCTACCGGCTCTACAAGGCGGCGAATCTGGTGCCCAGCGAATGGAACGGAAATGTGCCGAGTTGCCAGGCAGGTTCTATCGGCTCCGATTACCAGGAAGCAACCCGCCAGCAGATCAATTTTTTTCGGGCCATGGCCGGCGTGCCGGCGTCTGTTTCGATCGATTCCGGATTTTCGGCCAAAGACCAGCAGGCCGCCCTGATCATGAGCGCGAACGGCCAACTCGATCACTTTCCTCCGAGCACGTGGAACTGCTACTCGGCAAGCGGCGCCGAAGCGGCAGGCAAATCCAATATCGCGCTTGGCAATGCCGGCCCGAATGCGGTCAAAGGGTATATGGATGACGATGGAACCAATAACGCGGTTGTCGGCCATCGCCGCTGGTTGCTTTACCCGCAAACGCAGTTGATGGGAACGGGAGACGTGACTGACGCGCGAAACGGGGGTAATGACGCCAACGCGTTGTGGGTGCAGGACGGCAACTTCGGCGGATCGCGTCCGGGCGTGCGCGATGACTTCGTCGCCTGGCCGCCGCAGGGCCATGTTCCCTACGACCTGGTGCCTGCGCGCTGGTCGCTCTCCTATCCCAACGCGAATTTCTCGGCTGCCAACGTCAGCGTGACCCGCGACGGGCAGCCCGTATCCGTGCAATTGGAAACGGTTGCCAACGGCTACGGCGAGAATACGCTGGTGTGGGTGGTGGATGGCCGCTCGACCTCTGCTTCCTCGGTTCTTCCGAAACCCACGGCAGACACGTCCTACCGGGTCCTCATCAGCGGCGCAAAAATCGGCGGACAGGCGCGAAATTTCGACTACACGGTGATCGTATTCGACGCCGATCCTGCGGTTCCCGCAATGTCGTTTCTGCCCGCCCAGCCAAACTTGACGGTCGGCCGCAGCATTACACTGACGATTTCCGGCATCAGCGGATTCATTGACCGGGCCGGATGGCGCGGCAGCCACGCGTTCGACCTGCAGTTTGCCAGTTCCACTTCCATCAAGCTCACCGGCATCGCCCCGGGTTCGGCGACTGTCAGTGTCACCGACGCAGGCGGGAACACGGCGGATCTGACGGTATCTGTCGCCTCACAGGGTTCCAATTCCGACTGGCAGATCAGCGGCCGCGCAGACGGCAACCCCGAGGCAATGACGCTGGTGGCAGACGTGCTGCCCGCCAGCCTGGACGACAGCCGCAGCGGCGCCTATTTCGTCGGCGCCCTGCTGCCCAATGGCTCGCTGTATTTGAACAATGGCCAGGGGTGGGTGAATTACACGGGCGGCCCGATTCCGGCGCGATCGACGGGTTCTCTCACGCAACGATCGTTTCCGGTGTTCGTCGGGCTCGACACCCGCGGCCTGTCGGGCACGCAGGTCCTGGTCGGTTACGGGACCGATGCAAATGACATGCTGAGCAACACCAGGTACCGCGCCATCCATACGATCCCCTAGATCATGCGATGCGTGGTTTAATAGTTTCAGGCGTGCCTTCGATACGACCTAACCCAGGGAGATGATAATGAATCAGAAACGGTTCCTCGTCGCGGTGCTGCTGTTTGTCGCCGGTGCCTTCGGGTCGGCGAATGCACAAACGCCGTACTGCGTCGGTTCCCAGACTCCGGTGGCGGTCGGGTATGCGACGGGAAAAATCTCGATCAGCTACCAGCTTTGCTTTCCGAGCTTCGGCAACACCTCGTCGTTCTACTGGGACGGCACGATCACGTACAACAATGTCAGCTTCGATGGGTCGTTCAGCATCAACGGGTCGATGGGCATCAAGCTCAATTTTACGAACAACGCCATTAGTTCGGTCGTCTTCAGCGGCGGGCCCCTGATTTACACGATAAGCGGGCAGACGTACACGGTGTCGTTCAATAACCTGTCCTACACGTTCAACAGCGCTTACCAGCCAGGATCTCCAACCGGTTTCCTGACCATCAACGGCGTGACTTACGCCGCGGACACGGCATATTTCACGTACCTGTTCCGCTGAGCACGCGTTTCCCGACTGGACAGGGGGCTAGCCTCCCGATTTTTGCAGCAATTCGATATACCGCTCGTCGCCGTGCCGGATGCGCTTCACCATGACACCCATGAAGGCGCGTCCGAACGCGGCCTGAAGCTCGGCGCTTGCGTTGCGCAGCGCTGACGCGGGGATTTCGATCAGGACGAGCGGCGAGAACGCGCTAATCGTCGCGGTACGCTCATGGCTTGCCTCGTCCAGGTAGGCAATCTCGCCAATGCACTCGCCAGGGCCAAGCTGGTTCAGCGCGGCGCCTCTGCGCGTCACGATTGCCTCTCCTTTGGCGACCACATACACGCTGTCCCCCGAACTGCCTTCCACGAACACGGCCACGCCGGCCTCAAAATCGAGCCAACGGCTCAGGCGGATCGTCTCCCACAACTGCGTATCCCCGAAGCCGGAAAAGAATGTAAGCCGCCGCAAGGCATCGAAGCGCGCAGTGTCGTACAGCACCTCGTTCGGCCGGCTGAGTTGCGGCAATGCAAAGCTGAGGCCGTCGCAGAAGGCCTGCCACGAGCTGTAGCGCACCTGGGGATCCGGATGGATCGCGCAATGCACGACAAAGCGCAGTTCCGGCGAAATATCCGTGCGGCGGTCTTCAAGAGGCACGAATTCCCCTGCAAGCTTCTGCTTCATCAATCCGTCGAACGAATCGGCCGTAAACGGCAGATTACCCGTCAGGAGCTGGTATGCAACCACGCCCACCGCATAGATATCCAGCTGCAGCGTCGGCGGCCAGTTGCGGAAATGCTCCGGCGGCATGAAAGGCAGCGTGCCGACATCGAATACCTGCGTCTCCTCGGATGCCGAGAAATACGCGGTCCCGAAATCCGCCACCTTCACGGTATGGTCGCCGGTGACCATGATGTTTGCGGGTTTAATGTCCCGGTGCAGCAGGCCCATCTTGTTGGCGTAGTCCAAGGCGTTGCAGACCTTGTACACGTCCTCGATGACCTGCTCGGTGGGCAGCAGTCTGTCGGGCCGCGAATATTGCTTGAGCGTCCCGCCGGACACGTATTCCATCACCAGGTAGCCGAACTCCTCGGTCGTGCCCGCCTCGAACACTTCGACGATGTGCGGATGCTGCAGCTTGCCGGCAAGGCGCGTTTCATTCAACCACATCTTGCGCATGCGATCGCCTACTTCCGGATCCTTGAGCAGTTCCAGTTTCGCCAGCTTGATCGCCACTTCCCGCTGAAGGAACGCATCGTAGGCAAGATGCACTTCGCCCATCCCGCCTGAGCCAAGCTGCGCGCGGATTTCGAAGCGCGAGCCAAATACATCCTGTGCCGTTGTCATGATGGAACCTGTTCCCGGTACATGGGACGCGCTGACGGCCAACCGGGCCAATGGCGTATCCATGCCGATCCGATAGTACTGCTAGTGTAGCAATGCCGATGGAAGTCTGTCGGCGCATGGAAGATAATTGCGCTGTCCATCGTCGCGCCGCGTCTGGAAACCGAGGGCAACCAACCGAGAGGAAGCAATGTCCGATACGAAAAAAACCGCGCTGGTAGTGAGCGCGCATTCCGCCGACTTCGTATGGCGCGCCGGCGGCGCCATCGCCCTCTACGCCTCGCGTGGCTGGCGGGTCAAGGTCGTCTGCCTGTCCTACGGCGAGCGCGGCGAGTCCGCCAAGCTCTGGAAGCTCCCTGGCATGACGCTCGAAAAGGTCAAGGCCGACCGGCGGCGGGAGGCGCAGGCGGCGGCCGACCTGCTCGGCGCCGAAGTGGATTTCTTCGATCTGGGCGACTATCCAATGCGCGTCTCCGACCAGGCGTTATACCGGCTCGTGGACCTGTATCGCGAGCTGCAACCCGAATTCGTGCTCACCCATTCGCTTGCGGATCCGTACAACTTCGACCATCCGCTCACCGCCCACGTCGCGCAGGAGGCGCGCGTGATCGCGCAGGCGCATGGCCACAAGCCCGGCGGGAAAATCCTCGGCGCACCGCCCGTGTACCTGTTCGAGCCGCACCAGACCGAGCAGTGCGGCTGGAAACCCGAGGTGCTGCTCGACATCACTTCTGTGTGGGAAATCAAGCGCAAGGCATTCGAGCTGATGGCCGCGCAGGAATACCTTTGGGACTACTACACCCGGGTTGCGCTCAACCGCGGCGTGCAGGCAGCGCGCAACTCCAGCAAGAAGGAGATCAGGTATGCGGAAGCCTACCAGCGCATATTCCCGCACGTCGTCGAAGCGTTTTCGTGAGAAAGGAGAATCGGCCATGAAAGGACTCCTGGCAATTGCGCGCCGGGCCTGCGCGCTGGCCTGCGCACTCGGGTTTGCCGCCACGGCAATCACCGGATTCGCCCAGGGCTACCCGGCGCGCCCCATCAGGATCATCGTGCCGTTCGGCGCCGGTGGCGTCGCTGACATCACGGCGCGCGTACTGGCGCAGAAGATGAGCGAAACCACGGCCCTGGGCCAGCAGGTGATCGTGGAGAACCGCCCCAGCGCGGGCGGCATCGTCGCCTCGGACGCGGTGGCAAAGGCCGATCCGGACGGCTACACCCTGCTCCTGGTGAGCAACGGCAACGCGGTGAGCGCAACGTTGTTCAAGTCGCTGCCCTACGATACCGTGAACGATTTCGCTCCGGTGTCGACGGCAGGCTTCTTCGACATCGCGGTACTCGTGAATGGTGACTCGAAGATCGGCACGCTGCATGAGCTGATCGCCGCAGCAAGAGCCAACCCGGCCAAGTTCAACATCGGCACGATCAATATCGGCAGCACGCAGAATCTGTCCGCGGAACTGTTCCGCTCGATGGCAGGCGTGGACGCCCCGGTGGTGCCGTTCAAGGGCACGCCTGCCGTCGTCACCGCGCTCAGAGGCAACGAGGTGCAGGCGGCCTTCGAGATCCTCGCGCCGGTGATATCGCAGATCAGGGCAGGCACGCTAAAGGCGGTTGCGGTCACCTCCAATCGGCGTTTTCCCGGCCTGCCGAATGTGCCGACGGTGAGCGAGTCCGGTGTGCCGGGCTACCAGGCCTCCTCCTGGAACGGGATCTCCGCGCCGGCGAAAACGCCGAGAGCCGTCATCGACCGACTCAACCGCGAGATCAACGCTGCGGTCGCGGCGCCGGACGTGAAGCAACGGCTGCAGGAACTTGGCGTCGAGGCGCGCGCGAGCACGCCCGAAGCACTGAAGGACCTGCTGGTCGCCGAAATCGCGAAATGGCGCGCGGTGATCGAGCGCGCGAAAATCGAAAAACAGTAGTGCAAGCGCGCGATGAAGGCCATTCCCCCGCCGGACCCGAATCCAACCAAGCCGAAATATACAATGCCGGCCGGCGCATGCGACGCGCACTGCCACGTATTCGGCCCGGCGGCCAAATTTCCCTACTCGCCGGCCCGGGCCTACACGCCGACGGATGCGCCGGTAGAACATTTGCGCCGGCTGCACGCGCACCTGGGCATCAGCCGCGCGGTGATCGTTCATGCCAGCTGCCACGGCACGGACATGCGCGTGACGCTGGATGCAATCGCCTCCAGCGACGGCAGCTATCGCGGGGTCGCGATGATCGGGAGCGGCGTCACCGATGCCGAACTTGAAAGCCTCCATGCCGGCGGCATCCGGGGCGTGCGCTTCAACTTCGTCTCGCACCTGGGCGGCGCGCCGGATCTCGCGCTGTTCGACTCGATGCTCTCGCGGGTGGGCGATCTGGGCTGGCACATTGTGTTGCACCTCGATGCGGAGGACATCGTCGTTTACGCGGACCGCATAAAGCGCATCCCCGTACCGTTTGTCATCGACCACATGGGACGGGTCAAAGCCGAGCGGGGACTCGACCAGAAACCGTTCAGGATGCTTCTGGAGCTGATGCGCAACGAACTGGCCTGGGTTAAGGTGAGCGGTGCCGAGCGCATTTCGACCGGAGTGAAGCCGTTTCGGGACGCTATTCCTTTCGCTGCGGCCCTAATTGACGCGGCGCCCGATCGCGTGCTCTGGGGCACCGACTGGCCGCATCCCAACGTGAAGGTCATGCCCAACGACGGTGAGACCGTGGACTTATTCGCGGAGTTCTCCTCCGACGAAACGGTGCGCCGTAAGATCCTTGTCGACAACCCGACCCGGCTTTACTGGGCCACCTGAACCTTTTCTTCTGAACTTCCGGGAGTAAGAAGAAGACCTGCTGATATCAATGCGCCGCCGTGGTCTTCCAGACGAAGGCGACGCGCATGTAATCGGCGCCCTCCTCGATCAGTTCGAGCAGCTGTATGAGGCGGCTGTGCTCGCCCACCATCACCTCGCACGTCTCGCCCATCCCGACCTCCTGCCGCTCGATCAGCATCACCGGATGGTCGCGCGACTTGGGCGCGTCCGGAAGCATGAGTGCGCGCATGTAACGGTAATCGAACCCACCGCTCGAGGTTTCCCAGTTCGATGCCTTCTGCGATTCGGTGCCGATGACGCGCAGAAAAACCGCGATGGGCCTTTTCGAGATGATCCAGAGGCCGCAGTGCAGGCGTCCGGCTTCCTCAGCGTCCAGACGCCGGATGATTCCCACCCACCAGGGGGCGCCCTCGTGTTCGCGGATGCCGCACAGCACGCCCGGTTCCACCCACAGACCAAGCCCTGGCGGAACATCGATGCCCATGCCCCACTCGCTGCGATCCCTTGTGCGCCAGACCTCCGGCACCGCCTCGACTTCCTCCGCCTGGAGATGCATGACCGGTTTCTTTCGCTGCTCGACACTGAGATCTTCACCGAGTGACATGCCCGAGCCCAGTTCGACCGTTGTGACGCGCTGACAGATGGCGCGAAACCCCTTGACCAACGATACCTCGTCGCTGGCCGACGACCTGGGAAAGCGGCGACGCGGCGGATTCGGGCCGAGATAGGTCCGAAGGTGCCGGATCACGCTGACGATCTGCGCCTGCGAAAACTCCTTGCCGTAGCGCGCCTCCTCGGAAAGCAGGTTATCAGCGGCAAGGCGCTCGATCTCCTCGAGCTTCGCCAGCGCTGGTCCGCCGCCAAAATAGCGTTTGGACGCAAGCGGCGGTTCCTGCACCTTCACTTGCCAGGGCGCCAAAGGCGCCGCCAGATCGATGACGAAATTGCGCTCCGGCGCCGGGTCACGCGACCATTCGAACGAGATGGCAAAGCGGTCCAGGACACGGCCGGCGAGTTCCACCTGCTCCGGCGGCAGTTCATGCAGCGCCGCAAGACTCAGGCCCATCAGCCTGAGAAGTTCGGCGCGCGGCGTGGTGTGGGCCTCCCGCGGGTAGGCGTTAACCGCCTGGTCGTCGATGCCCAGGGTCTCCGCATACGCGAGCAGGCGGTACGGCGCCTGCCACATTTCGACGCCCGCGCCGATGTATCGCAGCAGGCGCATCCTTTCAGCCACCCCCGCAGCGCGGATCGAACGCGCCAGCGCGAGCGGCAGGTCCTTGCGTACCCGAGCCGCCCCTTTCTCCCCGCGCGCATGATCGATCACGCAGCGTCCGTAGGCGCCCGAAATGCCGCTCCAGAATGAATTGAGGGGCTCGGACAGCTTGCGCTGAGCGCGGTCGCGCTTGTGGATGTGCGCGAAGAACTCCGCAAAGATGACTTCGGCGCGCTTGCGTCCGGTAGCCTCGATCTCCGTCGTGACATCGAATCGGTCGTCACAGGAAAAGCCATCGACGTCCGTCATCGTTTCGGCCCAGTGCGCGATCTGGTCCAGCGCTGCGGCCGGCTCCGTCTTGTCCAGCTCGGCGAGGATGCGGCGCGCCGCGGCAGCCGAAGTCATCGGATGGTCAGCATTGCGCTCGAAGAGCTTGCGAATGTCGTACATGGGGCGTGCCCTGCCGAAACGATTCCGCGTTGATACGCTGTCGGGTGCCGGTTCAATGATAACATTCGATCCGGAAGGTAATCGTCTGGAAGGCAAGGTAATTCCGCACCAGGACCCATTGACGTGATCGAGCAGCAGGACCCGCTCTTTGCAGCGCAGTCGGAGCTTCGCTACATGAAGCAGTCCGTGGCTGCGCTGCGCGACGAACTTGAGCACGCGCACCAGCAGGCAGAACAGGCCGTCCAGCATGCTGTCTCGAGCGCCAGTTCCGAGACGGTGCAATTGAAAATGACTATCACTGCCCTGCGCGACGAGCTAGAAGAATCACGGGCGGCCCGGGAAAAGGCGGTGCAGCATGCGCACGCCGCGAGCGAAGACGAGTTGAGGCAGTTGAAAGCCACGGTCGCGACGCTGCGCGACCAGCTGGAGGCGGCGCGCCTCGAGAAGGATCATGCCATTTCGCAGGCACTCGCCGCCGCCCAGAATGAAATCACCCAGCTCCATGGCGCGATCGCGTCATTGAGGGAATCGCTGGAACGCGCCACGATCCAAAAGGAGGATGCCATTTCGGCTATCGGGGTGCGCCACCAGGCCGAAATCGGCCAGCTGCAAGCGACGGTACACGCACTTCGCGAGCGGATCGAGGCATTCCGGGCCGGGCCCGCGACATAGGAATCATGACCTAGGAATCATGGAACAAACTAAACCCATCGCGCAGGTCAAGCAACTCCCGAGGCGCAAGACGCCCGCGGGCGAGAAACCCGGGGCGGGCGAACGCGGGCGCCTGAAGCTGGTCGAGATTCTTCTCGATGTGTCGCGCAAGATGGCGGCATTCGACACGCTTGACGAGGTGCTGAACTCCCTCGTTGAAATGACTAGCGCGGAACTGGACGCCGAGCGGGGATCCCTGTTTCTCAACGATCCGGACACCAACGAGCTTTATTCGCGGGTCGCACAGGGCAACATCCGGCGCGAAATCCGCCTGCTCAACTCGAGCGGCATCGCGGGCTCGGTGTTTACCACGGGCAAGTCCCTGATCATCCAGGACGCCTACTCGGACCCGCGCTTTAATCGCTCCGTGGACGAGCAGACGGGGTTCGTCACGCGCAGCATCCTCTGTGTGCCGATCAGGACCGTCAAAGGGAACATAATCGGCGTCGCGCAGACCCTGAACAAGAGGAAGGGGAACTTCACACGCAGCGACCTTTCCCTGCTGGAGGCGATGACCACGCAGGGCACGCTCGCGCTGCAGGGGGCCCAGTTCATC
>Ga0315281_10015121_pt1 | contig 10357 bp, 9 predicted proteins | sample YL17G07_0_MG_FD_204540 | JGI IMG/M metagenome (GOLD analysis project Ga0315281, IMG submission 204540) | Sediment microbial communities from Yellowstone Lake, YNP, Wyoming, USA - YL17G07_0 | ecosystem: Environmental > Aquatic > Freshwater > Lake > Sediment | place: USA: Wyoming | collected...
CGGCCTCTCGACCGGCGAGTCGACCGAGATGGCGCATTTTCTGATGAAGCTCGATCCGAAGCTGGCGATCCTGCTGATCGAACACGACATGGACGTGGTGTTCGACGTCGCCGCTGAAATTTCCGTGCTGCATTTCGGCGAGGTGCTGGAAACCGGAACGCCGGAGCAAATCAAGAAAAGCCCGCGCGTGCAGGAAATCTACCTGGGGACCGATTGAGTCATGGCGATTCTCGAAGTCCAGGACATCCACACCTATTACGGGGACGCCTATGTCCTGCAGGGACTCTCGCTGCAACTGGCGCAAGGCCAGATCCTCGGCTTGCTCGGGCGCAATGGCGTCGGCAAGTCCACGCTGGTGAATTCCATCGTCGGCTTCAATCCGCCGCGCCGCGGCAAAATCATATTCAAGGGCAACGACATCACCCGCTCGGCATCGTTCGAGACCGTGCGCGGCGGGATGGGACTGGTGCCGCAAGGCCGCCGGGTGTTCCCGACCCTGAGCGTGGAAGAAAACCTGCTGGTGGCCGAACGCAATACCGAGCGCCATGGCTGGAATCTGCGCCGCGTCTACGAGCTGTTCCCGCGCCTGGAAGAGCGGCGCACCCAGCGCGCCAAGACCCTGTCGGGCGGCGAGCAGCAGATGCTGGCGATCAGCCGCGGGCTGATGACCAACCCGGATTGCCTGATCATGGACGAGCCGTCCGAGGGGCTGGCGCCGATCATCATTCAGGGACTGTGGGAGGCGATCGGCAAGCTGAAGGAACAAGGACTATCCATCCTGCTGGTCGAACAGAACGCCCACCTTGCGCTCAAGCTGGTCGATTACGTCCACGTCATGAGCAAGGGCCAGGTGGTCTATTCCGCCCGCCCGGAAGAGCTGCGCGCGAACGAGCAGATCAAGTCCAGCTATCTCGGCATCTGATCCTGTTCGCCGGCTCCGGCGAAAAACCACTGACGGAAATCAAATCATGGCGACGGTCTGGAACAAATACGCGAACACCGCGGCACGCAAGCACGGCAAGAGCGGTCGCGAGCAGCGGCCGAAAACCACCACCATCGACATTCATACCCATGCGGCGGTGCCGGCGGCGGCGAAATTCGTCGCCCCGCACCTCGACCTTTCGACCATTCCGCTCGCGCATTTCGCCTCGGCCGAGAGCAAGGAGATCAACGCCAAGCAGGAAACCGACATCCGCTCGCGGATGACCGAATATGACGACCGTCTCAAAGACATGGACCGCATGGGCGTGGACATGCAGTTGGTGATGCCGCCGCCGCCGCAGTGCTATCACACGCTGCCGGCCGACATCGCCGTGCCGGCCGCGCGCATGGTCAACGACGGCATCGCGGACTATGTCGCGCCGCACCGGGATCGTCTGATCCCTTGCGGCACGGTGCCGATGCAGGACGGTCACGAGGCCGCCAAGGAGCTCGAACGCTGCATCAAGACGCTCGGTTTCAAGGGCGTCGAGATTCTCACCAATGTCGCCGGCCGCGAACTCTCCGACCCGGCGTTCGCGCCGTTCTGGAAAAAGGCCGAGGAACTGGGCGCCCTCGTCGTCCTGCACCCGAACGGGTTCACCGAGGGCAAGCGGCTGTCGCGGTTCTATTTCAACAACATCATCGGCAATCCGTTCGAGACCACGCTGGCTTTGCATTACTTGATCTTCGACGGCGTGCTGGAGCGCCATCCCAAGCTGAAAATTCTCGCGGTCCACGGCGGCGGCTATCTTGCCGCCTATTCCGGCCGCATCGATCATGGCTGGGGCGCCCGCTCGGACTGCCACGCCGACCTGCCGCAGCCGCCGACCAGCTATCTCAAGAAGATCTATTTCGACACCGTGGTGTTCACGCCGCTGCAGCTCGAAACGCTGGTGAAGACCTTCGGCGCCGATCACATCGTGATGGGCACCGATTTTCCCTTTGACATGATCGAGGCCGATCCGATCGGCCATGTGGCGTCGGTCGCCAGCTTCGACGAGAAGACCCGCGCCGCGATCGCCGGCGGCAATGCAAAAAAGCTGCTGGGGCTGTAAAACCTCTCCGCCTTTCACTGCCTGTCATGCCCCGCGCAGGCGGGGCATCCGGTAAACACCGCAAGTCTTGTGATTGCTGGATCATCCGCCTCCCTCCTTCACTAAAGCTACGGAGGGCTAAGGCTTAAGCCCGTCGAAGCCTTGGCGAAGACGGGTCGCGGGTGATGACGGTCAGAGGGTGTGTCACGCGCTATGCGTAGAGAAAATCCAGCACCGCGGTTTCCGCAATCACCGCGCCATCGGTGCTGTGCCTGCCGGCCCGCGCCTGTTCCTCCTCGGTGCGCGTCGCTTGCAGATAAGCACCAAGATGGCGCGCACGCTCGATGATGCTGCGGTTTTCCGGCAGCCGCGCCGCCTCGAAACTCTTGAGCGCGGCGACGACATCGTCATCGGCGGCGAGCGCCTCGACCAGCACCGCCGCGTCATCGGCGGCCTTGGAAACGCCGGCGGCGACATGCGGCCGGGCGACGAAGGCGGCATCGCCGAGGATCGCGACCCGTCCGAGCGCCATGCGCGGCGTTTCCAGATCGTAGATCGGCTGCAGGATCGGCTCTTCGATCAGCCGCACGATCTGGCGGAACTGCGGCGCCAGCAGACGCTCGGCGTCGGCGCGCATCTCGGCGATCGCTTCGCGTCGAATCAACGGCGGCGGGATGGAAATCGCATGCGTTACCCCGCGCTCGTCGGTCAGCAGCCACGGCAGCTTGCTGGCCTCGTCCGCCGGGCGATACCACACCACGTTAAAACGGCGATGGCCGGGACGAATATCGTCGTCCGGGCCGGTGACCGGATAGCCAAGAAACTGTTCGCCCGGCGGCAGGCCGAACGACATGTAATTAAACAAGTCGCGATGGGTGTCCGGCGGAATGGCATTCTCGGCGATCAGGGCGCGCCAGGCCGAATAGCCGACATAGCGCGGCACCACATCGGGCAGGCTTTGCTGGCGCACCGTCGAGCGGATGCCGTCGGCGCCCACCAGCAGATCGGCCTCAATGCGTTCGCCGTCGGCGAAGTGCGCGACCACCGCGTCCGCGGTTTGCTCAAAAGCGGTGAACCCGAGGCCGCGGTGATAGTGCTCCGGCGGGAAGGCGTCGCGCAGCAGGCGATAGATCCGTTCCCAGGCGACCAGCACCTGCGGGCACTCGATTTCCTCGATCACTTGGCCTTTGGCGTCGAAGATCTTGCGGGTGGTGATCGCCACGCCGAGTTCGCCGGTGGCAAAGCCGACCGCACGCAAGCGCGCGATCAATTCGGCTTGCGCGACGATGCCGGCGCCGCGGCCCGACAGCGCGCTTTCCACCCGCTCGAAAATATCCACGGCCCACCCGGCCTGGCGCAGCATCAAGCCCGCGAGCAGGCCGCTCATCGACCCGCCCACGATCACCGCCCGCCGCGCAGAAACCCGTTGCAACGCCCGCTCCTTTGCCATTTCTTACCGCCAGCGAATTGCGCTATAGTGCGCCAACATTCCCCGGAGGAACGCCATGGCTCTGACTATGCTGGATAAAGCCGCCGAACGGAAGGACAAGTCGCAATGGCCAGCCGAGATCGCGGCCGAGTTCGAGCGCGAGAGCAAGAATCCGAATCCCTGCGTCGGCTCGACGCTGCTGTCGGAAACCGAGCGCACGCGGGTGTGGATGATCCGTCTGGCGCCCGGCGAGCGGATCGGCTTCCACCGGCACGTGCTCGATTATTTTTGGACCGCGGTCAGCGGCGGCCGCGGTCGCCAGCATGTGAATGATGGCAGCACGGTCGAGTACACCTATCAGCCCGGCGAGACCCGGCACGAGAGCTATGGCGTCGGCCAGTTCAAGGTGCACGACCTGGAAAATCTCGGCGACCGCGAAATGGTGTTCATGACGGTCGAATTCAAAGACAGCGCCAACCAGCCGATGCCGCTGCCGGCCGGCGTCCGCCCGAGCGCCGCCGCCTGACCGCCTGTATCACGAACGCCCGCCGCCTCGACTGCACAGGGGTGACGGGCGTTTCATTTCGCCGCACGCTTCATGGATCGCTTGCAGGATCAATGGACTAGCCAAGACGCCAACCTTCCTGCACACTGAGCCTCAAAGCAAAGAAACGGGATCGTGGGGGGGGGAGCATGCCGGCAAGGTCCGATCGGACATCACGCTCATAGCACGGCGAGCAATCGCCGCAGGTGTGCCACGCCAGGCGACCCTGAGAACGTCACGACGGAATCCACGCGCAAGCGACAATGCCGGCCTGAGGCCTGAATGGATTTTCCTTTCGAACTGCTGACCAATGCCATCGTCGCCGGGCTGCTGCTTGGCTGTTTTTACGCCGCGGTCACCGCCGGCGTTTCGATCTCGTTCGGCATGCTCGACATCGTCAACATCGCGCATCCGGCCTTCATCATCCTCGGTTCCTACATCGCCTATATCGTCAATATGAGTTTCGGCGTCGATCCGATTGTGGTGAGCGTGGTCATGTTGCCGGCGTTCTATCTGCTCGGCAGCGCCATCTATCAGGTCTATTACCAGGCATTCGAGAAGCGCGGCCAGGAATCGCTGCGCGGGCTGGCGTTCTTTTTCGGCGTGTTGTTCGTCACCGAAGTGACGCTGATCCTCGCCTTCGGAGTCGACTATCGCTACGTCGAGGCCGCCTATATCGGGCCAAGCCTGCATCTCGGCGTCATCGACTTTCCGCTGCGCATGCTGGTGCCGTGCCTGGCGGCGCTGGCGATGTTCGGGGTTTTGCATCTTATCATCACCCGCACCTTCATCGGCCGCGCGATCATGGCGGTGTCGCAGGATCAATTGGCGCTGCAGCTGATGGCGGTCGATCCGATCCGCATCAAACGCATCGCCTTCGGTATTTCGATCGCCACCACCGCCGTCGCCGGCGCGCTGCTGATCATCATCCAGCCGGTCGAACCCTCGGTCGGCCGCGAATATATCGGCCGGGTGTTCGCCATCTGCGTGCTCGGCGGCCTCGGCAGCATGCCCGGCACGCTGATCGCGGCGATGCTGCTCGGCGTCATGGAAAGCCTCACCGCGACCTTCTACGGCCCGTCATGGGCGCCGGCGATATCCTTTGGCTTTTTGCTTCTCACGCTCGCCTTCCGGCCGGCGGGACTTCTGGGACGGTAACGCGTGAACACAGCAAAATTTTCCCTCATCACGTTTGCCATCGGCGCGGCGGTCTTTGCTTACGGGCATTGGCTGGAAATCGGCTATCTGTTCTTCGCCGGCTACGTGATCCTGCAATTTATCGTGCTGGCGACCGCCTGGAACATTCTCGGCGGCTATTGCGGCTATGTGAATTTCGGCTCGGCGGCGTTTTTCGCGCTCGGCGCCTATAGTTCGGTGTTCTTGCACAAGTTCTACCCGCTGCCGATTCCGGCGCTGATCGTCATCAGCGCGGTCGTCTCCGGCGTCGTCGGGCTCGGCATGGGTTATCTGACCCTGCGGCTGCGCGGCGCATTTTTCGCCATCGCCACCCTGGCGCTGGCGGTGGTACTGCAGACGTTGATCGTCAATTGGGACTATGTCGGCGGCTCGCGCGGCGCCTATATCATCCGGCCGGAAACTATCGAGATTGCCGGCTTCACCATCGGCTTTATCGAATATCTGTTTCTGCTGATGCTGGTGCTGGCGGTACTGGCGCTCGGCACCGCGCGGGTGATCGAGCGCTCGCAGCTTGGTTTCGGCTTCGCCACCATCCGCGATGACGAACTGGCGGCCGAGGCCTCCGGCGTACCGACGCTGCGCCTGAAGCTGATCGCCACCACGATCTCGGGCGCCTTCATGGGCATGGCCGGCGCGCCGTTCCCCTACTACATCGGCTATCTGCAGCCGTCGTCGGCGTTCGGGCTGGAATACGCCGTCAACTCCATCGCCATGCCGATGATCGGCGGCACCACCAGCTGGATCGGCCCGCTGGTCGGCGCCATTTTGCTCGGCTCGCTGCAGCAGATCGCCACCGTGACGATTTCCTCCGCCGTCAACCTGCTGATCGTCGGCCTGCTGCTGATCGCCTTTGTGATCATCGCCCCCAACGGCCTGGTCGGGCTGGTGGAGGGATGGTGGCGGGCGTGGAGGCGACGATGACCGCCTTGCTGCACGTGAATAATCTGAGCAAACGCTTCGGCGGCTTTGTCGCGCTCGACGGCATCGAACTCGTGGTCGAGCCGGGCGAACGGCTCGGTCTGATCGGCCCCAACGGTTCTGGCAAGAGCACCCTGGTCAATTGCATCTGCGGTACCGAGCGGAACGAGAGCGGCAGCGTGCATTTCGACGGCCAGTTGCTCGACGGGCTGGCCGCCCACCAGCGCACCCATCGCGGCGTCGCCCGCAGCTTCCAACTGCCGCGCCCATTCCCGAGCCTGACGCTGGCCGACAATCTCCGAATTCCCTTGCTTTACACCGTGCACGCTCGCCTGGGACCGCTGCGCTCGGCTGGCGATCTCGATACGCGCTGCGGCGAATTGCTAAAGATGGTCGGCCTGGAGAACAAAGCGCGCCATATGCCGCGCGACCTCACGCAAGTGGAGATGCGCAAGCTCGAACTGGCGCGCGCCATGGCGGCCGAACCAAAGCTGCTGATCGCCGACGAATCCATGGCCGGCCTGTCGCATTCCGAAATCGACGACATTTTGGCGCTGCTGGTGCAGCTCAACGAGCGCGGCATCACCGTCATCCTGATCGAGCACATCATGAGCGCGGTGATGAGCTTCTCGCAGCGGCTGGCGGTGCTGGTCTCCGGCAAGAAGATCGCCGACGGCAAGCCCGCGGACGTGGTGCGCGACCCCGAAGTGGTGAGGGCTTATCTTGGGCAGTAGTATCACCATCGCAGGCGTACATGCCGCCTACGGCGCGGTCCGGGTGATCGAGGACGTCTCGCTCACGGTCAATGCCGGCGAGACGGTGGCGCTGCTCGGCACCAACGGCAACGGCAAAAGCACGCTGATGAAATGCGTCATGGGCATCGTGCGCCCGACCGCCGGCCGTATCATCGCCGACATCGACGGCGAAAAGCACGATCTGGTCGGGCTCACCACTGAACGGATCGTCGATCTCGGCATTGCGTTGGTGCCGGAAGGACGCCGGCTGTTCCCAAAATTGACGGTCGAGGAGAACCTGCTGCTGGGCGCGTTCCGACCGAAGGCGCGGGCGCAGATCAAGAGCAATCTCGCATTCTGCTTCGACGCGTTCCCGCGGCTGGCCGAGCGGCGCCATCAAATGGCCGGCAGCATGAGCGGCGGCGAGCAGCAGATGCTGGCGCTCGCCCGCGCGCTGATGCTGGCGCCGCGCATCCTGCTGGTGGACGAGCCGTCGGTCGGATTGGCGCCGCTGCTGGTGAGCCGCACCATCGACGCCATCAAACAACTCAAGGAACACTACCAGCTCACCGTGCTGATGGCGGAGCAGAATTTTACCCAGGCCATCCGCATCGCCGACCGCGGCTATGTGATCGTGCACGGCAAAATCGCGTTCGAAGGCCGTTCGGCCGACGAGCTCAACAACAACGACCTGATCCGGAAATTCTATCTCGGCGTCTGACGTTCGCGGCAACGTCAAAATGCAAAAGCGGCGCAGAATTGCTTCTGCGCCGCCTGCATTTTACCCGAGGGCCGAAACGATTATTTGGCCTTCTCGTAGGGATAGATCACCTCGCCGCTCTTGTATTGCGGCGGATAGATGATCACCTCGGTCTTCAGGTCGCGGAAGTCGTCGATACTGTTGCCCTTGATGTTCTGGAACTGGGCCGCCAGCGTGCGCTCGACCGCCCATTCGCCCTGCTTGCCGAATTTGACGTCGCCGACCACGGTTTTGAACGTTGCACCGCGGATATAGTCCGCGAGCTTGCCGTCATCGAGCGATTTGGTCGCGGTAATTGCCTGTTCGAGCACCTGCAGATAGGAATAGGCCCAGACCGGCATATAGTAGCCGAGCGGATCGACGCCCTCGGCGCCGGCGCGCGCCTGATATTTCTTCAGCAGATCCAGCGAGCCGGGAAACTCCATCGACTTCTGCGGCAGCCAGGTTTCGAAATTGACCAGTCCGTTCAGCAGCGGCCCGAGCTGGGTCTTGAACACGGTCGCCTGCAGGCCGACCATGGCGCCGCCCCACATCTTCGGCTTGAAGCCGACTTCGTGCATGGCCTTGACCATGCCGACGGAGTCGAGCGGATAGGAGCAGATCACCAGCAGATCCGGATTCAAGGCCTGGATCGCCCGCACGATCGGGCTGAAATCGGTCGTGGATGGCGGATAGGTCTTGTTGTAGACGATCTTGAACCCCGACGCCTTGGCGTTTTCCTCGGCACCTTCGCAGGCGTTGCGGCCGAACTCGGCGTCCGCCATCGCGATCGCGATGGTCTGCGGCTTCGGCTTCTGCACTTCGGCCACCTTGAAGAAGCCGCGGGTGAAGGCCGGCTTCGGCGTCGGGCCGTTCGGGATCATCGAGAAATAGCGGTCGTAATTGAACTGCTCGTTCACGCCGGTGCCGAACAGGCTGATGAACAGCTTCTTCTTCTGGATCGCGATCGGTATCGCCGGCCCGATCTGGCCGGACGCATAGCCGCTGACGATCAGATCGACTTTGTCGATATCGAGCAGCTTGGTGTAGATGCCGGGGACTTCCGACGGTTTGCTCTGGTCGTCGAAGTAGACCAGCTTGACCGGCCGGCCGAGCAGGCCGCCCTTGGCGTTGACGTCGTCTTCCCAGATCTTCATCGCCAGCAATGACGACTTGCCGTTGGCCGACAGCGGACCGGTAAGCGACATGCCAAAACCGATCTTGATCGGTTCCTTGCTTTGCGCCACCGCGGAGACCACGGACATCGCGCCAACCGAGAGGGCGACGACCGCCCCTGCCAGCCACGCGTATGTCCGGGATTCGATCTTTTGCATGCTAGTCCTCCCGTTGGATTTTATTTTTCGATGGCCAATATGCCAGCACCGGGCGCCATGGTCTACCCGCTATATCGCCCGTAAAGGCCCGCCATATAGGATACTTTCGCGCAGCAAAAACACACGGCGCGGCCAACCGACCGCGCCGTGTCAAACCTCCAATCCCGATAGTGGGCAGATTGGTGGGACGGCTTATTGTTTAGCCTTTTCGTACGGATAGATCACGTCGCCCGACTTGTATTCGGCCGGCGTGATAATCACTTCCGTGCTTGGATCCTTGAACTGATCGACGCCGTTGCCCTTGATGCCGCGGAACTGCGCCTGCAACACCCGCGACCTCGCCCACTCGCCGTTCTTGCCGAAAGCGATATCGCCGACGATGGTCTTGAACGTGGTCTTGCGCAGGTAGTCGGCGAGCTTGCCGTCGTCGAGGCTTTTGGTCTCCGTGATCGCCTTGCCCAACACGTCGAGATAGGCATAGCTGAACGGCGCCATATAGTAGCCGAGCGGATCGACGCCCGCCTTCGCCGCGCGCTCCTGGTACTTCTTCAAGAACTCGGCCGTCCCCGGAAATGTCAGCGACTTGACCGGCAGCCAGAAGTCGTAGTTCACGAAGCCGTTGAGCGCCGGGCCGAGCTTGGTCTTGAACACCGTGGATTGCAGACCGACCATGGCGCCGCCGATCATCTTCGGCGTGAGCTTGGCTTCATTCACCGCCTGCACCATACCGACCGAATCAAGCGGATAGGAGCAGATCACCACCAGGTCGGCATTGGTGGCCTGGATCGCGCGCACGATCGGTGAGAAGTCGGCGGTGGAAGGCGGATAGGTCTTGTCGTAGACGATAGTCAGACCCGCCTTCTGGGCATTCTCGCGCGCGCCGTCGGAGGCGTTCTTGGAAAACTCGGCGTCGGCAGCAACGATCGCGACCGTTTTCGGCTTCGGATTCTGCGCCATCGCGATGTCGAAGAAGCCCTTGGTAAAAGCGGGATTTGGCTCGGGTCCGGCCGGAATCATCGCGAAGTAGCGGTCATACTTGAAGTCGCCGTTCACACCGACGCCAAACAGCCCGAGAAACAACTTCTTGCGCTGCATCGCGATCGGCATCGCCGGCGCCAGCAGATTGGTGCCGTAGCCGCCGATGATGAGATCGACTTTGTCGATATCGAGCAGCTTGGTGTAGATGCCGGGCACCGTCGACGGATTGCTCTGGTCATCGTAGTGGACGAGTTCAACCGGCCGGCCGAGCAGGCCGCCCTCGGCATTGATCTCCTCAACCCAAATATCCATGGCCAGCATCGCCGACTTGCCGTTCGGCCCGAGCGGTCCGGTCTCCGCCATGCCGAAGCCGATCCTGATCGGCTTCTTGTCTTGCGCGCTCGCCGACATCGCCAACATAGCGAAGACGGCGAGCCCGGCCGTTATTCCGGTAAGGCCGGCAAAGGTT
>Ga0315281_10015123_pt1 | contig 10356 bp, 5 predicted proteins | sample YL17G07_0_MG_FD_204540 | JGI IMG/M metagenome (GOLD analysis project Ga0315281, IMG submission 204540) | Sediment microbial communities from Yellowstone Lake, YNP, Wyoming, USA - YL17G07_0 | ecosystem: Environmental > Aquatic > Freshwater > Lake > Sediment | place: USA: Wyoming | collected...
TATCCTCTTCCAGCGTCTTGATCTGCGCTTCGACCTCGGCGGTGGTGCGCCCGAGGCGTTTCGCGATCTGCTCGGCCGGGGTCCGGGCGTTGTTCCGGAGTATCTCGAGAACCTTGTTCATGGTGACTCTCCGTTCATGGGGAATACCCCCGCTGCGCCGGCCCGGCCATCCGCACGGACCGGGAGGCGAGTTCATAGAGGGGTTCTATCAAATCGGGAGGGGGAAAGCAATGGATTTGCATCTCAAGCGCCAAGCGACGGGGGGGGTGAGAAAGAGTGCTGAGTGCTGGATGGTGAGGAATGGGACGGATAGGACGGATGGGACGGATAGGACGGATGGGAGGGAGGGGAGGCTTGAGACTTGAGGTAGAACTGAGGGCTGAGGAACGGATGAGGATAGGACTGAGTGCTGAGGACTGAGAAGAGAGGACACTCCTACATCCGGCCTGGGCCTACGCGTCCTGCCATCCCGGCGGGAGGATCAGGGGAATGTCGGTGCCGGGGATGACGAGTTCGCCGGGTTCATAGGTCAGAAGCAGGGGTTCCATCCTCACGAGGTCGAGCATCGAGGGGATGAGCTCGCCGCCTTCGGCGACGAAGCCGCCGTTGCCGGCGGTCGCGCCGGGCGCCGGCCCGAACCGGAGCCATCCAAACAAAGCCGTAATGAGGGGGTTGAAAGCATACTGAGCGGCGGCTTCGGGGCGCAGGCCGGCCAGAAGATCCGCGACCTGCCTGTCCGGCAGGAGATTCGCCAGCGCCGCGGTTTCCCCGCGGGTCAGTCCGCCGAAGATGACCGCGCCGGAGGGTAGCGGCGCCTCTCTGCGCTCGGCGCTGCCCAGCGGCATTTCGGCCACCTGGATGTGAATCTGGGCGGCGCCGCTCAAGTTGCGCCCGGCGAAGGTAATCTCGACCCCGCGCTGCACGAGAGTCCGGACGAGCGCCGTCAGCCGGTCGCCCGAGAGGTCCTCGAAAGCCATCATCAACAGGGAACTCCCGGTAAGAACGGGCTCACGCAGTCCCGGGGGCAGGCCGCCCTTTTGCGCGAGCTGGGCCGACATCTTGTCAAGGCGCTGGGCGATTCCCCCGAGAATCGTTTCCAGATTCTTCGCGCCGAGCTCCGCCAGGATTGGCAGGGTGCGCAGGGCCTGCCGCGCGCGGGCGGGGGAAGTGTCCGCGAGGCGCTCCAACGCGCGTTCGAGGCGTTCCAGGTTTTCCGGGGAAATCGGATACTTTCCATCGGGTCCGAAGATTTGCCACAACCTTCCCGTAGCCCGCGAATCGGCCGTCAGTATGTTGCGAAGTGCGGCGCTCCCCAAAGTCTGATCGGGTTGATCCATCGCGGCGGCCCCCAGGGGCGAGCGCGCTCCGGAAGCCTCGACGGAGCGCGTCTCGAGCGCCAAGCGCACCGCATCGAAGAATTCGCGCGCTTGGGGTGAAGTCCGGGCCGACCTTTCCGCGAGGGAGAGCAGCGTCGCCGCCACCTGCGGCACGTCGGCCTGCCGCAGCGCCGCCGCAATCGTCTGGCGTAGTTGCGGTGTTTCGGCGAGCCGCAGGAGTTGGAGTTGAACGTCCGGCCGCGCCAACAGACGGAAGGCGGCCGCTTGATTTGCGGGGTCGGAAAGCGCATCCAGCAGGACAGTGGCCACGGCCGGGTTGGACAAGAGGAGGGCCACGCGGGATTCCGCGCTCGGGGAAAAGGCGGCCTGGATGAGGGCGATCCGGACGTCGCGGCGGTCGAGAATCTGAGCGGCGATTTCGGCCATGTCCGGCGAGGACAGAATCTGGAGCATGGCCGCCCGCGTCTCGCCCTGGAAGAGGAACTGGGCGACGCGCGCCTGCACGTCCATGCGGGCGAACACCTCGCGTGCCGCGTCGGTAAGTTCGGGCCGCGACAGGATGCGCAGAATGGCCTCCGCGTCGGCGAGTAATGCGGAAACCTGCTCGCCACCGGTTCCGCGGACAGGCGCGGCGGGAGGCGCGAGCAAGTCGGCCAGCGCGGCGCGTGTCTGGGGCGTGGCAAGCACCTGCTGGGCCGTTGCGGCCATGCCGGGTCTGGCCAGCAACTGAAGAACGGCGTCCACGCCAGGCGGGGGCGGCGCAGCGGGCCTCTGCCGCCCGGCGGACAGGACGTCCCGCTGCCATGCCTGAAGGGCTTCGGCCGTCTCGACGAGCATCTGGGCGAGGACTTGGCGGCTTTCGGAAGACTGGAAAACCTGGCGTGCCACGTCGGCCATTTCGGTCCAGGCCAGAATGCGCACGGCTGCGGACCGGCCGGACCGCAGGGATTCAAACGAACTCGCGGCGCCCGGTTGGAAGAGTTGGCGGAGCGATGCGATTGTTCCGGGGTCTTCGAAAACCGCCCGGAGAAGCGAGGATAACTCCGCGCGGACCCGGGGGCCGCTCTGGGCAAGGATGGTCAGCATCGAAACGCGAGTCTCGGGAGATTGCACCCATTCCGCGATCCGCGCGGCCGCGTCGGGACGTTGCAGGATGCTCTGGGCCGTGTTCCGCATCTCAGGCAGGGCCAGGATGCCCAGGACGACCTTTCGCGCCGCGGGGTCGGACAGCAATTGGGAAAGCTGCGCCTGCGCGCCCACACGCGAGAGCAAAGTCTGCGCCACGGCGGACAGGGCGGGATCGGACAATGCTTCGAGCAGGATAACCGCCGTAGCCGGGTTCGACAGCATCTGGGTCGCGGCGGCGGGGCCCGCGGGTCCGCTTACGATCCGCGCCAGAACGTCGCGGGCTTGCGGCGCGGTGAGAATATCGGCGGCTACTCCGGCCATTTCGGGGCGGGTGAGGAGCGCCAGGAGCCCCGGGCGGGTTTCCGGATCCGACAGCATTTCGAGGGCTTGGGCCGGCATGGCGGGACGCAGCAAGACGTCGCGAGCCGCCTGCAGGTTCTCCGGCCGGGCCAGGAATTGAAGCACCTCGGGCCGGATCGAACGGATCTCCGCGTCAAGCGCCGCCTGGGCCCCGGAAGTCATCAGTACTTGCGCGAGTTGTCTCTGAACGTCGGGGCGCGCGGTCAACAGACTCGCCGCGCCGGAGAGCTCGGGCTGACTGAGGAGCCGCAGCAGCAGTGCGCGCGTCCGCGGTTCTTCCAGAAGACGCGCTGCTTGTGCCTGGACGTCGGCGCGGGCAAACACCTCGCGGGCGAGCGCGGCCATTTCGGGGCGCGAGAGGATCTCCAGGAGCATGGCCTGGGCGGTCCGAAGGGCCTCGGGAAGCTCCCTGGGCGCCGTCGGCGCGGAGAGCGGCTGGGTGTCTTGCCGCGGAGTATCTGCTGCGGCCTGGCCTGGGCGGTCTGGTTGCGCTGCGGGAGGCTTTAGCGCCGCAATGTCCGAGAGCGCGGCAGAGACAGAAGGCTCCGATAGGATCTGTCGCGCGATTTCGGCCAACTGAGGACGGGTGAGAAGAGCCAGGGCATTCATCCGGGTTTCGGGATCGCTCAGGAGGCGCGCGAAGAGGGCTTCAGAGCCCGGCTGCGAAAGGACCCTTGCGGCAACCGCGGCCATGTCCGGCCGCGCCAGTAGAGCCAGCAGATCGCGCTGCAGGGCGCGAACGGCGGCCTCTTCCGGGGCGCCGCGCGGGGCAGCGGACGCGAGGAGGGTGGCGGCCTGGCGTTGCGCCTCTTCCAGCGCGAAGAATCGCACGGCGGTCTCCCAGTTCTGCGGCAGGGAGAGCCCGGCGATTATTGCCCGCGATATCTCGGGCTGCGTGAGGAACTGCGCCATGAGATTCCGCAGAGCGGGCGCGCGCGTGAGTTCCACAGCCAGAAGACGCCCCGCGTTTCCTCCGAAAACAACCCGGACCACGTCCTCCATTCCCGGACGCGCCAGGAGTTCGAGAGCGGCGCCCCGCGTTTCCGGCTGCATCAGGAGGCGCGGAATCTGGGCGCTGATCTCGGGCCGGTGCAGAACGGCCTGGGCCGCCGAGGCCATCTCGGGACGAGCCAGGAGCTGCAGCAAGGCAGCTTCCTCAGCGGCCGCGGCGGTTCCCGCCGAGCCGGGTTGCAGACGAATGGAATCCACCAGCGTGTTCAGTCCCTCCGGCGAGAGAAGAGCCTGGCGAACCACCTGGGGCAGATCGGTCCGGGCCAGGAGCGCCAACGCGGCGGCCCGCTCGGCCCGCCCTCCCACTCCCGGCGCCCGTCCCATAACAACCTGGCGGAGCAGTTCCGCTGTCTCCGGCTTGGAGAGAATGGCCTGAGAGAGGTCTCGCAAGGCGGGCTGCTCCACCAGTCGCAGGACCGCCAGGCGCGAGTCCGGTGTCCGCAGCGCCTCCGTCAGGGCCGTTTGGACGTCGGGCCGTTCCAGCAACGCCCGGGCAGGCCCCGCCAGTTCCGGACGCGCCAGCAGGGACAGCAACGCCTGCCGTGTCTCGGGTTGCCGGAGCAGTCTCACGGCTTGGTTCTGAACGTCCTCCCTCGCGAGATAGCGCGCCGCCGCCTCCGCGTTCTCCGGCCTGGCCAGGGCCTCCAGGATCATCGCGGCCTGCCGAGGCGACGAGGAGAGAAGCCGGACCACGGGGATTGGATTGCGGATCGTTCGGATGAGATTTGCGAGGGTATCAGCCATTCCAGGCTGCTCAAAGACTCTCGCGCCGATTTCGGCCATTTCCGGACGCGTCAGGATCTCCAGCAGCGCGGTTCGCGTTTCGGCGCGGCCGATCCACTGGGAGATGCCTCTCAGCGCGTCCGGGGCGGCGAGCACTTGTCCGAGGACCTGCCGCGCCGCATCCGTCATCCCGGTCTGGGCGAGCATCCGGAGCGCGTTGGCCACGTCGAAGAAAGTGCTGAGTGCTGAGGACTGAGGACTGAGTATTGTGGATTGCGGATTGCGGATTGCGGATTGAAGAAACGGAAGATTGAGGACAGTCCGATCCGTCTGATCCGTCCGATTGGCAAACTGGCTGACTGGCAGACTGGCCGACTGGCTGACTGACAACAGGGATTCGCTCAGCAATTGGACGAGCGCTCTTACCGTGTCCGGCGAGGACGCGAAGACTTGGCGCGCCGCCTCGGCCATATCGGCGCGCGAAAGAAGGTCCAGGGCGACGCTCAGGTTGGGGATTGGGGATTGCGGATTGGGGATTGCGGATTGGGGATAATCTGCGATGGCTTCGCCGGGGATTGGGGATTGCGGAAGCCGCGCCGCTTCCACGAAGGTCCTGGTCAGCGCCGCCACGCTTGTCGGCTGCAGGAGAACTTGGCGCGCCAGTTCCGTGAGTTCCGGCCTTGCCAGCGTCCGCAGAAATGTGGCTTGGCTCTCGGAATTCGCGAGGAGTTGCGGGAGCAGGGCCCGCACGTCCTCACGGGTTAGGATTGCCTCGACAGCGGGAGCGTTCTCAGCCTGAGCCGAGGCCAGGAGAGCGAGAGTGGCGGTCTGGGTCGCGGGTTGTGAAAGCAGACGGGCCATCTGTGCCTGAACATCCCCGCGCGCGAGCAGGCGGACCGCCGTTCCCGTTCCCGCCTGGCTCAGGACGCGGAGAAACGCCACCGCCGTGCGCTGATCCGACAGAAACTCCGATGCCCTTGCCTGAACGTCCGCGCGCGCAAGCAGTTCGGCGGCAGGCTGGAGAGAAGCTGCCCGGGGCGGTTGGGAGGGATGTGGTTCGCCCGCCGCTTCCTCGAGCATCTGGAAGATCCGCGCGCGAACGTCGGGTGAAGACGTGGGCAAGGCTCGCGCGATCACGGCCCGGCCCTCGGCGCTCCGCAGGAGGCCAAACAGGGCCTCCCGCGCCGCCCCGCCGGTCAGTTCGAGCGTCTGGTTGACTGCCCGTTCCATTCCGCTCTCGGCGAGGATATGGGTCATGGGGGCTTGCGTATTCGCTTGCGACAAAAGCCGGGCGATAGATGGGGCGCCGTCTCGCGCCAGAAAAACCGTCTGCGCCACGCCCGCCATCTCCGGATGGGCCAGAAGACGAACCGTCACCTCCCGCAGAACCGGGTCATTCAGAAAGCTCGGAATCCTGTTTTCCACTTGCGGCTGCGAAAAGATCCGCACGACTTCACCTCTCAGACCGGAATCGGAGAGGACCGTGTTGATGGTGGCCGTGGCGATCTCGCCGGAGGGTTCCGGCGCCACGGAAGATCCTGTCCCGGCAGCCCTTGTCCCCCCGACCCTCGGGGACGCGTCTTCGCTTGGCAAAGCCCCAGCCACAGCCTGGGCAAGAACCCTCAACACGGAATCCGCCAGCTGTTGCTGGGCTTGGGGGGATAGACGGACGGCATCTGCTGTTCGGGACGGCGCGGGCCCGGAAGACGGCGCGGCGGGCGAGGAAGACGGCGCGGTGGGCGTGGAAGAAGGCGCGGCGGGCGCGGAAGACGGCGCGGTGGGCGAGGGGCGTGGGGGGATCTGCCCGGCGGAAGAAAGGCCGCCTGGCCGCAATCCACCCGCGGGCAAGGCACGTCCATCAGCCCCGCCTGCGGTCAAGGCACGTCCATCAGCCCCGCCCGTAGTCTGTCCGGACCGAAGGACGGAACGCATCAACTGGCGAATCTGGGAAAAATCCACACCTGGCATAGGCCGCTCCCTCCGTGGATAAGCCTATCATCTCTATACTTATCGGAAACTCGGTGGAAGAACTTGAACGCGTCCCATTCGGAATCGTGAAGATCATTCCCCAGCGCCCCACATCTTCTTGATTGCGGCGTAGCCCGTGGGGTCGTAAGTCTTCAGTTCCTTGCGGTTGAAAGGGTGATAATTGCAGCCCACGAAGTACATGCAGGAGAGTTCGGCGAAGTACTCCAGCTGGTTCACGGTCGCCCAGGCCTTGTCGAGCGTTTTGCCTTGGTCGTCCGGGACATTGCGGTAGAGGCCGCGGTTCATGGCTTTCGCCCACGCCTGGTAGACATCCGGCTGGTCTTCCGGCCACTGTTCGAGCTGGTGCGCGTGCGCGAACTCGTGGACGAGCGCCTTAAGCGCCCAGAACTCGGATATCCACATGTAGTTCTCGGCGGAGTAGATGACAACGCTGCTGCCCCAACGGGGATCGAGGCTTTTGTAGGAGGCCGGGGCGTTCTTCTGGAAATACTCGAGGCCATTGTCGCGCCCGCCGCCTTTCGCCTTCGGACCGTACATGAGAAAGACCTGGAGCTTCTTCAGGTTGTCATGAGAAGACTCCGGCAGCGCCGAAAACGCCTCGCCCAGTTTACCCTCAAGCCGCTTCAGCGCCTTCTTCGCGAGATCCGGGTCATCCGACAGGAGTTGCTTCTCGACCCAGATGGTCCATCCGTTGATGGGAACGGCCTCATATTCCCGCGGCGGCTCGCTGTAGTTGACAGGCTTCTGGGGCGGGGGCAAAGGGGTCTTTCTCGCTTGCACGGGCGGGGGACGCAATCCTACGCAGCCTGTCGCGCACAAGCCGGCAATGAGAAACATCAGAAGTATTCTTGCGGAAGGGAACGTTCGTGTTCGAGAGGTCTGTGAGGATCGCGGGAACTGCATAGGGGGAATCTCAATCAGTGAACGCCGGGGCGGCGGGATGGCGCTGCCGGGACTTTCCAGCATCGAGGATTTCCACCGGCGCCTCAATAGAAATGTGCATATCGAGTTTTTTGAGGCGCAAGCAAGCGAAATATAGATACGCCGAGGCAATGCCAAACAAAAATAAAGTTTTGGTAAAATGGCATTTTGTTAAAATTTTATTTGACACGCCCGTTCTATGTGGAGTATCCTTGTTTCATGACGCCAACTCGAAAAAAACCGGATTGTCCTTATTGTGGCGCTTCGATGCGGCCAGTGGCGATAACTTGTGATCGCTGCGGCGTGGAGATTCGGGGACGATTTTGGGAAACGCCGTTTTCCCGGTTGTCCGGCGAGAACTTGGAGTTTCTCGAACGCTATCTTCTGGCCGGCTTCAGCATCAAGGCTCTGGCCGAAGAATCCGGGTTGGGCTATGTGGCCATTCGCAATCGCCTGGACCGGCTCATCGAGTCGTATCGAAATCTCCGCAACAACGAGGAAGCCAAGCGCGGCATTCTGGAGCAACTGGAAAAGGGCGACCTCTCGGCCAAAGAGGCGGCGGAAGAAATGGAAAGGTTATGAACATGGAACCTGCCGACGTTTCGTCTCAAGAGAAACTCGATCAAATGCTCCGTGATGGAAAGATCACGGAGGAGGATTACCTTCTGCTTTCGAAAGCGCTGGCCAAGAAGCCGGGGACGTGGAGCGAGAAGGATTTGGAAGCAACGGGGCGGCGCAAGCTCTACAAAAGCTGGAAACATCGCCAAATCGGCGGTGTTTGCGGAGGGATTGCCGATCACTTTGAAACCGATCCCATGATCGTTCGCGTCCTTGCCATTGTGCTTGGGTTTATGGCTGCTCCGGTTGCTCTTGTTGTGTATTTCTGGATGTATTTCACGCTGCCTTGGGATGATGAAGATGGGGATAAAGAGGTGGAGCGCCGAGGTGGGGCCAAGTGGTTTGCTCAACTGAGCATCTTGTTCTCGACCCTTAGGGCAAAAGCCCCTCATCCCGCTGGAGGCTTCAAGGGCCGGCCTTGGCAGGTATGGCTTTTCATAGCGCTTCTGGCTGTGGCCGGTCTTCTGCAATTCTGCTTCTTCATCGGGGAAAAGCCGCTGGTCGCGTTCACAGTCCTCGTCATCAATGCTCTTCTGGCCTATGGTTTGTTTCACAAAGAACGGTGGGCATTCTTATTGTCTCTGTTTTCCTGTCTTGTATCCATCGTCTTGATCCTCATACAAGCATGAGTGAAAAGGAATTCTGAACTTTCAAAGGGAGCCTTTTTCGAGAGGCAATGAGAATGCAATCCGTTTCCCCACGGCTTTCCTGGCATAAGGAAGCAGAGCCGGCACGCGAAACTATTCTCTCCTGGCCCGCCGCCAAGCGCGCTCAGCCTTTGTACGCCGCCACGCCCTCGGCCACGAGATCCCCGACCTGGGTGGTCGAGTACCCCATCTTGCCCGCGGCCATGGACTTCATCTTGTTGGCGGTCAGGTCCATCACCACGGCCTCGATGGCCCGGGCCGCCTGGGTTTCGTTGAGCGCCACGTCCAGCATCATCTGGGCGGAGCAGATCGCCGCCAGCGGGTTGATCACGTTCATGCCGGTGTATTTCGGCGCCGAGCCGCCGATGGGCTCGAACATCGAAACGCCTTCGGGGTTGATGTTGCCGCCCGCGGCGATTCCCATGCCGCCCTGGATCATCGCGCCCAGGTCCGTGATGATGTCGCCGAACATGTTGCCGGTGACGATCACGTCGTACCACTGCGGGTTTTTCACGAACCACATGCAACAGGCGTCCACGTGGTTGTAGTCGCGCTTGATCTCGGGATACTCCGCCGCGCCCATTTCGTGGAACGCCCTTTCCCACAGGTCGTACAGGAAGGTCAGGACGTTGGTTTTGCCCACGAGTGTCAGCTGCCCGATCTTGCCTTCGTCCTTGTCCTTCTGCGTCAGACCCTTCCACGCCTTGCCGGCATTCCGCTTCTTGCAGTATTCAAAGGCGAAGCGGATGGCACGGTCCACGCCCATGCGCGTGTAAACCGCGGTCTGCGTGGCCACTTCGTCCTTGGTGCCGTAATGCGCGCAGCCGCCCATGCCCACGTAGGCGTCCTCGGTGTTCTCGCGAACCACCACGAAATCAATGTCCTCGGGTTTCTTGTCCTTGAGAGGGGTCTCGACGCCGGGGAAAAGCTTGACTGGCCGCAGGTTGATGTACTGGTCCAGGGCAAAACGCAGCCTGAGCAAAATCCCTTTCTCCAGGATGCCGGGCCTTACGTCGGGATGGCCGATGGCCCCCAGGAGGATCGAGTCGAAGCCGCGTAGGTTCTCGATGGCGGAATCGGGAAGGAGCTCGCCGGTCCGTTTCCAGCGCTCCCCGCCGAAGTCGAAGTGCGTCATGTCGAGTTTGAAGCCAAACCTGGCCGCCGCCGCATTGGCCACCTTCACCGCCTGGGACGTTACCTCCGGTCCCGTGCCGTCGCCCGGAATCACCGCGATACGATACGTCTTGCTCATGGTCACGCTAATCCTTTGTTTTGATAGAGTCTTGAGTCTTGAGTCTTGAGTCTTGAGTCTTGAGTCTTGAGACTTGAGTCTTGAGTCTTGAGACTTGAGACTCGAGTCTTGAGTCCTCAGCACTCAGTCCTCACTTGATATACCGCACCGCCTCGGCCCGCATGAAATACTCCTTGTAAGTTCCCTGCACCCATGCGCCGGGGATCGGAACCAGGGGGTCGTGGACCGCGCCCCGCTTGCTGACCTCCAGGACGCGCACCTTGTGCACGGCGTCCGCGCCCACTTTGCGCGCGCGCTTGCGGAGATCCTCGGTCATTGCCGTCTTGGAGGTTGGATCATCCGCGCGATACTGGTTCGAGTCAATCAGGGC
>Ga0315281_10015124_pt1 | contig 10356 bp, 10 predicted proteins | sample YL17G07_0_MG_FD_204540 | JGI IMG/M metagenome (GOLD analysis project Ga0315281, IMG submission 204540) | Sediment microbial communities from Yellowstone Lake, YNP, Wyoming, USA - YL17G07_0 | ecosystem: Environmental > Aquatic > Freshwater > Lake > Sediment | place: USA: Wyoming | collected...
GCCGATGGCCACCCGCTACACGCGGCACCGCTACTTCCCGCCCTTGCTCGGCCAGAGCTGGAAGAGTCGGCCCAGCGAGGATTTCTTGGCGGTGGCGACGGAGGCATCGGAACCTGCCTCGCCGCAGAGCACCGCGGCCAGGGTGGCAATGGCCTGGGTGATGGCCGCCTTGGGGGCGTGATCCAGCAGAGAGACGCCGTTGTTGCGGACCTCGACCATCGTGCGGTAGTCGTTGGGCAGTTGCCAGAAGATCCCCTTGCCGATGGTTTCCTCCGCCTTCTTTAGCGCGATCTGCCCACTCTCCAGGCCCACCCGATTGACCACGATCTTCACCTTGTCCGCAACTCCCTCCATCTCGCCGAACGACATCATCAAGCGGACCACGTTTCGCAGGCAGGGCAAGTCGAGCTGGGTGACCAAGAGGATGTGGTCGGACATTTCCAGCGCCACCAGGTCGATGGGAGTGAAGCCCTTCGAGAGGTCGAGCACCAGGTGGGTGAAGGTGGCCTTCAACAGCCCGATCACCCGCTGGAGGTTATCGCGGGTGATCAGGGCGGCGTCTTCCAATTGCACGGGGCGGGGGAGCAGGTGCAGGCCGGAGGCGTGCTTGGTCAAAGACCGCTTCAGCAGGTTGAAGTCCAGCCGGGTGACGTTCTGCGCGACGTCGACCAGGGTGTAGTCGGGCATCATGTCCAGGAAGACGTCGGCGTCGCCCAGGGCGAGATCCAGATCGACCAAGGCCACGGAGGTGTGTTCTTCCCGGGCCAGGGCGCAACCCAGGTTGACCGCCAGGCTGGTCGTGCCGACTCCGCCGGCGGCGCCGGCCACGGCGATGACCTGGCTTCCTCGGGACGTTCGCGTGCTGCCCCCGAAGCGGCGCTGGCTGATCCGCCCCAACGCGGCCAGCAAGTCCTCGATCCGCACGGGTTGGGTGAGGAACTCCTTGGCCCCGGCCCGCATCGCCTGCAAGATCAGGTTGCCGTCACTGGACGAGCTGACCACCAGCACGGCGCAATTGGGCGAGGCGACGCCGAGTTGACCGACCAGCTCCAGGCCCTTTTCCGTGTCGCCGTCCAGGGCCACCAGCCCGATGTCGGGATTGGTCTGGGCCACGACGTCGCCGAAGAACTCGTAGCGGGAGCACTCGGCCTCCAGCCAGATCATGTCCATTCCCAACAACATGTTCTTCAGCGCTTCGCGCGCCGAGTCGTCGGGGTCCACGATGGCCAAGCGGAGGACGTTGCTCATAGAACTGGTTGCCAAGGGGGCCGCACTCTCGACACAATGCATAGTGGATAGTTGACAGCAGGAAGCGGGCAATCCACTGCCCACTATCCGCTATTCACTATCCACTATCCACTATTCACTCTTCTCTACTGTAGTACGTCGTAGCCGGCGGGGCCGATCAGCCCCTGCTCGGCCATCTGCCCGGCCGGAAGAGAATCTGCGGGCTGTCCTGGCGGCTTAGGCGGGGTGTATCGGTTGCGCCGCGTCGTCGCGCTGCTGATGCTGGCTTGCCCGGCCGGCTGGTCCTCTTCAATGATCATCCCCTCCTGGGGCGTCATCGCCTGGCCCACGCCCTGCCCTTCAGCAGCCTGGCTGCACCCCGGCGGGCAGCAGTTGGGCACCTCGAGATGGCCCTTCAGGTACAGCTCGAAGTCGCTGGGGGCGGTGGTCTGCATGCCCGGCCCGCAGGCGGGGACCTCGGCGGCGTCCATGGCCTCGACCAGCTCGGGGGTGACCAAGATCAGCAGCTCGACCTCGTTGCGTTGATGGTGCACCCTGCGGAACAGGGCGCCGACGTAGGGGACCTCGCTGACCCAGGGCAGGCCCTTAGCCTCCGACTCGTCGCGGCTCTGCACCAGCCCGGCGATCGCCAAGGTCTGCCCGGCCTGCATCTCCACCCCGGTCTCCGCCTGCCGCGTCCGCAACGCCGGCGCCGTGACCGAACCTAGAGTCACGCCGTGGGAGTAGTCAACTTCGCTCACGCGGGGCCGGACCTCCAGGCGGATCCGGCCGTTGCCCAGCACGATCGGCACAAAGTCCAACTGGGTGCCAAAAGGCTTGTACTCCACCGACACTGTTCCGAGGCTTTGGGGCACCAGGATCGGGATTTCGCCGCCGGAGAGGAAGCTTGCCGGGCGGCCGCTGACCGTGACCAGGGCAGGCTCGGCCAGGACCTTCATGAGGTTGTCCTGGCGCAACGCTTCCAGGACGCCGAAAAACGCGCCGCCGCTGTTGACGATGTTGAACAGGAAGCTCGGGCCGCCAGCGCTGGTGCTGGGAAGCGCCGCCCCCGTCGTGGCTCCCGTTTCACTTGCGACCGCGCTGATCAGCCCGCTCACACCGGACACCAAGAAGTTGTTTCCGGAGATGTGGGCAAAGTCGAATCCCAAGTTGCGCAACTTGGTCCGCGAAACCTCCATCACTTTCACGTGCAACAGCACCTGCTGCACGCCGCTGACGGTCATGTTGTTGATGACCTTGGGGTAGTACTCTTCGGCGATCCGGGCGATCAGGTCGGCGTGCTCCGGCTGGTCAACGTAACCGGAGATCAGCACGTTGGCGGCCACGGGAATCACCTTCAGCGTGGCATTGGGGAACTGCGCCTTCAGCAGCGCGGCCAACTCCTGGGCGTCGCCGTAGACGATCACGTCCACGGTGAAGACCCGCTGGTCCTCGCTGAACAGGTAGACCTGGGTTACCCCCGGCTTCTTGGCAAACACCGAAACTTGGGTGGGTGAGAGCGGGGTCTGCTCGAGGATCTCGCGGTTGTTGACCTGCGTCTTCCAGATCTTCTGGTCCAGCGTGAGGATGCGGCTGGTGTTGACCGTCATCTCCAGACGCTCGCTGGCGCGTTGGATCTTGAAGCTGATCGACGGTGGCTGCGGTTGCTCCCCGCCCAGCAGCACAGGCTGAGATGCCACGGCCAACAGCGCGGAAACCACCAGGGGCGGCGAGAATAGCCGCCGCAGAGCATGCTTGATCATCCTTGAGTTCCTTCAGAGCAATCTTCGCTATCAGATAAGCGGAACAAGTTCCTCCGTGGAATCGACCGTCCTTGGTCGATACGGCCGGAATCGACTCGCGCGCCACGGGGCCCGGCCAGCCGCCGTCGGTAGTCGTTTACTTTTTTCGGGGTGGCGGTTGCTGTTTCCCTGCCCCCCCTGGGTTTTCCTGTTTTCCGGCGGGATCCGGCTTCACTGGCTTTGCGGCAGGTTCAGGCTTTCCCTTCGCCACGGGCTCACTGGGCTCAGGCACAACCCCCGGCTGGCTGCTACCGGATACCAGCGTCGATTCGCTCAGTTTCCACCATTCGACGCCGGAGGCATCCGGCTGGTCTGCTTCTTTCTCGAGCACGACGTCTTTGACCTCAGATCCCGAGACGAGCCGCATGCGGTGCATGGTGTGGCCCGGGATGGGACGGGGAGGGATCGCGGCATCCTCCTGTCCGCCCTTCTTCGCCCGCATTTGGTCCAGGAACGTCAGGAAACCGGTCCCCCCTCCCGGCGCCTGGTTCGCGTCGGGGCCTGTCGCGACCTCTTCGTCGCGGCGGCTCTCGGCCGCGGTGGCGCCGAGCAGCTCGCCGGGGGTAGTGTCGAGCACCTTGGCGACGTCGTCGTCCTCAGGGCTGCGCATAACCAGCCGTATTTTCCCCAGTTCGTCGGCCAGCATGATCATCTGGGCGTGATCGGGGCTGACCAGCAGGGAGATGGTCTGGGCGGTGATCTTCTTTTCGTCCTGGCCCTGTGTCTCCACCACGTCGTTGACGGCGAAAACCTTGACGTTCTGAAGGATCGTTCGCGTGCTGGTCTTGAGGATCCCCCGGGAAGGATCACGGATCAGGTGGACCAGTAGGTCAACGCGGTCGCCGGGAAGGATCAGACCTGAGCCGCTGACCTTGTCCACCTTTACCGCAACCACCCGATAACCCTTGGGGATCACCGTGCTATAACCTTGCTCGCTGGCCCCTTTGGCAAAAAGCTTGTTTTCCAGGACCGGCTCGCCGGTATAGAGCTTGGTTCGAGCGCGACGCCCTTCGATGTCTTCGATGCGAGTAAGTGCGCCGGCGGGCACCTTGTCCTTGGGCCAGTTTTCCAGGCGGAGGACCTTCGCGCTGAGAGGCTCTCCGAAGGGGATCTCTTCCAGGACCACGAATATGGGGGTGCTATCCCCGGTCGGAGCCGCCGGCTCGGTGGCTCGATTGCCGATGACCTGCGTGATGCCGATGGAGGCCACCAGGCCACACCCTAACGCCAGGATGAGTAAGGCAATGGATCTGGCTCGCATAAAGTCCCCCCACGAAATAGTGGATAGTGGGTAGTGGATAGTGGGCAGTGGATGGCCCCGCTTCGTCCTATCCACTATCCACTATCCACTATCCACTCTCCCCTGCTACTGGACTGTCTCTCGGCGCATGACGCTACTTGCCGTCAACACGGTATCTCTGCCTATAAACATTGGCGAGGGAAGCCAGCTTACTTGACCAAAAGGAATTGTGACGGTAACGGTAACGGGTGCGCCATAACCGGCCGTCTTGGGTTCAGTCGGATTGACCGATACGTTTGCACCGGACACGCGTGCCCCCTGCAGGTAGCTATTCACGGCGGAGATCACCTCGGCGCCGGTGCTGCCGTCCAAAACGGCGATCCGCGCCCCCTCCCGGGACCCGTTCGTGATCACCTGCTGGACCATCACCATCCGTCCGACCTCGATCATCCCGAAGATCATCAGGAAGAACACAGGCGCGACCAGGGCGAACTCCACGGCGGCAGCACCTCGTCGGTCTATTCGGCACAACCGGCAAACTTTCTCCAGTTTCGCTCCGTTTTTGGGCGCGATTCGCCCGCCCCCGGACCAGCCTTGACACCGCGCATGCCGCGGACTGTAGACTCTGCGTAATGTAGGCATTTTCATAGCAGCATTCCCGCCCAAATGAAGTACACGACCGTCCCAATGGCTATTGGAATCCCATACGGAAGCAGCATCATCGAGCTCTTGCGGCCGGCGGCCAGCGCGGCCAACTGGTCCGGACTCCGGACGACCATGATCTCCGTGAGGATGGACCAGAATTGACGCCGGTGTTGTCGCCACGTGCGGGCGTAGAGGACCATGGCCAGCGCGATCACCCCGCCGAAGATGGCCGAAAAGCAGAAGGCATAAAAGGTGACCGTTCCCCCGACCCAGGCGCCCACGCCGGCCAGCAGTTTGACGTCTCCGGCTCCCATGCCGCCGATGGCATAGGCCGGCAACAACAGGCCCAGTCCCACGGCCGTGCCGAACAGGCTCCACCCCAGTCCGGGCCAGCCGAAAAGGGCCCCACTGTAGAGCCATCCGCTCATGACCAGCGGAAAAGTAATCCAGTTTGGGACCTTCAATTTCCAGCCGTCGACCACCGCCGCCACGACCAGCACGACGGTGATCAGCCAGACGTGCCAATTGGCCGCAAGGCCGCTGAAGAACGTATGGGCATCCCACATGAGCGTTTCTTCCCTTCTCCGATAGCCAGCCTGGTCGTTCGGTGTGGTGTAGTGGCACCGGCGTCTCGCCGGTGTGAAGACACTCACGGCCTCGCTTTCGCTATCTGACACACCGCTGTTCACCCTGCGCCACACCGGCCAGCCGCCGGTGCCACTCGATCAGGGGCGAGCGGTCAGCATCAGGCCGATCAATGCCCCCACGGCGGTGACGAAATAGACCGCCAACTGCACCGCGGCATGGAACATTTCCCCGGGGATCAGTGGATACATGACTTAGCTCCTCGTAACCCGGCTTGCCGCCGCAGCCAAAACAGTGCAACTCTCTATTACATGTATAGGTCAAAAAACACCCCCTCGGCGCCGAATCTCCTGGGGTGCCGAGGGGGCTTTCCGGTCTTGGCTCAGCAGGTGTCCCGACCTCTTGGGTCAAGCCCGGCGTCGGGAACGAGCTCGCGTTAGGTGCCAACGGCGCCCAGGGTTGTGGCCACCGTATTGAACGTCGTGCTGGTGCTCGTGCCGATCGAGCTGATCGCCGTCAGGCAGACGATCACGATCAAGGCCAGCATCACCGCGTACTCGACTGCGGTGGGTCCATCCTCTGAAACGAGGAAACGATGCATCTTCTGAGCAAGCAACTTCATGGGAATTCCTCCATTCCAGCGTGAATCCCCGCAAACGGGGATCAACCGGAAAAACTTTTTCGGGTTCCTTGGGGTGCTGCCCCGGTTTGTTCAGCCGGGGCCGGCCTGCACAGCACCTTCCGGATCCCAAGTTCGGTAAAAACGCGCCTCTGCGTCGTCGCCTCCCGAACAGCCTCATCCTTTTGGCAGCCAGGCTGCCGGCGAGTCAATCCCCACCGGCCCTTGGCTTTGCGTCCCGGCCTTACGACCGGTTTACCTTTGTCGAGGACGAAGAGGCAACAGGCCTCAAAACCGCAGGAGTCTCCCGGATAGACAAGCGCTACGAACGTGTTTCAGCAGAAAAGGCCCCTGCGCTCACGACGGCCTATCGGCCGCCTGTGGAAGGCCGGTGCTTTCGCATCGTACCTCCACAATGAACCGTATGTCACAATCCGCCAATGTCAAATTGGGGAGATTAGCCAATTCGGTGCTTTTCCGGGAACTTCCCTGAACCGGCTGCCGAGTTTAACGTCTCGCGGCTGGCGTGGGCGACCTCAGGGGCTACCGAATGGGGCCGTCGCGGCCGGTTTGCCGCCCGTCAAAGCGGCCGCCTTCCAAAGATCCCGCAGCGATTGGGGAAACTGGACGAAGCCGAAACAAAACAGCGGGGCAAACAGGCTGCCCCAATACTGGTTGAACTCTTGACCGACGATGCCCAACCCGCCGACGAACAGGGCGGCACTCAGACCCGCACGTTGCCCCAGCGGCGTGTGCCAGCCGGCGAAGCCGAACATGGCCGCGGCAAAGTACAGGGCGGCGACCCATTGGGGCAGCCGGAGCAGATAGGAGTTCATCTGCACCGTGGAGAGGACGAAGCCTGCGCCGCCGAACTGGACCCAGCCGCCGCTGTGTGCCCGGGCGTCCGGCGTGATCAGCCCGGCAACTCGCACCCAGTGCAGCCCGAAGTACACCAGCCAGGCCGCCAGCCCGATGGCCCAGGCGGCCAGCTCCGCTCGCCGGCGATTCCGCCAGGCGATGGCGGCACAGACTGCGCAGTACGGCAGGGCCAGTTCGCAGCAGAAGGCGGCGGAGAGTCCGATCACGGTGCCCCAGGCCGGCCGATTCAGGCCGTAGGCGCAGATCGACAGGGTGATGAGCACCCCTGCCCAGATCACCGGCATCACGAAGATGTCGCCCAGCACACACAGCATCAGTGGACCGGTCAAGAGCACGCTGCACCCCAGGGCCCGCCACACGCTCCCTTCCCGGGCGAGGGCCTCATAGGCCGTCAGTATTACGGCGGCCGCCAACAGGCCCAGCAGGACCTTGCCGAGCCCCACGGCCGGCATTCGCCCGATCAGCCAGATCGGCAACGGCAATCGCCAGTTGAAGACGCTCCGGGTTGTATAGCCGCGGGCGACCAATTCGGCGGCCGCCGCCTGGTAATAGCCTTGGCCGGCATGGATCCGATCGACTTCCGCCCGATAGAGCGCCACGTCTCCTTCCCGGTGCTCCGGCTTGCCGATCCGGCCCTGCGCCAGGGGCGAGAGCGTGACCGCCACACAGAAAACGGTCACAAAGAGCAGTGCCAGCAGCACGATGCGGGCCCGGATGGGCGTGAGGCGGGCGTAGCCGGAGGGGCGGGGATTCTGCGGCATGTTCGATCGTCCCGGTCGGAGGCGAACTGCGCAACTCGTCCAAGTGTAGCTCGAACCACGCTACCGCGTTGGGCCAAGGAGCCGTAACGGGACAACCTGGCCAATTCTCGGCCTGTAGGAGGCGTCTCCAGACGCCGATTGGCGCACCACCGGCTGGACGGCTGATCGGCGACAGGAGTCGCCTCCTACAGGTTGATGCGACGCTTCAGAACGGCCGCTCCGTCCATCGAGGGGAACAGGTCGTTCCTCGATAGTAAGCTAGACTTTCTTGCGCGGCGCAGCAGGGCAACGCGTCCGGCTCGCCGGCCCCGGAGAACTCCTCCATCCCCAGGCAAAGAGACACTCATGGACCTGCAACTGAAAGCAGCCCTGGACCGCGAGGGAGCGGAAGAACGCTCGGCGGGCGGAGACCTCGAGCTCTCCGTGGTGATGCCCTGCCTGGATGAGGGCGAGACCCTTGCCTGCTGTATCGAGAAGGCACAGCAGGCGATGCGGGAGCACGGCATTCGCGGCGAAGTCGTCGTCGCCGACAACGGCAGCAGCGACGGTTCCGCAGAGATCGCCCGGCTGTTGGGGGCGCGGGTTGTCGAAGTCGAGCAGAAGGGTTACGGCAGCGCGCTCTTGGGCGGAATCTCGGCTGCCCGCGGCAGGTACGTCATCATGGGCGACGCCGACGGCAGCTACGACTTCCTCCAGATCCCCCGTTTTCTGGAGAAGCTCCGCGAAGGGCACGACCTGGTGATGGGCAATCGGTTCCAGGGCGGTATCGAGCCGGGCGCGATGCCCGCCTTGCACCGCTACCTCGGCAACCCGATCCTCTCCGGACTCGGACGGCTGTTCTTCGGCAGCCCTTGCGGCGATTTTCACTGCGGGCTGCGGGGATTCAACCGCAGGGCAATCCTGCGGCTGAACCTCCGCACCACCGGCATGGAGTTCGCCAGCGAGATGGTGGTCAAGGCCACGCTGCAAGGCCTCTCGCTGGGTGAGGTGCCGACCACGCTCTCGCCGGACGGTCGGCAGCGCCCGCCGCATCTGCGGACCTGGCGCGACGGCTGGCGGCACCTGCGGTTCCTGTTGATGTACAGCCCGCGCTGGCTTTTTCTCTATCCCGGCTGCGCTCTGATGGCCACCGGCAGCGTGGTCTCGGCATGGCTCTTGCCCGGCCCCCGAAACCTCGGCCCGTTCACGCTGGACGTCCACACCCTGCTGTTCGCCTGCGTGGCGATCCTGATCGGATTCCAGGCGGTGTTGTTCGCGGTGTTGAGCAAGGTCTTTGCGATCGGCGAGGGCCTGTTGCCGCCCGACGCCAGGTTGCAGCGGCTCTCCCGTTGCGTCACGCTCGAATGGGGCCTGTTGGTCGGCGCTGCCCTGATCGTGGGGGGGCTGGCGGGATCGGCTGTGGCAGTTCGTATCTGGGCGGGAAGGGGGTTCGGAGCGCTCGAGCCCGGCGAGACGCTGCGCCTGGTGATCCCGGCCGTGGTGGCCACCGCCTTGGGATGCCAAGTCGTCTTGTTCAGCTTCTTCTTGAGCATCGTCGGGTTGAGCCGGAAATGAGCCCTACGACCTTCGACGAGGCCGCCGCGAATTACGATGCACAGCTCAATCAAGGGCTGGCGATCACCGGCGAAGACAAGGAGTACTTCGCCGAGCGACGCATGATCCACCTGGCCAACTGTCTGGACGCCCTGGCCTTTGAGGCGCGGGAAGTGCTCGACTTCGGTTGCGGCACCGGCACGGCCACGCCGTGTTTCTTCCGGCATCTTCGCGCGCGGTCTCTGTGGGGGCTGGACGTCTCCGACATGTCGCTGGAAGTGGCCCGCGCCCGCTACAGGGACTATCCCGCCAGGTTCCTGAAGCTGGCGGCCTTTCAGCCGCAGGAAAACGTCGGTGCTCCCAGGTTCGGCCGCTCCGACTTGGGGTGGCCGGGGTCGAGCGGGCACCGACGCGAAGCGTTGGTCGGCGAGCCCCCGGAAATCCAGGGATCTGGGGGCTCGCTTCGCTCGACCCCAGCCACCCTCCCCTGTGATCTGGGACTATTGAACGTCGATCTGGCGTTCTGCAACGGCGTCTTCCACCATATCCCGATCCACCAGCGTGACGACTCGCTGCGGCGGGTTTTCGCGGCGTTGCGGCCTGGGGGGCTGTTGGCCTTCTGGGAAAACAACCCCTGGAATCCCGGCACGCGGTACGTCATGAGCCGGGTGCCCTTCGACCGCGACGCCATCGTGATCTCGCCACCGCAGGCCCGTCGAATCTTGCGGCACGCCGGCTTCGAGGTCTTGCGCACGGACTTCCTCTTTTTCTTTCCGGCGATTCTCCGCCGGCTCCGCGGCCTGGAGAGGCATCTGGTGAAGCTGCCGCTGGGCGGCCAGTACCAGGTTCTCTGCCGCAAGCCGGCAGCAGGCGCCGCCACCGCGGTGCGAACGAGCGGCGCGGCCGCGGCGCCAAGATTCGGGGGCAGGTGTGACCGGGGAGACGGAAGCGCAACCCCACCCGATCAAAGTACCTTCCCATGACCGACTGGATTGAGAGAGCAGGGATCGCGGCGATCCTGGTGCTGAGCCTGTTTGCGCCGCTGCCGCGGTTGCGGGGTGCCAG
>Ga0315281_10015125_pt1 | contig 10354 bp, 10 predicted proteins | sample YL17G07_0_MG_FD_204540 | JGI IMG/M metagenome (GOLD analysis project Ga0315281, IMG submission 204540) | Sediment microbial communities from Yellowstone Lake, YNP, Wyoming, USA - YL17G07_0 | ecosystem: Environmental > Aquatic > Freshwater > Lake > Sediment | place: USA: Wyoming | collected...
AGCTCTATTCTTAAAGGAACACCTTTCATCTCCCAATCATGAAATTTGTAGCCTGGTGTAAATTCGTCTCTTGTGTCTACGTGGACTCTGATTTTCTTTTTTGATAATATGTTCTCCACTTCTTTTGATTTTTTAATAATCTGATCTTTATCAGACTCTGAATAATAAATTGGAACAATTATTACTTGAATTGGTGCTACTCGAGGGGGCAGAACTAAGCCTTTGTCATCTCCATGAACCATTATCAAGGCTCCTATCAATCGCCAAGAAACACCCCATGATGTCTGCCAAGCAAAATTTTCTACATTTTCTTTATCTAAGAATTTAACATCAAATGGTTTCGAAAAATTCTGTCCTAGAAAATGCGATGTTCCCATTTGGAGAGCTTTACCATCGGGCATTATTGCCTCCATAGTTGTGGTATAAACTGCCCCTACGAATTTTTCTTTCTCAGTTTTTTTACCAGTAATTACTGGTATGGCCAATTCCTCTTCCACTGTTTTTTTGTATATTTCAAGTATTAACATGACCTCTTGTTCAGCTTCTTCTTTTGTTGCATGCACGGTATGTCCTTCTTGCCATAAGAATTCTGATGTTCTAAGGAAAGGTTTTGTTGATTTTATTTCTGCACGTAGTGCGGTGTTCCAAAAATTAATCTTTAATGGTAGATCTCTCCAACTTTTTATCCATTTAGAATACATCGAATATGCAAGCGTTTCCGAAGTTGGTCTTAATGCAAGCTTGTCTCCTAATTCAGAATTTCCAGAATGAGTTACCCAAAAAACTTCTGGATTAAATCCCGCAAAATGTTTTGATTCTTTGCTGAGAAGTGATTCTGGAATTAAAATTGGCAAAAAACCATTCTGATGACCGGTGTTTTTTAGTTTTTCATCAAGTGAATTTTTTAATGACTCCCAAATTGAGTATCCATATGGCCTGAGTACAATGAAGCCTTTTACAGGAGCGTAATCGGCAAGCTCTGCTTTGATTACAACCTGTGTGTACCACTCACTAAAATTTTCATTTTTCTTGGCTGTTATGCCTATCTCTTTACTCAATTTACATCAATTTGGGATATGTACTAATGAGCTTTCTGGTCTTTAGAGTGCGTTGCCCTTACAAAGTACTTTTCCTGTTACCCTACTTTGAAAATTTGGACACACAAAGCATTGGACGAATCCTATCTCTGATTTGAGAACTGGGCAATCCACAGCTTCCTCTTTCATTCGTTTGAGCATTTTTGGGCTAACACCTTTCAATTTTAATTTACCCTTTTCATCCATCATACCTGAAGCTTTTAACTCGTCTTTGATCTTGTCTGAAAGCTTGTATGGTGAAGTGGATACCTTGATAGTAACTTCATATTTGTGTGGAAGCTCACCCATGATGTTCTCCATCAATTGCGAAATATATTGCTAGTGGTTTATCAAAATCCGATCTATCAAAACTTAATATAATCTAGATTTGTGTTGTCAAACTGAAACTAGTTGCTAGCAATTTTTGACGTTGAGGGTGTTTTGCTTGATGGAGAATTTCTTCCAATTCTTGCTGAAAAAATAAACAAGCAAGATGAAATTTGGGAGATTACACGAAAGGGTATTCAAGGTGTCATAAACTGGGAAGAAGGTCTCAAAACTAGAATTAACACACTAAGAGGTATAGACTATGAAACATGCAAAGAGATCGCTGATTCTCTGCCCATTATGACTGGTGCAAAAGAAGTATGTCGTGCACTTAAGGCGGCTGGATGGAAGTTACTTGCAGTCTCAGGAGGATTTACAATAATGACAGATAGACTCAAAAAAGAATTAGGACTTGACCATGTTTTTTCAAATGAACTTCTTTTCAAAGACGGAAAATTAAATGATGTAGTAATTCATGTGGATTCTGACAAGGCAAAGTCTGCCATAATAAAAATAAATGAATGGAAGGAAAAGAAGGAAAATATTGTTGTTGTAGTGGATGGTGCTAATGACATCAAACTTTTCAATATATGTGGTCTTGGTGTAGCATTTAGGGCACAAGATATCGTGAAAGACTTGGCTACGATAACTCTTGAAGAAAAAGATCTCTCATTGTTAATTGATATCATTAACAAACATTATGGAATGAAACTTGAATTACAAACTGCTGCGTAATTAGATATTATTTTAAATCCAAAGACAATAGAGTTTACCAATGTCATTAGAAATAATCCCCGTTAAGATAAATAAAGAAATAGAACAAAATGACGACATTTCTGAATTAATTTTAGCATCTACATCAAAACCAGAAATAAAAGACAACGATATTCTAATCGTAACACAAAAAATAATATCTAAACAGGAAGGACGTACAGTACAATTATCAACAATCATTCCATCTCTTCTTGCAACAGGCATTGGAAGTGAATATAGAAAAGATCCGCGAGTTGTACAAAAAATACTTGATGAATCAAAACGTATAGTGCGAATGAATGACGGTGTCATAATATCTGAAACTATTCACGGATTTGTATGTGCTAACGCTGGAGTTGACGAAAGCAATGTCAAGCAGGGATATGTTACACTATTACCAAAAGATGCAAACACATCTGCACAAAAACTAAGAGAATCGATAATGAAAAAAACAGGAAAGAGTATTGCTGTGATAATATCTGATACATTTGGTAGACCATTCAGACTGGGTCAAACAAACTGTGCTATTGGATTGGCTGGTATTTCAGCAATTGCTGATTATGTTGGAACAAAAGATACTTTCAGCCGAGTTCTTCATGTTACTGAAATTGCAATTGTAGATGAGATGTGTTCTGCATCAGAACTAGTGATGGGTAAATCTCTCAATACTCCGATTACTATTGTAAGAAATTACAAATTTAATGATTCCAAAAGTGACATAAAGGATCTGCTTAGACCAAAATCCGAAGATCTCTTTAGGTGAACTATATGCGCAACCATTAAAATAAAGAATATATTCTAAAGTAAGCAGTACGAATAGACGTTGAGTATTTTAAAAGTAGAATTACATTGTCACAATGAGTTTTCTAATTTTCAGCTTGGTCTGAAAGAAACCCCATATGATTGTGGAATAAGTATCTCTGAACAACTAGAACATGCCCATAAGATTGGATTGGATGCCTTTTTTATCACAAATCATAATACTTTGAATGGATTTTCAGCCTTGCTTGAATACAAAGAAAACCATGAAAAGTTCAAGAATCTCAAAGTCTATCCAGCAGAAGAGATTACGACTGATACTGGAATACATGTTATTGCATATGGACTTTCTAAAACAATAAAACCAAGACAGATTCTGGAAGAAATTTTTGATGAGATTAAATCACAAGGAGCTATCTCATGCGCACCACATCCATTTGCTCTAAGTAATGGTTTACGTGAGCAAGCAATATTTTGTGATCTAATTGAAGTCTTTAACAGTAATAATGTTGATAGATATTCCAATTTGCGCGCATCATATTTTGCGAAAAGTAACAACATGATAGAAATTGCAGGTAGTGATTCTCATGTTGTATCTACACTGGGAAGATGTGTCAATCTGATTGATTCTGAAAATACATTAGACGATGTATTGTATGCAATGCGTAAAGGAAAAATCTCTATTGGGAAAACAGGTTATGTTACAAGTAAAGAAATGATAGAGCACGCAAAATATAAAATTGAAAATTCAAAAGATGACATTATACAATATTTTCAGAAAACACATCCGCATTTGACAGGACTGTGTACTTTGTTAATTAGAACGTTTGAATCAAATCCAAACAGCATGATGTGGACAGCTGTTTATAAAATCGCAGTACATCTGACAACAAAACTTTCTAACAAAATAAATTTCAAAAATCATGATCATACAATTTTATATGAACGTAACTTGAGGGCAATACTGCCCATGATACTTACTTGACAAAACATTTTTTGTACCCAAGAATAGATTTTAATATCACGCTGCAGTCATTTTAAATTATAAGGTGAATTGAATGTCAGAATTAGGACCAGCTAAGACAATTGATGTGCGTGGATTGTTCTGCCCCGAACCTGTCTTTAGAACAAAAATAGAAATTGAAAGAATGACAGTAGGGAACGTTCTAAAAGTGATTGCGGATGATCCTGCATCTGAAGAAGATATATCAAGATGGGTAAATCGAAATGGTCATCAACTTTTAGAATTAAAAAAGAACGACAAAGATCTAGAGTTCACCATAAAAAAGGTGAAGTAATAATTGGCAACAAAAGTTGTGAATGATTCTGAAGCCTTAAAGAAAATTGGCAATACCCCCCTTGTAAAATTAAATTCTCTTTCTTCAGGTAATGTGATTTCTTATGCAAAATTAGAATCACATAATCCGTTTGGTTCTGTAAAAGACAGGGCCGCATATTGGATGATAAAAGATGGAGAAGAACGTGGAATTTTAAAAAAGAATGAAAGTATTATCATTGAGCCTACCTCTGGCAATACTGGAATTGCACTAACTGGCATAGCTAATCTATTAGGCTACAAAGTCGAAATAGTAATTCCTGAAAAAGCAAGTGAGGAAACAAAGAAAATAATTGAATCATTAGGTGCAAAGTTATTCCAAACAAGTGATGATTTGTGTCCAAAGGTTGGTGCCGGTACAGATCAAAGTATAGCACTTGCCAGGGCAATATCATCTGCAAGACCCGATATCTATTACATGCCTAATCAATATGAAAATGAAGCAAATTTCATGGGTCATTACAAAGGCACTGGACCTGAAATTTGGAAGCAAACTGAAGGAAAAGTAACTCACTTCTTGACAGGTGTTGGCACTGGTGGTACCATAACTGGAATTTCTGCTTATCTGAAGGAACAAAATCCAGAAATTAAGACAATTGCGGTTCAACCCCAGCAAAACCACTTGATTCAAGGATTACGTAACTTTGTAGAATCAGACAAACCGGTTTTGTTCAAAAAGCGTGAAAATCTAGTGGATGACTGGATGACAATAACTAACGAAGAAGCTTTTGCAGCAGTAGTAAAATTATTTGAAAAAGAAAAACTTGTAGTGGGTCCATCTTCAGGTGCTGTTTATGCTGCAATGGAAAAACTTTCTTTAGATAAGGGATGTGTAGTTGGAATATTTGCAGATGATGGTCGCAAATTCAAAAGCTTGTATGTCCAACAAAAAGTGTTTACAGAGGAACAATTCGACAAGGCTCTAAAAGAAGCAGTACATTTGTCTGTTGTATCTTACATGTAATTATTTTTTATTTTCAGAAAGATATTTGTCTACATCTATTGCAGCCATGCAACCAAATCCTGCTGCAGTAACTGCTTGTCTATATCTGTGATCATGTACATCTCCAGCTGCAAAGACTCCATCTACACTAGTCTTGGTGTGATCTTTTAGAATTATGTATCCTTGATCATCAAGCTCAATTTGACCTTTGAACAACTTGGTATTTGGTTCGTGCCCTATTGCAACAAAGAGTGCACCAACACTTAATGTCTGTTTTTCATTAGTTACTACATCCTTGATGATTACCTGATTTACTTTTTCATTTCCAGAAATCTCTTCTATGACTTTGTTCCAGTAGAATTTTATTTTCTGATTGTTAAACGCACGTTCCTGCATAATCTTGCTTGCTCTAAGGCTGTCTTTTCTATGAACTAGATGAACCAATTTGCCAAATTTAGTTAAAAATGTGGCCTCTTCAACTGCTGAATCTCCCCCACCGACAACTACTATGTCTTGATTTTTAAAGAACGGTCCATCGCAGGTGGCACAATATGAAACACCTTTTGCACTAAATTCTTGTTCCCCTTTTACACCAATTTTTCTTGGATTTGCACCTGTACAGATTATTACAGCATCTGCTTCATATTCTTCTGAGTAAGTGAGAACCTTGAAGGGTTTGTGTTTGAAATCCACATTGACTACTTCATCATCTATAATAGTAGTTCCCATTTTTTCAGCTTGCTTTTTCATCGCTATCATAAGCTCTGGGCCAAATATTCCATCTGAAAATCCCGGATAATTCTCAACTTCCGTTGTAAGCATTAACTGACCGCCTGGCAATACTCCTGATATTAACAACGTATCACGTCTTGCACGTGATGTGTATATTGAAGCAGTATATCCTGCTGGGCCAGCACCAATTATGATTACATCGAATTTTCTCTTTGTTTCAGGTTTTTTGGACTCTGTTTTGATCTCAGCTTGCACTGATCAAATTGATTTCAAATTCATATTTAAATTAAATCCTGAAAAGTGTGAATAATCATTATGAATGTATTTCAATAAACTAGTATGTCTTCAAATTTTGTAGGTAAACAATTTATCATATCCGGTATATCCTAATGAAGACCATAGAACTCCACGGAATGATGTTAATTATGGCAATCCTTTGACCGATTGGAGACGCTGTGATCACTCAAATCTTCCCTATTTTCATCTAGCATTTTTTGATGTTGGTCACAAAGCTTGTTAGATACTATTTGTGAATATAACAGATCTTCTTGCCAATGGGCATTGTACAGCCTGCAGTCCTTTGATTCACAAAATGGTTGACCAGTTAAATAATAAAATAATATTTGCATTGCATATCCTTTGACTATCTCCTCTAATTTCACATCGTGATACTCTAGATATTTTCCTTTGAATTGATTTTTCAAAACATCTAAGTTAAGTCCTTGTGAGATGTTTTCAAACATTTTTAGATAATACTCACGAGGTTTTGCGGGGGCTTCAATTATGCCTGTAATGGATATGATTCCGGGATTTGAACAAATCACTGCTCTTCCATGATATCTATAATCATCATAGTCGTACGTGCAAGTAAGCTTATCTGTACAAATAATATGAAACATGTCTAAATGTGATTCTGATTGCGGTATAGCACTGGCAATAATTTGTTTGAATTCAAATCCATCATACATTACGATATTACTTGTGTTTGTAAAATTTGTAAATGAATTCTCTTCAAAGGTTACTTCCTCTGGTGTTGGAATGTGTTTTTCAAAAGGAGTTAGCGGATTAAAAATTCTTGATGCAGCTAGATCATATGCAATTTTTCTAGTTGGATCTTTAAAGAACTCAAAAAATCTCTCTCTTATTTCTACTTCAACACAAAATTTCTCTTTGATAAATTCTCCTAATCGGTCTATCTTTATTTCAGGTACGGAAGGTTCATCGTATAAGAATACTTTAGAGAGTTTCAACAAACAAATTAAGAATTACTTGAATATAGTTTATCTTCTTAATTCTTTCATTTTTGCAGCTGTTACTTCAGCAGCTTTCTTGCCTGAAAGTAACATAGAGCCATAAGTTGGTCCCATTCTTGGTATGCCATAAGTTTCGGTTACTGCCATGCCTGCAACAACAAGACCAGGAAAAATCTCACCTGTCTTGTGAACTACTCTGTTTTCTCCATCATCGACCCACATAGGATCCATGCCTTTCCATTCTACAAGCTTTCTGTCAACTAGTCTTTTTACAGCTACAGAATCATGACCTGAAGCGTCGATTACCATTTTTGATTCTAGTGCGATTGGATCTACACAGGTGATGTTTCTTGGAAGTGCAGACACAGGCATCCAATTAACTACTACTCCTCCGACCCTACCATTCTTTAAAACTAGATCATCGAATTTTGTTAAATTTAAGAATTTGACTCCTGCGTCACATGCAGCTGCAATAAGTTTTGAAACAGCATGGGGACCCGGTGTGAGATATAGCCCCTCTGATACTTTTTTGTAAGGAATTCCAAGCTCATCCCATATCTTTTGGGCTGGAGCTCTGACAGTAACTGGATTCATCATGTATCCACCAAGCCAGTATCCTCCTCCTAGGTAGTTATTTTGTTCAATGACTAATACTCTGAACCCCATGGTTGCAAGCTCTTTGCTTGCTGTAAGACCGGCAGGCCCTGCACCTATTATTATTACATCAGAATCTGCTCTGTCAATTAATACTGAATGAAATTCATTTGCAATGGCTCTTGTAATTTCCATTTCTTTAACATCGGCAAAAATTTTTGGTGCTTCATCAGAATGAGTAACCTGTTGCATAGAAAATTATCCCTTGCTAAGTACATTAATAGTTTGCTCAGTTGGTAAATGCTTCTTCAAATGCTTTTATTGATTCCCTGATTTTGATTTTTTTTGATGGATTCTTAAATGCATACGCAGAAATTATTTCTGATTTTCCTAGATCTTTTTTAGAAATGGACATTTTTGCAGCCCTGATTGAATCAAGTATGACATTGCATCCGTTGGTACTATCATTGGTTTTAAGGGATAAATCCATCTCAATTGTTGAGCCCAAAAATCCTTTTGCTTCCATCCAATAATAGCTTACACGAGAGTTCCCTAACTGTTCAGCGTATTCTGTAGTTCCTGCTGTGGATTTGAATGGATATGGAACTTCAACTGATATGGATTCTGTTTTTATTTTTCTTTTTCTCTCTCTTAATTCTTCAGCCATTGTATTTTGTGTGTCTTTATTTCCTCCCACATCAAGTTGATATGCCTTTTCTATTTTGATTCCGCGATGTATGATAAATTCCATCATACCCCGATGAAATGCAGTACCACCAAATTGACTCATCAAATCATCGCCAAGTATCATTAATCCTTTTGATGTAAATGCAGAGCGTGTTTGATCAGTTACAGTCTTTGAAGCTGTAGCATTAAAAAAGGAGCATCCTACCTCCAAAGCTGCCTTTGCATACTTTTCTCCACTTTTATCCATACCTGAAGAAATTAAATTAATTAAGAAATCTGGATTCGTTTTCTTTAAAGAACTAACGACATCTTCATAGCTTGCAGATTTTACTCCGCCCATTTGAACAAAACTATGTGATACTGGATCTTCTGAAATTCCTGGTTGTATTATTAAATCTGAATCCACTTTGTAATCTGATACAACACTGCTAACTTTTTTTCCTACTTTGGAAGGATCAATGTCATAAATGCCGGTGACAATCACATCAGTAATGCCAAAACCTGCAAGCTTTGGGTGCCAAAGACCTTCTGTTGAACTTTTGTAAAATTGCAATCCTTTGATAAGAGTTGAAGTAACACTTCCAAACCCTGCTATTGCTATTTTGATTTGGTCAGGCACGTGACTTTTTCTTGTCGGTGAACATTTAACTCTTTTCTACATGTTTGAGGTATCTTTGAATGCACAAATTTTTTGAATTCAAATAAACTACAAAACCCATGTCTGAGATGTGCAAATTTATGTCACAAAATTACGATGTCAGGCTAAAATTCCCCTATTATAAAATTTATATTCAATCCATCGCGGAATTATGTATACTTGAGTAAGACAAGCCTAAGCCAATCTAAGGGAGATAATTTGCCCAGACCAAAGATAAACTGGGGTAAGCTAGAGGAGGCTGAAAAATTTGCAGAGATGGTAAAGCTTTTCAGGCGTGGAAAAATTAACCGTGATGATTTTAGGCGTTTTAGATTACAACACGGTGCATATGGTAGCCGAATGACTGATGATTACAGCATGGTGAGAGTAAAAGTACCAGCGGGAGAAGTTTATCCTGAACAACTTGAAAGGCTAGCTCTGTTAAGTGAGGGATTTTCTATAGGCAGTGCACATGTTTCCACAAGACAAAACTTTCAACTTCACTGGATTGCATTAGAAGATGTATCAGAAGTAATGCGTGGTCTTGCCGAAGTTGGAATGACATCAAGAGAGGCATGTGGAAATTCGGTAAGAAATGTAATGTGCAGTCCTCTTGCAGGTGTTTGTACACAAGAAGTTTTTGATCCTACACCGTACGCACTTGCTACTGCAAAATTCCTTTTACGAAATCCAATGAATCAATCTCTTCCACGAAAGTTTAAGCTTAATTTCACATGTTGTGAAAAACATGGAATGGCAAGGATAGTGGATATCGGTTTGATTCCTCAAAAAATTGATGCTGACGGCAAAACACATAATGGATTTAAAATATTTCTTGGTGGAGGATTAGGAGCACAATCATTTGTAGGCCATCAGCTTGAGGAATTTACTTCAGAGGAAGATCTGTTGTATACAATTATCGCGGTTATCCGAGTTTATGACAGGATGGGAAATCGGGAAAATATGGCAAGGAACAGAATGAGATATCTTGTTAATGAATTGGGCTGGGAAAAATTCCAAAACATTGTACTAAAAGAAAGAGCGATGGTAAGAGTAACACAATCAGTTATGGTAAAACTTGACTTAGACAAGATTCCTGAAGTTCTTGGTAAGATGAGCATAAGCTCAGATACTCCAACCAAACCTGAAGGATTTTCAAGATGGATGAAAAGTAATGTAATAAGCCAAAAACAAAATGGTTACAATTCAGTATTTCTAACTTTAGAATCTGGAGATGTGACTTCTAATCAACTAAGA
>Ga0315281_10015126_pt1 | contig 10353 bp, 7 predicted proteins | sample YL17G07_0_MG_FD_204540 | JGI IMG/M metagenome (GOLD analysis project Ga0315281, IMG submission 204540) | Sediment microbial communities from Yellowstone Lake, YNP, Wyoming, USA - YL17G07_0 | ecosystem: Environmental > Aquatic > Freshwater > Lake > Sediment | place: USA: Wyoming | collected...
CGCGCGGGCGGCGTGGACATGGCCGTGCTGGCCCTGCCCATTCGCGGCTCCGAGTTCGAGTCCTTCGCGCTGCTGACCGAGCGCCTGGTGGCCGTGCTGCCCCGGCAGCACGCGCTGGCGCGCAACAAAGTCCTCTCTCTCTCCGCATTGCGCGCGGAGTCCTTTCTCCTGTTGCGCGACGGCCATTGCTTCCGCGATTCCACGGTGGCGGCCTGCGAACGCGCGCGGCTGGACCCGCAGATTATTTTTGAGAGCGGGCAGTTCAGCAGCATTTTGAGCATGGTGGGAGCGGGCTTCGGCGTTTCCATCGTGCCGGAGATGGCCGTGGAGAAGCGCCCCGGCTGCCGCTACGTGCCCATCGCGGATGAACGCTCGACGCGGACCATCGGAGCGGTGACGCTGCGCGGGAGGCTGCTGACCCGGACGCAGCGCGAGTTTCTGGATTATCTGCGCCTGCAGGGCGGGCGGAATAAGGAATGATAAACGTTGTTGTCGCAACAATGACGGTCGGCGGAGTTCCGGGGCGCCACGGGTACCATTGCGTTGGAGCAGGGGGAGTGCGAGAATCGCGAATAGCCGGGAAACCTTTGGCGGCAGGTGGTGTCTAAGCTACTAGAACGGACACCGGGCGCTGTAAGACGCAGCGTTAAGCCAAGTGGCCCGGAATGGCAGGGTGGTCAGGGCGCATTGCGGCCCGGGCCGGAAAGGCCGGCAGTGTCCGATTGGGCGAGCGCGCTTTCGTGGACCCAGGATGAGACCCAACTGGTGGGAGAACTCCAGGCGGGATCGGAAGCGGCCTACGACTGGCTGGTAACCCACTACCACGGCCCCGTCTATAACGTTGCGCTGGGAATGCTGGGGGACACCGCGGACGCCGCGGACGCCACCCAGGAAGTTTTCCTGAAGGCCTTCCGTGGCATTGGCGGGTTCCGCCAAGGCAGTTCCCTCAAGACCTGGCTCTACCGCATCACCATCCGCGAAGCGCTGAACCAGAGGCGCTGGTTCAAACGCCATCGCCGCAATGAAACTTCGCTGGATGCGGAGACGCCGGAAGGGCAGGCGCCGCTGGAGGTCCGGGATTCGGGGGCCACGCCGTTTGAAGCTCTGGCGACGCGCGAGGTGCAGGATCTGGTGCAAGGGGCGCTGCAGCAGGTTCCCGAAATGTTCCGCACGGCGGTGATTTTGCGGGATTTGGAAGGAATGAGTTACGAAGAAGTGGCGGAGATTCTGGAGTGCAACATCGGCACGGTGAAATCGCGGATTCTGCGCGGGCGCCGGGCCTTGAAGGAAATTCTCGAACCGGTATTGGCGGAGCGTTCCATTCCCGGGAGGGAAGTGCGGACCAAGCAAGCGCCGGGTGCTCCGGCCCGGTGGAATCTGGAACCTTCGGCGGGGAGCGGCTTGCGGCGGGATGCCGCGGGAGAGGGTGCCTCATGAAGTGCAAAAAAGTTCGTGGAAGGCTGGGGGGCTATCTGGACGGCGCGGTGCACTCGTCCGAGCGGGTGCGCTTGCAGCAGCATCTGGCCGTCTGCGGCGAATGCCGTGAGGATCTGGAGCGGTATCGCAAGCTGTCTGCGCTGCTTTCGCGCAAGACGGCGGTTGCGCCGCCGGCCGAACTGGCCGTGCGCATCCGGCTGGCCGTGACGCTGGAGCGCGAGGCTCAGGATTACCGGGGACGCCTGCGGGCCTGGTGGGGGCATGTGGGAGTGGTCCTGGAAAATGCTTTCAAGCCGCTGGCCGTGCCGGCCACGGGCGGCCTCTTTTCGGCCATGCTGGTGTTTGTTTTTATCCTGCAACTGATCATGCCGGGGGTCACCGTGCGCGCGGTGCAGAATGACGTGCCCACCAGCCTGCTGCGTCCCGCCGAACTTCTTTCTCTTTCCGAATATCCCATCGCGCTGGGCCCGGACCAGGGCGAAGAATCGCTGGCCCTGCCGCACGGGCTGCTGGTGGACGTGACCGTGGACGAGCAGGGGCAGATGATTGGCTACCGCATTATCTCCGGGCCGGATGATCCGGCGCTGCGCCGCCAACTGGATCAGTTGCTGCTCTTCTCGCGGTTCCGGCCGATGATGAGCTTCGGACGGCCCACGGCGGGCGGGCACGTCATCCTGAGTTTCAGCGAAGTGCGCGTGCGGGGCTGAGTCCCCCGGCAGTTCCTACAGTTTCAAACAAGAAGAAAAGCCTGGCACGGACCTCCGTGTCAGGCTTTTCTTCTACAGGACCGCGCGATAGCGCCCGGCTGGATTGCCGCGGCGCTCAGGGACGCGGGGGAGCCGAAGCCGGCAGGGTTTCGATGACCATGCGCACGGCCGCCTCGAACAAAGCCACGCGGGGGAAATGGTTGTAGTCGAGCGCGCCGCGCATGTAGCCGTCCGGGGAATACTCGTAGCCGAGGGCCACCGCCAGATGGTCGGTGCGGGCCACGCCGAGGTAGTAGCCGCCGGGCACCTGGGTATCGGACTGCAGCAACTGGCTGTCGTTGCGCTTGTCGTAGGCCGCCAGCACGTTCCAGTTCTCCCGCAGCATTTCGGAGGTGTTTCCCGGTTCGGAGACGGCGGAGAGCGAGAACGCCGGAACGCCCAAGTCGGGATGGTCTGCCAGGAAGGCTTTGCGTACGTCGGAGCGCAGGCTCCAGAAGGCCTCGGTGAGATTGCCCTGGCAGGAACCCAGGTGCAGGGCGTCCACGTAGCGCTGGGCCATGGCGGGCATGGTTTCGGCGATGGGAGTGCCGCCGACGGCCCCGGCGATGGTCACGAAGGCGGCCACGGCGGAGCGCACGTCCGGGTTATAGGGCAGGGCCTCCATGAAATCCGGGGCGCCCTTGCTGTAGGTCACCACAATATATTTTCTGGGGTCCGTGCGCATGGCTTCGCGCAGATAGGCGGTGATGCGCTCGGCGTTGGCCATGCTGGAGTCGTTGGGCATCTGCAGGAACTCCACGGTCAGGCCGTGGATCTTGCGCAAGTGCTCCTGGCCCTGCTGAAAAGCCTGCACATTGTTCTGGCAGGAACTGAGCACGCCGGGAATCACCAGGATGCGGTAGTTGGTTGCCAGCGATCCGGGGGACTTGGCCTGGCCGGAGGGCTTGTCCTCGAGGTAGATCGTGCAGGCGGCAAAATCGGCGCCATCGGGATGTTCCTTGTTCATGATGCCGCAGAACGTGTCCGTGAACTGGGCGGAGAGATTGCGGCTGGCCTCGGCGGACTGCAAGATGAGCACCTTGCCATTGGAATGAAACGAACCGCCGGTGGCCGTTTTGGCCTGCAGCAGGGGATTGGGAGGGAAGAAATAGGAGCGCAGGGCGAAAACACCGGTCGCGCCGAGGGTGGCGGCGACGTAGTCGCGCTCCTCGTCAATGTTGGGGTCGATCTTGTGGGTGACGCCGTTGTTGCGCTTGTCGCGTTCAAGGCCGATATCGTGCGTGGCCGCTCCGACCCAGACCTCGCGTCCGTTCAAGGAGAAAGGCGCTTTCCAGAGGCGCAGGTGATGGCGCGTGGTGACGACCTTCAGCGGTTCGGCATGGGCGAAACCGTAATCCTGAACGCGGCTGAAGAGGTAGAGTTCGCTCATGGGCATTTGCACGTAGGACTCGCGGGAAAGGCTGGCCACCAGCCCGTGCACGACGGCGTCGCGCGGCGAACGGTCCACCTTCACCCATCCGGCCAGTTCAAAGGCGCGGACCACGGCCTGCTCCGAGCCCAGAATCAGGAAGTTGATCATGTCGCCGGGGTTGCCTTCCTTATCGCCATTGCGCCGGGGAACCTTGGCGAACAGCGCGGCGTCCACGCCGGGGATCGCGGGAACATCGCGCAGGGAAGCGAAATCGGAGGGAGCGGCGCTGGTTGGCGCGGGGTAAATCTCGACGCGCACGCGGTAGGCGCCTTCGGCGCGGTCCTTGCTGGTCTGGTTGATGCCCAGGGACAAGCGGCCGCCCATGCGAATGGTGACGTCGCGGCGCGCGCCAATCAGGAAGGGCTGGGCGATGGAAGGATCGCCCACGCGGCCGATCACCGCGCCGCGGCCTTCTTCATTCACCGGGAGACTGCGTACCAGATCGCCCCAGCCGCGCGGCAGACCGTCGGGACCGTTTTCCCGGCCCGCATCGGGATAGCGCAGCGTCCCGGTGGAGGTGAAAATGACGCGTTCGCCGGCCTGCACGTCAAAGCCGGTGTCCACCCAGGTCTGGTCGCCGAAGAACTGCAGCTCCTGGGAGACGCGCGGTTTTCCCGCCGGAGCGGTTTGCACGACTGTGCTGGCGCTCTGGGCGCCCTGGGCTGGAAAATCCAGCCAGCCGGTAAAGAGAAGAATCAACAACAGGGAGGAGATTTTAGGCAATTTGAGCGTCATAAAGGTCAGCCATCCTGAGGAATAGAGTTTGCATCCTTACATTGAGGCTATGCCGCTGCCCCGCGGGACGCAAGAGAATTGGTTCCCGCTGGCGGCCTTTCCGTTACGGTGGTGACGGATCGAATCCGGTGGTACGGACGATTCCTTGACTCGGCATGGAAAGCACCTGTAAATTTACAGGAAGCCGCGCGAGTGCGATGGAGCCTTCTGGAAACGCGGCGGCGGACACACCGTGGCCGGAAACGGTTAAAACGATCCGGGAAGAAGCCGGATACGGGAGGTGTTCCGCCATGAAACCGAGGTTGACCCTGTTGCCGGATTCTAATTTCTTGCGCTTCCCCTGCCTCCTGCCGGGAATACTGATCTTGCTGCTTTGCGCGGGTTCCGTGAAGGCGCAGGTGCCGCTGCCGATTGAGCGCCGCGCCGCGCCGCAGACCAACGTGACGGTGGACGGCCGCGAGGCCATGTTCACCACCATGTGCGCGCTGCATGTGGCGGGTTTCGAGGAAGAGGTCAGCAGCGCGGACTGGCATCCGCTGCGTGCGCGCCTGCGGGACATGCTGCGCCAGCAACAGGGCCCGGCCGTCGAGGCCATCCGCAATTTCTACCACCTGCATGCGCTTCCCGACGCCGGCGCCACTCTTTCCCGCTACATCTGGTTCGGACTGATCGCCGGGCCGGCGCCGGATTTCAAACTGACGCTGCGGCATGACGAACTCCCCCCGGACGTGATCGCCATCGAGGGCTATGGCGAACTGCTGGCGGCGTATTATCGCGAGCAGAACATCGGGCAGCTCTGGAGGCAGGTCCAGCCGGTCTATCAGAAGGAGATCGAGCGACTGCACGAGGGCGTGACCCAGGTGGTGTACGTCAGCTCGGGGTATCTGCGGGAGATGGCCGTGCCTTCGCAGGAACACAGCTTCCGCATCGTCGTCGAACCGATGGTGGGGCGCATCACCAACGTGCGCAATTACGGGGAGCGCTATGCCATCGTGCTCAGCGGAGCGACGGAGTTTCCCGTGGACGTGGTGCGCCATGCGTTCCTGCACTATCTGCTGGACGGCCTGCCGCTGCGCTACCCGCGCGTGGTGGCGGCCAAGTATGCGCTGATGGCCACGGCGGGGAAGGCCCCGCGCCTGCCCGCGGAAATGAAAGACGACCCCGGAGCCTGGTTCACGGAGTGCCTGGTGCGCGCCGTGGAATTGAAGCTCAAGCGCATGTCGCCGGGAGAGCGGGAAGCGGCCATGGAACTGGATGACGGCAGCGGGTACGTGCTGGTGCGGCCGATCTTCGGGGCGCTGGCCAAGTTCGAGAAGTCCGCGCCGGCCATGTCGCTGTACTTCCCCGAGATGGTGCGCGCGATAGACGCCCCCGCGGAAGCCAAGCGCATCGAAGCTCTGAATTTCCTGCCCGCGGAAACCGCCGCGGCGGAACAGAGCGCCGAAGAGAAGGAAGTCGCGCGCAGCGCGCGCGCCGCCCTGCCCAGCACTCTGCCCAACGATCCGGAAGCCATCGCCGCGCTGACCGAAGGAGAGCGGCGCATCGCGGAAAAGAATGCGCGGGCCGCGGAAGCGGCCTTCCAGAAAGTCTTGGCGAAGTACCCGGAGCAGCCGCGCGCCTGGTACGGGCTGGGCCTGGTGGCCATGATGGAGCGCGACGGACGCCGCGCGGAGCAGGTGTTTACCCGGCTGGTAAAGGGAGAGCACGCGGCCAGCGGCGACCCGCTGGTGCTGGCGTGGGCCCATGTGCATCTGGGACGGCTCCACGAAATCAACAGCCAGACGGCTGCGGCCAAGGAAGAGTATGAGGCCGCCCTGGCGGTGCCCGGCGGTCCCCAGGACGCCCAGGGAGCGGCCCGCAAGAGGCTGGCGGCGATCGCGGCGGAGCAGGCCGCGCAGCCGCCGCGCCCCTAGCCCGGACGGGGGAGTCCGGTGCAGGCAAGAATTTTGAAAGTTTCCCGGCTGCTACAAGCTATTCGAGGCCGGAACAAGGAGAAACGAATGAAGTCGAACCATATGGCAGCCCTGGTTGCATGTGCACTCATGCTCATGGGCGGGGTACCCAGCAGAGCGCAGAACGCCAGCGACAAACCGGCGGAGAAGAGCGGTAAGGAGCAGCCCGCCGCTCCCGTCGCCAACCTCGAGGAGGATGCGGCGTTTAAGGCATTCAACGATGTGCCCATGACCCCCGCGGACGGCGCGAGGAAGGCGCAAGCGGGCGAGGACTTCGCCAAGAAATATCCGCAGAGCCGTTATAATGTGGTCGTTTTTTCCATGCTGACTTCGCTTTATTTGAATTCCGGGCAGGTCCAGAAAATGATCGAGACCGGCACGCATGCCGTGGAACTCAACCCCAACGACGTGCAGGTGATGGCCATTCTGGCGCAGAGCATGCCGCGCGCTCTCAGCAAGGACCTGGGGGAGAGGACCAAACAGATCGAGAAGGCCCAGGAGTATGCCAAGAAGGCCATCGAGATCACTCCCACGATGCCCAAGCCCTCCGCCACGCTCACCGATGAGGCTTTTACCAGCGCCAAGAACGTGGTGCTGGCCATGGCCCACAGCGGATTGGGGCACATTGACGTGATGAAGCAGAAATACGACGAAGCCCTCAAGGAACTGGAAGAGGCCATCAAGCTGGATTCGCAGCCCGATCCGGTGAACTTCTACCTGCTGGGCATCGCCAACCAGCAAGCCTCGCACTTCGACGACGCCGTGGCGGCGTTCAACAAGTGCGCGGCGCTTCCCGGGCAACTGCAGCCGGCCTGCAAGGGCAACGCCGAAGCCGCGAAAAAGCTGGCTTCCACGCAGCTCAGCGCGCCGAAATAAGGCGGCGAGAAAGCACAAAAGCGGTCATGGACGAACGGGACGCGGAAAGCATCGAAGAACGCCTGCGGTATCGCTTTCAGCGTCCCGAACTTCTGGAGAGCGCCCTGACGCATCGCTCGGCGGTGGCGGAGGGGCGCTCGGCTTTTTCCCGGGGGGAAGCGCGCACCGGCGCGGCGGTCCCGGTGATGGAAGACAACGAACGGCTGGAGTTTCTGGGGGACTCCATTCTCTCCCTGGTGGTCAGCGAATTCCTGCTGGTCTCTTTTCCCGGATGGAGTGAAGGGCATCTTTCGCGCAGCCGCTCGCGCCTGGTCAATGCCCGTTCGCTGGAGCAGGCCGCGCGCCGCCTGGACTTGGGCGCGCACCTGCGCCTGGGCAAGGGCGAGGAAAAGACCGGAGGCCGGAAAAAGCCCGGCTTGCTCGCCGACGCCTTCGAGGCGGTCATCGCGGCCATCTATCTCGATGGAGGGCTGGAGCCCGCGCGTGAATTTCTCCGCCGCACGCTGCTGGCGCAGGCGCTCGAGGAGAGCGGGGAGTCGCTGTCGGTCTCCGACTGGAAATCGGCGTTGCAGGAATCCATGCAGGGCATGGGGCAATCCCCGGCGGAGTACCGCGTGCACGCGGAGAGCGGCCCCGATCACCTGAAGGTTTTTGAAGTGGAAGTGTGGTCCAACGGGGAACGCCTGGCCGCCGGCAGCGGCAGCACCAAGAAAGAGGCGGAGCAGCAGGCCGCCCAGCGGGCGCTGCAACTGCTGCAATCCGCGGCGGGAAAGGAGGGCGGGGCATGGACGAAGAAGTCGTAGCGCAAACCGAACAGCAGCCAGCGGCGGACAAGGAACGCGCGCCTTCCACCACGCTCTCCGAATACATCGAGTCGTTTCTGGTGACCGTGCTGCTGGCGCTTTTCGTCACCAGCTTTGTGGTGCAGGCCTTCAAGATTCCTTCCGCTTCGATGGAAGGGACGCTGCTGATTGGGGACCACCTGCTGGTGAATAAATTCATCTTCGGGGGCAGCGGCGCCTGGTACGAGAAATTGCTGCCTTACCGGCCGATTCAGCGCGGCGACATCATCGTCTTCAAGTATCCCTATGCCGACCACACGCATTTCGTCAAACGGGTCATCGGGCTGCCCGGCGACCGCTTGAAAATCGTGGACCAGCAGGTGTTCATCAACGGCCAGCCCCTCGTGGAGCCGTATGCCGTGCACGATTCCATGACCCAGTACGATTCGTTCAACTATTCCTTTCCGCCCGCAAGACGGCAGATGATTCCCGGCTCGGTCCTGCCGCCCTGGGCGGAGGAGATGCGCAAGTATGTCTCCGGGGACGAGATGGTGGTGCCGGCGGGGAAATATTTTGCCATGGGCGACAACCGGGACCGCAGCAGCGACAGCCGCTACTGGGGCTTCGTCAGCCGCGATGCCATCATGGGGCGGCCCTTCCTGATCTACTGGTCGGTGGATGCCACCAGTGAGGATTACGTTCAGCCGAATATCTGGACGCGGCTCACCGGCATCGTGGACACGCTGAGACACCTGCCGACGCGCACGCGCTGGCACCGCATGCTGCAAACCGTGCATTAAGCCAAACGAGAATCGTTCAGCGGGCGGAGTCTTCGTATTGCGTGGCCGAGGACACGGTCTGCCCCGCCGGCTGCACCGCGAACGCGGGATTCAGTTCTGGAGCCGCGGGGCCGCGCGGGGGCTGCTTGGATGTGCCCTTCTTCGAGCGGAAGCCTTCCCGGACCAGCCGGTAAATGGTTCCCGAATTCTGGGCGATGACTTTCAGCCAGGAGAATACGCCCATCTGCGGGAAATAGATTCCCCGGAAGCAGAGGCGGGCCACCAGGATGTTGAGGCGATAGCCCAGAGGCTTGTCGCGGATCGCGTCCACGGCCTGGGCAATGGCTTTGCCGCTATAGGATTCGGTCCAGCCGTGGCGGACTTCGGCATGCGCTTCCGCGATGGACATCCTCAAAGGCGTGTGCGCCATGGCAAAGGGAATGAACTCTTTCCAGTGCTTGGGCCGGGTCAGGCGGCCGGCATCGGCCAGACGCTTGTAGAGCGGCGTGGCGGGCAGGGGAGTGAGCAGGCCGAAAATGGGAAGTCCCGGCGGCCAGGTGCGGATTTCCTTCATGGTGCGCTCGGCGACGCCCGGGGTGTCGTTGTCCATCCCGAACAGGAAGGACGTAATGGCATAAACGCCGCGCTGGGCCAGGCGTTCCAGTACCGCGGCGTATTCGCCCGGTTTGTTGAAACCCTTGTTGACGTCGGCCAGGTTGGCGGGGTCGATGGACTCCATGCCGATGAAGATCCATTTGCCACCGGCGGCGGCGATGAGGTCGACGAGTTCCTCGTCGCGCAGCAGGTTGGCGCTGATTTGCGCCACCCAGTGCACCTGGGCGTTGGCGGCGATGATATCGCGCAGCAGGGACTTGGTGCGCTTGGGGTTGATGGCGAAATTGTCGTCAATGAAGAAGACGGCGATCTGGCCCTTTTCGCTGCGCGCGCGCGCTTTCAGGCGCAGCAGCTCGTCCACCACGCTTTCGTTGGTGCGGAAGCGGATGGAATCCCCGAAGAAGCCCGTCACCGTGCAGAATTCGCAGCCATACGGGCAGCCGCGCCCGGTCTCCACGGGAATGATGCGGAAGGTGCCCCAGCCTCCGCCCAGACGGCTCAGCAGCGGCGTGGCCGCCTTGGGGATGATGTTGAACTGGCCGATATCCATGGATTCCCAGGGGATGGCCGGGTATTCCTGCAGGGTGGGCTTCACTTCCTGGCCGAATTCGTCCACCGGCTTATAGATTTCCTTGAGCTGGCCGCTGACGGCGTCGGCAACAATCTTGGGCCAGAGGTTGTCCGCTTCTCCCAGAGCCACCGCGTCGGCATGGCGCGGTCCGCTGCCGTCCAGTCCCAGCGCCTCTTCGGGCATCTCGGTGACGTGCGGGCCGCCCATGACCACCGGAACGCCGGCGGCGCGGATGGCATCGGCCATGCGATAAGCCTTGGCGATCATGCGGGTCATGGCCCCGATGCCCACCAGTCCGATTTTTTCCTCGCGCACAAAGCGCGCCAGCGCCGCTTCGTCCATGGGCTGGGCGTTGCCATCAATCAGCAGCACTTCGTGTTCGGGAGGCGTCAGGGATTGCAGCAGGAACATCCACAGATGGGGCATGA
>Ga0315281_10015127_pt1 | contig 10353 bp, 8 predicted proteins | sample YL17G07_0_MG_FD_204540 | JGI IMG/M metagenome (GOLD analysis project Ga0315281, IMG submission 204540) | Sediment microbial communities from Yellowstone Lake, YNP, Wyoming, USA - YL17G07_0 | ecosystem: Environmental > Aquatic > Freshwater > Lake > Sediment | place: USA: Wyoming | collected...
TTCCGAGTTTCCTGGAAATTCTAAGCGTCTCACGAGTCTTGGTGAGGATGTCCTCGTCGTCGGAGAAGTAGTGCAGCACCAGGAAGGTGGTATCCAGTACGAGGATCAATTCGCCTGCGCTACCTGAAGGCGAGTTCCCGTGACCGAATGATGTCGCGAATCACTTCATCAGCGGCACCGAACTTTGAGAGTTTCCCGGCAGACTCGGTAATGTCACGCACAGATTCAATCACGACGCCGTCCCTTGTCTCCCTGAAAGCCACAACGGTTCCCTCGCCGAAACCATGTTCCTTCCTGAAGTGCGAGGGTATCGTCACCTGTCCCTTTTTCGTCACCTTCGAGTACGACAAGCCGCGCCCCGCCTTACAAGCCGCACCGTCTCACCCAGTTTTAGGTCTTACCTAGGGATGATTCGACGTAGGCTCAAACTCCCGTCCGCTCCCGAAGGTCCCAACTGTTAGCGATCTCCGCCCTACAGGATACATTGCATCAGCTCCCACGCTCGCTCGGATTGACCCAGTTCTCCTTCCATCAGACAGCGTGCCTCGCGTTCGCTCACCAAGACAGTCCGTAGGCGCGATCCGACTGGGAGCGCCCTACCACTGATCTCACCGTCGAGCTTCCTCAGGTTCTCACGGCCATTCCCAGGTGGTACGACTGAACTCTTCGAGGGGGTTGCCATTCACGTATGAATTGGGAACAGAGAATCTTGTCTCTCTTCAGGAAGCATCTTGAACTCACGGATAAGCAGCGAATCGAGAAGAGGGGCCTTTCCAAGGGAACCTTTTACAAGTACAAGAAGATCCTGCAGGGAAAGGGCCAGATCTGAAGCTCTCAGGGCCAAACCAGATAAGTTGGCCAGTTGCTGATTCTAGTGACTCAGTTTTGAGAAAGATCGGCATAGTCGCAAGTGACTCTACCGAAATGGGTGCTACAGTCATCCTGAATGAGGGAGAGGAGAAGAATGTCAAGGCCGAAGACCTCGTCCTGGTAAGAAACAGGAACGGCAACATAGTTCTGGCGGTGTGCCGCGGCGGTCTCGGCTCGAATGAGAATCTGCGCACCACCGCATACTCCCCGGGCGTCGCTTACGCAAGAATGGGTCGTCATCCATCCAACGCAAAGGAATTCTACGCCTTCGGACTCAGCATAGTCGGCGACGTCACAAAAGCACTGGAGCAGAACAAGTACGTGGTCGCGCCTTCTTCAGAAGTTGAGCTGTTTGAGGAATCCGACAACCCGATGACCTACCTAGGCAAAGGGGACAGAACCATTGGATACTACAAGGACACGAAGTCGTGGAAGGTGCCGTACGAACCAAACTATGTTTCATATCACCTTGGAGTGTTTGGTGTAACTGGATCAGGCAAATCCTTCCTTGCTAGATACCAGCTGATACCGATTCTCCGCCAGTCTGCCATGGATGTGATAGTATTCGACTGGAAAGGATCGGATTATGCACTCCACTATCCCACGGTCATCAAGCTGAAGGACGTCTATCTAGACGAGGATACCGTTCTCAACTACCTTCTATCGCGAATGGAATATTTCGGGATCACCGGCGAAAGGAAACACAAGAACGACGCGGCCGAAGCCTTGGAAGAAGTGATCTCTGAAGGAGAATGGCGCAAAAAGCCCACTGCTGAACTGAAAGCATTTCTCGAGGCCAGAGTCGTTCCGATCATAGAGCAAAACAACACAGACAAACGTTGGGCCAGGTTTTACGTTCGAAAGTTTAGACGTGGCCTAAAGAGACTCCAAGACAAGGATCTCGAGAACATCAAGGGCCAGAAGACTCACGATGAGATCCTGAAGCTTGCTCGAGAGAAGCACGTACTCGTCATGGACCTATCAGAAGGCAGCAAAGAAGAGAAACTCTCAGTATTCCTCTCCCTCGCCAAATACGTGAAGACACTGATGGAGATGAAACAGAAGGCCAACCTTGCACTCCTGATTGATGAAGGCCCGCAGTACTGTCCGTGGGAACCAAAGGGTGTCCAGTACGAGACCAATGAAACAATAACGGAACTTTGCGCACTAGGCAGAACCTACGGGCTTTCTGTGATCCTTCTCTCACAAGGAATCGCAGGCGAAATCGGGATCAACGCCGCCGTCCGAAGAAACCTCAACACACAGTTCATCGGCAAAATACACCCGCTAGACATGGATGAAGCCGGCAAACTCCTCAGCCAGCTCGACATCGACCCCAAGTTTCTACTGACGCTCGAGGAGGGATACTTCTACTTCCTTGGCAAGATGAACCCAAGCCCAATCCCGCTTCTCATCCACTTCGACATAGAGGAGACCAAGGCATCTCGATGAAGGCCACGCAGCAAGTTGAGTTTCCCGATTGGGTCAAGATCCCTGTTAGCATGCAGCATCAGTTCTTCGAGCTAGCAGCCAATGAAGCGCAGAGAACAAAGTTACGACTTCTCGAACACAAGAAACGGCTCAATGAGTTACGCGGGATTCTTCAATTCGACACGCTCTCCGAATCTACTGATTGGAAGGATTGGAAGATCGCGTATGTTGACGGTTCCGACTCGCCAGTCCTAAGTCGTCATATGGGGGGAAGGTTTGGGACCTACGCGGCTGGATGGAACGTCTACCGAGGCGATGAGCTCCAAAGTGAACAATACTTCTCCGGGAAAATGGTCGACTTCGAAACCGGAGACATTGAAGTCAGCAAAAAGATTCTAGAACTGCTGTCTGCCAGTCTTGAGCGCGATATCACGCTAAAGTGTCTAGAAGAAGAGAGCCCTGACCTTATCATCATTGATGGAAGCTTCTTCGGATTTGCGACCCGATCTCGACTTGTACGCGAGAGGAAGATAGCTCAAGACGAGTATGAGCAAGGATCAGATCTCATAGATCACCTGGTCAACTCGACTTCGCGACTCCTTCAAAGCGGGAAAGCAGTTGGAATCATCAAGCGTGTTACCACCGCAGCAATAGACGGCTGGATCATCAAACGCGACGGAGACGATAGGAACGTTCTGCACACAAACGACCGACACATACTTTCATCGTTGCTGGCAGTCGGTCAGATTTTCTCGTACACTCGGACGTTGGGTGATCCACACGGCTTCAACTTCTTCAGTAGACTTGCTTCCGCCTATCGGAGATACATCGAACGGCTTGGAGTCAAAGACATTGATGTCATACTCAGGAATGCCAGAAGTGAGATAGAAGCGAGCATTACACGGAACTTGGGCTGTCAGCCAAAGATCGTTCTGTCGACAGAGCGCATGTACTTGCGTTCGGACTATCCAGCTCCGCCGTTCTGCATCGAGTTCAAGGCCGGCAAGGACATGAGCAAGATTGTGGCGTATCTGGCTGCCGTGCATAATCCTGCAAGTGGGCTGCCGCTCCCACTGGATATGGTCGACGAGAACGTGGGGCTGCCTCGAGGGTTCACAAAAGAATTCGTTGAGGAAATCGAGGCAAATCTAGTTCGCGATCCTCAACTTGACAAGTTTGACCTCCAGAATCATTTCGCCCACCTCAACCCTCAGAAGGAAGAATAGTGAGACAAAGTGACTCCCTCCGGAATAGCTTAGTGTCCAAGATGCGGCGCCGAATTGCCAACTGGGTGCTTTCTTTTGTGTCCAATGCGGAACTAGATACGAGACGCAAGCGATTCCAACGGGTCCACAGGAGAACGAAACTTGATAAAGAGATCCGGATTGACACTAGAACTACGAAACCTCTGATAGCGAGTGACAGGAACCAATGAGCAGACCACAGGCTGCCGTCGAATCAAGTAAGATCGTTGACTATGCTACTGGCACCCTTCTTAACGAGACTCCGGAGGAAGTGGTGAGGCAGCTCTTTGAGCGACGATTAGTCGAAGAGTATGGGTACGCAAAGGATCAAATAGGCATCAATTTTCTGATTCAGAAAGGAAGCAAGAAGGTAGGCCCCGCGGATGTTGTGGTTTTTTATGACGATAGACATTCCTTCGATAATCTCTACATAATTGTCGAAACAAAAAGACTCGAAAGAACAGATGGACTAGATCAACTCAAGTCATATCTAAATCCGAGCCCCGCAGAGTTTGGCGTCTGGTTCAATGGAAAGGAAATTGTGTATCTTCAGAGTCTGAAGAAAACCCCATTCTTCAGAGAGATTCCGGATATCCCCAAGAAGGGTGAAACGCTCGATGATGTCGGTCTCTATCAGAAAAAGGATCTCAGGCCAGCTACAGAACTGAAAAGCATTTTCGAAACCTGTCATAACTACATATACGCAAATGAAGGTTTCCTGAAGGAGAAAGTCTTCAACGAAGTTCTCAAGCTTATTTTCATAAAAATGGTCGATGAAAAGAGTGCAGATCCAAAATGTCAATTTAGAATTACAGACAAGGAGCTTGAGGAAATAGAAGGAGGCATTAAGAACGCATTTGCAGGCAGAATTGAGTCACTCTTCAACCGCGTAAAGGTTGAGTTCTCGGATGTATTCGACACGCTCGAAAGGATAAATCTGAAACCCGTAACGTTGGCTTTCATAGTGAGCCAGCTTCAGAAGTATGATCTTACGCGGACGGCCTCTGACGTGAAGGGTACAGCGTTTCAGACATTTGTCTACGCGCACGAACGGGGCGAGCGGGGTGAGTTCTTTACTCCGTATCCAATCATTGACTTGGTGGTGAATTTCATCGATCCGCACGACCAGGATATGGTGATCGATCCCGCTTGTGGATCTGGTGGATTCTTAGTCAATTCGATGAAACATGTCTGGGACTCAATAGACAGAGCTCGTCCAGACTTATCGGAAGCCGAAAGACGTGATATGAAGATACGTTTTGCAAGAATCCACGTTAAAGGAATGGACATAAACCCAGACTTGGCCCGTGTCGCCAAGATGTACATGATCCTGTACGACGACGGCCACACAGGAATCTTATCTGCTAATTCCCTTGACAGTTTTGAGAAACTCTCCGACGCAGGATTGAAATCAGGAGCCGGAGAAATAAAGCCGGGAAGTTACACACTTGTAATGACCAATCCTCCGTTTGGTACACGAGGAAAAGTCACTGACAAAACGGTCCTAGAGCAATTTGAGCTGGGCCACAAATGGAAGCGCGACAAACAAAACGGAAAATGGACTAAAGCGAACGAGCTTATGGACGGGCAAGTCCCAGACATTCTCTTCATCGAGAGATGCCTTTCGTTGCTGAAGACCGGCGGAAGAATGGCGATCGTGCTGCCTGATGGAGACCTGACGAATTCGTCGTTAGGCTATGTAAGAGAATTCATTCGACGGAAAGCAAGGATCTTAGCGGTGGTTTCTCTTCCACCAGAGACATTCATACCACACGGAACAGGCAGCAAGGCCTCTGTCTTGTTCCTACTGAAATTGGCCACGAGAGAGTTGGAAGAACTAACTAAAGTCGGTTATCCGATCTTTATGGCAATATGCAGAAGAATTGGCTATGATGTACGAGGGCGCACATTGTTCAGGAAAAACGCCAAGGGAGCCTACCTCAACAAGAAGGGCGAACCAGTGTTCAACAAGGAAGATGCAGCCGTCGACACTGACACCGGCACGATAATTTCGGCATTTGAGAGTTTCAAAGTCAAACATCAGATCGAATTCAAGGGTTAGCCAGATTGCACGAGGTTTCATCTTCCATTGTTCTGGACAGATTGGATCCGTCATACTATGAGGAGGAATATCTGGAAGCCGAGAAGTCGCTTGATCTAATCGGCAAACTCACCAAAATCAAGAACATTGAGGATTTACCTGGAAAAGCGAAGTCGAGCGCCTTCTACGAGTCGATTGCACTTGACTACAAGGAAGCGGGGGTTCCATTCATCCGGGTCGCCGACATCAACGAGATGACAGTGAGCGAATCTGATCTCGTCTACGTCTCAGAGGAAGTGTTCCGCACCAATAGATCGATTGCCCACGTTAATGACGCGGACATTGTCATTTCCAAAGGAGGAGCCACAACAGGCAGACGAATCGGGGTAGTCCCCCATTGGATAAAACGAGCGTGCATAAGCAGAGATGTGATAGGTATTTCGCTCCCAGACAGGACCATTTCAGACTACGTGATGGTGTTTCTCAACACCACTTTTGGCCAGAGACAACTTCTTCGCGGCATATCCCAGCAAGCTCAACCGCATCTCGAATTGGAATATGTGAAAAGATTGCGGGTCCCGCTTCTTGACGCTCGGTTTAGAAGTGAAATCTCACACAAGGTGAGACAGTCCTTCAGGAAACGTGAACAAGCAAGAGATGCACTGGCAGCCCTTGAGCAAGAGCTCTTGAGAGTACTCGGCATCAAAGAAATGCAGTTTCCAGATTCTGTTCACTTCGAAATCGACAACCTTAGAATTCTGGAATCAGGTAGATTCGATTCCGAGTATTTTAGACCCGAATATAAGGCGATTACCGATGCGCTGCGGAGCTCCAAATATCCGCTTGCACGATTGTCTAAAATCATGGAAATCTCGGAAAAGACAATAGAACCAGCTGATCATCCGGACACCATTTACAAATACGTTGAGCTGGCAGATGTTTCTCCTTCAACTAATGAGATAGTGGACTGGTCGGAAGTTAGTGGTCATGAAGCCTCTCCACGAGCTCGGATGCTTCTGGCAAAGGGAGATGTACTAGTTCCTAGTTTGGCTGGCTCTCTTGATAATGTTGCGCTAGTGCCAGCAGAGCTGGACGGGGCGATAGGCAGTACAGGCTTCTTCGTTGTCCGTTCATCTCAGTTCCACAGCGAATTTCTATTTGCTCTGTTTCGAAGCAAGCTACTGAAGAAACAGATTGAACAAAGGACCTCAGGAACGATTCTTGCTGCCATAGGCAGAGACTGTTTTGAAGATATTTTGGTTCCCTTGGTTCCAAAACCCGAGCAGCAACAGGTCTGCGAGATTGTAAGATCAGCATTTCAACTGATCAGTGAAATGAAAAGACTCCAGCTCGAGGCAAAGACCGAGCTTCACGAACGAATTGAGACTCTGTTGAAGTGAACCCGGCTTGAAGCTTGATGAGGTTCTCCAACGCCTTGAAAAGATACGTCAACTACAAGAAAAGTACGACTGCCGAGTAGTAACCCTCTACCAAAACCCAGAAAGTCCTTTGGGTGGAATGATAACAGAAGAGGCGGCTGATTCATTTGGTCATGTGCTCAGTGAAATCGACTCATACGTCAACCTATTGATTATCCTGCACAGCAAAGGGGGAATCGCATATCAGGGGATGCGCGTAGCGGCAGCGTTAATGAATCGCGGCACCTCCTGCAAAATCTTGGTACCTGTCGAAGCAAAGAGCGCCGCAACTCTGATTGCCCTCGCGGCGAATAAGCTCATCATGTTTCCCAACGCTCAGCTGGGTCCAGTTGACACCCAACTTCCCTATCGGGGAACATATGTTTCTGCTCTTGACATGCTAAATAGTGATGACAGGGTGCTCCGTAGCGTAGCCCGTGGCGAAATTCGCCAGTGTGAAGAGAATATTAGGCTTCTTATTACGGACAAATTCACAGGGTCCAGACGACGGGTTAGGATGGGTAGACTGGTCAAGCGCCTAGTGCGCTTGGACAAACGACACGGATCTCATAGCGCTCCGATATTTCCAAACGAAGCCAAGGGTCTTGGCCTTGACGTTCAAGTCGACGAGGATATCGATGTTCGTTCGCTGCACGAACTATATCTGAGAAGCGATTTCTGCGAACACGATCCCAGCACAATAGTCGAGTATTACCCGTTTGAGCAACATTCACAGCCAGATGAAGCGTTCGTCGCACAAAACCGATGAGCCGACTGGAGTGAAATTGTTGTGCGCTCGTATTTTTGATCTTGGCTGAACCTGTTAGTATTCGAGAGTTCTATAACGAGAATTTTGCTTCGAAGGACTCGAGGGGCTATTTCAGTGTGGGATCGTGGCTTAAATCAGGCGTGATAGTAATGCAAGTAAGAGGAATCCAGACTTTGGCGCAAGTGAGAGAAACCGGAACTAGGAGCAGGATGGCGGCGTTCTTCTCAGCTATGCGGTCTAGAGAATAGTTCTGGAGAATAGGAGGACGGCTCGGTTGTCTGTCAGACTTGGCAAGATCATGGGAATCCCAGTAACGATCCACTATACACTGTGGTTTGTGTTCATCCTGATCGCTTGGTCATTGGCGTACGGTTACATGCCTAGTCAGTATCCCGGGCTTGGCGTCGTCACCTACTGGGCTATCGGTATTGTATCTGCTGTGATTCTCTTCGCCTCGGTCTTGGTTCATGAGCTCTCGCATTCCTACATAGCAAAGAAGAATGGGCTTCCGATAGCCAGAATCACACTCTTCTTCTTTGGTGGAGTATCGGAGATGACGGAGGAGCCTAAGGATCCTGGTCTAGAAGTTCGAATGGCCGCCGCTGGCCCCCTCATGAGTTTCCTCATCGCTGGGGTGCTGGGTGCTCTCTGGTATCTAACGCGACTGGCAAGTGCGCCGGTCGCGGTAACGGCGACGCTAGGCTACGGGGCTCTGATCAACGCTATCTTGGGAGTCTTCAATCTCGTACCTGCCTTTCCATTGGATGGAGGGAGAGTCTTCCGAGGAAGCATCTGGAAGCGTTCAAAGAGCTTCATTGGCGCCACTAGGACCGCGACGCGGGTCAGCGAGGCCATCTCATTGCTCATGATGGTGGGAGGATTTGTATCCATAATCTTCGGCGACTTTGTTAATGGAATATGGATAATCTTCCTCGGCTGGTTCATCAGATCCGGAGCTGAAACAAGTCTGAGGCAGACACTTGTCGACGAGACGCTGTCGGGCGTTACGGTTGAGCAAATCATGGCCAGAGACGTGTTGACGGTTCCGCCTAGTATCACGATTCAACAGCTCGTTTCGGATTACTTTCTTGTGCATCGTCACGAAGGCTATCCCGTGGTCAAGGACGGCGCGATACTGGGCATAGTCACTCTGCACTGTGTGCGCGCGATTCCAAAGGATAGAAGAGAGACTGAGACCGTGGAACAGGCGATGGTTCACTGCGAACCCACGGTAACCGTCAAACCCACCTCAACGGCCTTAGACACATTGCACAAAATGGCTAGCGCGAAAGTTGAAAGGATCTTAGTTGTCGACGACGGTCGACTCTTGGGCATCGTAACTCGCGGAGATCTAATCAGAACTATCCGAACAAGACAAGAACTTGGCTCAATTCCACCTCCTGAAGCATCGAGACCGCAGATGACTTCGAAACACTGCATCCAGTGCGGTGCGACACTCCCCGCAGAAGCCAAAGTCTGTCCTCAGTGCGGCGCTCGGCAGCCTCCCTAGAAGGCGCGAACCACAACGACCAGTGACATCGTCTTCATTCTATCAAGGCGGCACGCTCAAGTGTGTGGATCTCTTGGTGCGGGCACCATGATTTGGACTGCCCTTCTCTGACTTCTTCGGTCACTACCCGTCTCGTTCTGAATGAATATTCCTGGGTGAACTCAATTCGGAAAACTGTAACGTTGGTGGTGTAGATAGGAGGGTTGTTAGGGGGTTCCTTCCCTAACCCGTCGTCGTCGCCTCTCGTGGTGCGGGTGTCGTAATTTGAACCCTCATAGGAGGAGCGTTCGTCGTCGTCGGGTCTCTCGGTGCGGGCGTCGCGATTTGAACTCCTGTGTGGAGCAGATGCCGGTTGATGCGGTCCAACGGTCCGCTCCCTTAGAGTCGGCATCGATCACATCGCATTGGCTCTGAGACGGCCGCATTCACCCTGCCAATCGGTTATTCATCAAGATCGGGCTGATAGTGCGACTTTGAAGATTCATCCCCGAGTCTATTCCAAGAAGTACATGAGAAAGCGCGTGTACCAGTATGTGCGCTATTATCTGGAGATTCCGAAGCGGATTGCCGAACCGAGTCTAGGAATCCAGCTCGAAGCACGTCGTCTAGGTGAACATATCATAATCGGCCCCGCCGGGCACTCAAATTTCTTTTCGCTCATCGAAAAAGCGGCGCGGCGGGATGACCAAAATCGAGGAAACTGTTGTCATGTTTGTGTGGGCAGTCGTTTAAATAGTGGGCACCTCCGCGAAAAACCATAGAACATTTTCGCTAGCGAAATCATTTTCCGCCTATTGAAAGAGAGCAATCCATTGATTCGAAAGCTGAATACAAGGTTGAACTCACATCTAAGAGAAGCATCAGAGCTACGAGGATCGTGGCTATGCAGAATTCAGGTCCAGGGAGGAAGCCTCAATTCTCGACGGAGAATCGGCGACCGAGAGGAGTGAGAGTGAGCGTCAGCCTTGACGAGGAGCTCATCAAGACTCTGGAACAGATCAGAGTAGACATAGGCGAGCCGTCATTCAGTGGCCTTGTGAGAAGACTCCTCAAGGAACGGCTAGGTGAAC
>Ga0315281_10015129_pt1 | contig 10353 bp, 8 predicted proteins | sample YL17G07_0_MG_FD_204540 | JGI IMG/M metagenome (GOLD analysis project Ga0315281, IMG submission 204540) | Sediment microbial communities from Yellowstone Lake, YNP, Wyoming, USA - YL17G07_0 | ecosystem: Environmental > Aquatic > Freshwater > Lake > Sediment | place: USA: Wyoming | collected...
TTGTCCTCGTCATAGACGCCGTAGAGCTCGCCGACACGGCCGCCGGTATCGCTCAGCATGGGATAAGGCAGCCCCCCGGGGATCATCTTGGACAACTCGCCTTCCTGCCACACCTTGTGGGTAAAAGGGCTGTCGATGCTGATGGCCAGGACCACGGCCCCCAGGGACTTGATCTCGTCGTACTTGGCGGCAACTGCCGTCAGTTCCGTGGGTCATACAAAGGTGAAATCCCCGGGATAGAAGTAAAGCATCACCCATTGGCCTTTGTAATCCGCCAACTTCACCATGGTGATTTCGCCGTTGACCAAGGCCTTGGTTTCAAAATCCGGGGCCGGCTTGCCTACCTTAACCGCCATGACCAGGTCCTCCTTGAAGAACTATGGGTTAAATCCAGCGCCTTCTTCTGAAGAACAGGAGCATAGAGACCGCGATCACCACGACCACGCCGACGACCCCAAAATAACCGTATTCCCATTGCAACTCCGGCATATTTTTAAAGTTCATGCCGTAAAGACTGGTGATAAAGGTCAGCGGCATGAAGATGGTGGCAATGATGGTCAGCACCTTCATGATCTCGTTGAGCCGGTTGCTCATGGAAGAGAGGTAAATATCCAGCATCCCCGACAGGATGTCCCGATAAGTCTCCACCGTATCAATGGCGATGATGGTGTGGTCGTAGACGTCTCTAAAATAGTTACCGAGATTTTCGCTGATCAGGGGGGACTCCCGGCGTTCCAGCCGGGCGATCACTTCCCGCAAGGGCCACAGGGATTTGCGCAACATGATCATGTCATTTTTGAACCGATGCACGTCGCGCAAGGTTTGGGGCGAGGGCCGGGCCACCACTTCGTCTTCCAGAGATTCCACCTGGTCGCCGAATTTTTCCAGTTCCACGAAATAACTATCCACGATCAGATCGATGAGGGAATAGGCGAGATAATCGGCCCCCAGCTTGCGGATACGCCCTTTGGCCGTGAGGAGCCGGTCCCGGACGGGAGCAAAGAGATCGCCGTCGCCTTCGTAAAAAGAGAGGACGTAATGAGGGCCTAAAACCAGGCTGATCTCCTCCGCCACGAGTTCCTCGCCCTCGCTGACCGGCCTGATGGAATTTAAGACGATATAGAGATAATCGTCATAGTCCTCGACTTTGGGCCGTTGTCCCACCTCCAGGATGTCTTCCAGCACCAGGGGGTGGATTTTGAAGCACTCCCCCACCTTCTCCAGGTCCTTAACCCGGGAGATGCCGTTGACATTGATCCAGGTTACCTCTCCCGGATCGTCAACCATCTGGCATTCGTCAAAAGCATCCAACTTGCGTTCGACGATATTCTTGTCGTTGTAACGAGTGATAGTGATTTTGGCCGGCAGGCGCCCCTTCTCTCCCGTATAGACCAGGGAACCGGGAGGCATGCCGACCTTGCGGGCCATTCTTCTGAATGATTTGGGCATGAGGGCTACCCACCATGTCTGAGGAGTTAAAATCTTATGATATCGTTGTTTTCGACATAATCAAGGCCTGACGCCAAAAATATCCGGCCCCACCTCCAGGAAGAGGGAACCGGTGGGGTCTGATCTCGCGGCCCGCCATTGGTGCGCCGGGACCCCCGAAAAAAAACTTACCAGCACGGCCTGGTGCAGAGACCTTTCTTACTAGGGTTATGAATCATATATTACTTTACATATAATTCGGCTGGCTCCTTCAACAATGTGCCGGACTTGATCGAGGCAATTATGGCCTATTTAAACAATCACAACCAAAATCCCCGGGTCTTTGTTTGGAGCGCTCCGGTAAAACGTATCTTAACCAAAATCGCCAAATGTCAAGAAGTGTTAGATTCACTACACTAGATTGGAAGAACTACCCCCTCTTATACCAAATTCGCATTCAAAAAACAGCTATCTAAATATCGGGATGCACCTAAGTGTGCGCCCTGGTTGAGGGCGGACACGCAGGTCCGCCCCTACAAAAAATATCCGGTAGATTGCGACTTGGTATTACCAGATTACCGTGATGGGCATAAAATCATACGATTGAATCTCAAAGAAAAGGTACTGCTCAAACATAACAGCTTGACCGGAACAAAGAGCCTTTTCAATCTGTAACAGTTAGAGGAAAAAATCGAAAACGAGATTGGTTAATCAAAAATGAGAGGTGAGATAAAAGTCTTACCGCTCCGGATGGTTGCTATGGCAGAATGAAGCACTTCATTTGCATCCTCTTTAACCAAATAACCATCTGCGCCATTATTCATAATTTTATAGAATAATTCCTTACTTTTATGCATAGTCAGCATCAATACTTTAACTTCGGGATAGAGCTGCTTAATAAATTTAAGCGCCTCAAGTCCCTGTAGGCGGGGCATCGTAATATCAAGAATAACCATATCTGGAGTCGATTTTTCCAGGAGTTCCAAGAGCTCGAGGCCGTCGCCGGCTTCGTCCACCACTTGCAGTTCGGGATCTTCCTGAATAATCCGCTTAACGCCTTCGCGCAACAGAACATGATCGTCTACGAGCACAATTCGATAGGGGGGCATTGGTTACCTCTCGCGGGAGCCAAGCTAAGGACATCTGTTTTAGTTATAGTGATCTTTTAAGACTGATAAAAACCGATGTCAAGCGTGGGGTTCCAGGAATATTTGACCATCTGCCTGGGCGCGTTCCTGGCCTCCGGTTTGACCCTGTTCTCCGGGTTCGGCCTGGGCACCCTGCTGTTGCCGGCCATGGCCCTGTTCTTCTCCGTCGACCTGGCCATCGCCCTCACCGCGGTGGTCCACGCCCTGAACAATCTCTTCAAATGCTGGCTGTTGGGCCGCTACGCCGATCGGGCCGCGGTCCTGAAATTCGGCCTCCCCGCCATCCTCGCCGCCTTCCTGGGGGCCCGGGTGCTCCTGTATCTGTCCGACCTCCAGCCGCTCATCAATTACCAGGTTTTAGGCCGGGAAGCCCAGGTCATGCCGGTGAAGCTGGTGGTGGCGGCCCTGATGGTGGTCTTTGCCCTCGTCGAACTGGCGCCGCGCCCGGCCAGCCTCTCCCTGCCGCCCCGATATCTCCCCCTGGGCGGGGTGCTGAGCGGCTCTTTCCGGGACCTCCGGGCCTTCGCCCGGGAAACCGGGCTGCCTTTCTTCCTGGTCTACTTCGGCTATAAAATCGTGAGCCGGCACCATGCCGTGCCGGCCCCGAAATTTGCCCACTTCCTCCGGCAGGCGGCGGGCTCTTGCACTTACAAAAATTACGAAAATTACGAAAATTACGAAACCCTGCGCCCGGTGCACCACATTTTCTGGCGGGCCGAACTCCAGCCGGCCTGAGCCTTACGCCCCCGCCAATTCAAACCCCGCCGCCTTGACCGCCCGGTCCAGGTCCTCCCGGGGGATGGGGGCGGCGCACTCGTAGCTCACCCGGCCGCCGGCCAGGTCAACCTTAACATGGCTCACCCCCGGCAGACTCGCCAGGGCCTTGGTCATGGCGGCGACGCAATGGGCGCAACTCATTCCTTTTACCTTGATCTCCGGCATCAGGCTTCTCCTTAACGGTTTTTTAGGCCGGCAGCAGGCGTCCCGGCCTGGTTCCCGGCTTTAAGGTACGTTAATCATCCCGGTATCCCGGATCAGGGGGCGACGCCGGGGCCCGGCTGAACACGAAGGCGTTTAAGTCCACCCCCAGGGCCTGGGCCACGGGGGGGCATTTGGCCTGGAGGAGGAACCAGACGCGGGGGTCGGCCAGATGACTCATGGTCTCGAAGTGTCCCATGCCCTTGGCCACGATGAGGCGGGCGGCCTCATAGAGTTCACGGAAGCCGGGGCTGACCCCGTGCAGCTCCAACCCCACGGTGCGGGCCCCGGTGTCCACCACCGGCTCCAGGGCTACTCTCAGGCCCGAGGCCTCCAGGTCCTCTAAGGTGAGATCGTTCTGGATGGGCCCGGCCTTCACCGCATAGAGCACCCGCCACCCCCGGCGCCGCAGGGAGGACACCAGGGGGAGGTCGAAGAATTGCTCCCCGGCGTTGTCTGCCAGGTAGAGGAGGAGACCGGGGGCCCCGGCCAGTTCCTGGCGAAAGTCAGGCACGGCGGCGCTTTCGAACTCCACCCGGGATAGCATCTCCCGTGCCGCTTCCGCTTCTCCCCGAAAAAAATCGATGGCATTGCCCACTGCGGATAGGCGGAGGAGAGACTCCAGGTCATCGCCGTAAACCGGAGCCAGGCGCTGGTGCATCCGGGCCGCCCAGGCGGTCGCCGCGCCTTTCCGGGCCGCAAAGGGATCGTGGTTCCCGGAGAGGTCATGGATAATGCGGAGCAACCGGTTGGCGATGGCCGCGGGAATAGCGTCCGGGCCAAACTCCTGATCCAGGCGGCGGCAGGCGGACTGAAGGGCCTGGCGCCGCACCTCCGGGTCCGGGGTAGCCAGCTCCACGGCGAGCCCCACCAGCCGCTCCAGACAGGGATAGCACTCGGGGCGAATGGCCATGGGCCGCATGGTTTCCCCAGATCTTTTCAGGTGGAGGCGGGAGATAGTGCCCCGGGACTCCCTTTGAGCAAAATCCCGGGCCGGATTGGGTCGAGGCCAGGCCCGCCAGGGGAAGAGCGCCAGGACTCACAACCCCCTGGAACCCAGCCTATTTCTGAGGCGTCCGCTTGCGCTTGAACAGCCAGAGGTTGAAGATCAGCAGGTAAGCATTGCCACATTTACGACACAGGTAATGCTTGAGGCCGGGGATGAGGCGCATCCAGGGTTTACGCCGGATCCTGGTTAAGGTCTTGTCGCATTTGGGGCAGTCGCGGGGCATGCTATCACCATGAAGAATATATCGGTTATGCTAAAATCTCTCGGGCCCTGATCAGCTTCGCCTGCAAAAAAATAGCCGGGGCGGGGAGGCGGCGGTCCGAAACCCGTCCGACCTGCCCGCGGCGCCCGATGACCGCTCTAACTCGGCATAAAAAGTTAAGGCCCGTGGTCAAAACCCCATTGATTATATTACATCTGGTGTTCTCTGGTAAAGATTTTTTGTCAGAATACCGCTTTGCCCCTCGATATTCTTGACAGCCACGGGGAAATTTGACCCCCTTCTTCCTGCCGCGTCAAGGTAGTTTAATTCCCCGAGACAATCTCTCATCAGAAACTGACCGCAAAAAAATATCAAGGCAATCCGGTCACCGGATTTCTTCCTGGTAGCCGGTTTTTTCCCGGGTTTGGGGGGATTATGGTCACCAAACGACAATAGCTTTGAGAAGCGTCTGGCTATCTATTCACCTGCATAATAGGAGAATTCGGGTAGCGGTAGGTTGATAAAATCCAACCAATTCCCCGGGGATAGGAAGCGAACGGTTCCACTCCTTCATCTCAGCCTATGGCTAATCGTCACCATCTACCAGCCATCGGTCCACCCGGGCAGTTTTCCTGCCCCAGCCGGCCATCGAGTTTTATTGGAGAAAATAATTAAACACCGAGCGGTTTCGAACCGATACCGAAAGATAGGGGGCGGTTGCAGGCCTGAATAATCGGCATCCTCATGGTTGCCGGGTTAAAAGGCGTTCAACTTTCAAGCCCCGGACCTGGTTACAGCCTGACAGGGCCTACCCAATTCACCGGATCAGAGGCACCACTGTTGAGCCCCATTACGACCGAGAACAACTTAGGAACCGAACCGAGGGAGAATCTTCGGGTTCCGGCTGAGAAGTTCCTGACGGCCGAGGGCGGCGAGTTTGACAAAATCTCCCCGGCGGATGTTAAGAACCTGGTGGTCGAACTGAAAATGCGCCAGGTGCAACTGGAGATGCAGAATGAAGAACTCCAGCGGGCCCAGGAGACCATCACCCAGGCCCGGGACCGGTACGCCGACCTCTACGACTTTGCCCCCGTGGGCTACTTCACCTTGGACCGCAAAGGGAAGATTGTCGAAGTAAATCTTGCCGGGGCCCAGTTATTGGGCGCCGAGCGCGACCGGTTAGTCAACCAGTCATCCTTCCGGTGGGTGGCGCCGGAGTCCCGGGAGGCTTGCCGCACCCACTACCGGAAGGTTTTCGAGAACCAGGGCCCGCAGACCTGCGAAGTTAAACTCCGGCGCCGTGGGGGTCCGCCTTTTTATGCCGCCCTGGAGAGCGTGGCGGCGCCGGGTGAGGAGGGGGCGGTGCTCCACTGCCGCACCGCCATGAGCGATGTCACCCCCCGCAAGCAGGCGGAAATCGAACTTAAATTAAAGGAACGGCTGCTGGATGGCGCCAGCGACTCGATTTTCTTACATGATTTAGAGGGTCATTTTATCTACGTCAACGAAGTGGCCTGCAGAGACCGGGGCTATGAGAGAGAGGAATTGCAGGGGAAAGATATTTGGGCTCTCACTTCTCCGGACTATGTCGCCACCAGGGGGAAGATCCTCCAGGACCTGCTGGCCCAAGGCGAGATGACCTTTGAATCGGCGCATGTCCGGAAAGATAGGTCAGTGATGCCGGTGGAAATCCATGCCCGCATCATGGACTTGGGGGAGCGCCGGTTGATTCTCAGCGTGGCCCGGGACATCACCGAGCGTAAACGGACCGAGGAGACTCTCCTCAAGGAGAAGACCCTCTCCGATACCATTATTAATAGCTTACCCGGGATCTTTTATTTCATTGATAACACGGGTCGGTTCATGCGCTGGAATAGCAATTTCGAGCAAGTCACCGGTTATACCGGCGAAGAGTTCGCCAAGTTTACCGCGTTAGATCTCTTTGACGGTGAAGATAAAACCGTTATCGAAAAGGCGATCCAGGAAGTTTTCTTAAGAGGAGAAAACACTGCCGAAGCAGATTTGCTTTTAAAGGATGGCAGCAAGCTCCCTTACTTTTTTACTGGCAGGCGGATTGACCTATCTGGCATTCCCTGTTTGATCGGCATGGGGGTCGACATCAGCATCCGCAAACGGGCGGAAGAGGAACTCCGCTCTGCAGTTCACAAATGGCAGACCACCTTCGATACCATCGGCGATGCCCTGGCCCTGATGGACCAGGAGGGCAATATCCTGCGATGCAATCAGGCGATGGCGGATCTGGTGGGGAAGCCCTTTCCGGAGATCATCGGGCGCCGCTGCTGGGAAGTGGTGCACGGCACTATCGGCCCCATCGACGACTGTCCCATGGTGCGCCTGCGGCAGTCCCGTCAACGGGAAGAATCAGTAGTGCCGGTGGGCGAAAGCTGGTTTAAGGTGGCGGTGGATCCCATCCTGGACGAAGCCGGAAATCTGACCGGCGCGGTCCACCTCATCGCCGACATTACCCGGATCAAACGCACCGAGGAAAAACTGTTAAATAGCCTGGGAGCAGCCATTCAGCGCCAGACGGAGATCACGGGCTTGCTGGAGGCTTCCCAGATAGTCTTGAGTGAAACCTCCTTTGAGGCCGCCGTCAAAGACATATACACGCTCTGCAAGTCGTTGATCGGCGCCGCGGCCGGTTATGTGGCCCTGTTCACGGCAGATGGGCAGGAGGAGCAGGTGATATCATCGGACCCCGGGGGGTTGCCCGATGCGGTGGCCGCGGCGCTTCCCCTGCTGAGGCGCGAGATGCGAGGGAAGGCCCACCCCATGGACCGGCCGGTCTGGCACAATGATCTGGCCCACAGTGAGTGGGCCAGGCTGCTGCCGGCCGGTCCCCCAGAACTGGACAATGTCTTGTTTACGCCTCTCCAGGTTGGGGGAAAAACCCTCGGGGTAATGGCTATGTTCAATAAACCCGAGGGGTTCAGCGAGCCGGATGCCAAACTGGCGGCCGGATTCACCGAGTTTGCCGCCATTGCCCTGATCAATATGCGGGCGCGGGAAGCCGTGCGCCAGAGCGAAGAGAAGTACCGCCTCCTGGTGAACCAGATCCCGGCGGTGGTGTTTAAAGGGTATGCCGATTGGAGTATGGATTTCTTCGATCAGAAAGTCGAGGCCCTGACCGGCTACAGTCCAGAAGACTTTAACACCCGCAAGCTGAAGTGGAAAGACCTCATCCTGCCGGATGATTTGATTGATACCAAGCGCAAATTTATTGAAACTTGGAAAGTTGATAAGTCTTATGAGTGGGAGTATCGGATCCGGAAAAAGGATGGGGAAATTCGCTGGATCCAGGACTTGGTCCAGATATTCACCGACTCCGCCGGCCAGATTGACTATGTCAACGGCATCCTGTTTGACATCACGGACCGCAAGCAGGCAGAAGAGAGACTCAAGCGGACGAGCCGCGCCCTTAAGGCGCTGAGCGCCTGCAACCAGGCGCTGGTGCGCGCCACGCAGGAGAAGGGTTTCCTAACCGACGTCTGCGAGGTCATCGTGCGAGCGGGGGGCTATCCCCTGGCCTGGGTGGGATATGCTCAGCCGGATAAGATGAAATCTGTGATTCCCATCGCCTCGGCGGGAGTCGAGGCCGAACATCCTGAAGGGATCGACCTGACCTGGGGAGAAGGCGAGCGCGGGCAAGGCCCCGGCGGCATGGCCATCAAGACCGGTGAGATCCAGGTGGCCAGAGATATCCTCCATGACCCGGCTCTGGCCCTATGGCACGAGGAGTGGCGCCGGCTGGATTTTAAAGCCATTATTGCGCTGCCCCTGATGGTCGAGGGCAAGGCCATCGGCATCCTGGATATCTGTGCGAAGGATCCAGAAGCTTTCGACCCCGAAGAAGTCAGATTGCTGGAGGAACTGGCCGGAGGAGTTGCCTTCGGCATCTGGTCCTTGCGGACGGACAAGGAACGCCGGCGGGCCGAGGCCGAGGTGCAGCGCAGCCTGGAAAAACTAACCAAGGCCTTGGACGGAACCGTCTTGGCGGTAGCCAATACCATGGAGATGAGAGATCCTTATACCGCCGGGCATCAGCGGCGGGTGGCGCAGTTGGCCTCCGCCATTGCCCAGGAAATGGGGTTTCCGGCGGAGCGGGTCGAAGCCATGCGAGTCCTGGGGTGCCTGCACGATATCGGCAAGATCGCCATTCCCGCCGAGATTCTGAACAAGCCAGGCCGCATCAGTTCCATGGAGTTAACTCTCATCAAAGACCACCCGCAGGTGGGATACGAGATCATCAAAGACATCGAGTTCCCCTTCCCATTGGCTGAAGGTATTCTCCAGCACCATGAGCGCCTCAACGGTTCGGGGTATCCCCAGGGAATCGCGGGGGCGGATATCATCCTGGAGGCCAGAATCCTGGGAGTGGCGGACGTGGTGGAGGCCATGGCCTCCCACCGGCCCTACCGGGTGGCGCTGGGGATAGACCAGGCCCTGGAAGAGATTTCCCGGAACCGGGGAATTTTATATGACCCGGAAGTCGTGGACATTTGCCTAAAACTTTTTACTGAGAAAGGGTTCTCGTTCTCTACCTAGCTTCACTAATTTAGGCCCATTTCCAAAGATGCTGGTTTTTTGTCATTCTGAGCCGCCGCCAGGTCCGAACGGAGAAAGCGCTCTTGATTCTTGGAAAAGACGGAATGGTCCCAGACCCTGTCTTCCATGGAGAGACCGATAAACCAGCGAAACAGGAGATTGTAATCCAACTGCTCCATCAACAGTCGGGCGCTGCGGATAGTGTAAAAGACTTGCAGCAACAAGGCGCGCAGCAGCTTCTCCGGGGGGATGGAGGGTCGTCCCTCATGGGAATACATGGCCTGGAACTCTCCGGACAGTTCGGCCAAGGCTTGATTCACCATTTGCCGGATCGGCCTGAGGGGATGATCCTGGGGCACTCGAGCTTCGGGGGATAAGTAGCTGAACATGGCTTCCTGCTGCACATCGTCACCGCGCATAATCGCTGCCTCCGGTTAACATGTTGTTATAGTTAACTATAGCACATTTTCGCCTTATAGGCAGCGCTTTTTGCGGTTCTCAAATAAAGAGTTTTTCAACATCCTGCTCATCTTTCGCACCCCTGAAGTATGGGGAACTCATTGAAAGCATTGGTGATAACGTCGAGATAAGCGCGAAACGTGGGGGATGGATCACAAAAGTGGGCCAGGGTATCAAAATTCGGTTCATCCGACTAAAGCGTACCTGGTTTCGTGAAGAGCCAGGATTTTGAGTTTGAAGAATTCCAGATCTCGGAAGCCATAAGCCTGACGCTTCATGGTTTTGATTTTGTTATTGGTCCCCTCCAGGGGGCCGGTGGAGATCGGGTAGTCATAATAAGCCAGGATGCCTCGGCGATAAAGGGCTATGGTCTTGGCGAATTTAACCAGCATGCGGATGCCGGAAGCCGTGGCCCGGTCCACCCAATCCTGCAAGATAGCGGCAGCGGTGGCCTTATCTGCCTGGAGCCAGAACTGGCGGAGCGCTATCTCGGCAAGCACGCGTCGGCCTGCTTCTCTCAGGTCAAGCCGTCGGAATCCGCCCAAAAACTGACCTCCGTGTGT
>Ga0315281_10015131_pt1 | contig 10352 bp, 6 predicted proteins | sample YL17G07_0_MG_FD_204540 | JGI IMG/M metagenome (GOLD analysis project Ga0315281, IMG submission 204540) | Sediment microbial communities from Yellowstone Lake, YNP, Wyoming, USA - YL17G07_0 | ecosystem: Environmental > Aquatic > Freshwater > Lake > Sediment | place: USA: Wyoming | collected...
ACCAGACGGCCGTCGACACGCGTCACCGCGCCGTCGGCGCCGCTCTTCACCACCGGCAACGGCCCGTGCCGCGCCAACGTACCCACAGCCCACTCGAGGCCGCGCGCAACCGGCATGGCCCCGGTCGACTCGAGATCGTGCGACGCCTGCGTGCCCACAGCCGTGCCCACAGCCGACTCGAGGCCGCGCTCAGGCGGCGCGCCCGGCTTCACCAGCACGTTGGCGATGGCGAGCGCCTCCTCGCTGTTGGGAAAGAGCAGGTCGGTGTGCGGCAGCGCGCCGGTCAGGCCGCCGTCCCACTCGTCGGCCGGGTCCCAGTTGGTGTCGAGCGACGTCGTCAGCCCAGCCGCCTGCGCCTCTTCGAACAGGCCCGCCGACTCGGCGGCGAGCAACGGCTGCAAGAAGAACGAGCTCACGTGCAGGTGCCGCGAGCTGCGCAGCAGCTCGCGGCTCACCTGGCGCGCTGCGAGCGCCGAGATGCAGCCCACGAACGTGAGGACCGCCCTGTCTTCTTCTTTCACGAGGTTGACCGTCAGACCGGTGGCGAGGCTCTCGTGCGTCACACAACCCGAGACGTCGACGCCGCGGGCCGTGAGCTCGGAGAGCATGAAGCGGCCCGCGGCGTCGTCGCCGACCATGCCGACGAAAGCCGTGCGCAGGCCGAGACGCGCGGCGGCGCAGGCCATGATGGCCGCCGACCCGCCGATCGTCAGCAAGCCGGTGTCGACCAACTGTTCGACCTGGGCGTAGGCGAGCTCGGACGGCACGCCGCTGAGCACCACGTCGGGGTTGGCGTCGCCGACGACGAGCAGGTCGAAGGCGCTGCCTGCACGGCGGCGCGCAACGGGCCGCTGCGCACGCCCCGGCGACGCCTCAGCGCTCACCGCAACCCCTTGGGCAGCACATCGCGGTGTGCGGCCAGCAGCTCGTCGACCAGCGCCTCCATCTGCGCGAGCGAGAGCGAGGCGGCCGCGTTCGGGTCGAGCATCACGGCGTGCAGCACGTGGTCACGCCGCCCCTCGAGCGCCGCCCGTACCGTCATCTCGACGACGTTGAGGAACGTGCGATCGAGCGCCGCACACTGCGGCGGCAGGTCGCCCACGAAGGTAGGCTGCACGCCGGCGCGGTCGACCAGGCAAGGCACCTCGACGCAGGCATCCCGCGGCAGGTTGGTGATGAGCCCGGTGTTGCGCACGTTGCCGTAGACGGTGCGCGGCACGCCGGTGACCATCGAGTGGATGATCAACGACGCGTACTCCTGGCTGCGTTCGATCGCGAACGCCTCGCCGGCAGCCAGCTTGCGCTTCTCCTCGGCGTACAACCCGAGGTTCTCCTCGCTGCGACGGACGTACTCGTCGACCGGGATACGCAAGCGCTCGATCTCGGCCTCGTCGCGCATGAACCAGGGCACGTATTCGGCGAAGTGCTCGCTCGACTCGGTGGGGAAGTAGCCGAAGCGCTCATAGACCTCGACACGCACGTGACGCCCGAGCCCGTCGGGATCGGCCGCAATGGCCGCGTCGAGCGCCGGGTAGAGGCTCCGACCCTCGTGCTCGACGCGCAGCACCCAGCTCATGTGGTTCACGCCGGCGCCGTGAAACGTGATCTCGTCGGGGGATACACCGACGTACTCGGCCACCTGACGGCTGGTGTTCTGGATCGAGTGGCACAGCCCGACGATGCGCTCGTGCGGCGAGCCCGCGTACCAGGCCCAGCAGTTCATCGCCATCGGGTTGGTGTAGTTGAGCATCCAGGCCTCGGGGCACAGCTCGACCATGTCGTCGGCCATCCCCAGCATCACCGGGATGGTGCGCAACGCGCGGAAGACGGCGCCAACGCCCGAGGTGTCGGCGATGGTCTGGCGCAGGCCGTACTTCTTGGGGATCTCGAAGTCGCGCCGAGTGGCGGCGATGCCTCCGACCTCGATGGTGTTGATGGCGAAATCGGCGCCCTCGAGGGCGCGGCGCCGGTCGAGGTGGCTCTCGATGCGCGCGTGCGCGCCCAGAGTGTCGTTGGTCCAGCGGGCCATCGCCTCGGCGGTGGCCAGACGCTCGGCGTCGATGTCGTGCAAGACGATCTCGGCGTCGACCAGCTCGGGGAACGTGAGGATGTCGCCGAGCAGGTTCCGGGTGAACTCGACGCTACCGGCGCCGATGAAGACGATCCTGGTCATGGCACCTCACCTTTGCTGAACGAAACGGCGCGCTCCCTGAGCGATAGTGTCGCAAACGCTCCCGAAATGAGCAAGTCCAAACGCGATGACCGGCCCGGTCTCGGCTCCTCCCCGACAAGCCGTGCGCACTGTTTGAACCGTACCCGCCTGCGGGGCTAGACTCGCGAGGCTCATGTATCCCGTTCTCTTTCACATCGGCAGCCACGCTTTCTACAGCTTCGGCCTCATGGCCGCCCTGGCGCTGATCGTGCCGGGCCACTTCGTGTGGCGCATCCTGCGTCGCCACGGCGTCGGCGGCGACTTCGCCTACGAGCTCATTTTCGCCGCCGGCATCGGCGGCTTCGGGGGGGCGCGGCTCTACTGGATCGTGCAGCACTGGGGCGAGGCGCGCGGCCACCTCCTCTCGACCGCCTTCGGCGGCTTCGGCCTCACCTGGTACGGCGGCCTGATCGGCGGCTTCGTCGTCGTCGTCGGCTGGTCGCTGATCCGTAAGGTGCCGGTCGGGCTCGTCGCCAACGCCATGGGCCCGGCCGTCGCGCTCGGCTACGCCATCGGGCGCGTCGGCTGCCAGCTCTCGGGCGACGGCGACTACGGCAAGCCGAGCACCCTGCCCTGGGCGATGGGCTACCCGCACGGCACGGTGCCGACGCCGCCCGGCGTGCGCGTGCACCCCACGCCGATCTACGAGATCCTCATCATGGTGCCGGTCTTCTACGTGCTCTATCGCATGGCGAAGAGACCCCAGCCGCCGTGGTACGTGTTCGCCTGGTTCCTCGTGCTGTCGGGGATCGAGCGCTTTCTCGTCGAGTTCTTGCGCCGCAACCCGGTGTGGGCTCTCGGCCTCACGGCGCCGCAATGGATCTCGATCGCCGGCGTGGTCATCGGTACCGCGCTGATCCTCTCCACGCGCAGAAAGCCCGCTCTTCAGCCGAGAGAGCGTGGCAGGGCGGCGCGGCGCGCCGAGGCGCGCCAGGCGGCCACCCACACCTGAAGCGATCGTCCGCGTCGGCGAGCAAGGCCGGCGAGCGCCGCGATGCTCCAACAGGCGCGACTACAGCAGGCGCGACTACAGCAGGCGCGAGAACAGCCGCGCGAAAGAGTTGCGCAGCCGCACCCGACGACCAAGCGCCTCCCAGTCGTCGCGCGTGAACTCCCGGCAGTGCTGCAGGTCCTGCTCGTAGGCGGCGGCGTGGCGCGCGCTGATCGCCTCGTCGTAGAACACGCACGAGACCTCCTCGTGGAGGATCATGCTGCGGATGTCCCAGTTGCAGGTACCGATCACGCACCAGCGACCGTCGACGGTGACGGTCTTGGCGTGCAAGAAACCGGCCATGTAGTGATGGATCCGCACGCCGCTCTCGAGCAGGTGCCCGTAGTAGGCGTGGGCGGCCCAGAAGGCCATCTTCTTGTCGGGTACCCCGGTCATCATCAGGCGCACGTCGGTGCCTGCCAGCGCGGCCGTACACATGGCGGTGAGCAGAGGCTCGTCGGGCACGAAGTAGGGCGACTGGATCCAGACCGACTCCTCCGCGCCGAGCAGCGCCACGATGTAGGCGTCGCGGATCGACTTGAAGGTCGTCGCGACGCTCGAATGCAGCACCTGCACAGGCGCCCCGCCGCAGTGGTCGTGCGGCTGTGCCTCCAGGACATACCCGGTCGCGAGGTCCTCATGCCCCTTGTTGAGGCGCCACGTGACGGCGAAGAGCAGCTCGAACGGCGCCACGACCGAGCCGGTGAGACGCACCGAGGTGTCGCGCCAGCTCGCGAAGCGCGGGCCACCGTCGATGTACTCCTGGCCCATGTTCATGCCGCCGGTGTAGACGAGCTCGCCGTCGACGATGGCGATCTTCATGTGGTTGCGGTAGTTGACCTGCCACAGGTGCTTGAAACAGGGCTTCACCTGAGCGCCGGCGGCGGCCAGTCGCTTGAGCTCGTCCTTCTTGTAGCGAAGGCACGACACCCAGTCGTACAGGATGCGCACCTCGACGCCTTGCCGAAGCCGCTCGAGCAGCACGTCGGTGACCTTGGCGGTGAGCTCATCCCGCTCCCAGATCAGGTACATGAGGTGGATGTAGCGCCGCGCGCCTCTCAGGTCCTCGAGCAGACGGCGGAACTTGTCTTCGCCGCGCAGGTAGATCTCGACCGAGTCGGCCGGCAGGATGGGAGTCCCCTCGACGTGCTCGGCGATCGTGGCGAGCTTGGCTGCGGCCGTGTCGGTGAGTCGCGCCTCGGTCTCGGCCCTGAACCCCGCACAGGCGTGAAGCACTTGGCCGCTCACCGACCTGGTCGCATCGTCGAGCTCGATGCGGAGCCTGCGCCGCGCCGGCGTGTTGCGCCGGTAGTTGCGCCCGATGAAGAAGTAGAGAACGGCGCCGAAGACCGGCAACAAGACGATGACCAGAAGCCAGGCGATCACGGTCGTCGGGTCGCGGTCGTCCGTCACCAACGCCACGACCATCGCCATGAGGACGACCAGGAAGGCGGCGGCCGACGCCCATCCGAGCGCGCCGGCCACAGTGAGTGCGAGCTCGAGCGGCAGCGGCACGCCGAGCGCCGGCGGCGCGCCGAGCGGCGCGAGCGACAAGGCGATCACGGGGCGGGTGCCTCTTCGGCGTCGCTCACGTGCCTGCCTGACCCTCGCCGCCGGCTTGCCCGGCCGCTTCGCGCTTCACCGTCGTCGACCGGCCTGTCCACCGTCGTCGACTGGCCCGGTGCGAGGATGCGCACCTCGATGTCGGGGGTGCTCTCGGCGGCCATCTCGACGAACGCCTCCGGGCGCCTCTTGGTGCGCTGAAACCACGCGTAGGTCGCCTCTTTGCCGGCAAACGCCGACCCCGGCAGGTAGAAGGCGCCCCAGTGGATGGGAACGGCCATCCGGGGCTTGAGCAGCGTCAGCGCGCGGGCCGCGGAGCGGGGGCTGAGATGTCGCCCCTCCGGAGGGCGCATGCCCCACGTCTCGATCGGCAGCAGAGCGACGTCGATGCGCTCGTGCAGGTCTTCCATGCCCTCGAAGACCCCCGTGTCGCCGGCGTAGTAGATGGTCGAGGAGCCGTGCACGATGAACCCCAGCGGCTCGGTCGCCGCACTCAGCACCCAGCGGCGCCGCGTGTGTTTGGCATGCACCGCCCTCACCTCGACGTCGCCCACGTGGAGCGTCGTGCCGCGGCGCGTCTCGACGACGGTCTTGAAACCCACCCGGTGCACGGTCTGACCGGTCAGCGGCGGGCCGATGACCACGGCCGACTTAGGGAGGAGCCTCAGTGAGGCGGGGTCGAGGTGATCGATGTGCAGGTGCGAGATGAGGACCACGTCGATGCCGTGGCGCACCGAGTGGTCGGGGAGCGGCCCGTAGCGCCGCAGCGGACCGACCCAGCGCTTGAGGACGGGATCGGTGAGGATGCGCAGGCCGTCCATCTCGATGAGGACGGTCCCCTGCCCGACGTAGGTCAGCCGGGTAGGCGGGGCTGAGTTGTCCGTGCTCATGAGGAAACCATACAACGGGCCGCAGAAACGGGCTGGGGCACGGGGGATCGTTGCCCGCTCGCGCAAGGAGTCCGACGTCGAGCCCGCGCGTCAAGGAGCGCTCGTCGCCTCTCCTTGCCGCCGCCTCTCCTTGCCGGATGGCCGCTCAGAGCGCCAGCGCCGTGGGCGCCGGTACGAGCAACAGAGGGCAGGGGCACGACTCCAGAAGAGCGCGCACGCGCTCACAGTGGCCCTCGGCGAGGCTCTGCTTCCAGGCCGCGACGACCAGATCGGCGTGCAGCTCCCGAGCCGTCTCGGCGATGAGCTTCTTCGGATCGCCGACACGCACCACCGTGCGGTGCCGGCCGCCCTTCGGGCACTGCGAGAAGCGCATCGTGAACTCCTCGTGCCAGCTCATCCACTCGTAGTGCTCCTGGTCGACCATGCGCGGCGCCGGCAGGCTGCCGGGCTCGACCGGCGTGTCGCTGGTGACCACGTGCAGGGCGATCAGCTCGCGCCCTTTGCCGCAGAAGACGTCTTCGGCGAAGCGCATCGCCTCGGATGAGGAAGGGCTCCCCTCGAGCGGCACGAGGATCTTCTTCACCGCCGCCACGCGCTGCGTGTCGGGTTTGGCCACGAGCAAGGCAGACGGCGCATCGCGCAGCAGCTCGCCGGCGAGCACGCCGGCGCTTTCGTAGAGCTCGCCGGCGAAGCAGAACGACAGCACGTTGACATCGGGGTGCTCGGCCGCCGCCAGGATAGCGCGCAGCGGGTCGCCGGTCACGTCGACGACCTCTGCGTTCTTCGAGAGGTGCGCGGGCACCACCGTGAGCTCGACGGAGCCGGGGGAAGGGATGCGCAGGATACGCACGGCCCACCCCGCGACCTGGGCGATCTCGCGGACCGACGCCAGCACCTCGAGGCACTGGCCGCCTTCCGGTAAGGCGAAAAGGAGCGTCATGGTGTCTCCTTCCATGTTCCCCCGAGCCCCTTGCCGTAAAGGTGGACGCCCGGTCTGAGGACGCGCCGGCGGCGGCCGAGGACGACCGCCGCCGGCGCGTCCTCGATCGTGATGCGCAGCGCCTCGCGCTCGGCCTCGACGAGCACGCGCGCGCCGCGGAAGCGCAGTGGGAAGCGCAACTTCTGCCACCCCGGCGGCAGGTGGGGGTCGATCACCAGCGCGTCGTCCTTGCGTCGCACGCCGCCGAAGCCCTTCACCGCGGCCTGCCACAGCGCCCCCATGGTCGCCATGTGCAGACCGCGCGCCGCGTTGCCCATGTTGTCGGAGAGGTCGACGTCGCAGGCTATCCTGAAGTTCTCCAGCGCCGCTTCGGTGTCGCCGAGACGCGCCCCCACCGCCGCGTGGATGCCCGGCGAGAGCGAGCTACCGTGCACGGTGATGGGGCCGTAGTAGTCGAAGTTCGCGCGCACGACATCGTGCGGGATCTCGTCGGCCAGCAGGTAGTTCATCATCACCACGTCGGCCTGCTTGACGACCTTGGAGCGCTGCACCAGCTCGCGCCCCAGCAGCAGGTCGGCCGGCATCGGGCGCGGGCGGAGCCGCTCGGGATCGACATCGTCGAGCTTGAAGAAGCCGGCGAACTGCTCGTAGAGCTTGGTCTTGGGATCGAAGCCGTCGATCATATCGTCGGCCACGAGCCGCCAGTCGTGCAGCTCCTTGTCGGTGAGGCGCAGCTTGCGGCGCAGCTCGGCGGCGCGCCCGGGGTGCTCGGCCGTCAACCAAGCGCTCGTGTCGAGGCCGCGGCGGATGTTCCAGCGCGCCAGCACGTTGGTGTAGGCGTTGTCGTCGACGCTCTCGTGGTACTCGTCGGGGCCGACGACGAGGCGGATGTGGTGGTGACCTTCCTCGTCGTGACTGGCCCGCGAGACCCAGAAACGCGCCGTCTCGAGTATCATCTCGGCGCCCATGGCGAGCATGAACCGGTCGTCGCCGGTAGCCTTCCAGTACTCCCAGGTCGCCCAGGCGACGTCGGCGGAGATGTGATGCTCGAGGATGCCCGACAGGATGGGCACGACCTGCCCGTCGGGCCCCAGGCCATACGGCGGCGTGGCCTCTTCGCCCGTGTCGGCCGACTCCCAGGGGAACAAGGCGCCCTTGTGACCGAAGCGCACGGCCTTGGCGCGCGCCTGGTCGAGGCGATGGAAGCGGTAGGCGAGCATCGTGCGCGCGGCCTCGGGATACGTGTAGATGAAGAACGGCACGACGAAGATCTCGGTGTCCCAGAACACGTGCCCGAAGTACGACGTGCCCGACAGGCCGCGCGCGCCGATCGACACGTCGTCGTCCTCGGGGAACGCTGTCGAGATCATGTGATATGCCGAGAAGCGCACCGCGAGCTGGGCCCGCGAGTCGCCGACGATGGCCACGTCGGCGTCGCGCCAGCGCCGCTCCCATACCTCGCGGTGGCGGTCGAGCAGCTCGTCGTAGCCGACGCTGCCGGCTTGCTGCAGCGCGCGCCGCGCCTTCGACTCGGGCGGCACGCGGCGCGGCGAGGAGGCGACGGTCGCGAGACGGTCGATGGTGGCCGGCTCCTCGACCTGGAGCTCGCCGCCGATGACGTCGCGATACATCTCGAGGTGGCGAGAGACCGGCGAGCCGGGCGGGGTGGTGGCCACGGCAAGGACGTGGCCACCACCCCGGCGCCCGCGCGTGCGAGCGATGAAGCCGCTGCCGTCGAGCGACTCGATGGCGGCGTCGGCGACGGGACCGCCGGCGTGCGACACGCCGAGACAGCCCTCCCAGACGAGGCGCCCGCTGAAGTTCTCGAGCGTCGCCTCGGCGCGCACCGCCATGATCGGCTTGTCGGCGAGCGAGGCGAAACGGGCGGTGCGCACGCGAACGATGCGGCCGCTGCGGTCTCGTTGGCGCCAGTAGCGAAAGACCAGCCCCTGGCGCATGTCGAGAACCCGCTTGTGCTCGAGCAGCTCACCGTTGGCCAGGTTGAGCGGCGTGCCGTGCACCAGCAGGCGCAAGCACAACCAGTCGGGAGCCGGCACGGGCTGGCGGATCCGGGGCTCGGCAGTGCCATCGCCGAACACGCCGGCCACGTACGTGGCCGGCGTCGACGCGGCCGAGCCCTCCTCGAGTGAGCCGCGCGTGCCGGTCGCACCGTTGGCGATCGTCATCCAAGCCTCGACCTCGCGCTCACGGAAGGGGTCGAACCCGGCGACCTCGAAGCGCCACGACTCGTCGGGCGTGGGCTCCGGGAACCCCTGCCATGCGACGCGCTCGCGCAGGGCGATCTGCTCGTCGAGGATGCGCAGCGACTCGGCGACGCCGCCGCCGGCGTGCAGGACCTGCTCCGGCACACCCTCGGGCTCGTCGCCGACCGAGACGAAGGTGGCGCGACGCAACTCGGGGATGAGCATACCCTCGTCACTTCCCTGGACCTCGCCGACAGGCCCAAACTGATCGCCCAGCACCAGCACGTCGGAGGGGTCGCGGCCGCGGCCGAGCACGAGGTAGCGCACGACCCAGCGCAGGCTGTCGGACTTGTCGGTGAGTCCGATATCGACCGTTTTCACGTCGCTCGTCACCCGCGCCCTGGCGACACCCGCTTTTTGCGCGATGCGCTCGGCTTCGGCCACAATCTGCCCGAGGCTCAAGCCGCGCGGGGCGAGACGCTCTCGCAGCACGGGCAGGAACTCACGCACGTCGGTGGCCGGCGGCTCTTCGACGCCGGGCAACAGGTCGACCTTGCGCCGGTTGAGGCGCTCGCCCAGCACCTCGGCCGCGACGCCTTGCTCGGCCAGCCAGGAGCGCAGCCCCTCGGCCGCCGCGGTGAGTCTCTGGTCTTCTGCGGGCGTCTCGCGACGGCGTTGCTGCAGCCGCGGGCCGCCCGGGCCCACAGCGTAGACCTCGGAGCCACGCGACACGAGCATGAAGAACCGTCCCTCGACGCCCGGCCGGGCACGCAACTGGCCGTCGATCGCCTGCACCCCGGTGCGACTGACGACGGCCAGGTCGACCCCCAACGCGGCCAATCGCTCGACGCGGCTGCGCAGGCCGCCCGCGTCGGCGTCGCGGTCGGCCACCGCGGTGCCCTCCCAGGCGAAGACGATCACCGGGAACACGCGCCCCAGAGCGCCTTCTCGGGCCGACACAGGCGCCGCGGTAGCCGTGGGCTCGTCCGGCATGGTCGTCGTGTCGGTCTGCTCGCTCATACGCTCCTTTGAGCGGGGTGTCGCCCCTTGGCTCCGCTGCTTTGCCGACCCGGCAGCCTGTCGGTCGGCCGCTTCGCGGGCCCGCGGGCCTTACGCTACCGCCGGCCTGCAGGCGCCGCAAGGCGGCGGCGCCGGCGATCGCGCCCCTGCGCTCGTGCCGAAGCGATAGACTACGCCTGATGGATGGTGGCGGATGACCAGCCTGCGACGGCGGACCGACAACCGGCGCCGTTTGAGAACGGCCGGTGCGCCGCCGTCACGCGAGCCCGAAGAGGTCGTCGTGCCAGTGAAGGAGTGATCGCTCATGCAGCAGTTCGACGTCGCCTACATCCGTAGTCAGTTCCCCGCCCTCGCGCGCACCGTGAACGGCCGCCCGGCGGCCTACCTCGACGGCCCCGGCGGCACGCAGACCCCGCAGCGTGTCCTCGACGCCGTGCGCGACTACCTGGTCAACCACAACTGCAACATCGACGGGGTCTTCGCCACGTCGCAAGAGACCGACGCGATGCTGCGCGCCGCGCACGAGGCCGCC
>Ga0315281_10015132_pt1 | contig 10351 bp, 15 predicted proteins | sample YL17G07_0_MG_FD_204540 | JGI IMG/M metagenome (GOLD analysis project Ga0315281, IMG submission 204540) | Sediment microbial communities from Yellowstone Lake, YNP, Wyoming, USA - YL17G07_0 | ecosystem: Environmental > Aquatic > Freshwater > Lake > Sediment | place: USA: Wyoming | collected...
TGCCGAAAATCAAGACCGTAAGAATTAAGATCAAGAAAGAAAAGGCAGAAAAGGTAGAAGCTGCTCCTGTTGAAGGCGCTGCTGCTCCTGCCGCTGCTAGTGAAACAACAGCCAAGGAACAAACCCCTGCCAAAGGCGCTACAACCAAAGGCCAGGATAAAAAATAACTTCCATGCGTATAAATAAAACCTATATTATTATCATACTGTTATTCGCGTCTCTGCAAATTGCTCATATTTCTTCTGCGCAAGAGAAGAACAAAGAATCATATTTATTTGGTGGAGAGGTAAACGCAGACAATATAAACATACGCTCCGATTCAACTATCACGTCGGAAGCAATCTGCAAGATTAATAAAGGCGAACCTGTCGATGTATTACTGCAACTATATGACTGGTATAAAATAAAGTTGCCTATTAATGCACCGTCATTTATAAACAAGGAATTTATTACTCTCATCGATGATAAAATCGCAAAGGTAATAAAAGACGATGTAAACATCCGCCTCCGTCCCGATATATCAGCACCGATATTAGGCAAAGTAAATAAAGGCGAGGAGGTAAAAGTTCTAGAAGATAGGAGGGATTGGTCCAGGATAGAGCCAACTCCGAATACTTTTGGCTGGATACACAAAAATTTTGTAAGTAAGAGAGAAAGAAATAAACTTCAATTATCAAAAAAAGCGGTAGTTGTTGATAACAATATAACTGTTGAGGGAATAATAAAACAAAAAACATTCACGCGAGTAGCCACGCATAAACTAATTACCGAAGACGGTAAGGTATATTTATTAAGGGGCGATAAGGAAAACCTGAATTCTCTCAGCCGCCGGAGAGTAAGCATCAGCGGTAAATTAGTTGACCCCACCAAACAAGAACATCCCGTTATAGAAGTAGAAAAAATAGAGGCCTTAGATTGAACATAGCGGCACTTTTATTATCTTTCGGTCTCCTGATTATTGCGATGACCGTGCACGAATTCGCGCACGGCTGGACCGCATACAAGTTAGGGGATACCACTGCGAAATATTCCGGAAGGTTAACGCTTAATCCGCTGGCGCACATAGACCCCGTCTGGACATTGCTTATACCTCTTTTGCTCTTCATCAGTAGCGGCGGACAATTCGTTTTTGGGGCGGCAAAACCTGTACCCATAAATTACCGGGCATTAAAAAATCCTAAAAGGGATATTATCTGGATAGGGGCAAGCGGCCCTTTAACAAACCTTATATTTGCGATTCTCTTAAGTATCTTAATTAAGTTTGTGCATTTCCCTGCAATTATAAATTATCTACTTGTAAATCTGATAGTTATAAATGTGGTCTTGGGAGTCTTTAATCTTATCCCCATCCCTCCCCTGGACGGCTCGCGAATATTAATGGGGCTTTTGCCTCAAAATCTGTCTTCGGCATATTCCGCTGTGGAATCCTATTCTTTCATTATTCTAATATTGCTTGTCTGGCTGGGGGTCTTGGGCCATATAGTCTGGCCTATAGTGACATTTATATTAAGAGCACTAGGGGTGTCTTATTAAATGCATACCATAAAACTCAATCTTAAAAAACGCTCCTATAAAATAATCATAGGCTCTAAGATAATAAATACCTTAGGCCGATATATAAATAAATTGAATATTGGAGGCGATGCGTATGTAATTACCAACCTATCCATAAAAAATAGATATGGCAATCTTCTCAATGAAGCACTTAAAAAAGGAGGTCTGGACGTAAGGTTCAAACTAGTCCCTGATAGAGAAGAGAGTAAATCTATAGAGACAGCATCTTTGCTAATCAGAGATATGGTAGGCTATGACAAAAGAAGACGCCTTTTTATTATTGCCTTCGGTGGAGGGGTAATAGGCGATTTGGCTGGTTTTGTTGCATCCATATATAAAAGAGGGGTTCCTTATATACAAATCCCCACAACGCTCTTAGCGCAGGTGGATTCCAGTATCGGTGGAAAAACCGCTCTTGATTTAGGCGAAGGCAAAAATTTAATAGGGGCCTTTTATCAACCCAGCTTAGTGTTTAGCGATGTAAGATTACTTAATACCTTAGAAAAAAGGCAGATACGCTCCGGGCTTGCAGAGGTAATAAAATACGGAATAATAAGGGAGCCGCACTTATTTCTCTATCTTGAGAAGAGATACAAAGATATTTTTGCTCTTAAGCCTCGTGCCTTAGAGTATATCGTCGCCTGTTGCAGCTATATTAAAGCCGATATTGTTCAACGAGACGAGAAAGAAGAGAAGGGGCTGCGGACAATTTTAAATTTTGGCCATACCATCGGTCATGCCATTGAGGCGGCCTCTGATTACAAGACCTATAATCACGGAGAAGCCATTGCCTTAGGGATGCTTATAGCCTCTGATATAAGCAGGAGGCTAAACCTCATAGATCAAGCGGTATTTGAAAGGATAGAAAACCTTATAAAAGCAGCTGGCCTACCTACCAGAATAGAGAGAGTCTCTCTGCCTAAAATAATAAATGCGCACTACCGTGATAAAAAATTTATCGGTCTTAAAAATAGATTTGTCCTTATCAGGGGTATCGGAAAGACAAAAATTGTAGAGGATGTACCTCTGCGGATAATAAAAGAGGCGATAAAGAAAAGGTTATAAAGGTTATTTTAAAAACGGTTTGAGAGTTTAACCACTGAGCCATTGGCTTCTAACTCTACCTCGTTTAAGCTAATCCGCTTGACAGTCGCCCCATCAATCACATCGCCTTCCTTGGCAATCTGATTATTTATAAGAGCGTATCCTTCATTTTCTGAAAAGAACACCCCATTTAAAACCCATGGGGCTTCAGGTCCCTTTTTAATATCAGCGGATGTAGAAGGAGGGGTATGAGGGGTAACCTTAGGAGCGGCGGGTAAGGTCTTCTGGGCTAATCCTTTATACCTGCTCACAATCGGCTTCTTTGTAACCGACGGTCGATTCTTAACTAAAGATTGAGTCGACTGTTTTTTCTCTTTATTCAGAAAGCTATTTGTCTTGGTTAAAAAGCCAAAAATTATATTTCCTATGAAAAGCCCAACGCATACCACTAACGCATAGGCAAGATAAGTCTTTGTCTTGGGCCTATAATGTTTATCGCTTCTTTCTGTTTCAACCTTAAAATCTGGATTATTCGATTTTTCAACTTTTTTTAGGGCGTCGTAAATAATGCTCATTTGCACTCTCCTACAAAATAACTATCCAATTCCTCAATGCACCTTTTTATAATACCTAAATCTATAGTATTTGTTTCTGAGACAAAACCTGCCAGGAGGGCACGGTCACAGATCATATTTATGAGACGCGGCGTGCCAGAAGAAAAATCAGAAATAATTTCGACTGCTTCATCTGTGAATTTTATCCTATCGACTGAACCGGCTGTATTTAAACGGTGATTTATATAACTTCTTATTTCATCCCTATCCAATGGTGCAATGTGATACCTGACCATTATCCTCTGTCGCAGTTGCCTGAGGTCATAGAGATTTAACCTGTGGTTTAATTCTGGTTGGCCGACCAGTACGACCTGTAATAACTTATCCTTTTCTGTCTCTAAGTTTGAGAGCAGGCGGACTTGTTCAAGCTGGCGGGGCTTCAGGTTTTGTGCCTCATCAATAATTAAAATTATATTATTGCCGGCTGCGGATTCCCTGAGTAAAAATTTATTTAATTCCCAGACCAGTGATAATCTAGTGATGTCCTTTATATTAATGCCGAAATCTTTTACTATGGCTTCTAATAATTGGATTTCTGAAAAATGGGGGTTAAGTATAAAAGCCGTCTTAACGTTCTTACCTAACTGATTAAGAAAAAAACGGCAGAGGGTAGTCTTACCGGTACCTATCTCCCCCGTAACTACAATGATGCCTTTCCTCTGGGATACCCCATAGAGAAGATGAGAGAGGGCCTCATTATGTTTTCTGCTTAAGAAAAAGAAGGCTGGGTCAGAGGTAACATTAAAAGGCCTTTCTTTTAACCCGTAAAAATTACAGTACATTCTTCAATCCCCTATCATATTATAACAAAAATATTGATTTTGTAAATCCATTCTTAATTTTACAAGTAAAAAATCATAAAGGACGCAGGTGTTCGGTTGCGGTTACGTAACACTATTGAACTATGAACTTTTAACTATGAACTATTTTGCAAAGTATTTGACTTATCTATAAATATATGTTATATTATAAATCCGAGAGGGGAAAAAACCACGGCCTCTCATAAGGTTGAGGCAAATATGCCGGTTGCGCTGCGAGAAAAAAGGTGTTTCCCTCGCGTAAGACTAAAAACACCTCTGCTCTATAAAATCAGGGGCTTACCCCAAGCCAATAATGCTCTCTGTGAAGACATCAGCCTGGGCGGCATAAGTTTTATTAATAATGGCTTTATGGCGCCGTCAACCTTGGTTTCTTTAGCGGTCAGCGTATTATCCAGAACCTTAAGACCTACCGCAAGGATAGCCTGGTCTCAACCTTTACCGCATTCGGACAGATACAGGGTAGGCGTAGAATTTTTAGAATTAGATTTAGGAGAAAAAAATTACCTCTCAGATTATATAGATATGCAAAGGCATACAATCTAAAATACCTAAGGAGTAACAATGGCAGCAGAGGAAGTAAAACAGGCCCAAGCCGCACCGACCCAAGAAAAAGCAACAGCACAGGCAAAACCACCAGCCGAACAAACAAAGGCCAAAGCAGAAAAACAGACTAACTGTTTGGGCTGCAATAAAACCATCGTGAAACTGCAGCGTTATTACCGCGATGGCAAATTTTATTGCAGTAAGACATGTTGGCGTAAGTATATAACGAAATCTAAGGAAGAGAAGAAATGATAAAAAATACAAAAGCAGAAAGAAGGCAATACCCGCGCATAGAACAACGCCTGCCCATAAAGTTAGCGGTGAACGGTTACGACTTTATCACCTCAACCCATAATGTGAGTTGCGTAGGCGCTTATTGCCATGTAACCAAATATATGCCTCCTTTTACTAAGGTTGTAGTTAAATTGACCTTGCCTATTATTACTGATAACGGAAATAAAAACTATAATGTAGAATGCAAGGGGGTAGTGGTAAGGGCCGAAGATGAATCTGGGGGCGGTTTCAATATAGCTGTATTTTTTAATGAAATAAATACCGAAGAGAAAAAGAAGATATCCGAATATATAAAACAGTTCTTGCCTAAAGATTACTCCGTCCTCAATAGGGTATAATTTCCTTGTCAGAATATCCTGCAAGCCAAAATGGGCAGAATAAAAAAACATCAGCCCGTAAAGCTAATCGCGGGTTTTATTTTTAAAGAAGAGAGAGTATTCAGCCAGGCTAAGGTTATTTTAAGAAAGAAATTTGGCGAGATAGATTTCGAAAGCCAGGCCCTGCCCTTTAACCATACCGATTATTACGAGGAAGAGTTAGGCAGTGACCTAAAAAGAAGGTTTATCAGTTTTAAACATTTAATCCCGCCGCAAGTTTTACCAAAGATAAAAATCGCTACAAATAAAATCGAGAAAAAGCTTTCAAATGGGAAATCCCGCCTGATTAATATCGACCCCGGTTATCTGGAGCTATCAAAACTCGTCCTTGCCTCAACCAAGGATTATAAACACCGCGTATATTTAGATAAAGGTATATATTCTGAGGTAACGCTATTTTATCAGGACAAAACCTTTAAGCCCTGGGAATGGACATATCCGGATTATAAAACCAGCGGATATATTTCCATATTTAACCGGATAAGAGAAATCTATGCTAAGCAAATTAAGGATAAGGATGAGTAATATGTATCCTTCATACCTAGAATCTTATAATAATGGCAGGCTTAATAAAATAATTGAAGAGGCATTTGCCATGCTTGAATCCTGCTCTATGTGCCCGCGCAGATGCAAGGTAAATCGCCTGAAAGATGAAAAAGGTTTTTGTAAGACCGGACTTAAGCCCCGCGTGTGCAGTTATATGCCGCATCATGGGGAAGAACCTCCTATATCAGGGATGCATGGTTCAGGAACAATCTTCTTTTCTTACTGTAACATGGCCTGTGTCTATTGCCAGAATTATGAATTCAGCCAGTTAGGGCAGGGCAGGGAGGTCGATTTTGAAGAATTAGCTAAGATAATGTTAGAGTTGCAAGGTATGCGCTGCCATAATATAAATTTAGTCACGCCCACACACATTATGCCGCAAATCCTAAAAGCCCTGGAATTAGCGATACCCGAAGGCCTGAATTTGCCCATCGTCTATAATACCGGGGGGTACGAATTAGCCCAGATAATAAAATTGCTGGAAGGCATAGTGGATATATACCTTCCGGATATGCGCTATGCGGATTCCGAGATAGCGACTAAATATTCTTCTGCGCCAGATTATCCCAAATATAACCAGGCAGCAGTCAAAGAAATGCAGCGGCAGGTCGGCGTTGCCAAAATGGATAATCAGGGTATAATAAAGAGCGGCGTAATAATAAGGCACCTGGTTCTTCCAAATAGTATCTGTGGCACAGATAAAATTATGAAATTTATTAAAGATGAAGTCTCCGAAGATACGTATATCAGCCTGATGAGCCAATATATGCCTTATCACAGGGCATCTGAATTTAAAGAGATTTCCCGCCGCCTGAAACTTAAGGAATACGAAGCAGCAAAAAAAGCGATGCAAAGATACGGCTTATACAACGGCTGGGTCCAGGAGTCCTATGGTTCAGAGAGATTCGCCGGCATACACATCAAACCGGCATTAAAGAAAGATGATGATTCCTAAGAATTTAGGCGAGTTACTCAGCATTAGTGCAGAAAAATATCCCGAGCATCCAGCAATTGTCTTCGGCCAGAAAAAGATAAGCTATAAGGCGCTCGATGAGTTAAGCAATCACCTTGCCGCAGGCCTAGTTCATCTGGGAATCAAAAGAGAGGACAAGGTTGCTTTATTTTTAGACAACTGCCCGGAGTTTGTGATAAGCTATTATGCAGTTCTCAAAGCCGGAGCAGTGGTGGTGCCGATTAATTACATGTTTAAAATAGAGGAGGCAAAATATATCCTGCAGGATAGCGAAGCGGTCTGCCTGATTACTTCCAGGGTCTACGCGGATATGGCTGAAGAACTGAGGCTTCGCTCTGATTACCTGAAAAACATTATTACCACTACAAAAATAAAAGATGACATACTTGATTTTAACAGGATTAAAAGAGCGGATAGCGAAATTCTTGAGAGGATCTCCAGCGACCCAGCTGACCTGGCAGTGCTTTTATACACCTCAGGAACTACCGGAAACCCTAAAGGCGCGATGCTTACCCACTATAATCTGATCTCTAATGCCGTGGCTTCCTCAAATGCGATTAAGGTGACGCATAAAGACGCATTTATCTGCATATTACCGTTATTTCATTCCTTTGCTGCAACCGTCTGCATGAACCTGCCTTTATTAATCGGTGCAAAAATAGTCATTATGAAAACCGTCAGTCCTTTTAAGCGCGTTATCCGTGCCATTAGAAAAAATCGCGTGACTGTATTCGTAGCGGTGCCTTCCATTTATACTATTCTAAAAAATATGAAGTTGCCTAAAATCTTCCATAGCCCATTAATTAAATTGTTTAATCCGGTAAAGGTCTGTATATCAGGCGCAGCGGCCCTGCCCGTAGAAACATTTAAAGGCTTTCAAGAAAAATTCCGCATAGCTTTGTTAGAAGGTTATGGACTAACTGAGGCATCTCCTGTAGTAACCTTAAACCCCTTAAGAGAAAAAAGAAAAGCTGGCTCAATTGGTGTCAGCCTATCTAAAAATATAGAATTAAAGATTGTTGATGATAAAGACGCTGAACTTACAGCCAATAAAATTGGAGAACTGCTGGTAAAGGGGCCCAATGTAATGCTAGGTTATTATAAAAATGAAGAAGCCACGCGTGAAACATTGAGGGACGGCTGGCTATACACAGGCGATATGGCAAAGTTTGACCGTGATAACTACGTTTACATCGTAGGCAGAAAAAAGGAAATGGTTAATGTCCGTGGTTTAAATGTCTATCCGCGGGAAATAGAAGAGGTGCTTTATCAGAATCCCAAGATAAAAGAGGCAGCGGTTATCGGTATCCCGGATACGCATAAAGGCGAGGTACCCAAGGCCTTTGTGGCTCTAAAAGACGAAGAAAATGCTACTGAGCACGAGATTATTCAATACCTGAGAGAAAGATTAGCGCAGTATAAGATACCCAAATACGTTGAATTCAGGGATTCGCTGCCCAAAAATACTACCGGAAAAATATTAAAACGCATCTTAAAAGAGGAAGAAGAAAGAAAACAAAGATGAGTATTGCTAAATTCTTGGGTTTAATCTATAAGGAGCTGTTTAAAATCAATGATACCCCTCAAAAAGTAGCATTAGGTTTTGGATTAGGTGTATTCTCAGGAATTTTTCCTGGCACAGGTCCCCTGGCAGCTTTATTTTTAGCATTTATCTTCAGAGCAAATAAGGCAAGTGCTCTATTGGGAAGCCTGCTTACTAACACCTGGCTAAGTTTCGTAACTTTTATCTTTGCAGTTAAGATTGGTTCTGCTATACTGGATATAAGCTGGTTAGAGGTCAAAAAAGATTGGATTCATTTTGCAACACATTTTCATCACTGGGGCGACCTCTTGAAATTATCCATTCTAAAAGTGGTCCTGCCAGTGATGTTGGGGTATCTGGCGGTTGCTCTTTGTTTAGGGTTTCTGGTGTATCTAGTTACTTTGATAATAATTACAAAACTAAAACATGAAAATAAAAGCTGAATTCACCTTCCCTGGCAGATTAAAAGAAGAACCTCTGATCTGTAATATGTGTAAACAATTTGATATTATCCTAAGCATATTGGAGGCGTCTTTTTCTACAGATACCGGCTGGGCAATATTGATTATAGAAGCCAATGAAGCAGAAATTAATAAAACATTCGCCTATCTAAAAAGCTACGGGGTGGAGATAGAAAATATCCAAAATATTGCCTCTTAGCAAAGCCGGCCTCTATGCTTAAAATCCGCGAGATTACCTGTAAAACCCTCCTGAATAAATCTGACCTTGCTGACTTCACCCTGAATTGTTATGTAGGCTGCAGCCATAGATGCCTGTATTGTTATGCCAGGTATATGAAGAAGTTCAAGGATAGGCCTGAAGACTGGGGTCATTTCGTGGATGTCAAGATTAACGCCCCACAGGCATTAACCAGCCAGATAAAGAAAATAAAGCAACCCGGTGAGGTCTTTATGAGCTCTATCTGTGATGCCTGGCAACCTCTAGAGGCAAAATACCGGCTTTCGCGAACCTGCCTTAAGATACTCCTAGAGTCAGGTTTTACGGTTTCTATCCTTACTAAAAGTAGCCTGATTTTGCGGGATTTTGACCTTTTGGCAGCCTATAAAACCCCTAGTTTAGGCATGACCATTACTACCTTAATTCCCAACCTGCAGGTAGCCTTAGAACCCTATGCTTCACCAGCCAAAGACCGCTTAAATACCCTAAAAAAAGCCACGGAAAAAGGCATAGAAACCTGGGCATTTTTAGGCCCGCTAATACCTGAATTTACTGATACCGAAGCTAATCTAGAAGGCCTTTTTAGGGCCCTAGAAAGCCTGAATTTAGCCAAAATCTACATAGATAAGCTCAATCCCCGCTGGGGCGTTCTGGATACCCTTAAAAGAGGTTTAGCTAGTAGGAGGGAGGATTATCTTAAAATTAGGTTAATGCTTTACAAAGCTACCCAGCCTGCCAAATATTTAGAGTACAGCCGGCAATTAAAAATAAAAGTCCCGCAAATAGCCGCCAGATTCAACCTGTCAAACAAACTCACATTTTGCTTCTAAATGTAAAGGTTCAAAAGAATAGGTAAGTCTAAGTAAAACAGAACGTGCTTTTCCACAGGAAAATCCCAATATAACTTAACTTATTATTGACCAACGCCTTAAAGCAATCTATTCAATATACCCAAGTTAACATAAGAACTATTATAGGCAATTGTGCGACATACCTTTTTATCGGTTATCCGTTGAGGCATTTTCTTTAATATACTGAGCGATTCTTTGTAACTGTTCCTCGCTTGGTTTTGTTTGTTCTTTCATCCAGCGTTGAATTGTCCGGGTCGAAACCCCTAAATATGCTGCCAAATTTTTAGTGTGAAAGCTGCTGATTTGGCCTTTATGCCAATCAATCCATTCTTCTAAAGCTTTTTCCATAATCCACCTCCCTCAAGCCCTTTTTAAACCCTCTAAAAAACGGTTATATTTACGTTCTAAAAATAGCCCATTTTGGGCATTTTTATATAAAATTTCAAATAATTTTGCGCTGTCTTTATGGTCATATATAAACATATAACTCCATCCGTTCTTGGTTTTTTGTTT